>VYKX01000004.1_pt1 | contig 185078 bp, 170 predicted proteins | sample 5114471 | NCBI WGS metagenome assembly VYKX01 (sample SAMN12291785, study PRJNA351875) | freshwater metagenome | isolation source: freshwater lake | place: USA: Michigan, Gull Lake | collected 2013-08-08
TTTTTCTATTCTTTCTTTTCCTTTTGAACCCCCGTCCGCCAAAGGCGGATATGAATCCAACGCTCTAACCACCTGAGCCTGCCTTGCCGGCAGGCAGGCTACCGCGCCTAATTTCTTCTATTCATTCTCTTCCTTTCGAACCCCCGTCCGCCTCGGGCGGATATGAATCCAACGCTCTAACCACCTGAGCCTGCCTTGCCGGCAGGCAGGCTACCGCGCCTAACTATTCTATTCTTCCTCTTTTCCTTTCGAACCCCCGTCCGCCTCTGGCGGATATGAATACAACGCTCTAACCACCTGAGCCTGCCTTGCCGGCAGGCAGGCTACCGCGCCTAATTATTCTATTTCTTCATCTTTTCCTTTCGAACCCCCGTCCGCCTCTGGCGGATATGAATCCAACGTTCTAACCAGATGAACCTGCCGGCAAGGCTGGCTACCGCTCTATCTATTTTTAAGGAGCGCAAATTTATAAACTTTTCAGATTTAAACAGTATCAAATGACTCACCCACGAAAACTTATTAGGTTTCTTGTTGAATTTATTAAACAATGACCCCCGCCCTTGTTGGACAGGAAAAATTGAGCTAAATTAAAATCCAATCACAAATAGTATGAGTACAAAAACCAAAAAAAATCTTTTTACCACTGATTTTGAGATCCATTCCTCCGTAAAAATGTTGTATCCCTATATCGATTCGGCCAGTGGCCTCTCCGAATGGTTTGCTGACGATGTGCGAATAAGCCCCGAAAAAGTATTCACGTTTGTGTGGGATCAGGAAGAACACAAAGCACGACTGACCTCTCACCGGACAAATCATTTTGCCAAATTCGAATACCTGCCTGAAACAAAAGAGGATGAAAATGATCCCTCCTACTTCGAACTTCGTCTGGAAGTAAATGAATTGACTCAAACCACTTTTCTCAAAGTCACAGATTATTCTGACTTTGATGACCAGGAAGAGTTGCAAGATTTATGGGAAGGTCTGGTGGCAAACCTAAAAAAGGTTATCGGAGGATAACCTTTTTCTACTTCTCTAAGTCTATTATTGTTGACTCAAAAAAAGTCAGAAACGCATCCGTTTTTCTTCCCTATTTTTGTCGACTTAATAAACCAATATGCTTTCATCTATTGATCCCACCGAAACCAATGCCTGGTCTAAACTGACATCTCATTTTCTTTCTATGCAAGCCACTCACCTGCGCGAGCTATTTGAGGAAGATCCTGAGCGTTTCGAAAAATTTCATCTTACGTTCAATGATGTACTCGTTGATTTCTCAAAAAATCAAATCACACAAGAAACCTTGGCGCTATTGGTTGAATTGGCTAGCGAGGCTGAATTGCCAAATGCCATTGACTCAATGTTCCGTGGCGACAAGATTAACAAAACGGAAAACCGGGCAGTTCTTCATACTGCACTTAGAAATAGATCAAATACACCCGTGTTGGTAGATGGTCAAGATGTAATGCCGGAGATCAACAAAGTCCTGGATCAGATGCGAGACTTCTCGACAAAACTATTAAGTGGACAGTGGAAAGGGTATTCGGGTAAGGCGATAACAGACATTGTAAATATCGGAATTGGTGGATCCGATCTTGGACCACTAATGGTATGCGAAGCGTTGAAGCCCTATTATAAAAACATCAGGCCGCATTTTGTTTCAAATGTAGACGGAACCCATCTAGCTGAAACGGTTAAAAACCTTAACTCCGAAACCACACTTTTTATCATTGCTTCTAAGACGTTCACCACACAGGAAACAATGACAAATGCGGAGTCGGCAAAGCAATGGTTTCTTTCCAATTCAAATCAACAAGGGGATGTTGCCAAGCATTTCGTTGCTGTATCTACCAATACAAAATCAGTAACCGCGTTCGGTATAGCTCCAGAAAACATGTTTGTGTTTTGGGACTGGGTGGGTGGTCGCTATTCGTTGTGGTCTTCCATTGGTTTATCCATTGCCTGCACAATAGGCTTCGAGAATTTCGAGGCACTATTGACAGGTGCGCATGAAATGGATAACCATTTTAGAACAGCGCCTCTTGATAAAAACATTCCCGTGATTTTGGCTTTGATTGGAATCTGGTATGTTGATTTTTTCGACACTTCCTCTGAGGCCATTTTGTCTTATGACCAATACCTGCACCGATTCGCAGCCTATTTCCAACAAGGAAATATGGAAAGCAATGGCAAGTCGGTGGATCGCTCGGGGAAACTTATCAACTATCAAACAGGCCCAGTTATCTGGGGCGAACCCGGAACAAATGGTCAACATGCGTTTTACCAGCTGATTCACCAAGGTACAAAAATCATTCCCTGTGATTTTATCGCTCCGGCACTCAGTCAAAACCCAATGAGCGATCACCACGACAAATTGCTTTCCAACTTCTTTGCACAAACAGAAGCGCTATTGATGGGTAAAACTGAGGAGGAAGTGCACATTGAACTAAAGGCGGCAGGCATGTCTGAAGACGAAATAGAATTCCATTTGCCGTACCGCGTCTTCGCTGGTAGCAAACCAACTAATTCAATCCTGTTTGAAAAATTGACTCCCAAAACATTGGGAGTACTGATCGCCATGTATGAGCACAAAATATTTGTACAAGGTGTGCTATGGAACATTTTCAGTTTTGACCAGTGGGGCGTGGAACTTGGAAAAGTGCTGGCGAAAAAAATTCTTCCGGAACTGCAATCAAAAGAGCACATCTCCTCCCACGACTCCTCAACTAACGGACTGATAAACTATTTCAAACGATTGAAAGCACAATAATCACCACACAAAAATAACCTTCTTGTAAACTGGGCTTCATCCACTATTTTTGATTTCTCAAATAGATCAATGGAGAATAAAATTTCAAAAATAGGTGTGTTTACGTCCGGTGGCGATGCACCCGGAATGAACGCGGCAATTCGTGCAGTAGTTCGGACGTCTATCTATTACAAAAAGGAAGTCTACGGCATTATGCAAGGATACGAAGGCATGATCAGTGGAGACATCGTTAAATTGGGCGCTCGGTCGGTGGGAAATATTATCCAACGAGGCGGCACCATCCTAAAAACGGCTCGCAGTCAAGAATTTCGCACTAAAGAGGGGCGTGAAAAAGCGTATCTAAACCTGAAAAAGACGGGCATCGACTCACTTGTTGCCATTGGAGGAGATGGCACCTTTACAGGACTACACAAATTTTACGAAGAATACCAAATACCATCCATTTGCATTCCAGGTACGATTGACAACGATCTTGCAGGAACCGATTATACTATTGGTTTCGATACTGCCACTAACACTGCCGTAGAGGCGATCGACAAAATAAGAGATACAGCCATCTCCCATAATCGCTTGTTTTTTATAGAAGTAATGGGGCGAAATTCCGGCTATATCGCCATCAACTGCGGTATTGCTGGTGGCGCGGTAGCCACTATTCTACCTGAAGAATCAATGTCGCTAGATGACCTTTTCAATAAATTGGACGAAGGGGGAAAGACGAACAAGAAGTCGAGTCTGATCGTTGTCGCTGAGGGTAGTAAAATCGGTGGTGCTATTGAACTTGCAAAAAAATTCTCTGAACGTAATAACTACTTCGATATTAAGGTAACTATTCTTGGCCATCTTCAACGAGGAGGCACTCCTACTTATTTTGATCGAGTACTAGCTAGTAAAATGGGAGTAGCCGCAGTGGAAGGCTTACTGGATGGTAAGTATGATGTAATGGTAGGAGTAAAAAATGGTGTGATGGTATACAACAGTTTTGATCTGATCATGACCCACCACCACGAAATCGACAACGAATCTTTACGCATTGCCAAAATACTTTCTATCTAAAAAGAGCAGAGAAATGAAAGAACTTACCGTAGGAATTGACATCGGTGGAACAAATACGAAGTATGGAATTGTTGATCGAGGGGGTCACGTTCACTTTCAGGGAAATATACCCACCACTCAATATGAAGAATTTCAGGACTATTTTAGAGGTATGGCTGATGCGCTTCGCGAAGGTATGACGTCAATACCTTCTGATGCAAGGATTGTTGGTATTGGCGTAGGTGCTGCCAATGGAAATTACTATACAGGAAATATCGAACGTGCTACTAATTTAAAATGGAAAGGCGTTCTCCCTTTGGCAAAGCTTTTTACAGATGAATTTGGAATACCCTGCATTCTTACCAATGATGCCAATGCAGCTGCCGTGGGCGAGATGATTTACGGGAACGCTAAGAACATGAAAGACTTTGTGGTCATCACACTTGGCACCGGGCTTGGAAGTGGTTTTGTCTGTGGAGGCGTTTTACTCAACGGTCATCATGGGATCGCGGGTGAGGTGGGTCATACTTCTGTAAATCCAAATGGGCGGTATTGTAATTGCGGAAAGCGAGGATGCCTGGAGACATATGTATCTGCAACTGGCATTAAGCGAACAGTTTATAAATTGCTGGCAGATCACCTCGAACCAAGCGAGCTGCGCGGTATTAGCTTCGATCACCTGAATACTAAAATGATCACTGACGCTGCACATCGGGGTGACATGGTTGCACGGGAAGCGTACGAATACACAGGACGTATTTTAGGAATGAAATTGGCAGAAACCGTAGTTCACACAGATCCTGAGGCCATTTTCCTATTCGGAGGTCTTTCGCAAGCTGGTGATTTGATTTTCAAGCCGACCATCAGGCATATGGAAGCCAACCTAATGCCACTCTTTCGAGGAAAAATAAAAGTGCTTCCTTCAGCGATGCAAAATCAGGAAGCACCAATTCTAGGTGCAAGTAGCTTAGTGTGGGATTATCTCGATAAGAAAAAGGTGGAGTTGGTCTAAGCAGCTTAGTTGTGGCTAAAAACGTTTAGTCTGGCTTCCGGCAGAATTAACTATCTTTACCAAATTATTACCAATTAAAAACCTACCGTGGATTACAACCCCTACTCGCCCATTTGGAATAAGTATCGACCTGTGATTTTAAAGTTAATGAGCGCTGCTGAGCAGGAACCACAACAATACAAGTTGTATGGCCATGAATTCAAGGCGATGGGTCAAAAGGTAAAATCCGGGTACAGCTTCGTTCTTGAGGCAGCCAACGGTAAAGCGGTCAATAATATTAAAGGTTCAATTATCGCACATGATCTTTTGCAGATCTTGCAACAATCAACAAAAGCAATGCAATTGATGAAGGAAGCCACCTACGAACTAAGCCTTGATAAAAACTTCCTTTTGAAGGTTGTTCGGAAAACGCCCGTAGCTTCTACTGTACCGGAAGAATCAAAATAAGGTTTACTAACCTAAATAAGATTTTAGCAACCTACTTCGTCCATTCTGACGGAGTTTAACTGTCGCTTTCTCTTTGATCTGGCGAACACGCTCTGGAGTAAGACTGAACGTTTGTCCAATCTCTTCCAATGTCAGAGGATGTTTTCCGTTCAGCCCAAAATAAAGAGAAATCACATCTGCTTCACGATCGGAAAGGGTAGATAACGCACGCTGAACCTCTTTGATCAACGAACCCTCCATCAATCCCTGATCAGGTTTGTCCTGTCCATCGTTTTCGAGAACATCCAGCAAACTGTTGTCTTCACCCTGTACAAAAGGTGCATTCATTGAAACCTGCCTGCCGGAGATACGCTGATTGATTTCAATCTCTTCGATGCCTATATCCAGTTTCGTTGATAGTTCTTCGTGTGTGGGTTCTCGCTGAAACTTCTGCTCCAACTCCGAAAACGCTCTTGATATCTTGTTTAGCGAAGACACTCGATTTAAAGGCAAACGGACAATTCGTGATTGCTCTGCCAGCGCCTGCATAATGGACTGACGAATCCACCATACCGCATAGGAAATAAATTTAAAACCACGTGTCTCATCAAAACGGCCCGCAGCTTTTATAAGACCTACGTTGCCCTCATTAATTAAATCACCCAGCGACATGCCGTTGTTTTGATACTGTTTCGCTACAGAAACAACAAAACGCAAATTCGCTTTCGCTAATTTTTCCAAAGCCATCTGATCTCCGGCTCGAATTCTTCGTGCTAAATCAACCTCTTGCTCTGCCGTTATTAAATCTACTTTTGCGATCTCTGTCAAGTACTTATCCAGCGATTGATTTTCGCGATTGGTAATTTGCTTAACAATCTTTAATTGTCTCATGTAATAATTGAAATTGAAAATTTAGTAAGCCATGCCCATTCTGCGCAAATGCAGCAAGTGCGATAAAAACGCCTTTGACATGGATGTGTACTCGTTATAGGTTATATTAAACTCTTCACAGGTTTCTTTTACCAGTTTACTGATTTGTGGATAGTGAATGTGGCTGATGCGTGGAAACAAATGGTGCTCGACTTGAAAATTCAACCCACCCAGCAACCAAAAAAGAAACCTACTCTGCGTTGCAAAATTTGAGGTCGTGCTCACTTGATGAACTGCCCACTCCTTTTCTATCTCTTTTTGGTCAGGATATGTGGTCGCCTCAACCACATGCGCCAGCTGGAAGACGATGGCAATAAAGAGTCCGCAGACGAATGTCACAATAAAGTATCCAACAAGAGCCTTCAACCAGCCCAACATCACAATGGGTAATACGAGGTAAATCACCACGTAAGAAAGCTTTGTAGCCCAAAATATTATTTGTTCTCTCAAGGACAAGGATTTAGGATCCATGTGAGGGGCTATCTTTCGTGTAAAGTATTTTACAAAATCATCATAGAAAATCCATGCCATGTACGAAACTCCATACAATATAAACCAATAGAGATGCTGATATCTATGCATTTTCCGCAACGGCTGATTGGGATGTAACCGCATGAATGGTTCTACGCTAATATCAGAGTCAACACCCTCGATATTTGTAAATGTGTGATGATTCACATTGTGTTTTACTTTCCAGAAATAGGTACTGCCGCCCAGTAAATTCAAAAAGTAAGCCGCAACGCTATTTACCCATTTGTATTTTGAAAAGCTCTGATGCCCTCCCTCATGCATGATGTTAAAACCAAGCAATGCCATGTTTAACCCTAATAATACTGCTAGCGCAATTGATACAGCAAGCGGAAGATTGAAAAATACAACCGACACATAAAGACCTATAGCAGATAATACTTGTATTCCCCCTTTGATATACAATCGGTTATTACCAGCCTGATCCAGTTTATTCTCAGAAAAATAACGATCTACCTTCGCCTTCAAGGCAATAAAAAATGAATTTTGACTCCTATCGAATGTTGCTTTTTGCATATTCTGTTTTTTTACTTTTTACGTCTACACTTCTGTTCTCTTGGGGTATAACACGTATTTTCAAGACAAAGTTGTCTTAAACAATGTATTTTCAGTTCAAATGATTAGAAGAGGTTGCTGAAGTAGTACTTCCACAGCACAGAATCAGAATGATTTTCCCTAAAAAACATGGCAAGCTAATCAAATTAGAGCCCATTACCTAATAAGTGCTAGAGCGAAGAACAAACACGATTGGCCAAGAAATGGCTCTATTTTGGGAAGTTCTAGAGCCTACCTTTTAACCCAATAAAAACAGGTTGGGCGAGTTTTAACTTTCTCGTTGTTTTTATACTTACCATGTTCTTTCCTACCAATACTTTCACTTCAAAACCATTCCCTAAAAAAGCTATCTCTTGCACAGTTCCTCCCAAACTGTACCGATTCTCTTTAACAAACTTGAAATCTTCTGGTCTTACAATTTTTCTCTTCCGATAACCTAGTGATTTTTGTTGTTGATCAGTTAATCGAAGAAACTTCCCAAATAGCCCTGCCACGTAAGTGTTCACCGGCTCACGATAAATTTCTTCTGGCGTTCCTTTTTGCACCACTTTTCCTTCTTTCAACACAATGATCTCTTCGGCCCAAGAAAGCGTGTCGTCAGGATCATGCGAAACGAGAAGGCAAGTGATTTTTAGTTTTGTCGAGATGTTCTGAATAACATCTTTCAATTTACTCTTCAACGACATATCGAGGTTGGAGAATGGTTCATCGAGGAGCAACAACGAGGGTTGTCCGATTAGCAATCGACACAACGCAATCCGCTGCCTCTCCCCTCCTGACAATTCCTTAGTTTTTCTTTTTAAGAGAGCCTCGATTTGGCATAGCTTAAACAATCGATTCGCTTCGCCAGCACTAACGTGACTTGCATAAGAAAGCACTTGCTCTACGCGTAGAAATTTGGGCAACTCGAAATACTGTGGCAAGAAAGCAATCGATGGGTGACCTGCCACAAGTGTCTCTTCGGGTCCATCTACTTTCGTGTTTTCAAAAAAAACATCTCCGCTACTTGCTTGCTCAAGCCCTGCAATAATTTTTAACAAAGTAGTCTTTCCACTTCCGGTTTCACCGGCAATCGCGATTCGTTGGAGGCGAGATTGAGAAAAAGTAATGTTCTTTACTGCAAATCGTTCGTCTCGTTGCTTACTAACTGCTTTTACCTGTAACAAATCCATCCGGTATTAGCCCTTTGGATTCAAATTTACTCCAGTCAAAGCGTCCTGTTTACTAAATGGCTGATTGTATAGTCGCTTACCGGTTGCCTTGTAAAGTGCGTTCGCGATGGCTCCACCAGTCGGTGGAAGTGCGGGCTCACCTAGTCCGGTTGGATCAATTCCATTATTCACAAAATGAACATCTATTTCAGGCACTTCATTGTATCTAATTAGCTTGTAATTATTAAAATTCACCTGCTCAGCGGCACCATCTTTAAACGTTAGGTTTCCAAAAAAAGCATGCCCCATACCATCTACGATTCCACCGCGTACTTGTTGATTGGCTCCGCTTAAATTGACCACCACTCCACAATCAGCAGCAGCAAAGATTTTCTTCACAACGGGCTTGCCTTTTACTATCTCAACTTCTGCCACTTGTGCAACATATGATCGATGAGAAAAGTATACACTAAATCCTTGAGCTACATTTTTTTTCTCTCCCCAACCCGATTTCTCGGCAGCTAACTCAATCACGACTTTCGTTCGGTCAATGTCGTACTTAATCGCCCCTACCGGTGCTCTCTTAGCTTTCTCCAACAAATTCAATCGAAACTGAATGGGGTCTTGTTTCGCTTCTGTGGCTACTTCATCCAGAAAAGATTGTTCTGCGAAAGCGAGAAAATTTGTAATAGGTGCACGCCACGCACCAGTGGTAATCGCTGATTTATGTTCTACAGAATCAATCAGCAAATTATCGACAGCACCTGCAGGGAAGTTATCTTCACGAGTTGAGTTACCTGCATTAATGCCCACACCACGAAGTTTATATCCAATCAGATTTCCGTTAACGTCCAATGCTGCTTGAAAACGATAACGCACGGCTGGGCGATAGCTTCCACCACCCATGTCATCTTCGCGCGTCCAGATTACTTTCACAGGAGCTTTCATGATACTCGATAGCTCTGCAGCTTCTAAGACAAAATCGGCCTTCAAACGTCTTCCAAAACCACCTCCTAATCGGGTCAATTCCAACGTAACTTTATCTGGTGCAATACCCAACAATTTAGCTACTTCGTTACGTGCCATATCTGGCGTTTGTGAAGGGCCTACTAATTCTACTCCATCTGGCCGCACATGAGCAAAGAAATTCATTGGCTCCATCGGATTGTGGGGAAGGAAAGGACATTGATACTCACGAGAGATTACTTTTGCAGCACCTGCAAAAGCAGCATCCACATCTCCATCTTTCCGTCTTACTGTTGCTTCTTTGCTTTCCAATAATTCTTTGAAGAGCTTGTCGTGATCCTCTGTACTTTCAATTTTCCCATCTGCCTCATATTCAATCTTCAATAACTTGCGCGCTTTGTTTACTTGCCAAGTTGACTTACCAACTACTGCCACGTTATTCTTGAATGTAACTACATCAATAATTCCGCCACTTGATTTGGCTGCACTGGCATCCACTGATTTAATTTTCATTCCAAATGACTTGGGGCGCTGTATCATTGCGATCATCATTCCCTCTCGGTAAAAATCTATGCCATAGATCGGCTTACCGGTAATCATATCTTGATTATCGACATTGCGTATGGGTTGGCCGATAATCTTAAAATCCTTTTTGTCTTTCAGTCTTACATCCGTAGGTACTGGGATGTTTGCAGCTTCGTTAGCAAGAGAACCATACGTCACTTTCTTTCCGCTTTCCGCATGAATGACGAGCCCTGTGTCAGTTGTGATGGAGGATATGGAAACATTCCACCTTTTTGCTGCCGCTTCCATTAACATTTGTCTAGCAGTAGCGCCTGCTTTACGCAGCCGCTCCCAAGAATGTGGAATAGCTCCGCTCCCACCCGTCAATTGACGTTCGTATTTTTTTATGTCCAACATTGCCTGCACTACTTTCACTCTTGTCCAATCGGCATCCAACTCCTCCGCTACTATCATCGGAAAAGACGTTTTGATATTTTGACCTAGTTCAGGATTGGGAGAAAAAATAGTAATTACATCATCCGAAGAAATAGAGAGATAACTACTGAAATTAATATTATCTAAAAGAACAGGGTTTACGACTTCGAAGGAAGATGCGGAGGAAGTATTCCAATGGAAGCCGAGTATCAATCCACCTCCGGTGGCAAGTCCTAATTTTAAAAAATCACGTCTGTTGGTCTTAGCTATTGTTTCCATATCGTGATTATTTTGAGATTTTAGTTGAGGCTAGTACCACCGCTTCATGAATGCGGTGATAGGTACCGCAACGACAAATATTTCCATTCATGGCGGTTTCTATTTCCTGATCTGTTGGCTTTGATTTCTTGGCAAGCAAGGCTGCTGCTGTCATGATTTGTCCGGTCTGGCAATAGCCACATTGTGCCACATCAACTTCATTCCATGCTTTTTGTACAGGGTGATCACCTTTTTCAGTGAGCCCTTCGATGGTTGTTACCGCTTTGCTACCCACTGCTGAAATAGGCAATGAACAAGATCGAACAGCCACTCCATTTAAGTGAACAGTGCAAGCACCACATTGTGCGATGCCACAACCGTATTTTGTTCCTACCAAACCCAGGTTATCTCGCAACACCCACAAAAGAGGTGTATCAGAATCCGTTTCTGCCTGAACACTCTTGCCGTTGATTTTAAGCTGATAGGTTGGCATAATTTTTTGTTTTGATAAAGATAAATAATTTCATTTTACTTTTTCCACCCTTTTCTTCAGTTCTATCGATGCAACTGTCAGTTTGGTTACTGCTTGAACTTGTGCAGCCGTTGGTTTAGCCTCTGTACTTTGTAGAACAGACATCAAATACAATAGTTTTTCCTGAAGTGCCACGATCGTCTCTTTCTCAATGGATGTGTCAGAAATACTTCCATACATCACATCTGGATTTTCGGGGCGGCCTTCTCCGCGAAGTGCAATAAGGAGTTCCTTTTTTCCTTTCGCCCATTTCGCTTTTGGATTAGACAATTTCAGATCAATCTCATTTCTCAACGCTAGCAACTCATTATAAGATTTATAACACATCATTGAATGAAGGGATTGCAAAACCAAATCGTCATTTGAAAAAGTCACTCGAGGATCCAGCCTGATCTGGATTTCCTGTTCTTGTGCGATTGTACCATCCACTACCAGTCTGACTTTATATTTGCCAGGCAGGAAGTAAGGTCCCACCGGACCGCTTGGCGTATTGTGGTATACAGCGGCTATTGCAAATTGTCGGTCTGCTCCTTTTGGTGGATCATGACGTAAATCCCAAACGATTCTATGATGACCTGATTGAGTAGAAATTGATTGATTAGGTCTTATCCAATACGTAGGATGCGGAATCGAAAGGGTATCTATTGGTTCTGGCTGATCCTTACTCGAAAGCACTCTCATTACTGCTCCATCTAACCCAGCAATTTCAATACGCACCACACCAGCATTAGCCGCTAGCCAATAATCGATAGTCGCACCATCTGGGGGATTTTGTCCGGCCGGTTCTTCCGGTGGAAGTGGTGTATCAGAAAACATGTTGTAGCGAACTCGGGTGGCTAGAGCCGGAGGAAATAAGTAGGCGTTCTTAGCTGCAAAAGCTTTGGCGAGATTTCGGAGCGGATTGATGTTATCCAAAATCCAAATTGATCGTCCGTGTGTGCCAATCACCAAATCATCTTCATGAATGACTAAATCACGAATGGAAGTAGCCGGCATATTTTTTTTGAGCGATTGCCAATTTTCTCCTTCATCAATAGAGAAAAACACTTCTCTTTCCGTGCCTGCAAACAATAACCCTTTTTGTTTCGGGTCTTCGCGCACAACGTTGACAGATCCGTTAGCTGGGATTCCATTTACAATTTCTTTCCATGTAGCGCCTCCATCGTTAGTTTTATAAACGTGCGGCCGCAAATCATCTTTGCGAAATGCGTTCACTGAAAAGAAAGCCGTCTTGGTATCGAAATGACTCGCATCGAATTGAGAAATCTTATCCCACGAAGTGAGAGCAGGAGGTGTTACATCTTTCCAATTTTTTCCTCCATCGTTCGTCAGATGAACTAATCCATCGTCTGTACCAGCCCAAATGATATTTTTATCCAGCGGTGATCCTGAAACAGAATAAATAACTGCTCGCTGCTTCATCGTATTCAAACTTTCTGTTTTGAAATCGCCAATGCTGGCGGGTACCTCAGGTTGTTTTCTTGTTAGGTCGGGACTAATTATCTCCCATTGATCTCCACCTGAATGTGATTTCCACAAAACGTTGGTAGCGAACAGCAACATCGTTTGGTCAGCGGGATGAAAAAGTAACGGCAAGGTGCGAAGCATTCTGTATTGACCAGAGCGCAATGCTTCTGGTGCTACATTTTGTGTCTGCCCTGTTTTTTTGTTGAAGCGCGTTACCCTACCACCATATATGATATCTGAATTCTTTGGATCAGGCGCCACATAGGCATATTCATCAGCGCCAGCACCCATCCAATCGCGAAAAGAAATTTGTCCACCATTTCCACGGCTCGCTGTCCCTATTGCACCACTCTCTTGTTGACCACCATAAACCCAATAGGGAAATTGATTGTCTGTTGACACATGGTACAATTGTGCCGTGGGTTGATTGTACCACGAACTCCAGGTCTTTCCTCCGTTCACTGTAATGGTAGCCCCTTGATCGGCTGCGAAAATCATAATATCTGGTTGCAATGGATTGATCCAGATGCGGTGGTAGTCATCACCACCGGGCGCGCCTTTGAATGACGTCCAGGTGATTCCTCCATCTGTAGAACGATAAGCCGCAGTATTGGCAGCATATACTACATCAGGATTTTTCGGATGCACGCGAATCTCTGCGAAATCACTTCCACGTCCCCACACTCTGGGTTCGGTACTTACCAATTTCCAGCTTTCACCGGCATCATCGCTTCTATAAACTCCGCCTTGCTCTCGTGCATCGACAGTGGCAAAGATTCTTTTCGGGTTGCTATTGGAAATTCCAAAGCCAATTCTGCCTAAACCTTGAGCCGCAGTGGGCAAGCCAACTGTCAGCTTTCGCCAAGTTGTTCCTCCATCCGTTGATTTATGCAGACCACTGTTTGTTCCCGAGAAAGAGCCATTCTCCCAAGGGCCTTCGCGATGTTCCCACAGATCGGCAAATAAGATCTCCGGATTAGTTGGATCCAACTCGACTTGGATGGCTCCGGTATTATGATTGATGTATAAGACTTTCTCCCAATTTGCCCCACCATCTTTGGTTCTATATACACCACGCATTTCATTTTCGCCATAGGGATGACCCAAGACTGCCGCGAAAACAATTTCAGGATTGGTTGGATGCACTACTACACGACCTATCTGCTGGGCGTCATTCAAACCGACATGTTTCCATGTGTTTCCACCATCCATTGATTTAAACATTCCGTCTCCGGTAGCTAAGTCAGGGCGATGAAGTCCCTCGCCAGTACCCACATACACGACATTTGGATTGGTGGGTGAAACTGCAATGTCACCAATGGAGCCGGTAGTTTCTTTGTCAAAGATTGGTTTCCATGTACGGCCAAAATCATCCGTTTTCCAAACTCCTCCATTGTTCACACCCATGTAGAATACATTGGGTTGTGAAGGAATGCCAACAGCTCCAACTGTGCGACCAGCCCTAAATGGACCGATTAGGCGATACTGAAGGTCTTGGTAATAATTGGAAGGCACTGATTGCGCTTTTACACCGAGCGATAGGAGCAAAAGGAAGGGAATGATTCTTACCATGGGTTTGGTTTAAAGGATTGGATGAAAAAATAAGGATAAAATCAGGAAAGGACAAGGTGTTTTACACAAAGGGCCAGCATCAGGGCCTGTTAAAACTGAAATTGATGTTATCTTCTATGCTGACAACTGTCAAAAAAAACTATGATGATCGTCATAACTTAACCGACTTCATTTTGTAAGATTTGATTAAAGAAAAAGCATAGTGATAGAAATGTTGTTGACTTGGAGAACTCTATAGTTTCTGCTTACCTAGAATGTTGCATATTCAATTGACACAATGAAAATCCCAAACTATCTGCAGCGTTTTTTTGAGGAGACGGGGGATATTAGTCGTTTTGCTGCTCGTTTTTTTAAAGAAGGATTTAAACCGCGTTATGAATTTGGCGAACTGGTAAGACAAGCCTTTTTCATTGGTTACAAGTCCTTGCCTTTAGTTGGAATCACCGCGTTTATTATGGGCTTAGTATTAACAATCCAATCTCGACCGACTTTGGTAGAATTCGGAGCTGAATCGTGGCTGCCACGTATGGTGTCTGTTTCACTAGTTCGGGAAATCGCACCCATGATTACCGCACTAATCGCTGCCGGAAAAATTGGCTCCAGCATTGGCGCTGAACTCGGATCAATGAAAGTCACAGAGCAGATAGATGCCATGGAAGTTTCCGGGACTAACCCATTCAAGTTTCTGGTTGTAACACGAATATTGGCCGCTACGCTTATGTTGCCTATTCTATCTCTTTGGTCGAATGCCATTGCACTCTATGGTGCCTACTTGGGGGCGAACATAAAGGGTATAGTGAGTTGGAGTTTATACTGGAGTCAAGTCTTTCAAGCAATTAGTTACAGTGACTTTATCCCCTCTTTGATTAAGACCTTCTTTTTTGGTTTTGCTATTGGGGTGATTGGCTGCTATAAAGGATACAACTCTCAAAAGGGAACGGAAGGTGTTGGTAACTCCGCCAATTCAGCTGTGGTCGTATCTTCATTGACCATTTTCGTAATTGATTTAATTGCTGTCCAAATAACAGATCTCTTGGGTTTAACCTAGTGGGTATGGAAAATACCGCAGTACATGAAGCCGTTTTAGTCATTAGAGACTTATGTAAATCATTTGGAACTAATCATGTACTCGATCATTTCAATTTGGAATTATATAAAGGCGAAAATCTTGTCGTGTTAGGAAAATCAGGATCTGGGAAATCGGTGCTTATCAAATGCATTATTGGATTAATGAAGCCGGAAGTAGGCTCAATTACCATTTTTGGTCAGGATGTTCTCGCCCTAGAGCATGAAGACCTTGATCGCTTACGGATGAAAATTGGTTTTCTCTTTCAAAGCAATGCCTTGTACGATTCAATGACGGTTCGAGAAAATTTGGTATTTCCATTGCGTAGGCATTGGCTCAAGAAAGATATGAGTCCCGTTAAGACTAACGAACTAGTATTGGAGGCGTTACATAATGTAGGGTTAGAGCACACCGTTGACATGATGCCTGTCGAGCTCTCCGGAGGTATGCGAAAACGAATAGCGCTTGCACGTACACTCATCCTAAAGCCGGAAATAATTCTATATGACGAGCCAACTACGGGATTGGACCCAATCACCGGAAAAGAAATCATCCAACTGATGATTGACATTCAGAAGAAGTACCAAACTTCGTCCGTGATAATCTCTCACGACTTGCAGTGTGTGAGCATGGCTGCAGACAGGGTTGTTATGCTCATTGATGGTGTTTGCTACGCAACAGGCAATTATGCAGATTTAAGAAAGAGTATAGATCCAAAAGTAAAACTGTTCTTTGATTAAAATAATACTATGAAGAATACCACCTCCAGCAATGTGCAACTAGGAATTTTTGTCATGATAGGTTTGGCATTTCTACTTTTTACACTTTATCTAATTGGTAGCAACCAAAACCTTTTCGACCAGACGTTCGAAGTTAAAGCCACCTTTTACAATGTTAATGGACTCATGAAAGGCAACAATGTTCGATTCTCCGGAATAGATGTAGGAACGATCAAAAAAGTAGAAATCATTAGTGACACCACCGTGAAGGTGACGATGGCGATTAAAAATAATATTCACCCATTTATCAAAAAAAATTCAATTGCCACCGTTGGAACAGATGGACTCATGGGAAATAAACTAGTGAATATCTCAAATACTTCTGGTGGATCGAGCGAGATTGTGGAAGAAGGAGATATGTTAACTTCTATTAAACCTGTGGAAACGGATGAGATGCTACGAACCCTGGATTTGACCAACCAAAATCTCTACCTAATAACAACAGACCTAAAACGAATCACTCAAAAATTGAAAAGTAGTAACTCACTATGGAGCCTTCTGATGGATACTTCAGTCGCTCAAAATGTCAAACTGTCCATTTCGAACATTCGGGCAACAACCGATAATACAGCCGCTTTTTCGAAGGATCTCAATTTTCTCATTCAGGATATAAAAAATGGAAAGGGAGTTGCGGGCGTTTTATTGAATGATACTGTTTCCACAAAAAGACTTCAGAATAGTATTCAGCAACTCCAACAAGCTACTACAAAGGCCGTAGAACTGACCAGCGATATCCGCATAGTGACTGAACAATTGAAAAAAGGACAGGGAGCAACTGGTGTGCTAATCAGCGATACCGCTTTCGCCAAGGACTTGAAAAAAAGCATGAAAAATATTGAATTTGGCACTGATCGATTTAATGAAAACATGGAGGCGATGAAGCACAATTTCCTTTTCCGGGGGTATTTTAAAAAGCAGGAGAAGGAAATAAAAAAAGCAAAAGAAGATTCTATTTCAAAAGCATCGAAAAAAAGAAAATAATGAGGTCTTGATATTTATCATGACGGTGAACAACACCTATCATGGTTTGGTGGCCTGGTAGTTCCTTATTTTACTTGAACAAAAAAGGTTATGTTTCAAGATCGAAAACATGCTGCACACCTCTTAGCAGAGAAGTTGATCAGGTATAAAGGACGAGATCAAGATGCTGTTGTGGAGGCAATACCAAGAGGCGGATTTCATGTAAGATCAGATTTTGCCCTAGCGCTTAGTTCTCCAATTGGAACCACCCCATTTAAAGGCAGACTTACAAAAGCAAAACAATTATTCGCGATAAGCCCTAAGGAGAATTGGTTTGTCAACTTATAAACACATGAATTATGAAAACCGTTAAAAAACTTGGTATTTGGATGGATCATGCAAGTGCCCACTTGATGGAGTTTACGCCAGATCCTATATCGACAAAGACGATTGCTTCGAAATTTACTCCAGCCGTAAGGGAGGCGATCATGCGAAAAGGGGAAGATCACATGCACAGCAAAGAACAAGCTCTGCAATCAGACTATTATCACCAATTGGGTGATGTAATCAAAGAATACAGCGATGTCGTAATCTTTGGCCCCACCAATGCAAAAGTAGAACTGTATAATTCGCTACTTGAAGATAAGCAACTGAAACATATTACTATAAAAATGCAGTCAGCCGAGAAAATGACTGAAAAGCAACAGCATGCGTATGTAAAAAACTATTTTGTTAAGCATTGATGCTTTGTTCTAAATGGTGAGTCCTCAAAAATCCCTAAACTATCGCAATCATGAAATTCCACATTCAATCTCCGCATATTCACAAGTTGAATCCGGAAACACAAAAGTTAATAGAAGAAAAATTTGAGCGACTGGAACGCCAATTTGATCGTATTGAGCGGTGTAATATTTTGTTAAAAAAGGAAAAGAGCGCCAAGCGCAACAACTTTCTGGTAGAGGCTATCCTGGTCATCCCAGGCAATGATCTGTTTGCAAAAGAACTCGCAGAAAGCTTTGAAACTGCAGCGCAAGAGGTCTGTCGAAGTTTAGAAAGTCAACTCAAAAAACATAAAGCTAAACTCCACAACCAAGCAACTGCTTCAGCCGATCAACAGCTGGAGGATGACGACTTTGAATAGAACAGCCATTCAAACTTAAATAGACCAAGTTTTCTAACAACCGCCTGTGGATTAGGCGTTATTCCGAACGCTCATATAGATTAAGTCGGCTTTTTAGGGAATTCAGTTCTTGCTGTAATTTATCCATTCGCTGAAGAATATGCTTGATCGCATCTATCCCCTCCATATTGATATCTAGCTCATAGTGAAGGCGCGCCATTTTTTCCAATTCTGTGAGGTCCTCCGCTCTAAGGTATTGGACTTCTTTGACGGTCGTAAACTCCACCAAGCCAAAGTCATGCAATGAGCGAACAAACGAAAACTCTATGTGATAATGATCACAGAAGTCTGCTACCGGAATTAACTGTCTATTTTCCATTACCTCTCAGTTTTTGAAGTTGCCGGAATAATTCTTTTTCCTTTTCGGTGAGGCCGGAAGGGATTTTGATCTGCCAGGTGACAAACAGATCTCCAAATTCATTGTCCTTTTTGTAAACAGGAAAACCTTTTCCTTTGAGTTTGACTTTTTGGCCAGTTTGAGTTTCCGGTTTCACGACCAGCTTTGCTTGGCCGTCAAATGTGTCTATCGTCACCTCGCCACCCAACAGTGCCGTATAGAGATCAAGTTCCACCTCCGTATGAAGGTTATTGCCATCGCGTTTAAACTTTGTCGTATTTTCAATAGAGAAACTGATGTACAAATCACCCGATGGACCACCATTTACCCCTTCTCCACCATGCCCCACAATCTTGATGGTCTGACCGTGTTCCACACCCGCAGGTATAGTCAATCGAATGTTTTTTCCATTTACATTTAATGCGTGCTTTTGCGAGTTGTAGACATCTTTCAAATTCAGATGAAGCTCAGCCGTAATGTCTTGACCTCTAAATTTTACCTGCGCTCCCCTTCGACTCGACTGGCCTCCAAACATGGATTCGAAAAAATCAGAAAAGTCTCCGCCTCCAAAATCTCCTGAGAACCCTTCCCCTGCATATTGCGGCCTCTGCCTATTTTTAGCACCCCTTTGCTGTTGGTAACGCTTTGCCTCAACGGCATGCTTCCAATCCCTGCCGTGCTCATCATACTTTTTTCGTTTCTCAGGATCGCTTAAAACTTCATTTGCCTCGTTGACTTGTTGGAAGTTCAGTTTGGCGGCAGCATCATTTGGATTCAAATCGGGATGATACTTTCTGGCTAACCTGCGATACGCCTTTTTAATATCAGCATCAGTAGCGCTTTTCGCTAATTCTAGTATCTTGTAATAATCTATAAACTCCATTTGTACGATTTTTTACTACTTCCAAAAAACATACAACGGATAATCTGCAACCATCGCTACCTTTTTGATCACATTTTCACTGAAGAGCATTTCTATCAACGATCGCTGATGGAATGAAAGAGCCAACACGCTAGCGTTATTGTTCTTCATGTATTGATCTAGTGTCCACCACACATCTCCAGAATATTGAAAATCAAAACTCCACGTCAGATTTCTGGATTCACGTACTTTAACGGCATCTCGAAGTATTTCCATCCTCCGTTTTACTTCTGCGGATGGTTTGTCATCTGCAATGTGGAGAACCTTGAGTTCGCTATTCAATGGAGCGGCTAGTTTCTTTAGTTGATCTATTAAAAAGATGGGATTTGTATCCGGATCATACCCATAGACAATCAGGTCTATTGGCCGATAGGTACATCCCTGGGGCACAACAACAATCGGGCAATCAGATTGCTCAATCAATTGATAGGTATTGCTGCCAAAAAAATACTGATAGGTGTTATCGGCTCCATTCGTTCCCATTACAACCAAATCATATTGCTTGGCAACGGAAGCAACTGTGTCTTCTAACGTATCGGTTGTAGTTGCAATGTGATAGTTGCAATCAATTCCAAACTCGTTTTGAACTTCTGTTCTGAATAGCGACAGGCTGGATTGAATTTCTTCATTGCTTTTACTCGATTCCTGCTTTAGCAGCACAGCTTCCGGCCAAATGGAGGTCCGAACGTAAAGCAAAGTAAGGCTCGCCTTAAGTGCCTTTGCCAAATGCGATGCATACTCCATGCCATTTGCTGAAACATCTGAGAAATCTACTGGACATAATATTTTTTTCATGTGATTCGGCTTTAATTGCATCGGTAAATTGAGCAAAATACCCGAAAATATTTGTGACATAAATCATTATTAAGCGTGATATTCCTCAAGGCAAAGAGCGAAAAGTCTCGTCCTCTTTTTTTATTGTTAAATTGGAGGGTCAAAAGGAAATTTAGTCATGAAATCAAAAATTCAAATCGTCAAAGCATCCGGTGAAAAGGCTTGGTTTTCCGCTATTAAGTTACGAAAATCATTACAGCGATCGGGTGCGAGCGAAGCAATCATAAAAGCGGTGATACAAGAAGTAGAAGATCATTTGCAGGAAGGCATGACCACCAAAAAGATCTATCAATTAGCCTTTAACCTACTAAAGAAAAAGCATAAGCCGGCAGCCTCTAAATACAAACTAAAAACAGCTATCATGGAATTGGGGCCTTCCGGATATCCTTTCGAGAAGTATATAAGCGAGATATTGAAATACCAAGGTCACATCGTTCAACTCAATTTAATCCTTAAAGGGCGATGCGTGAACCACGAGATTGATATTCTAGCTGAAAGAGAGGGAATTCAAAAGCTCTTTGAATGCAAGTATCATAATTTGCAGGGAACCATTTGCGATGTAAAAATCCCTTTGTACGTTCATTCCAGATTCAGGGACGTTAGTGAGAATACTGTAAATAAAACGAATGAGGGTTGGATTGCAACAAACACACGATTTTCCACAGATGCCATCGCCTATGCCCTATGTTCAAAATTAAATCTACTAGGTTGGGACTACCCGAACGGTAACGGGATCAGAGAAATGATTGATCAAGCAGGCCTCTATCCAATCACGTGCCTTCAATCATTATCGCAGAAAGAAAGAGTACCCATCATGGAGGCAGGGCTAGTGCTGTGCCGTGACGTTCCTTTCAATAAAAAGCTATTTAAAGAACTCGGTTTTTCACCCGACCGAGTTGAGCAAATCATTGCAGAGGCTGCCCTTCTCAGCCAAAGCAATGTTCTGGAGTAAAGAAGCAGGAGCACTCAGTTTATCTGTTAGAAAGGGCGATAAACATCATCGCTTCCAAGATTTACAGAAAACGAAATCATCTATTCTTGGCGAGTGATGAAAATCATCATTGAAGCAAACGTTGCTCATAGCCTCGTGGATATTAAGAGAGCTATCTTTGAACGCAAAAGGTCGTTAGACCAATCTGGTTCGTCAGCAATGATTCTGCGAACAGAGTTCAAAACAAATTTCTTGAGGGAGATATGTAATCGTGTTTATCAATTTCTTTAGAGTATAATAGTATGAAAACGAAACTTATGATAGTAGTAGCAGCAACAAGTTTTTTACTGTTCGAAGTCAATTGCAGCAATCAAATTAGTGTTCGCTCAGACTACGACCGAGACGTTAACTTAGTCATTTATAAAACGTATGCATGGCTCCCTGAGAAAGAAATTGAATCAAAAAATAATCCATTGCTTTATAACGAGCTCACCGACAAAAGAATCAGAAAAGCTGTCGAATTGCAGTTTCAGGCAAAGGGAATACCTTTCGATGAAGAGAATCCGGATTTTCGCGTGCACTATCACATTATCGTTGAGAATCGTTCGTCTGTAAGTCCAGCACCATATGGCTACTACTATAGCCCTTACTGGACACGCAGTCAAATGTATGTTTATCAATACCAAGAAGGCACGCTTATCATCGATTTGATGGACGCCAAAAATAACAAACTGATTTGGAGAGGATGGGCCACCGAAGTTTTGAACAATAGGAATCTCCAACTTACAGAAAAGGAAATTACAGAAGCCGTCTACGAAATTCTAAAAGAGTTTCCTCCGAAACGCAGATAATTTTTCCTATTTTGGTAGTTCTACTAACAATCCGTATGAGGTATTTCTTGCTCACTCTGCTGTTTCTAACTACTTTCTCCTGCAACAAAAAGACAGAAGTAACGTCTCCTTCAGTTGTCAATATCTCTGAATCAGTATATGCCTCAGGTACCGTCAAAAGCAAAAACCAATATCAGGTCTACTCTACCGTAAACGGACTTATCCAGGAGATATTGGTAACGGAAGGAGATCTGGTAAAAAAGGGCACTCCTTTGTTCAAACTATTAAATGAGCCATCTAAATTAAACATGGCGAATGCCAAGTTGGCTTCCGATTATGCAGACATTAGGTCAAATGCGGATAAACTAAAAGCTGCCAAAGTAAACAGTGATCTTGCGTATAGCAAACTAAAAAATGATTCATTGCTTTTTGTAAGGCAGGCAAATTTAAGGAAACAAGGAGTAGGGAGTATGGTTGAATTAGAACAACGCGAGTTGGCTTATAAAAACTCGGTCACCAGCTATGAAGTATCACTCTTAAACTATCGCGATTTAAAAAAGCAATTGGAATTTGCTTCCGATCAAGCAAAAAACAATTTAAGAATTAGCAACGCCCTGGCTGGGGATTACATTATAAAGGCTGATGCAGATGGGAAAGTGTATAAAATCTTGAAGGAGAAAGGAGAATTTGTCAATACCCTAAACCCGGTAGCTATTCTCGGAGACGCTTCCGAGTTCATTTTGGAAATGAAAGTGGATGAATTTGATATTGTGCGTTTGCAAGAAGGCCAAAAAGTACTTTTTACGATGGACAGCTATAAAGGACAAGTCTTTGAAGCACTGGTAACCAAGATTGAGCCACTCATGAACGAACAATCTCGCTCGTTTACCGTAAATGCAAAATTTATCTCCAAGCCCGCCATACTCTACCCTAACCTATCGGTGGAAGCCAACATAGTTATCAACACCAAAGAGAAAGCCCTCACGATTCCAAGAAATTACCTGATTGGAGATTCTGTGGTGTTGGTAAATAAAAATGAAAAGCGTAGGGTAACCATCGGCTTAAGGGACTACCAGAAAGTGGAAGTCCTCAATGGATTATCTGCTTCCGATGTGATCTATAAGCCTAACCCATGAACGCCCGCCTAATCATACGCATTGCCAAAGCATTGCTATTGGCACGTTGGAAGCAAACGTTAGTAGCAGCTATCGGTGTAACCTTCAGTATCACCATGTTTATCACACTGCTGAGTTTCATGACAGGTTTAAATGATTTGCTCGATGGACTCATCCTAAATCGTACAGCTCACATCCGGTTGTTTAATGAGATCAAACCTAGTCTGGATCAACCAATCAACCAGTCAAAAGACTACAAAAGCAGTTATAATTTTATCAGATCCATAAAATCGGGTAGTAGCCGACAAGAAATATATAATAGTCAGGCGATCATACAGGCCTTAAGAAAAGACAATCGGGTGGCAGGCGTAGCGCCTAAAATCACCGCACAAGTTTTCTTTAATGATGGGTCCATTGATATCACGGGCGTAATCAATGGCATAGATGCACGGGAAGAAAGTAGCTTGTTTCATTTCAGTGACTACGTCACGCAAGGAAATCCGCTGGATATACAAAATGTGTCGAATAGTATCATTTTAGGGAAAGGACTAGCTGCCAAGCTCCTGGCTAACATTGGCGATGTCGTGTTGGTAACCACGGCCAAGCAACAGCAGTTCTCACTCAAAGTAGTTGGCTTTTTTCAATCTGGATTGCAAGAGTTGGATAAAGTACAGAGTTATGCATCTATCGGTACCACCCAAAAAATACTAGGGAAGCCAAGCGACTACGTTACTGATATTCAATTAAAAATGATTGATATCAAACAAGCGCCACCTGTTGCTAAAGAGTTCGCTCGACTTTTCAATGCTGATGCAGAAGATATTCAAACTGCGAACTCGCAATTTGAAACAGGTTCATCGGTGCGATCATTGATCTCCTATACCGTTGGTATTGTGTTGTTGATTGTAGCTGGTTTTGGAATTTATAACATTCTGAATATGATGATCTATGAAAAAATGGATTCGATCGCCATCTTAAAAGCGACTGGTTTCTCTGGCCTGGATGTAAATAGAATCTTTCTGGTGATTGCCTTAAGCATTGGTTTTTTTGGCGGCCTATTGGGGCTCTTCTTTGGCTTTCTGCTTTCAATGTTCATCGATCAAATTCCGTTTAATACTCCTTCCCTACCTACCATTAGAACATATCCTATCAATTACAATCCTGCTTTTTATCTGATTGCTTCTATTTTTTCTTTGGTGACAACCTATCTGGCTGGCTGGGCACCTTCTCGTAAAGCCAGTAAAGTAGATCCTGTTATTATCATTCGCGGCAAATAGCATGGACGAAAGCATTGTACTGCAAGCCGAACACATCAACAAGAGTTTTCATGACCCGGTCACCATTCCGGTGTTAAAAGATGTTTCCTTGATCATTAAAAAAGGTGAGTTTGTTTCAGTTACCGGTAAGTCAGGATGTGGAAAATCTACCTTGCTCTATATACTCTCTACCATGGATACCGACTATGATGGCGACTTGTACATTGGAGGTGAACCGATGCGAGGAAGAACCGAGAAGCAGCTAGCGAGAGTTCGCAATGAAAAAATCGGCTTCGTATTTCAGTTTCACTATCTACTAAATGAATTTACCGTATTAGAAAATGTGATGCTTCCCGGTCTCAAGCTAGGGATTCATTCAGAAGTTGAAGTGAAGGATCTCGCTATGGATAGGTTGAATACCTTAGGCATTCAGTCGCTGGCAGCCAAAAAAGCCAACCAACTCTCTGGCGGGGAAAAGCAACGCGTAGCAATTGCACGTGCCCTGATCAATAGTCCCAGTATAGTCATGTGCGATGAACCCACCGGCAATTTGGACAAGAAAAACAGCTTGATCGTTTTTGATATTTTTACGAAACTCGCAGAAGAAAACAAACAAACCTTGCTGGTAGTTACCCATGATCAGGAGTTTGCCAAAAATACACACCGTACCATTGAGATGGAGGACGGTAGAATCATCAAGCAATAGAAAGCATACCCCGATTGCCTCTGTCATTTTTCAAACAACAAAGATCTACATCTTGCGCAACAATACTCATAGGTAAAAATTGAATTGACGGCTGATTTGAATATAGTATTCTTGATAAGGAGAAAACTAAACTTAGGTTTGTCTTCTGCTAGATTTGAAACTCTAGCCATCAAAGGAATCTTGCATCGGTAAAAAAGATAAAATATACTTTTCTAAACAAAAAATACTTTGTCCTATCGACTTATCAGAAACAGCGGACCAAGCCATTCCCGATGCTGCTAAACTATGTGAAAAATAGAGGAAGAATTGACGATACTAAACATCCAGTCCATTTTCTAATTTCTTTGAAGATCAAACAGAGGCGCATCCTCGCAGTGAATTCGCTTTTTTAATTTCCTTTGATACGCTTGAACAGAGATTCTATGATAGCCGCATTCCATCCGGCAAAACGGCCTCGCTGCACAGCAAGTTGATTTTTATCAGCATGCGTCAAATCATACTCAAAGACAAATTTCGCTTGTGGGTCATACCAACCAGCCTGTTGGCCGAAGCGAAGCTCACTAAAAACCAACGCGTCCGAGCGCTGACTGACCGTATAGTAACCTTGGGAAAATTGAACTAACTGCTTCACGTCTTCGCGCGAGCGAATAGGCTGCAGCAATGAATCATTTTTTGCGAAGTAATGAAACAATGTGGAGTCCTTTTGATCGAAAACCGAGCGATAGCCAATCTGGTAGCCATTCTTCTCCTCTACTACTATGTACCATAACCAATTATTCAAGGGCGTGGGTGTGGAAAAGTAGCGAACAGAGGCAAGATGTTGCTGTTTAATGATTCGTTGCACATCGTTGTTAATTCCATACTTGTTGGTAAACGTGTACAACAGGTAACCAGACGATAAAACCAAACCGACAAATGCCCACTTAACACGGTATTTGCTTTTTAAAGGGATAACAAGCAATGCTAAGAAAGAAATACCCAAACCAATCGAGTAAAACGGATCCGCCACAAAGAGCACGTTAAAAGAAAACCGTTGCGCAGAAAATGGTACTAACCACCCTACACCATAGGCATTCAAAGAGTCAATCAGCAGATGTATCACAATTTGAAGTCCAAAAAAAGCAAGCCATTTCCGATAACCAATCCCCTCCTCGCGATACAGGAATGAGGTTAGCCATGCCAACGCTGGAGTAATGATCAATGCAAAAAAGAATGAATGAGTAAACCCTCTGTGCGCAAGTAGATTGTGCGAAGCATCTACAAAAAAAGATGCAAGAAAATCAATATCCGGTATTGACTGAGCAATTGCACCCCATACCAATGCTCTCTTGCCAAGTTGCTTTCCTACAATAGCCTCGCCTAGTAATCCACCTAATGCAACATGTGTGATCGAATCCATTCAGATAATGCTTAATAATATTTTCTGCGGACAATGCTCTTCAAATTTTCCCTTTGCCATAGTGCGCTTGGATAGCCATTTTTAGATTCACCAAATCTTCCTGGCAACTGGCTATCAGAATAGCAGATTGATCTTTATATTGAGTACTGTTCAAAATCTTCAACAAGACTTGTTTATCGTGCCATTGACCAATTCTATTCTCTATCTTCTTAAGAAAAGTAACTGACGGCTTGTCCTTATCTACCCAGTCGAGAAAAATAATCTCTTTGATAATTTTTCGCGTCTTATGAAGTGCATCTGGTTCGAAAACAGGGAAAAGCAGACGTTTTACCTGTCGTATTCTTTTTGTTAAGTATTTTCCAGCCTTTCTTTCAGTCAGATTTTTTATGTACTCCTTCAATTTACTTCTTTTAGAAGTCACTGTCGCTATTAACATTGGCACGTCCTTCTTAAATGTCGAAATTAAGCGTTCTTCCTGGTCAGCATTAGGGATTTGTGAATCTGTAATCCCTCCAATTTGATTTTGTAAAAGCAGCTTGTAAATAACTTCTGGTTGACGAATTTCTCCAGCCCGTCTAAAAATGTTTCGAAATGGAATATAATGTTTATGGCCTCTAAAATTAGGTAACCCGTATTGCAATAGATTGAGAATTGATTTGATTTTCTTCAGTTCAACCCTTATAGAATGAAGCACCTCCGGGTCATCAATTTGATGATAACTATGTAAGCTATCGGTGAGGGCTTTAAAGCGTTTGTTAGCGTACGAACTTAACTTCTTCATGATTTCGAAAACCAACATGAGGCCTGATCACTTAAGAAAGATAATAGAATAATCTGATGCTTTCACATGACCAAGATCAAATGTAAGACAGATTCTTGTCCTATTTCTGCAATATAAGACCGCGAAAGCAGATGATGAAAATCATGCGGACAAATGATGACCGAGGTTTCTCAGCTCGACAGAAGAGGTTAACTTAGACATAGCAAAAGAGTCAACAAAACAGTTTGAAATAAAGTAAAAACCGTTTAAATTTAATAACCATGAAAAACATTCTTGTTCCCATCGACTTTTCGCTTTACTCCTCCAGCGCAGCCAAAGCAGCAGTGACAATTGCTCGAAAAACAGGTGGTAATATTCATCTCCTGCATCTGGCCAAAATTCCTGTAGGGTGGCACAAATTAGCCGTTTCAACACAACAAAGTTATCCAGCATTGGAAGTGGCGCTGGTAGATGCGAGAATAAAGTTGGAGAAATTTTCCAAACAGGCAGTTTTTAAAGATCGTAACGTATTTACACATGTTTACGGTGGGGTGCCCTTTGAACAAATTGTACTATTCGCAAAAAAGAACAAAATAGATTTAATCGTAATGGGAGTTCATGGAGCCGGAGATACCGAGCTCAAGTACATTGGCTCGACCGCGCAGAAAGTGATTCGAATGGCACACTGTCCTGTACTGGGAGTTAAAAAGAATTTCACCTTTGGCTCTATCAAAAAAATTCTGTTCGCCTCGAACTTTGACGAAAACGTGAACCCAATAATAAATACTATCAAAAATTTAGCAAGTGACGTTGGTGCAAATATCGATCTGGCTTACGTCAATACACCCCACCACTTTGTAGATGACGTCACGATGGAAACAAGAATGAAACAGTTTACGATTGTTCAAAAGAGAGTCAAGTTTCACCATGTAATACAAAACAGTGCCGAGAAAGATGAGGGAATATTGACTTGTGCGAAGAAAAGGAATGCTCAAATAATTTCGATGGCTACTCATCTAAGAAAGCAAAAAGCGGGCTATCTGGTAGGAGTTACAGAAAGTGTTCTTTTCCATTCCAAATTACCCGTGCTGAGTTTTGTGATTGACGAATCACGGTATCAAATCAAATGACATTGTTTATGGAAACCAACGAAACTAAAATCAAAACACCCCTTCTGGAAAAAATGGCGGAAGGATTACTGCTAGCCCAGCAAGAGATTGATGAACTGGCTCTTCAACTGTCGCTGGGCAAATCAGAAGCCAAAGAAAAATTGGAAGAGGTAAAAAAGGAATTCGTCAGGGGTATAAGCAACTTGAAAAAATCTGTTCAGTCTGCTTTGGATCAACCGATTCCACTGGTACTGAAAATGAAATTTGAGGCGGTGGAGTTACAACTTCAAGTCGGCAAGGTTCAATCAAAGGAATCATTTGATTCGCAGATAAAGACACTGATCGCTGCCACCATTGCCCTGGAGGAGGAAATCAAATCGTTGCTGCATAAAATGGAAGTGAAGGGCTATTTTGGTCATGAGATCGAAAAATTCTTGCTCAAACTAGAGATCCTGCGCTTGAAATTTGGCATCAAGAAGTTTGAAATCAAAGAAGGCTTCCGGTCGGAAATGGCTACCGTGAGAAAGTCTATCGAATCTCTTCGAAAGAAAGCAAAGAAGTTAAAAGCCTTGCCAGCCGCAGCCTATGATGATATCAAAACAGAAATAAGCAGCAACTACAAAAGTTTAAAAAACGCAATAAATAAGTTGTAGTATCAATTTAGCCGTTGACATTTAATTTGATCGAACAGTTAACACCTATAAACAAACCACGATATGAAAAAGATAATAGTACCGTGCGATTTTTCAGAGCCAGCTATTGAGGCCTTTAAATTCGCCATTGACCTTGCGAAAAAAAGCAAGGGATCTGTATTGGTAGTAAAGGTGATTGACATCCCAATAGCATATGAAGCCTCGTTTGGAATGCCCACCTATGCATTTAACCTGGGGATGAGCAAGGAATTGGAAAAAGATGCCAAGAAGAGCTTTGACAGATTGCAGCAGAAATTTGGTAAGGGGTACAAAAAAGTTAAATTTTTTGTCGTTCACGGACCTGCCTCTATGATGATCCGCGACTTCATAGAAGAGAAGAAGCCGGATTTGGTTGTCATGGGAACCCATGGGGCATCCGGGCTGCAAGAGTTTTTTGTAGGATCCAATACTGAAAAGATCGTTCGATTCTCGAAAGTCCCTGTATTCGCTATTCGCAAAGCTATTCCGGTTTCAAAGATTAAGAATATCGTATTCCCAACCTCTTTAGAACTAAATCAAACCGATTTTATCAAGAAACTGATGGTCGTGCAAGCATTCTTCAAAGCCAAATTGCATATCCTGTTCTTAAATACACCTTTCAACTTTGTGCGTGATAATGAATTAAAAGACTATGCGAAACATTTTGAATTTCGCAACTATACACTCAACATCCGCAACGATCGCTATGAGCCTGACGGAATCATAGCGTTTACAAATGAAGTCAAGGCCGATATGTTAGCCATGGCCACCCATGGCCGCAAGGGACTTTCCCACTTTGTTTCCGGCAGCATTACCGAAAGTGTTGTCAATCATGTAAAATGTCCGGTTTGGACATACACCATAAAATCGAAAAAGTAGTACTCACCAGTAACTCAGTTACTTTATGAAAAACATTTTAGTGCCAACGGATTTTTCTGAATGCGCTCAAAACGCCACGACAGTCGCATTGCAAATCGCTTCGCAGGTTAAGGCGAGCATACATTTTTTACACATCATGCCCAGTCCCGATGAATCCCTTCATGTGCCGAACATTGCTAAGGTGAAAGGCAACAATGTGCAGAAGGGGCACGCGCAAGACAAGCTCAATGCGTTAGTAGTTGCGGCCTCCAAAGCAGGTGTCATGGCTACTCCCCTCTTGGTTTTTGATAAAGGGAATGAACAAATCGAACAGTACATCAAACCTCTGAACATTGACTTTGTCGTAATGGGTTCCCATGGCGCAACCGGAATTCGGGAGTTGGTAATTGGAAGCAATACCCAACGGGTCGTTCGCAAATCCTCCGTTCCCGTGCTGGTTATTAAGAACTTGCCAACAAAATCGTTTTCGGTGAAAGGTATCGTTTTCGCTACTACACTTCAGGGCAATGTGCTTGGCGCATTTGACATAGTAGCGGGGCTTGCCAGGTTGTGGAAAGCTACAGTGCATATTCTTGTTGTAAACTTCATAGAAAGACCGGGGGATCAGGCGTTAATCGACAAAGTGGTAAAAGAGCTGACCCTACCCTACCCTGATGTATCGACTACCCAAAGTAGTATTGAAGTGAATGATGAAGAATGGGGAATTCATCAATTTTTGGAAAAGACAGATGCCGATATGATCGCGATTACAAAATATGATAAAACGGGATTTATTCTATCACACAGCGTGGCTGAAGATCTGGTAAACCACGAGGAAGTCCCCATTTTAGTGTTGGGCAGTGAATAAATTGTGGGGTTTGTTCAAATTTAAAAGAGCAGGATAAATGCCGTTTTGCAAAACAACAATACGATAGCAGAGAGAATTACTGTTTATTTTTCAATCTACTTTTCATCGGAAACTCAAATCCTATACGGATGTTGAGCCTGTCGGGAAAAGGCACTTTGTCTTTGTCACTCCACAGGCGATACATGGTTTGCACATTGCCTGTTACGCCTTTTGAAATCTTGAAATCTTTTTTCAAGCCAATCAGCGCACTCCACTCCCAATCTCGCGTTCCTAAATCACCGGTATTGATAATCAGGGGCGGAAGAATGGCGTTGAGCCATTCGATATCTGCACGTGCTTGAAAGCCTTTCGGCAGTTGATACTCCGTGTAGTTCCTCAACCCGAAAACTCGTTCAGGAATGGTAGGCTTCCAGTCATCAAAAGTAATTCGCTCTACCCAACCAATGCCTGATTTAAATCTGGGTGAGATGCGATAGGCTATAGATGGGTTGAGGTCCAGCAACACATTTTTCTGACTAATGATCTGTAGCGTTAACGCTGGCACCAATCTCTCACGCAGAGGTTTTCCTTTCAACGGGTTGGGCAATCGCTTTGGCAATTCCGCCATACTCTTCACTTCGCTGTATTTGCTTTTTAGGCTGGTCATCTTGTCCATAGCGCCCTGCAAAATAGCTTCCTTGCCCGCAAAGTGATTGGTCGCTTCTTTCATTACCATTTCCTTCGCTTGTTCTTTTGCAGCAGACAAAGCAATTGAATCGGGGTTGGCCAGTTGACTTTTGTATTTATCTAATTCTGCTTTTTTTCCATCGATTTCTTTTAGCCCTTCCACATTTTTCAATTCTTCCTGCGCTTTCTTCTCCAGGTTTCTTGCATCAGTAAGATCTCCTTTCGAAAGGTTTTGTAAGTCTTTGCCGTAGCCACTCGCCTCTTTGGTCAGATCGGTGATCTGTTTTGTTCCCTTGGTGATGTCATTAAGTGCGCCTACATCGGGCAATGCGGCAACTCCATTTGTGCCGGGCAGAGTGGCACCTCCCAGTGTGGGTGTACTCATTCCACCGGGCAAATTAATCCCCGGCAGCCCCGTTGATCCGTTTCCAATGTTTGGAATATTGCCGTTTGCAGAAGGAATTTGGTAGGCCCCCAACGACTGTCTTAGTTTGTCTGTATGCTCTTTTACTTCAGGAGGAAGATCAAGCGAGTTAAGTCCGCTGGTGGCTTTGCCCTTGAGCTTCTCGACTTCGCCTTTCATCTCACCTATTTTCCGCGCACTCAAATTGTTTACACTATCTAACTTTCTTGTTAACCCAACAGCGGGCAACTTCAGGGCTTGCAGACTATCGATTTTCCTTTGAAGTGATCCTCTGGTTTCGTTGAGTTGATTAATCGGTTTTTGATAAGCCCGTTGCAGGCTGTCTGCTTTTGACTGGAAATTAGAACGGATGGAATCTACTTTGTGGTAAGATCCCCGCAAGGCGCTATCGCCAGGAAGTTGCATGCTGTCCAACCTAGCGTTAAGTCTGTTGTTCGTTGAATCTATTTGATCGATGGTGTTGTTGATTCGTTTCGTTGGCAATCGCAAGCTGTCAGTATTGACTTGCGAAAAGCAGACATGCAGGGATGCAAAAAAGAGTATTGAAAGAAGGATGCTTTTCACATTGTAAAAGTAAACAATCGGAGGTTGAGTTTATTGATGAACTTCAATGAAATCGGCCAAAAACAACTACAAAATTGTTCAAATCTTCTTTAAGATTGTTGGTCGGGAGACCACCAATAACTAAAAACTAAAAATTACTTACCAACAACAACGAAGAGTTTCAATGATAACAACCAACAATAAAAAGGTAAAAATTGTTGATCAGACGACAAACAATAACTAATTTCGACCAACATCAACCTGGGTATTCCTTGTCATCGATGCCCATAAAGCGAAGCAGGCTATTCATGATTGAGCAAGTTTTCAAACCTGGCGATGTTGTCGAGCTAAGATCGGGTGGCCCCAAAATGACCGTGCGCAATTACGAGCCACAGGACAGTGCCGAGGTTACCTGTGAGTGGTTTGACAAGAGCCACAGCTTATGCACCAAATCATTTCATCAGGATACTTTAAGAACTTATAATTCTCCTTATGTAGGTGGTGTTCACGTTAGTAGTATTAGAAGAAGCCATTGAATCTAATCTGGTGGAGCAAAAATTCAAAATCGGTGATCGTGTAGTCCATAAGTCCAGAACCGGGCCTGTAATGGCTGTAAAAAATTATGAGCCCAAGGATGGCGAAGATGTTACTTGCGAGTGGTTTGACAAAAGCGATATGCTCCAAGAAAAATCCTTTCATCAAAACACATTGGATATTTATGAAGACCCTATAATAATCGTTGGCTCTCATTCACGAAAAAATTACTACTAGTTATGCCTGAACAAAAATTCAAAACTGGTGACCGTGTCGTCCTAAGTTCGGGTGGACCTGTCATGACTGTGGTTAGGTACGAACCCAGCGATAGTGATGAGGTGGTTTGTCAATGGTTTTATAAAGACAAACTGGAAGAGAAGGCCTTTCATCAGGATGTGCTTAGGCCTGATACGCCCCTTACGTTTTTTTCGATTTAATGCTCAGGCCGGAAGGCCTTGAAACAACTGTGCTAAATTTAAAGCCAAACCAGATATTGAAGCAATATCTGAACCCATGCCCAAAAGACTTTTGATTGCAAACTTGGGTGCTTTCTTATTGGCGATCCCTGATTCTATTTCGGTAAGGCATTCCAGTATTTCTTTCTTTAAAAAAAGATCAACTGTCTGGTCGTGGCTGATGGTCTCGCGGATTTCTCTGATAATGTTCTCTGCCTTGTCGTGCTGCTCTTGGTTAATCGTTACCTGGCTTGACCCCACAACTATATTTGCCTGTGGGCTGTCTATGATGTGGTAGTTATTAACAACAGTCTGCCCTTTGCCCTTGCTGGAGTAAGAACCTTCTTCACAATAGGTAATTCCCTTTGATGTGATTTTTGCTTTCTTCAGCTTTTGGCTGAGTACGTTCAATTCAATAAACCCGTCTATCTTTAACTGATTTGCCAACCGTGCCATCTCGTTGTAATCAACAACGATGTTGGATTCCTCCAATATACTTGCGATCGAGTACTCGACCCGACTATTTCTTCGCTCATACAAATAGCGCAATATCACGTCCAGCATTTCCGATTGCTTCATACTTCAAAAATAATGAACCAAGAGCAATACATAGGCTTTGCTTCACTCCATCTCCTTAAAAATACACATCTAAGATTGTTGGTCGGAGACCAACAATAACAAAAATATTTTTTACCAACGACAACTAGGGGCTCATTGTTAAAAATCTGTATTCAAAGTTTTCATTGTGAGATTTACTCGATACGTCCAAATATCAAATGGCATTGGCTGAGCTAAAATCACAATGAACTTTTCCTTCCAATTAGTGCCGATTGCTTTTCTCACTTTCTTTTTGCTTGTGTTGTTTAGCAGATGTATCAAAATATTTTTGCTCCCGGCTTCATCTTCATAGCCAATGTATTGCCGGATAAACTTATCAAAGTAATCACGGGCATCAGCAATACGAGAACCATCAGGAAAGTTGGACTTAGCATGATCTAAATTCTTAAACTCCGTTAAAAACATTTGCTCAGCTAGAGCTATCTCTTCAATGGTTGGAGTAAACCTTGTCTTTAGATTCTCAACCTCTATAGAAAGATTATGTGAAGCGGGGAATACAACGCCACATTCAGAATAAAGAGAATCAATTTTTATCAGCTTAATATCTTGACAGTACACCGTGATATTAAAAAGCAGGCAAATTGCAAATATGTAATTTCTCTTACCCATAAACTTAATTCTGATATACATATGGTAACCATTCATCTATCTCAGGCACGTAGTGATTGAATTGTGGATTTGTACTCGCTCGAGTTCCTGGATAAATTAGTTGCCCCTCGTATACCGGTGAACCAGAACTGTTATTTATTCCATAGTGTGTTCTCAAAGGAATTTGATTCTCGGCCCTCAGCATATTCTCAATATGTGTTGCAAACATTTCTGCTTTACGAGCACCTGTTACTCCAGGCCAAGGAGCATAATTAATTTTACCATCACTAACTTTATCAAACGAATGCCCAAGTTCATGCCCTAATCCAATAAAGGCAGGCCTACTTGTATTTCCCTTTTCATTAGGTCCACCCGATGTATTACCTGGATCCCACCTTACAACATTTGTTAAACCTGATGCATCCCCACTTTCGTTGAAAGCATTAGCGCCTTTCATAATGTTTGTGGTTGCTGCGTTACTTTGCAATTCGCCAACTAATTTTTGTCCCTCAGTGCCGCCAGTTCTGACTTTATCCAAAGCCTTAACAGTTTGTTTTAAAAATCCTTTGACCTTCCCTGTATATGCCTGACCATTCTGGCTAAGCTTTCCATTTTCATAAACATACGATTGATTTTTATGATGTATCACGACAGTATCACCTAGAGGATCTGAGTAACGCATTGGATTATTACTCCTTGAACTGTAAGGGCTCCATGAAAAATTGGGCTTCGGATCAATTTGCCACCATCTACCTATCGCTGGATCATCGACTCTATAGAACGCTGTATACACATTGAGGCCAAGGTCAGTGACTTCTTCAATACCATTAAATTTCTTACGATTTGGTACTGAGTTTTCTCTTTGATAAGAGTTAAAGACAAGCCCAAACATGTAGTAGTTCTCTGCCTGTATAACATTGGCATTCTGCACCTGTGTCACATTGAAATCGTCAAAGTAGACTTCAATGGGCGTAGCCTCTTCGTTGCTCAGGTAAATGTACACATAGCCCGGCTGGGTGATGTTTATTTTTGGTGAGGCGAGGTACTCGTGCGGCACATCGGTGCCGGTCTCTTTGGCCGCGGTGGTCAGGCGTGTGTAGCCTCCGTCCAAGAATGTATAGTTCTTGTCAAACACCAACCAGTTCAAATATGCCTTTGGCCCCGTGCCGCTGCTGCCGCTCGTCCCGTTCTGGTTGGGGAAAGGAAAGGTGGGTGTGCTATTGTTATAATTCGCACCATCCACCACCACGCCTGCCGTGCCTGCTGCTATCTGCCCCATCGGGGTTGTGAGTGCTGCGTTCCAGTTGCTGCTGGTAGGGTCTACGTACTTTGCATACACTTCTGCGCTCACCACATCGCCCGGCACCACACTCAATGAGCGCGCCAAGCCATACTTCTCGTTCGCGCTGCCGTTCAGCCGCTGTGAGTAGCCTGTGCTGGCACCGTTTGTCCTGTCGAACAACGTGGAGTTGATCATGTTCGCATTGCTGTAGCGCTAAAATTTGCTCTGCTCCGTTCGCGGGCTCAAATAAAGATGCATTTTAATGTTTCAATGAACGATTACTAATATTTTCCAAGCCAAAGTTCCTATTTGAAAATAGAATGATTAATAAATTATAGACAGGAAGGGTAAAACAATATAATGGATGAATGAAGATATTGAATTTGATAAACAAAAAGCTTGTGAATGATAGTAAAAGCAAGATATTAATCAATATCAAAAAAATCAAAAATACTTTACCAGTATTCATAATTCTATTTCTCACGAACAAATTGTAAAGAATAAAGAAAAAGAATACAAAAGCAAGGTTGATAATAATAGATTTTTTTTCAAGCCCATACTGCATTAAAGAAAAAATTTCATTAGCTATAAATATTGTTTCATTCATCGTTCCCAAAGCAGTTGCGAACAACGACTCTCCATACCCATTTAGACTACCAACAACAACAATCTTACCCTTAATAATACCAGAAGGGTTAATGGTCTTAAATTTTTCCTCGTGACCTAAATACCGAATTGGAATATCATCATTATTGTACCATTTTTTTTCAAAACCCAATCTTTTGACAAGTATAGAATTGAATTCATCATCCTCCTTAAATCCAAATGATAATTTGCCTAATGAGTAAATAGAATAATCCTCTGATGGCAAAGGAAACAAGACATTAGCATTTTTCCTTACCTCGTTCGCTATTAAATCATCTATTGCAAAAGTTAAGACAATTAATTTAGGACTAAACTCATTTATGGACTTGATTACCCTATTAGTACTGTCGTTTCTAGGATCAACCAAAAAGATTTCATCTGCCAAGTAATTCTTATGATTATATCTCTCATCATAGCCAAAACTAATTACACCTCGAAAAAAAGCCTCCGTCTTTCTTATAATCAAACTTTTCTCTAAAAAACTATTGATAAGTATCGCGAATAAACTGATTAAAAGAAATTCTAAAATCGTTTTTCTGTAGCGTTGCATAGCTTGAATTTTTATTTAGACCTCCTAAGTCGTTTTCTTCCTTTCGGCATAGGAATATCCCCATCATCAGCAATTTCCTTTCTAAGCGAATTCATTTGATCAAATAAAGAAAAATATTCTTCATTCCACTCTCTTTTGCTTTGAATAACAAAATCTGCATTAAATTCAAAATCTGGGACTTGTGCATTAAAATATTTAGTGAGAGATCTTTTTCCAAATGGATTATATCCTTCACCTATTTGGAATATATTAGCGGAAACAGTTTGAAGCCCACCTTTCACAACGATGTTACTGCCATTCAAAGCTGGGGAACGATCATCCATCCATCTACCAGGCATATTAGGCTCGCGTGGATTGGATACCATTACCCTCCCATTGTCATAATCAATCCGATCATTTTTACGATATGCGAAAAAATTGTTTGACCACATAACTGAAAACTTAGCTCCAAAGAATGAATAGTGGCCGGTTTTATAGGATAGAAAATTTATTTCTGATGTCATCTGAAATGATATTGACATTTTAAAGTGATATTTTTCTACCCACTCACCTTTTCCTTCCTTATCTACCTTGGTTAACTTCCAAGTTGCCTTAAAATCATACCCCGTCACTCTTTGTTGTACATGACCATCTTCAAACTCTTGATCAATAAAACTACTTGAAGCTGCTTGTAAGGTCTTAAACATAGCTGCCGCATCACTTCCAGTAAATCTGACTCCTCCTGGAATGAGCATGACATCGTTCCCATCTGGATCTATTGCTATAACTGGATTATTAATTACATAGCTGTAAGGGCTAAAATCCGCATAATTTTCTGAGCTAGCATCTAAAACTCCCCACCTCCCCAACTCAGGCATATACATCCTTGCCCCGTAATCCAACCACCTTCCAAGCTCTTTTTCATCTACACCAAAATTGTTGGCACTCACTTTCAGTGTCGGTTCACGTTCGGTATATGTCAGTTTTAAACATCCCATTGGTGTTGTCAAGATACTTTTTTCTTTTCAATTGAAAAAGGAAAAGTATGTACAATCCCACTACTTGAACGGGGTATGTTTAATTGTAGGCATGGCCGAGCAAACGGGCAGGCCGTTTTTTTGAAGGTGAAGTGATGGGGTCTAATCGGTTTCTGTTACGCTAAACGTTTCATCACTTCAGCTTCAAAAAAATGATGCAAGCCAACTACTGATTTATTTCTGGCGGTGAGCTTTCATGGCGCTGCTAAAGTGCAGTTACGCTGGCGTCAGCTACGCGTGTGTCAACCTACTCTGGCGTCAGCAATACTCGTGCGTCAGCGCGCGCCCGCGCAGGCGTACGGGGGTTGCGGGGGGAGCCTGCGCGGAACAAGGCGCGCACGAAAAAGGGGCATGGCCGCCACCGCTTTCCCCCCGCAAAATTTTAAGGCGGCCATAAGCCCGTGCAAGCACTTTTTGTTTGTGTGAGTGGTTGACCTTAGCCCCGCAGGGAAAAAAAAAATAATCAATCACGTCCGAGCGCGAAGGACGTGACAAAAACTTTTGACAGGCAGTGAAAAAAAATAAAAAAACAGATGGCGGTGGCGCGGAACAAAGACCTTTAAAAGTTTTGCATCCTTTGTTCTGCGCCATGGCCATGCCGCTGCTCGCTGCCTGCAAAAGTTTTTGGCGCGGCCTTTCGTCCGAGGCCACAAACAAAAAGTGCTTGCACACCGCTTAACCTTGTGCCACGCGCCTCGCGTGGCAAGGAAGGTGCGGTCGGGTGGGTTTCATTTCATCGGGGCAACTTCGCTGAAGCTCCGTTGCCCAAGGGATGGTGTTGTGACAATGCTTCTTCTAAATCTTGTAGGTTGTAATTTCTGTAACGCTCCGTGCTGCTCACAAACTTATGACCGGCCATGTATTGAACGGTTCGTATATCTTTTTCTTTCAGCCACTCGGTAATCACGCTGTATCGGATTTGTTTTGCCGACTTCACTTTCGGATTCATCTTTCGCAATGCGCGTATCAAAAAAATCAAACTGTTTTTAATATTCTCGCTTCCGTTCATGCTCATAAAAAGTTGGTGAAGGTCTTTCGTCTCTTTCACGTGGTCTGGCTTCCTTCCTGGTCGATCTGCTTTTAACTCACTCAATATTTTTGGCCGTATTGTTTTCAAGTACTCATGCAGTTCTAAGATTTGTCCCGCTTCCAGTTTCAATATCCTGCTGTTGCTCCGGGGGCTTCCGGGGACATAGATTTTCCCTTCCCTTGTTTTGATGTGGTTGGGCTCTAACTTTTTCAGCTCATCGGTTGTGATGGCTTGATAAATGAACAGTCCGAGGATTACTTTGTTGCGCTGACTTCTTTCATCAATCGCCCGATACTTTTCGTAAAGCTCTCCGAGTTCTTCTTTGCTCAACAGATCATGTGGCACAGTGCGCGTGGTGCCTTTCAGGTTTATCCCTGATGCCGGGTTGTTGTCTATTCCCAAGTGTTGGTAGTAATGCCTGAGCGCAAGCAACGTTCGGTTCACCATCTGTGTTTTCATTTTCCCTTTCCGGCAATGGTCAATGAAGTTGAGTACGTCTGTGTAGTTTGCTTCTTTGGCTTTGATGTTTTCTTTCTCTGCCCACTTCAAGAATAAGCCAGCATAGTTTTTATTTTGCCTGATGGTGTTCTCGTTCAATCTTTTTTCATTCATCTGGCTTCTAAACTTCTCAAGTTCTTTGCTTATCTGTTCACTGTAATCATATTTTTTTTCCGCCCTTGGCGGGATTTCAATTTGCTCAATATTCATAGTTCGTTTAGTATGTGTGTATAGATTTGTGTGCTCTCTAAACTGCTGTGGCCTAAAAACTTTCCGATCTGCTCCAGCTTCATGCCGTGCTGAAGTAAGTGTGTGGCAATGCTGTGCCGCAACGTGTGCAGACCAATGGGCTTATTTATCTGTGCATCTCTGCGCAGTGTCTGCAAGCGTTCATAAAGTGCATTGCCGATCATGGCTTTGCCTGTGCGACCTATAAAAAATGCTCCGTGGTCTTTCTTGTTGCCCAGTAATCCGACTCGTCCATAACTCAAGTAGTTTTCGATATCGCTGCGCACTTTCGCGGCCATTGGTACGTAGCGTTCTTTGTAGCCTTTGCCTTTGCGCACGTGGAGCATGTTCCTTTCAAACAAAATATCTTTCTCTTCCAGGTGTACGCCTTCTTGTTTTCGTAAACCGCATCCGTAGTACACGGCCAGCATCGCGCGGTCGCGAAGGCCGTACGTATCGTTGCGAATGATGGCGTAAAGCCTTTTGATTTCTGCTTCCGTCAAAATACTTTTCACATTCATCACCGGGCCTTTCAGCTGTATCGGTACTTCAAAAAAGGGTTGCCCTGTCTCGCGTAGGTAGCGCGTGAACTTCATCAAGGTGGTGCGGTACGTGCGCAGGTAATTCAGGCTTAATCCTTGGCCTGTCCGTTCGTTCTTACGGTGAGACAGGTGTTCAAAGTACTTCTTCACGTATGTGCCTGTGATCATGTCCACGCGTGTGCATTGCTGGCGTTCGAGCCACTCTAAAAATCCTCGCAGCTTTATCGGGCTGCACTGGATGGTACTCGGTTCAAAATTGAGCAAGCGCAGCCACTCCCGGTAAGCGCTCACCAAGCGTTGGTATTCGATGTTCATTATAAAATTGGAAAGTTGGTTACCATGCGTTTCAGTGGTTCACTGAACCACTGGCCGTAACTTGTTGATTGGCTTTGTCTTGAGTGGTTCACTCACTTCACTGAACCACTGGTGAACCACTGAACTACCGCTTTGCTTTGATCGCTTGCAGTATCTGGTCAAGTTTCTTGTCGATGTCGCCTTTGAGTTGCTCGTATTCTTTCGGGTCGATGACTTGGTATTCGTAGCCTTTGTATTTGCTGCCTCCGGTGATCTTCACAAAGCCATAGCGGCTGAGTTCGATCGTGTAACGTTTTAAGTTGTTAGGATTGATGCGTAACATTTTCCTGATCTCCGCAGCATAGAAGCTCTGTTTCTTTTCTTGCTTAAGCCAGGCTTTCACTTGTTCAAAAAACTTCCGGCATGCTCCGCTCAACTCATCGCTCTTGCTGAACAAAATTTCTTTCATCAGCTTAAAAGCATATTCAACATCTTGTGCCGTGCTCTCGATGTAGATTTCTCCGCTCTCTTTGTCTTGCTTTACTTCTCTTTGGTATTGGTGGTAAAACGTAATCGTCTCGATGAAGCTGAGCAGTAACATCATGGTGCGCCTCGGTTTAAAAACACGCTCCGGTAAATTGATTTCTTGCGCGTAAGGGTTTCTTACTTTGATGGGGCGTAACAAGCGTTGCACATTCTTGAGCCGTTCTTTTATCTCGTTCTCTGCACTTGGATTTACCATGCCGGCACTGTATTGTTGTTGGTATTCCATGATGCGCTTGTCTTGTTCCGGTGTGGTGTCGATGTAGATCAGGATGCAGCGGTTCGCGTTGTCTTCATATATCTTTTCTCTCGTGGTGCAACTGCTAACGCTCACGGGGCCTTCTACTTTCAGGGTGATGGTTTTCAGATTTCCTTTGTTGTCTTTCAGTGTCACCGTTTTGCTGATGCTGGTTTTACTTTGTAATTCTCTAAGTGGATAAAGTACGCTTTCTGCTCCGTCCAAATCTTCGATCAAAATCAGTTTGTGTTTAAGCTCTTCGCGGTCGAAGTAGTAAAAGGCATTTTCGCTTAGTGTGGTAATCTCTAGCTTATCTTCTTCCGGCATCAGCTGTGATACTTTTTCCTGAAGGTATGTTTTGCCAACTCCGCTTGCGCCCAGGCACATCAGGTGCAAGGGTTTCTCGCGCTTGCGGCTCGTGTAGGTTAAGTAAGCAATCAGGCTGTTTATTTTCTCGCCAACGATTCCCGTCTGTGCAATGTCTTGTAGTGTTTGTTTCATCAGGTCGGGGGCTTTCAGGTACTTGAGTGCTTGTTGTTTCTCTTGGTCTGTAAGCTGTCGCCTTTCTTCTTTCCTGGGCTTGAGTGATTCGAGTTTGCTTTGCCTGTATTGTTCTAATGCGGTGGTCAATCCTGCCAGTGCGTGGGTGGCTTCTAACGTGCTCACTTCAAAAATTTCTGCGGCTTGGTTGGTAAGCTGATCGACTTGACCTTTGTTGTACATATCTAAATTATGGCGCAACGGGAGCGGGTTGTGTTTTGTCTTGCTCTCCAGCTTCAGCGTCACTCGCATTCTGTCCAGCCCTGCAATCCGGATACCTCCAAGTACGGTGATGTTCAGCTCTCCATTTTGATAGAAAAGTAATTCGGGGTTGTCGGTGTTGAGATGTGATGTGATGTCGGTTGTCTCCTTTTTATTTTCAATTGAAAGAACAAAAGGCTTACGTGTCGAGAGCAGGTGCGTAAAAATCTCTTGCTCGTGCGATTGCGTCAGGCTGTTGATGTCTTCTCCTTCCGGACAGATTACGTTTGTGATCGCGCACGTGGTGAACGTTTGAAGTTGCTGTGATAATTTCTTGCTTCCCTCTCTGCCCGCTTCATCGCCATCAAAAAAGATGATGATTTCTTCCAGGTGCTTTAGTTCTCTCACGACTTGCTCATGCTCCGGTGTAAAACCGTTCGTGCCATAGCAAGCTAATACGCTGTACTCTTTCCTTAACTCCGTTTGTTCGAGCGTGGCCGCATCCATGATGCTTTCCGTGAGGATCAGTTTCTTTGTCTCCGATTTCGGATAGCATGGATATAATCCTTGGTGTTTGCCGGGCAAGTAAAAATGTTTTGCGCTCGGAGCCTGTCCCGAACTTGTTTCGGGATTGTCTGTGGTACTGCGACCGTACACGTCAACGATCTGACCTTCGCTGTTCTTCATCGGGAAGATCAAGCAGTTTTTAAATTTCGGTGTATAGCCCGATGCAGTCTTTCTTAACAAACCCACCTGTACGCCGCTTTCGCTGAGTACTTCGTTCCACTTCTTGTAAAAATCCGCCCCGTTAAAACCAATACCGAGTAGCTCAGCATTTAAGTTTCGTTGCCTCGCATATTCTTTTGCCTGTGGGCTGCGGCTCATGCCTTGCAAACAACTTTGGTAATACTTGGTCAGCACTGCAATGCGGCTGATTGTTTCGGTTTCCGCCTTTGGTGGGATTTCGTTCTTCGAACTTAACATAGTGGTGGTAATCAATGATTGTGCTTTGACTATTGCCCCGTGCTTGCTGCTCTTTTCCATCAGTCTGATAAATTCAATTACATCACCGGTCCCGGCAGTGCAGTTCGAGGAGAAGCAACAAAACGTATTGGTCTGAGGGTAGATTTGAAGGCTCGGGGTCTTGTCGTTATGGAAGGGGCAATTCAACATGTTGTTCCCGTTCGCTTTTAGGTTGTAGTGCTCGAGCACTTGGGTGATGGTCAGCTGCTGCTTTATCTCGGCTATCTCCATCCTACTAAAATTTATTTCCTGTGTGTAACATCTGCCACAAAAGTAGAACTTGTTCGGATTTTTCAAAGCGAACATCTTCTTTTTTTGTAGAACACATTAAACTAATTTCGCTTTAAACAGTGGTAAAAATTAACCTTTAGCAGAATATGGTCAACATTGGAGAGCGGATTACAGAGCTCCGCAAGCGCAAAAACTGGTCACAGAGCGAACTAGCAGAGGCAATCGGGGCATCCCGTGATATCATTGGTAAGTATGAACGCAACGAGAACAGCCCTTCAGTAGAGATGGCCGTGAAGATGGCAAGGGCCTTCGATGTGCCCATTGATTACCTGCTTGGCGAAGGCAAGCACGCTGCCTATAGCAAAGACACTGTAAAGCGCATCGAAGACATCGAGGCCATGGACGACAAAACAAAGTCTGTTCTGTTCAACCTCATTGATACTTATATCCGTGATGCCAAGACGCGCAAAGTACACGCGGCCTAAAACAAAAAACCCAGCGCAAGGCTGGGTAAATCAAAAAAATCACTCTATGCTCTAAGTATCAACTCATGAGTTGCAAACTCATAAGAGCAATGCAGACTAAGGATAGCTGGGCGTATACATGAGTTGCAAACTCATGTAAGCAATGCAGACTAACGAGTGATGAAATGATAATACCAACCGCAGGATAAATATGGCACTCCCTTTAGACTGCTTTGTGTTTTATAATATATTTCAACTTGCTCCTCAGCTTATCGAATTTAATCTTTCGGCCTTTGTAGAATTGGTCTTCAGTCGGGTTTCCGTTGACCCATTTGCCCTTGTATTTGACTTTCCCTTTGCTGTCGAAGAAAAGTGCCTCTCCATCCAAGCGTCCACTCTCATCAAATTTTTTATTGGTTTGCATCTGGCCATTTTCATAGTAGGTCTTTTGCTCGAGCCATGAGGCATCAATCCTAACCTGTCCATTTGGGTACCAAGTTTTGAGGTAAAGTTCCTCCTTGTTATTGGAATAAATGGTGCTGTCTTTTTTTGCCCCGTTCTCATAGAAATATTCAACCTCTGCAAACCTTTTTCCATCTCGGTAGTACCGTTCCATGTCAATTTTTTGATAGTAATTATATCTCGACTCTTTTCCGATAATCTTACCTTTTTCCATTTGCCAAACACTTCCCACCCTTTTCGAGCCATCTCTGGTTTGATAGAACTGCACCCAATAACCGTCTTTCAGACTATCAACCTGAAAGGATGGTGTATGGAAATATGATCGGGGGAATGGCGTAAGGTACGTGTTGTATTCTTTAGGCAGTACTACTTGAGCGTTTGTACCAACAAAGCAAAGCACAACCAGTATTTTGGATATAAAGATTTTTTTCATGGCAATATTCAATTTACCCTAGATCTTGGCCTGTCTTTGAACCGCCTATTGAGAAATGCCCTTTGCACAGGTTGGATCACGGACATATTTGTATTGAACGTGATGCCCTTGTCCCACCTCATATCCGTGTGCATAAAGTTTACCTTTTCTTGGTCGGTGTATGCCCATACTCCGTTCGCCCTGTCTATCCTTGTTGGGTCGCCACCTGCACTTCCAGGCACAGAATGCATCAACCCAGCTGCGTGCCCTATTTCATGGAGTGCCACCCCGCCCATATATTGAGTACGGGTAGTACCCCCATAGTCATCAACGTTCCTGCCTTCCCATTGCTTTTTCATCGCGTCCAAATTCATGTACGAGATGTTCCCACCGTTCCTCGGGTTATTTTCATCGTGCATCACGGTCTGTGCAGGGCCTGAAAAGTCTGCTCGTTCGTTGTCCGTATAATGATCATAACCATTTTGGGCTGCCTCTGTCCTGTCAAACTCTTTATTTGATTCCTTGTTCCCAACAACAATCAAATGGTCTGACTTGGCTATGCTGTTGGCATTGGGTGCCTCCTTCACGATTTTTACTTTGATATCTAGGCTGTGTTGCTTTATCCATTGTTTCAACCCTCTTTTGATCTCCCTCATTTCTTTTCGGCTGGCCACATTCTTACCGTTCTCATCTTTATTTGCATACAGGTATATCATGTTCTCCATCCCATTGGGGTCGACAAATAGCAATGGGTTATTGAACGCATAACCATAGGGAGTGTGTGCCATGGTCTTTTCGGCCAACGGATCCACCACGCCCCATCTTCCAATCTCCGGCATATACATCCGTGCCCCATAATCCAACCATCCCAACCCCATCTCATCCTGTTCCTCTTTCCCGTTGTACTTGTAAGGATTGTTCACACTCCCCTCCTTCTGGTACTCTTGGAACGCCATCCCAAACATATAGTAGTTCTCTGCCTGTATCACGCTTGCTTTCTGCACCTGTGTCACATTGAAATCATCAAAGTAGACTTCAATGGGCGTAGCCTCTTCATTGCTCAGGTAAATGTACACGTAGCCAGGCTGCGTGATGTTTATTTTTGGCGAAGCGAGGTACTCGTGCGGCACATCGGTGCCGGTCTCTTTGGCCGCAGTAGTCAGGCGGGTGTAGCCTCCGTCCAAGAATGTATAGTTCATGTCAAACACCAACCAATTCAAATATGCCTTTGGCCCCGTGCCGCTGCTGCCGCTCGTCCCGTTCAGGTTGGGGAAAGGAAAGGTGGGTGTGCTATTGTTATAATTCGCACCGTCCACCACCACACCTGCCGTGCCTGCTGCTATCTGCCCCATCAGGGTTGTGAGTGCTGCGTTCCAGTTGCTGCTGGTAGGGTCTACGTACTTTGCATACACTTCTGCGCTCACCACATCGCCTGGCACCACACTCAATGAGCGCGCCAGCCCGTACTTCTCGTTCGCGCTGCCGTTCAGCCGCTGTGAGTAGCCCGTGCTGGCACCGTTTGTCCTGTCAAACAGCGTGGCGTTGATGGTCTTCGCCTTGTCGTAGCGCAAGAATTTAGTTTGTTCATTGGCTCCGTTGGCGGGCTCATACGTGCTCGTGTTCGCATCGCTTTCACTACGTGTGGTGTACGTCACCCGCACATTGCCCAAGTGGTCTTTCAATGTATATTGGTACTCGGCTTCCAATCTCGTAAGCAATACTTGGCTGATGCTTACCGTTTGCCCGCTCACGGGGTTGCTCCATTTCACACCTACCTTCACTTGTGTAACTCCCGCTGGCACGGTAAACTCCTGTGCCGTCCACGTGTCGGTGGTGCCTACTAGGTTGGTGTTCCACACAATGTCGCCTTGGGCGCTGGACACATACAGATAAGCATTGCTGGTGGCGGTGCGCAGGCCGCGCACCTTATACACATAGCGGTCGCCCGCCTTCACGTTGATGTCGCCTGTGAGGTACAGCCCCGGTGTGCCCGTGGCAGTATTGCAGGTGGCGCGCACAAAGTTGTCGCCCGCAGTGGTGGTGGTGGCCAGCGTGGCTGCCCCTATTGCGCTGTAGCCTGTTAGGTTATTGGCTTCCGCATTGGCAACTAAATTTTGAGACTCCAACCCGTAGCGGTTCAGGCTCACCGAGTTGATGTACAGCGCCTGGCCCGTGGCGGGGGTCACCCACCGCACGCCCACGCGCATCTGCACCGCCCCGGCCGGCACGGTAACGTCTATGTTCACCGTTCCCTCGGTGGTGGCCACATCTACAGCCGGCCATAGGGTAATGCTGTTGTTGAACCACACGTACAGGCTGGCGCGGTTGGCATCGCGGTAGCCTTTCAGGCTAAAAGTGTAGCGCTCGCCCGCGGTAACGTTAATGGTGCCACCAATCGGCCACACCCCCGGGTTGCCGGTGGTTTGGTTGCACACGGCCTTCACATAGGTTTCGTTGTTGAGGGTAACGTTGCTCAGGGCCACAGTGCCGCTGGCCGTAAACCCACTTAAGGTGGTGGCATCGGCATTGGCCAGCAGGTTGGGCCCATAGCCCAGCAGCACGCGCCCTTCTTCGTGGTTCACAAATTTCAGCCGGCCACCTTCATAAAAAAATTCGCCCACATAGTCGCTGCGCTTGGTGCGCACACCCGTACTGTTGTACACGGTTTGGCTCAGTTTGCGGCCGGTGGCATCGTATAGATATTGCACCTGCTCGCCATTGTCTTTGGTTATTTTCTCGGGCAGGTTCAGGTAGTTGTAGGCAATGGGTGTGGTGTACAGTGCCTTGTTGCGGTCGCCCACCATGCTGCCATTGGCATCATAGGTGTAATCATCACCCGTGGTGTTGCCATCGGCAAAGCCTTGGGCATTGCCCGCATCGGTTACGCGCAGCAGTTTGTTGCTGCGCATCAGGCCCTGGCCGTAGTAGTAGGTCAGGTCGTCCATCAGGTCTCCGGCCGCGCCCTTGCGGCTCAGGCGCAGGATGTTGCCGTTGAGGTCATACTGGTAGTTGGCTTCGCTAAACTTATCGGTGGCGTTGGCCCATGCGGTGCCGTTCCACTCTTGGTAGGCCGCGCCCGTTACGCGGTTCATGGCATCGTAGCTGTAGTTGTAGCTGCGCTGCAGCAGGGTGCCATCGTTGGTGTTTTGGCTCCACTTTATGCCGCTGATGTTGCCGTTGAAGAGACCGGTGTTGCCCGTGCCTAAGTTTTCGTCATAGGCCAGTTGCATGCCAAAGTAATCCAGCGGCTCGCCTGCATTTGTCAGGGCTAAATTAGGGTCGTTGATCTGCGCCAGCCACCCGCGTATGGTGTAGCGGTAGTCTACCGCTTGTGCAAAGGTGGTGCCGCCATCTTGGCTGTGTACTTTCTTTTTGATCAGCTCGCCTAGCTGGTTATAGGTATTGCTCACCAGCAGCACTTCGGGCAGGCTATTTATTTTGTGATAGATGTTTTTGAGGCGATGGGCGTGGTCATATTCGTATCTGCGGTTTACGGCCAAGGCTTCGTTGTCTTTCACATTGCCGAGGGCACCAAAAGAGGCGCGTGCTTCAAAAGCACTGCTGGCCCCGCTCTGGGTGTTGATGGCAAAATCGGCCACCAAGGCCGTGCTGCTTGGAACGGTAGAGGTGTACACCACGGTGCCGTTGCGCTTGTAGGTAACGGTGGTGCCCGTGCGCTCTACGCGCAGCACATCGCCCACGGCTACGCTCGTGGCCACTTGCCCGCGCGAGGTATTGCTCTCGTACACGGTGAGGTTAATACCGTTCAGGTTCAGGGCATAGTCCATTTCGGCAATGGCCGCGCCCCCGTCAGAATTGTTGAAGCCAAACATCCATACCGTGGAGGCGGTAGATTTCACGGTGGTTTCAATCCAGCCGTTTTTGCTGGCACCCAGCACTTGCAGCGAGCTGGCCCCGGCATCATAGGCCGTGGTGGTTGTCAGCTTCACCACTTGGTTATCGGTGGTCGATACATTCCGCGGGTTGCTCCACACCACATCGTGCACGCGGGTGTGGTTTATTTTTTTCTCCAGCACTTTGCCGGTAAAGTCAAACGTCTGCGTTTCGCGGTCCACACCGCCCTTGTGGTTAGCGCTCACGGTTTGGATAGGGCGGTACTTGTAATCGTAGTACACCACCGACCATAAGAACGTAGGTTGACCGAGTATGCGAACTTTGCTGCCCGTGGCCTGCCCTTTCACTTCCAGGTTCTCGGTGGTGGGCTGTGCGGCAAAATCGCTGTTCAAATAATTGTACTGGGCATCGCTGATCAGGGTTTTAAAACTGTAATCGTCAAAGTAAGAAACGGAAAGCACGCTGGTGTTTACTTTGGGGAACTGGTTATTGGTATAACCGTGGTTGGTGGTGGTGCCATCATAGTTTTCAAAGTAAGTGGAGTTCAGACTGCCGTATTGGCCATCCACATACGCTTGCATTTGCGGTTGTGTTTTTTCGGTGCCGCTGTGGGTGTAGATACCCGTCATCACCGGGCGGTTGAGGGCATCGTACTTGGTGTAAGTCCATTCGTTTTTTCCGTTGGCGCGCTGGTTGCCGTCTTGCGTCATCGCCAAGCGGTCGCGTTTGTCATATACCGAATAGACCCAGTCGGCCCCCGGCACACGCTTGGCCGTCATGCGCTTGCGGCTGTCGTACCGGTACTCGTAAATCCACGCAGACAAGTTCTCGATAATGCCTTGGTAGGAGCGCAGTGAGAAACCGTTTTGTGCTGCAAAGCTGGGATTGGTATTGACCACCACGCCTGGCAAAAATACATAGGCACCTGTAGTTGGCCCGCTAAATGTGCTGTTGCTTGAAAGGATGGTTACACCGCCCATGCCCGAAAGGTGCGAGGCGGGGTCTTCGCCCATGGCTTTTACGCCTTCCGGAGGAACGGTAAAGCGCAGTTGATTAAAGCGGTCATAAATATAATAGGTGTCCGCCCACGCGCTGTTGGGTCCTTCTACCCGTTTCAAAATGGTTTGACCACTCTTATTGGTGTATTCAATAATTTGTTTTTGGTGCTCGTCTTTGGTAACAGTGCGCGCTAGGTCGCCTTCGGCATAGGTGCCGAGCAGTTTCAAATAATCTTTGCTGTTGTCCACGGCATCAATCACGATGTCGAATTTCTTAATAAGCTCGGCCGTGGTGTTAACGGCATATTCGCTGCGGATATCTTTGGCGGTGGCCAAGCCTGTGCCACCTACCCAAGTTTCGCCCGGGGCAGTTTGGGCAGTTTGCCTATTGAGGGGGGAGTTTTCAAATTGTGCGAAAGAGAAGGCCAGATCCGAGTGCGCCACATCAGTGGCGGTTTGGTAAAAACTCTTTTGGCTGGCAAAGGGCTGGCCTTGCACATCGCCCGAGTTGGTGATGGATACATACGGCAAAAACTTTCGGTTGTCCCTTCCAAAAATATCATAATCCATCGGGGCTACCATGTCTTTTTTATCGGGCGATCCGCGCTTGCTCACTTGCTGTATCGATCGGCCGAGCCCATCTAAATAGGCCGTGCTTACTAGCACTTGGTCTTCGGTCATCAAGTCGGGGTGGGTGTTGGGCAGGTTTTTATCTTTAAAGGCATAGGTGCGCACATAGCTCACATTGCCGTTGGTGAGGGCGGCATCATATACAGGTGGTGTCAAGTCAGGCACTTCTATGCTGATGGCCGGGCCCCAGCAGCCATTGGCTTTCTTGGCCCGCAAATAATAAACACCTGCATCCGCCTGCCGCGGCTCGGCAAATGCCGTGGTCTGTTCTCCCTCAGGAGAAGTTTGCCAGTAGTAATTATAATTGGCGGGGCTACCTTGGGCATTGTTCATGCTTACTTGGTACTGGGTGGTGGAAACTTTGGCGAGCACGGGGCGTGCAGGCACCATTGTCTCGGGGGGCAACAGCGTAACGGTAACGGATTGCGTTTGAAAGCACCCAGTGGCACTGTAGCCAGTAACAGTGAAAGTAGAGGTAACGGTAATTGGCTGTGTGGTGTACGTACTCTGGCTGGTAGGTAAATCAAGCACGTTGCCCACATCATCTTTCCAGGTGTAATACTGCCCACCCGATGCCGTTAGCACCGTGGTAGAATATTGACACAAATTGCTTTGTGAAGCAGTGAGCGTGATGGTTGGCTGAACATCATTCACGGTAATGATCATCGTTGCCACGCTCCAGCACCCATTGGCACTTTTTGCACCTAAATAAATGGGGCCATTTTGCGTCACCGTCAACTCATTAGCATTGTTGGTCTCTGTAAAGGTGTTGGGGTTGGCACTGGTTTGCCAAAACCACGTTGGGTCCAGTACACCTTTTTTTACTTTGGCGAAGCCACAAAACTGCCGCACCTCGCCAAAGGTGGGCACGGCAGGCAATGGAAGTACGCTAATCGGTACACCATTGGTATTGTTGGAGCAACCATTTTTGGTGGCCACTACATAATAAGAGCCGGCTTGGCTCACGGGCAAAAAATTCAGCGGTCCGTTTACTCCTGTTTTGGTTTCAACTAATTCAGCAGAACTATTTCGATACAGTGAATAAGAAATGGTATTGTCTTCAGAGCCAGACAAACTTAAGGTAGTCGTTTGGTATGGGCAAATGTTAAACCCAGCTGAAGAGGACAGCAGAAATGATTGCGGCATTGGTTTTACGGTGATACTGACAGAAGTTAGCATAGAGGTTTCGCAGCTACCCTTCACCGCTTTTACAGAATAAGAACCATTCGAGGCCAAGTTCGTCCATTCCACCAACGCACCAGCAGTTAGCGGACTCTGTGGCTGGCCGGTACCTTGGTAAAGACTTCCATTCAAAAGAAGTTGATAGCTGATGCCCCCGCCTTGAGAATTCGGTATCTGTGAGCCACTATTGACCAATCGGATATCCGTAGTAGTTGCCCCGTCCCCACAGAAAATGGTCGGCCTACTTGGACTTACCACTACCAAGTAGGTTTGCAACGGCAGTACGTTAACTGTTAGTGCACGGGCTGATCCAACACAGAACGTGGGCGATGGCCCAGTTGGCGTTACCGTATAAGTGGTAGTCTGCTGCAAACTGCCAGAAATGGAAGAACCACTCCCATTGGCGCCAGGTGGAGAAGAAGTCCAGGCAAAAGTGTTGTTGGCAACATCTGATGCCAGCGTATGCGTGAAAGAATCTCCACACAAAATATTAATGGTGGTCGGCAGGCTTGTGACTGAAGGAGAAGTAAATTGATTAACTACAACGTTATTGGCCATACCCACTTGCCCACATCCGCTGCGCGAGGCCTGCACCGAATAAGTGCCACCGCCAGAGGCGCTAAAATTCAGCTGACCACCATTAGTCCCAGGGGCTGATAGGTTGGCATACACATTGTCTTTGTAGAGAAAATAGGTTACGTCCGCACCTTCTGAACTTAGCAGCGAAATGGTAGGGTTAGCAGTACCCGTACACCAATTGGTAGCGGAGGTAGTTACTGTGCGAGGTGTAGGCGTGTTGATAAACTGCACGTTGGCACTCGATGCCATATTTTGTTGGCAACCATTTTTAAAACCTACAACGGAATAACTGCCCGACAGTGTGAGGTTATACCAGGCAACGGTGCTACCACCGGCAACTTCCGATACATTGTATTGACCATTGGGCTGCATTAGTTTGTAAAGCACACCAGCCTCTGAGCCACTCAACGATAAGGTCGCAGGATTGCTACTGCAAAAAGTGCCACCTCCTGACACAAAATAACTTCCGTTGATGGTAGTAAGGTTTAGGATGGCATCCGATGAATAGCTGGACGAGTTGCAAGTGCCCTGGTAAAGCGCCCGGTACTTTCCCCCTAGGGTTGAACTTATGCTGATAGAGGTGCTAGTGGAAAAAATCGTATTCCAATAAGGTTCTCCAGTCAACCATTTTTCCCACCGAATGATTGCACTACCACCAGTTGAGATAGCATTGATGGTGGATCCGTAGCAACTGCCGCTAAACGAAATCGAACCGACAGATGTAGTACCCGAATTTACCGTTATATCCTTCGGCACCACGCCACAAGGACATTGAAAGTTGATGGTATACGTACCAGGGCTATTCCAAGTGATGGTACTACCGCTGACCGTTCGATTAGAACTTGATCCCGAAACATTGGAACTCGAAAAACTACACCCACTTGCAGAGCCTCCAAATAGAAAGTAACTTGATGAGGAGCCCACGCACGCTGGATTATTACCCCCTAGATTACCCGTGCATGATTGAGATTGCGCCCGAATAAAGCCTGCAAAAACGAAAAAGAAAATAGTTATTCTTCGCATCGCTTTAGTTTTTATACTGGTAAATAAACTTTGTCAAGGGCTGCAACTCGAGGTCTTTGATCGTAGAGAGTCTCATCAATTCATCATACGTATAGTGAGTGGAGTTATTGTTGTTATCGGTGGCCGTCAATACGCCTACCAAAGGGTCATAGTTATACGTACTCATCAATGCACCTACTGGGTAGACGCGCACATCGTCAATACGCGAAGCCGAGAGAGTAACGCTTTCTGTATAGGGCTGCTTCACCAATGTCCAACTACTTCCTGCATACTTCCAGTAGGAAAGTTCGTAGGTTCCTTGTGGAGCAGAAAAATTGATGGTGTAGGAAGTACTTTTGAATTTTTTTCCAGAATGGGCGGATGCAGGGTCCGCAATAATTGAGATGTCCGTTTCAAAACCTTCAAAGAAAATCTGATCAGATTTGGCATTGATAGCTTGCGCTACTGGCAATGAACCATTGTAACCCCATAGATAAGCGATGGTTACGTCTTTGTCCTTCTGTACTTCAAGGATATTACCTTTTATATCGTACTTGACGTAATTAATCCTCGTTTCATAAGGTGCACCGTTGAGCGAATAATCTTGTTTGTTCAGTAGCACCATGCCCTTGTCTGCATGGTACGAGTAATAATTGATCACTCCGCTAGTTCTTTTATCGGTAATATCCGTAGGGTCTGCAGTACCTTTGTTCACCAACGTCTCTTGCTTTATCACAGGAGAATGGATGTGTTTATAGTTAGGAATGGCAGCATTCCACATCTCTTCTGGAGTAATAAGGCTCACCTCTACGTCCCCAGGATAGTAGTATTTTGTTTTGAGTACTTCGCCTAGGCTATTGACAGTTGCTGTGTAACTAACTAGCTTATTCGAGTTATAGGTATAGTCAGTCTCTGTGGTAGCGTTCCGCAAATTTAAAGGGTCAGTTAAATCATAGATTTTTTCAGTTTTCTTAATCAAGGGCCACCACTCAGATGATTCAGATGAAAATTTCCATCCCTTCGTGAATCCGCAACCAGCTGGGGCATACGTATATAAAACGGGCAGGGTCTCAATAGGGATGGGGCTAATAAATGGATAGGTGTTAATCACTTCTTTTGTTTTAAATCCATCCCTCGAAAAGTGTTGCTCTTTTTTTAACTGACCGTTGGTGGAACTAAAATCTAAGTTTGGTGCGTTAGGCAAATAAGGCTCAGTTTCTACCTCTGGGTCATTTCTATAGGAAAAAATCGAGTATCCATTCTCTGAGTTCTCACCATAGGTTATTTTTACTTCATCATATCCAACGGGGTTGCCTTGTGCAGAGTAACCTAGCGGGGTGTTACTATACGAAGAAGCCGACACATAAACTCTGTTTTGGCCTACTCCACCTGATGTGCTATTTGAGGTTGTCAATAAATTATATTTTGGCGTGGTCATCAATTTGCCCGAAGAGATTTTTGCCCCGTCATTGTTTTTAGTAGTGTACTCAAACTTTCGGACAATATGGTTAGCAATACTCACTCCATCATAATCGGTAATCTTCTTTACCCGCAACCCCCCTCCCGAGTAGGTACCAGAATTTTGTTGGACACTGGGAAAAAAGTTGGTTTTGTAATTCAGTGCAAATTCAATGTTAAAACCATACTTTGGAAACGTTTCAATCTTATATTTTCCTGCTATTAACGTAATAGTCTTTTCTCTCCGAATACCACAAAAGTCACTGGTCAACCCTTGATTGCAAGTATTTTCCTGCTTGCATAAATAATCCGCATAAATCCCGCTATCAATCACAGAGCCTGTTGTCAAATTTGTAAGTCGATAGTAGAGTTCATTTATGTTGAGCACATTCAAACTGCATGACACACCGCTCCCCGGTGGGTAACATTGCAGTGTGGGGCATTTGATTACGGCACTAATTGAAACCGAAGCATTGGTCGCTAATTCAAAGACTTGGTTAGTATTGTTGGCATACACGTAGTACGGTTTGTTATATACAGTGGTAGACCCAGCTCCCAATGGAAAAGAATTAAGTTCATATTGAAATTCTGTGGTTCCCCCAGTTGGGTAAGTGATTTTATTCAAGACCCCTGCCTTGGTAGATACTTCATCAGAATTTCGATCTGCTCCTTTAATAATAATTATTAACCCATCTTGACCCGACAGATTCATCTCTGGAATTAGCGAAGGAATTCCATTTCGAACCGTATTATTTTGCAATTTTCCATTATAATAGCCCCAATGGTCACGTGCGGCAGAATTCTTGGGTGGCAAAGGATTGTTGCCATTAGGCAAATCACCCTCATAGTTAAACAAATAGGGTTTCTTCTCAATGGCTCCACCCTTTTCGGTAACTTTATTGAGCTTCAATCTTTTCAATTGATAAGTGTTAGCGATGGCATCTGAATTGTAGTAGAGATAGCCAAAGTCAAATGATTTCACGACCTTATACTCATTCCAATTCCAGTTCAATATTTCAATCCGATCCAATTTTTGGGGCTTGCCTCCAGTGGTGTATTCTTGCATATCATCACGCTGGCTGGTAATAAATTTTACCTTCCCATTTGAAAAATAAATTTCGCTCAAATACCTAGGGTATGATACTTGATAAGATGCGGAATAGCTGATTGGAGTAACGAAACCCGCAAAAGTATTTGAACCGAGATCGTGTGCTGGGTAGGGAATGCCCATCAAATAGTTATTCACATACGCATTAGAGGCTACTGCTGTTAAAACATTGGCATGATCGGCCAAGCTTGCGATCCCTAGTGAAGAGTAAGAAGAATTATCATAAACAAAATCCACAAACTCACCTGTAGGGGATGTAATATCATCAATGTACCAAGTAGTAATGATGTCAGGTATAGCTGGGTATTGATCCCAACTTGTAGCCGCTGGCACGCCTACAAGCGGATTGGGAACAGAACCGGAAAGGGGTCTTGAATACTCTTTCACGCTGAATACTCCTTTGTATCCTTCCTTATTGGTGATGGTCCACGTTTGCCCTTCATCATAGGTAATGGAGATTTTCTCATCGTTGTTATCCATCATCACTCGAATAGGATCATTCCCTGATGTTTTTTTCTTCAAAAAAAACTTACCGCTACTCCCCATAAAACTAAAATTGAACACGTCTGGCAATCCATCAATCGCGCCAGAACAAGTTGATGCCAACTCGCCCAATCCCGGGCCAGTAGTAATGGTCGCTTCATTAGGCATCCCGCAATAAGGGTATCCTGGCTTGTTAGGATCGGTGCTGAAATCATCGTTACCTCTCACCGTGCGGGTGATGGCAAATGAGGCATTCAGTGCCCAGCCTAGTCCTACCCAACTGGCCTCTTCCTCTACTTTTATACCGGCCGCATGGTAGCTCAAACTAATAGGAATGCTGATATCACGAGATTTAACTTCGTATAGGGGAATGCTGATGTTGGGGATTCCAGTATAGGTGCTTACTTGAATATCTCCAAATTTACCAATGGCAGCAGCGTCTGGAGAAGGCGGAACAATTTGCGGCATCTTAACATCTTGTGACCCCACCGGAAACGCGGCCAAAAGAAAGATCACGGGTAGAAACTTTGTCATAGTCACGCTAAAACTATTTTTTGTTCTCCAAATTCTTAATTCGATTTTCTAACTGTAAAATATAGAGGGTCAACTCTTCTACTTTTTTCAAAAGCGTAGCGTCCATTTCTGCTAGCTTATGTCCATTTTTCTCTAACTCACTGGCAGAGGGCACTTCCGGCAAATGTTGGTTGGCATCAATGTATTGTTTCACCTCTTGTAAGGTTAACAATCGGTAATCTTTCGCAAAAACATAGTCAGGCCACGTGGTGCTGGTGGTCTCTGCTTGAAACTCCTTCGCACCAACCTTTCCGTTAACGGCCAGCTTGTACAAATTGGGATTGTTAGCCAGCGTAGTGCCGATGGCAACATTTCCAGCAGTCGTAATACGCATGGCCTCTACGCCATTGGAATAAAAAGTCGGAAAATAAGTGGTGGCAGAAAAAATCCTGAATTCACCGGAGCCTCCATAAAGTTCCAAACTTCCCAGTGCACCATCTGTACTGTTGGCAAACCGTAGCATTCTAACGTTGGCATCATTGGTACCGGAAGTCTGTATATTAATAACCGGAGCTGCGGCCATTACGGTCAGCAGTCGAGCAGGGGTAGCAGTACCAATGCCAAGATTCCCACCTGACAGCAGTGTCATTCTATTGGTGCTATTAATATTAAACGATATGTTGGTAGATGCCCCGATGGTGTTTAAAACACCAGTAGTAGTGTTAAATTGATTGGCTCTTACGTTGCCTGAAACATGAAGCCAATCGGATGGAGCAGTGTTATTGATGCCCACAAAACCGCTAGTGTTGAGGATGGTAAGTCGTGTGTTGATAGTGGCACCGGTGGCAACACGTAGAGTGAGGTTCGGATTGGTTGCACCCGTTGCTGTGTAGGTTCCATCTGTTGATGGCACTTGGCCATAACAAATGCAAATAAAAGCACTTAACAAAAAGCATAAAATAACTTTTTTTGATAAGGCGATTAAGCGGCTTGCAAAAAGTGATAATTGAATCATAATGGATTGGGTTGATGGCTTTTTGTTTAGATGTTAGAAAAATACTCTCCTAATGAAGAAGCGTTAGGTGATAGGATATTTATTTTCCCTACTTCGGGGTGAAAAGTTTTGTACTTAAGTTTCGTATTCATATTAAGTAGAATTTGCGTTCAGCCAAATATACTTGTTCATCAAGACCAATGCAACGTTTTCCACGTTGACTTTGTCAGAAATTTTACAGGTAAGCCGTTTCGATAAGCCAAAAACTGATTTCAATTTGAATGCACAATTTTCGAACTTGAACCAGCCACTTCGATGCGGAAATAGTAATATCTTTGCGGCCCCTGTCAACTGGCTGGCAGGTTTATTTTTTTCAATACATGATTTCTGTCGACAACCTGACCGTTGAATTTAACGGTTCTGCGCTTTTTAGTGATATCACCTTCAACATCAATGAGAATGACCGCATTGCCCTCATGGGCAAGAATGGCGCTGGTAAATCAACCCTGTTAAAGATTATTGCAGGCGTGAGTAAAGCCACCCGAGGCAAAGTAACAGCTCCCAAAGAGGCGATTATAGCTTATCTCCCTCAACATTTGCTGACCGAAGATAATGCCACCGTCTTCGAGGAAGCTTCTAAGGCGTTTGGTAAAATCCTCGCCATGAAAAAGCAGATGGATTACCTGAATAGTCAACTGGAAACGCGTACCGATTACGAATCGGATGAATACTCCAAAATCATCGAGCAGGTTTCTGAGTTAAGTGAAAAATACTATTCCATTGAGGAGATCAATTTCGATGCGGAAGTGGAAAAGACTCTTATGGGGCTCGGGTTTCTTCGAAGTGATTTTAATAGACCAACCACTGAGTTTAGTGGTGGCTGGCGCATGCGAATCGAGTTGGCCAAAATTCTATTGCAAAAGCCTGATTTGATTTTGCTCGATGAGCCAACCAACCATTTGGATATCGAATCGGTGCAGTGGCTGGAGGAGTTTCTAAAAACAAGTGCGAAAGCAGTGATTGTCATTAGTCACGATAAAATGTTTGTCGATAATCTCACCAATCGAACCATTGAAGTAACGATGGGTCGTATCTACGACTATAAAACCAATTACACTCATTACCTACAACTCCGGAAAGAGAGACGCGAGCAGCAACAAAAGCAATTTGATGATCAGGCAAAACAGATTGCAGACATCCAACAATTCATTGATCGGTTTAAAGGCACTTACTCTAAGACTCTTCAAGTTCAATCACGCGTGAAGATGTTGGAGAAAATCGAAATCATCGAAGTGGATGAAGTGGATTCATCAGCCTTGAACCTAAAGTTCCCTCCTGCCCCACGCTCCGGTAACTACCCTGTTATCATGGAAGGGGTAACTAAAAAGTATGGTGATCATGTCGTGTTCAAGGATGCGTCTATTACGATTGCTCGTGGAGAGCGGGTAGCCTTGGTCGGCAAAAATGGCGAAGGAAAATCCACGCTCGTCAAAGCCATTATGGGCGAAATAGAGTATGATGGGAAACTTCAATTGGGCCATAATAGCATGATCGGGTACTTTGCGCAAAACCAAGCTTCACTGCTCGATGAAGATTTGACTGTATTTCAAACCATTGATCAAATCGCGTTTGGAGATGTGCGTACTCAAATAAAAAATATATTGGGCGCCTTTATGTTCAGTGGCGAAGCCATCGATAAAAAAGTGAAGATGCTTTCAGGAGGAGAAAAGACGCGTTTGGCTATGATCAAGTTACTTCTGCAACCTGTGAATTTATTAATCCTGGATGAGCCTACTAACCACTTGGATATTAAAACAAAAGAGATCTTAAAGGATGCGCTGAAAGCATTTGACGGCACACTGATTCTAGTTTCTCACGATCGCGATTTCCTGGACGGATTGGCGACTAAAGTTTTTGAGTTCGGGAATAAGAGAATCAAAGAACACTTTGAAGACATCAATGGATTTTTGCGCAATAAGAAGCTGGAAAATCTTCGCGAGGTGGAGCGAAGCGTGAGATAACAACAGTTTACTTGTCAATCTGTTTTTGCAATCTTTCTAACCAGCGTTGCCTTGTCGCTTTTCACCTCCAATAAATAAATTCCATTGGCCAGAAGTGATAGGTCGTATTGTATTGGATTCGTTTCCCAGCTAACTGAAGTCGACTGCTGAAAAATCTGCTGACCCAACAAATTGTAAACTGAAACGGTAATCAATCCGTTGGAAGGCGCCTTCAACAAAATATTTAACGATCTTGATACCGGGTTTGGAAACACAGAAATATCTTCTTCCAGAACCCCATACTTCAAATAGCTTTTTGCGATTTCAAAATTGGGAACACCATAACCCAATGAGTTATTGGGAGTGGAGAAAAGGCTCCCTGATTGGATGATCGCTTGCGTGATTTCACTGGCCGATTTGTTGGGGAACGCCTGGATCAACCCGGCAGCCAAAGAGGCAACGAGCGGGCTCGCCAACGAAGTTCCACTAGCAGAGCTCAACGAACCAGTGGCAGAAATAACTGCAGTGCCGGAGCCCAATGCAACAACATCAGGTTTTAGTCGTTGGTCAGCTGTTGGGCCAATAGAACTAAATGAGCTTTTGCTACCGAGCGATGTAATAGAGCCGACAGCCAAAACACCTTCTGCATCAGCAGGGGTAGTCACAAATTTCCAAAAATTATTATTGCCCTCGTTTCCTGCACTGCAGACCACCACCATTCCTTTCTCAACTGCTTTGCGAGCCGTAATACTGATAACTGCCTTCTTTCCCGTCAAATCAAAAACAGTATAGTTCATAGAAGGGTCATCGAAGGTGCTATAGCCAAGCGAAGAGTTGATCACATCTACCCCCAAACTATCAGCTTTTTCGGCAGCGAATGCCCAGTTGTATTCTTCAATCCTGTACTCCGTGGCATCGTCTTCTGTTTCAAAAAGATAGTAGTTGGCTTTGTAAGTTCCACCCACAAAAGTTCCAGGGACATAAGCAGCCATTACAGATAGTACGCTTGTTCCGTGATCATCGTCAGAATAGACATTGCTTGTATTCCTAACGAAATTAAAAACGCCCTTTATTCTACCTTCCAAAAACAGCGGTTGAAAAGGTGCTGTCAAGTTTACTCCCTGCCAGCCACTATCAAATTGCGCGATGGTAATTCCCTCTCCCAGATATCCGTCCTGCTGCATTTTATCCATGGCTAGTTGTTGTAGCTGGAAATCGCTTTGTTGTGCAACCCCTTCTGGCTGATTTGATTTGTCGCGCGTCCCCGTTCGTCCACCTTGTAGAATCGCGCCAGGCGCCACGAACTCTGTTTTTGCAACAAATGGAAGCGCGTTAATCGTTGGAATAATCGATTGATCTGCCTGTATCAATACACCATTCCACCATTTGGAAGTGAAATATGTCTTGGCGCCTAACATCTTAATCTGACTGACGTAGCTGGCATTAACAGGCAAGTCATCAGGCCCAATTGCGATACCGCCCTTTGCTCTTCGATCGATACTTTTTTGGGTTAAGAACTTGACTGGATCAGTTACCGAAAAAACAGAATTGTTCTTGTCTTTAAAAAAAACAAAATAGCGGTTGGATTGAGAAACAACCGGCAACGACCCACAAATCAAAACCCATGTCAGGAGTTTTCTCATCTCACCGCGACTCATTTACTAAATTCCCTTAAACTCTGCTTATAAATAACACCTTGTTGGGTTCGCTTTTGTGCAAAGCATGGCAACTGAGAATTGGCAAAGTAGTTTAGGAGGTAACTCTCTTTGTAAACCAACCCCACCTGATCTGCATATACTTCCAATCTTGAATCCCGATAGATAATATTACTTTGTTCATCATTTTGGACCACTGAAACTGAATTACCAAAACTCAAACCGGACGATTCAACCACGTAGGGCTGATTGACAAATGTGCTCTTATAATCGTCCTCGTTCTTTCCATTTAACTCTTGGCGATTGTTGTAAAGATTGCCATTCCAAATCAAGTCATTTGTTATAGGTGTGAGTAACTTGACGTAAGAAATATTACCTTCGCTGACCACTATTCTATTGCCAATCAACTGGGCACTCCAGGTTTCGAAATCAAGCCATGGATCAGTCGCACTTGTTCTTTTGGAACGTTTGAGGCGATAAGTGAACCCTTGATCAGCAGGAATTGAATCCACCACTTCCACCAATAACTGATAGTTAAGTGTTGTCGCGCCATTGTCTGTGCAAGCTGCCCGAGTGATATTCGTCTCCTCGACATCATAGAGCCAGTTTTGACCTACTCGAAACGGAAAATAATTGACACTTTTTTCAACTGTGTCTGAATCACAGCTGATTCCTAAAAGACCTAGAAACGCCATCACAATCCCGTACCGAACGATATCTGCAAACTTAGGCCACACAATTTTTACGCACTTTAATCTCAAAGTTATTTTTTCTTTTTGATATTTGGGCATGACTCTTAAAACGAACGTACTGGTGGAAAACATTTGCAATCTAAGCGAGGCACGGTATTGTTCAGGAATGGGCGTTCAACTACTGGCCTGCCCGATAGCTCATGTTAATCCGACTCTTTTTGCCGCCATCAAGAGCTGGATAACGGGGCCGAGTATGATCTTAGACATAAGTGGATCTGTAGAACAGCATGATGTAAACGAATATGATGCTGACTTTATTTTAGTGAACACCGATCAGCTATACGCAATAGCCAAAGGAAGTTCATTGCCGTTAATCGTGCGAATGAACGAGGGAGACCGATCAAACATCGAGAATTTATCAACGCACTCCCAACGAATTCAATTTGTAATGACCAAAGATATATCTGTTACCGAACTTGAAAAGCTAACTTCTTTTAATTACAAGGTTTTAGTTTCCTTCAAAAAACCCCAGCCGGGTAATCTCGGTGACCTTCTCAGCTTGCCAATAGCCGGATTAGTATTAACCGGAGAAACTGAAGCAATGCCCGGGTTAAAAGAATATGATCACTTATCAACTGTTCTTGAGCAATTGGAGACTAGTGAGGACTAAATTTGTATTTTCCACTGCCTAAACTGGTCATCCACTTTCCTCCAAGCTTTTTCGCTATGCTCTCGATGTTCGATTCAATTGAACTTGTGGCTGAATAAACTTCAGAGCCCCAGATGTTATTCACTAAATTCTCCAAACTTATTACCTTCTTGGGGTTCTGCGCAAAGAAGAAAAGCAACTCAAATTCTGGTTTAGAAAATTTGATAGGAATTCCCTTCAAATATGCCAAGGCAGCCTTGCGATGAATAACCAAATTACCGGAAATCACCGAGGGTACACTTTTTCTAATGATAAATTCTTCCTTCAAAACCGTAGCCACTTTGTTCGTCAGGGCGCGCAGGCCAACAATTTTCTCAATGAAATCATCGCCACCGGTGTCGAGGGCAGCATCTTGATAATAATGCTCCGACCGTGCGGTAAGAAAAAAGATGTAAGTATCCTTGAATTGGGGTAAGCTGCGAAGTTGCTTGCATAACTCAATCCCAGAAGGCGCGGGCATCATTATATCAAGGATGATTAAATCAGGTCGAAAGCTGAGGGCTACACCAATTGCTTCTTGGCTATTCTCTACCACCTTTGTCTTGAACCCTTCTCGCGACAAGTTATATCGAAGCAACTCGAGAATATCAGGATCATCGTCCACCACCAAAATTCGATAGGCTCTTCCCATTTCGTGGAAAAGATACCCTTCAAATATGATTGAAGTTTTATTGCAGCGTTATCAAATTACTGCTATGACGTTGAGCCATACTTTTCAATCAATTTTTCCACTGCTACGCCAGCAATATCAGGAAAGGAAATATCCAGTAGGCTGTTCTCATCAATCCATTGCTCAACACGCTTGATGGTTTTCTTTTTAACTTTTTTCAACACTGGCACGCCCAATTTTTTCAAGGCGGCTGCATTGCAATGCTGTTCGTATTGCGTTTTCATCGGCACAACCAACAATTTTTTACGCAAATGCAATACTTCTGCGGGTGTTTCGAAGCCAGCCCCACAAACCACACCCGAACTCGAGACCACGCTCTCCACAAAATCAACGCCACTAATAGGATACACCGAGATGCGCCCCACATGATAGGCACTCTTAGTATGCTTGGAGAAAATATGCCATTTTACCTTGGAAATCTTGAGCAAGCGCTGAACCAACTTCTTATCATCATAGGCCGGTAGGTATACCGTGTAATGACCTAGATCTTTGGTGCGAGCCTCCCGGATAGCTCTTCGGATAACAGGTGTAAAAATGTTTTTATCGTACTCCTCGAAATGAAAACCAACGTATTTTTTAACGGGTGCATAGTTTCGAATCATCCATTCCCCGAAAGGGTCAACGATTTTTGGCCGTGGTGATTTCTTAGAAAGCAACGCTGCTTGGTGACTTAACGATACGCACCTGACTTCCTTTTTCTTACAGGCCCACGCAGAAATGGGTTCAAAATCATTTACCACCAAGTCATAGTTCTCAACAGGAAAACTCTTGATTTCTTTAATGACGTCTTTTGAGCTGTTCTTTTGAAACGTTTTTAGAAAATTGATTCCGCCACTTTTGCCAAAGTAAAAGCTTAGCCCTTTTGATTTATACTTCACAGGATAAGGCAGCACGATCTCCGCTTGTGCTCCACTTACAAATAGGTCAAGTTCACCGTGTTTTCTAAGCTCAGGTATAATGTCAACAGCCCGGCTTAAATGACCATTGCCGGTGCCTTGAATAGCATAAAGAATCTTCATTTTTTCGTAGAAAGAAATTCGTTGACAAGGTCTTTAAAAATCTCGTCATTATCTAACGTGTTGCGGGCGTGTTTAGAAAGCTTTATTTTTTGAGCATGCAAGTCTTCACTATAGCGATAGATCTTCCACGCGCCCTGATTGTACTCAAGAGAAGTCAGGTTTTCGACCCAATCGCCCGAATTCAAATACATCACCTCTCCTTTTTCTGTGGTAATCTTTCTCATTTCTGGCTGGTGAATATGGCCACAGATGACAAATTGATAGCCATTAGTGATCGCAATATCAGCAGCCGTTTGTTCAAAGTCATTAATAAATTTGACCGCTTGCTTCACACTGTCTTTCACGCGCTTGGAAAGAGAGATTTTTCCACGGCCAAAAGCTTTCAAAATGAAATTCACAAACGAATTAATAAGTATCAGGGTGTCGTAACCAATCGCGCCTAATTTTGCTAGCCACTTGGAGTACTTCATCGTTACGTCAAATACATCTCCATGGAAAACCCATGCGGATTGGCCATTCAGCGAAAGTACCTTTTTATTACCAATTTGAAAAGATCCCAATCTGAAGCCAGAGAACTTTCGCAGCATCTCATCGTGGTTGCCCGTTAGATAGGTAATCTTGGTTCCTTTAGCAATTAAGCTTGTAATGTGCTTCACCACCTGCATGTGCGATTTGGGCCAGTAGCGTTTGCTAAACTGCCACATGTCAATGATGTCTCCGTTAAGAATGATCCGTTTTGGCTTTATTGATTTTAAATAGCGAAGTAGCTCTTCTGAGTGGCAACCGTAGGTACCTAGATGAACATCCGATATGATAACTAGTTCAACATCTCGCTTTCTTTTTCCCATCGGTAGGTTTGGTACACAAAATTACAATTTCGAGATCGCTGTTGTTAAAATACCAAATTACCAAAATGTTAACTCAATGTTTCCTCTTTTTTTAGTGAGCAAAGCGAAAACGCAAATACTTGATTACTTCGCCTTGGGCAGTGAACATCTCTTCGTACTTCGTTTTGATATCAAAACACTCAGGTCGAAGCACTGACTGATAAAGGTCATGTGTATATTCAAAATCCACTAGATCATTGCGATAACGAAGTTCGTCTAAAGTAAAGTTGAATAGATCGGTGTTGTCCGTTTTAAACCGAAAATAACCATCTGACGAAAGTATTTTTTTATACATATCCAGATACCGAGTACTTGATAGTCTCCTTTTTGCATCTCTTTTTCGTGGAAGAGGATCGGGAAATGTGAGCCATACCTCGTTCACCTCACCCACTTCAAAGAAACTTTCAATGAATAAAATACCTGTTCGCAAGAAAGCAACATTCTGTAAGTTATCTTCTACTGCCCACGTACTACCTTTCCAAAGACGATCTCCTTTCTTATCAACGCCAATGTAATTTCTGGCTGGAAATTGCCGCGCAAGATTAACTGAATACTCTCCACGACCACAAGCCAGTTCAATTGTGATGGGGTGTTGATTTTTAAAATAAACTTCACCCCATTTTCCTTTGATCGTGTTAAAAAGTTCCTTGCCCGGTTCAATCACATTTTGCCGCCCGGCAATAATTTCAAATCGCTTCAACTTGCTCTTCATAACCCTTCAATTTCGGCAACCACAAAGGTGCTGCCTCCAATAAAAATGAGATCATTTTCACCGCTCATTCTTTTCGCTCGTTCGATCGCTTCATTTACGTCAGGTACAACCTCGCCCTTCAATTGATGCGCAGTTGCCTGTCGGAACAATTCGCCCGCATTCATGGCTCTCGGAATCTTGGCTTCACAAAAAAAATAATAAGCTTCTTTAGGCAACAATGACAGAATAGTAGTGATGTCTTTGTCTTTCACGCTACCCCAGACTATAAAAAGTTTATGAAAATCTTGTTTTCCGAGTTGGGCTACAACCTCCTTCACACCTCCTTCGTTATGTCCGGTATCGCAAATGATGGTAGGCTTGGTTCCCAATAACTGCCATCTTCCCTTCAATCCTGTCAGGTTGGTAACATTTTTCAGCGCTTGACGCACATGACTGGCTTCAATATGAAACCCCTTACTCTGCAACACCTCGACAGTGGCCAATACTCCGGCTAAATTATTTCGTTGATAGCCACCTTTCAAATCCAACACATAATCTTCTGTTTTGCCCTTATGGATCACGCTATAGCTATCTGTGAATTGGTCTACTTCCCAATCATCAGCCGCAAATTGTATTGAGCTTTTAGTCGTAAGAGATTTTTCGCTGAACACATCGTCCACTAAAGCGTTTCTTTCGCTGATGATTACAGGAACACTTTGTTTTATGATTCCTGCCTTTTCAAACGCAATTTTTGGCAATGTGTTACCGAGCAAATCCTGGTGATCCCAACTAATATTGGTAATCAACGAAACCATCGGAATAATTACATTGGTCGAATCCAGCCTCCCCCCAAGCCCTACTTCAATCACCGCTACATCAACTTGCTGTTGGGCAAAGTATTCAAAAGCCATCGCCACTGTGATCTCAAAAAACGAAGGCTTGATCTCTTCTATTGTTGGCTTAATGCGCAAGACAAAATCAACGACAGAAGCTTGGTCAATTTCTATACCATTGATTCTTATTCGTTCGGTAAATTCTTTAAGGTGAGGTGAAGTGTACAATCCGGTTTTGTAACCTGCCGTTTGCAAAATAGCCGCCAGCATGTGCGAACTGCTTCCCTTTCCGTTGGTTCCTGCTATGTGTATACTTTTGAATTTGTTTTGAGGATTGCCTAGGGCATTACACAATTTTATCGTGTTGAATAGGTCGGCTTTGTACGCAACAGCACCTATACGTTGAAACATCGGTAGGTTTTGATAAAGGTATTCTATTGCCAGTTGGTAACTCGAAATCAACATGGTGCAAAAATAAAAAGCCAATCTTGATTCAAGATTGGCTCTTAAAAATTCTTCAGGAAACTACTAATTACCAAACTTCAACAAATTGAAGCCAACTGAAACTTGAATTACCTGGTTTTTTGCATCAGCAGATCCTGCAACATCATTAATTTTTGTAAGCCCCAAATTATAACGGGCATCAATATTTAATCCAAAGGGAAGATCCCAGCCTAGACCTAGTGCAGCAGTGATATCAGAACTTTTTAACGTGTTTTTAATATCCACTGAACCACCAGCAACGGCATCTTGACTTGCGCTCGCCAAAAACCCAAACTGCGGACCAGCTTGAAGATTGAGTCCGCCAACCAAATACAATTTCAATATTACTGGAATATTTACATAGTCAAAACGAGTATCAAGGCTAGTTCCATTTAAGGGCTTAATAGACGAGCCCTGTCTGGAAAAAATGATTTCAGGCTGGATTCCAATTTTGGCCAACTTAATCGAGAGATACGCGCCTGCGTGATATCCGGTTTTGCTGTTATAAGCAGTGCTTGGACTGCTTGCGTCAACATTTGCAAAATTTAAGCCCCCTTTAACCCCAAGGGCAATTGATGCCTGAGAGAATGACTGACTAACTACTGCAAACAAAAAGAGTAAAACAAAAACAACTTTTTTCATACTAGTTTAATTTAAATTTAATTTATGTTTAGGTTCATCAAAACTAATCCAAAAAAAGGCAACCACAAAAACTTTTTTTGTTTTTTACTACTGTCATCCGACTAACAATAATTTTTTGAAAAACATTGGTATTCTGACTCATTCAAGAGGTTTTTTTTGGACTCTCAAAGCCACCCCCTCCGCGCTTTCCCCCGCTCAATTTATAATTTACTCGGATGATAATAGTTTTTTACTTTTTCCGCAAAGGTGTTTCTCCAGATAGGCCCAACTCCTTATTTTTTCCAGTAATACCAGAATAAAAGTTAAACAGAGTTTTCATGTCAGAATCAAAATCATCTGTGGGATAAAAAGGCTTCGCTACAACCACGGTTTTTGTGGCAAAATCAAACCCAACCGGAACAATTGGCACATTGGCCTTCTTTGCAATGTAGTAGAAACCAGTCCTTAGCTTGTCTACTTTTTTCCGAGTGCCTTCGGGAGCCAAACCCAAAATAAATTTTTCGTGTTGGTCGAAAATATGAGCGATTTGATCCGTCATATCTTTATGGCCAGACCGGTCAACGGGATAACCTCCTACCGCCCTGAAAAACCACCCAAGTGGAGGCTTGAAGAGCGAATCTTTCCCAATAAATTTTGCACTTTGAATATTCAGAACACTTCGTGCTAAGATACCGATCACAAAATCCCAGTTGCTGGTATGTGGCGCTACGGCAACAATATATTTGTTGATGTTTTGAGGAACATCTCCTTGAGTTTTCCAACCCATCCATTTAAAAACCAGCGCCAGCAACCAACGCATATCAAAACAATTTATTCAAAACAGCTTCGTCAGTCAAATACGTGGAAGTCACTTGCAATCTTGGATTTTGTTGCTGGGCACGTGCGATACTAGTTAATGCTCCGGTATTTCGCGCCCAAGCTCTCCGCGCAATTCCATTGTTCACGTCAAAATGCAACATGCTTTTCAACTTTCGATCTGCCTCGGAAGAACCATCTAACAACATTCCAAACCCTCCGTTGATCACCTCTCCCCACCCAACGCCACCACCATTGTGAATGGAAACCCAGGTTGCCCCTCGGAACGAATCACCAATCACATTGTGGATAGCCATATCTGCCGTGAAACGAGAGCCATCGTAAATATTGGATGTTTCACGATATGGACTATCTGTACCCGACACATCGTGATGATCGCGACCCAAAATCACATGGCCAATTTTGCCTTTCGCAACGGCTTCATTAAAGGCAGCCGCAATTTTTATTCGCCCCTCGGCATCGGCATACAAAATTCTGGCTTTTGAACCAACGACCAGTTTGTTTGCTTTCGCAGAACGTATCCAATCAATATTATCTTTTAGTTGTGATTGAATCTCATCGGGAGCCGAAAGAACAATTTTAGAAAGTACCTCTGCTGCCAATGCATCAGTATAATCTAAATCTTCTTGCTTACCTGAAGCACAAACCCAGCGAAATGGGCCAAAGCCATAATCAAAACACATGGGACCCATAATATCCTGTACATAAGACGGGTACTTAAAGTCAATCCCATTGCTTGCCATTACATCTGCTCCCGCTCTGGATGCTTCCAAAAGAAATGCATTTCCGTAATCGAAAAAATAAGTACCGCGAGATGCGTGGGTGTTTATTGCTTGTGCTTGCTTTCGAAGTGAGTCTTGAACTTTAACTTTAAACAGCTCGGGGTTTTCAACCATCAACCGATTAGAATCTTCAAAACTCACTCCTGCGGGATAGTATCCACCAGCCCAAGGATTGTGCAAAGATGTCTGGTCAGAGCCGAGGTCGACAAATATATTTTCGTCTGCAAGCTTTTGCCACACATCAACAATGTTGCCCTGAAACGCAATCGAAACAATTTCCTTTTTTGATTTCGCTGTGCGAATCCTCTGACACAACGTATCGAGATCGCTAACCACTTCGTCCACCCACCCTTGCTGAAATCTTTTTTGTGTAGCAGCTTCGTTTATTTCGGCTACTACTGTTATACAACCCGCAATGTTCCCCGCTTTGGGTTGGGCGCCACTCATCCCGCCCAAGCCGGACGTTAAGAAAAGTTTACCAGCCAGCCCCTCTCCATTTTTTGAAATTTTCCGACCCGCGTTCAATATGGTAATATTTGTACCATGCACAATTCCTTGTGGCCCAATGTACATATAGCTGCCTGCCGTCATCTGACCGTACTGGGTTACTCCCAATGAATTGAACCTTTCCCAGTCGTCCGGCTTCGAATAATTTGGAATCATCATTCCATTGGTAACAACTACTCGTGGAGCTTCTTTTGAAGAAGGAAACAAACCCATTGGATGACCCGAATAAATGTGCAACGTTTGATCCTCATTCATGGTGGCCAAATACTTCATAGCGAGTAAGTATTGCGCCCAGTTTTGAAAAACAGCACCGTTGCCGCCATACGTAATTAATTCATGAGGATGCTGTGCAACACGTGGATCCAAATTGTTTTGAATCATTAGCTGAATGGCTGCACCTTGAATACATTGACAGGGATAATCGTCTATTGCCCTCGCCCTCATTTCATACTTCGGGCGCAACCGATACATATAGATCCGCCCAAATTTCTGTAGTTCATCATAAAACTCGGGTGCCAACACTTCATGATGACGAGGATGAAAATAGCGAAGAGCGTTGCTAATCGCCAGACGTTTTTCTTCTTGTGTAAGAATGTTTTTTCGCCTTGGCGCATGACTCACCCCATTGTCGAACTCACTTGGCGAGGGTAATACATCAGGTATCCCCTCAAGAATTTGCTCCCTAAAAATTTCTGTCTTTGCCATTTTTTCGTTCGTATACTATTTTAACTGGCCGGCTTTTCGATATCAATCATGCCCACACCAAAATGGTGCGGCAGGAAATTTGCTTTCGTGAACTGATAGCTAATGTCGAAAATTTCTTGTGCCTTCGCTATATCAAAACTACCAAATCTGGACAGATGCGGAGGTTCAATAAACACATCACAAAGTCCTTTGCTGATAAGCGTATTTGCGTTTATAGCCATTAATAAGCTCCGCTCGATAACGGTTCGAAGGCTATTAGGGTCAAAATCCTGGCTGATATGATTGCAATGAAGCCCTACAATCTTATCGCACTTGTCTCTGATTGGGCGCACCGGCAGATTGTCAAACAGTCCCCCATCTACGTACAGGCCTCCATTGAAGCTCATCGGATTGAATACAGCCGGAATACTGCAGGAACTGAGAATTGCAGGAACTAACTCTCCCTTGTCAAAATACTCAATTCTTCCTTTTCTGATTTCGGTGGCTGCTATTGTCAATGGTAATTTAAGACTTGCAAAGTCATTTCCCGGCAAATGTTTAAGCAGCAGATCACGTAACCCATCCATGCGAAGCAAGCCTGCCCACGTCCATGCTGGTCGCACCGATTTAAAAATACTTAATGTCCTGATAATCGAAAAAATTTCGTCTGGCTTGTAGCCATATGCATACATTGCACCGACAATAGAACCTGCACTGGTTCCTGAAACCATAGAGAAGTGAACACCCATTTCATCCAAGGCTTTTAGAATTCCCAGATGTGCTACTCCACGTGCGCCTCCGCCAGATAAAACAAGCCCCAGCTTCATAAGATTTCTTTTAGTGCAAATGTCTGATCCAGTCGAATACCTCGTTCTGTTTGTTTTACAGTACAGCATTCATGAACGGGATCATGCTCTAAAAACAAAATGTAATTGTTTACCGCTGCCTCGTTCAGAAATAACTCCTTCTCCTGCATTGTCAACAGTGGCCGTGTATCATATCCCATCACGTAGGGCAAAGGCACATGATGCGATGAAGGGAGCAAATCAGCCATAAAACAAATTGTCTTGTCTTTGTATTTTATTTTTGGAATCATCATCCGATCTGTATGGCCAGAGGCAAAGAAGATGTCCATCTGCGAAAAAGGCGATGCCTCTTTTACATCGACAAAATTCAGCTGACCGCTCTCCTGCATGGGAAGAATATTTTCCCTCAAAAAACTAGCTTTTTCACGTGCATTGGGTTGGGTAGCCCATAACCAATGATCTTCGTTACTCCAATAGCGGGCATTGGGAAATGTAAGTTCGAGCTTTTTCCCCACTCTGCTGATACCACCGCCACAATGATCAAAATGCAAGTGAGTCAAAAACATGTCTGTCACATCGGTTTGTTTAAAACCAGCTTTGTGCAATGAGTTGACTAAGGTATCATCACCGTTCAAAAAATAATAGCTGAAAAATTTATCGTCTTGTTTAGTCCCCAGTCCGTTGTCAATCAAAATCAATTGATTGCCATCTTCAATAAGCAAACAACGCATCGCCCAATTGCACATATTGTTGCTGTCGGAGGGATTCAATTTATTCCAGATTGACTTAGGCACAACACCGAACATGGCGCCACCGTCTAACTTAAAAAAGCCAGTATTTATGACCTCCAAATTCATTTACAATTTACTAAATGCTTTCAAATTTATAACTTTAGCTTTTATTTAAAATTTCGATGAAAAATTTTATTACTTGTTTTGCAATGTTGGTTTCAACAACTGGTTTTGCCCAGATGTCCCCTATCAATAAATTTATTCGAGCTTCAACAGTTATAAATCAACTTTCTCATGGGACAACACTGAAGGGCGGAGACATTATTTATCAAATTCAATCTGGTGATACGCCTCAGGTTATGGGCAATCCATACCTTGATCAAAGGTGGAGTATATCCTCCCTTAGCCTTTACGAGAACGAACGACAGATAGATGGAAATTGGACTGGGTTCAACATAGTCAATTATGAATTTGAAATAAGAACAGAATCGGGAGTAGGTGTTTTACCGGCAAGCCGGGTCAAGAACGTTGTTTTGATTGATTCCGTTACTAAGAAGCCAAGAGCTTATGTAAACTTTAGAGAAATTCCTGATCCATCCAAGAAAGTTAAAAAAGGTTTCTATGAAGTGTTGGTCGATGGAAATCTCAAGCTTTTCAAACAAATCGATATTGAAGTTTTGCTACCAACATACAACGCAGCGCTGAACGTTGGCTCAAAAGACTATAAGATGATTCGGAAAGAAAAATTCCTCTACTTTGACAAGGAAATCAGCGTTGTCAAAAGAAAAACGTTAGAGTCAATTGGAAATTCTGCAAAGTCATTTATGAAAAGTCAAGAAACTGACATCGAAAAAGAAGAAGATTTAATTAAATTGTTCAACTTCATAAATGCAAGTCAATAACGTAAGCTATTCTTTCACAACACCCATTGCGCAAAACTTATTGATACGCTGATTTACTCGTTCTTGGGCGGAAAGTTTCGATAACTCTTTGTATGTTTCTATTATGATTCTCTTTATCTCAGCTGCCATCGCCTTGACATCTGTATGTGCTCCGCCCAAAGGTTCTTTCACAATCCCATCAATCAATTTGTTTTTTAACATGTCCTTGGCGGTTAATTTGAGCACTTCAGCAGCTTGTTCTTTATAATCCCAACTACGCCACAAAATGGATGAACAGGATTCAGGAGAAATCACAGAATACCAGGTGTTCTCTAACATGAGCACACGATCGCCAATGGCAATGCCCAATGCGCCTCCGGATGCTCCCTCACCGATAATAATGCAAATCACAGGGACTTTTAACATGAACATCTCTTTGAGATTGCGCGCGATTGCTTCGCCTTGTCCCCGCTCCTCGGCTTCTAAACCTGGAAACGCCCCAGGCGTATCAATAAAAGTGACAATTGGCTTATTGAACTTTTCCGCCATTTTCATCAAGCGAAGTGCTTTTCGATAGCCTTCCGGGTTAGCCATTCCAAAGTTACGCATCTGGCGTTGCTTCGTATTTCTACCCTTTTGCTGGCCAATGATCATGAAAGTCTGCCCCTCAATTGTACCAAGTCCTCCAATCATTGCCTTGTCATCTGCCACATTCCGATCACCATGGAGCTCAATGAAATCCGTGGTGATCTCGTAGATATAGTCTTGAGTGTAGGGGCGATCAGGATGACGGGACAGCTGAACTCGCTGCCAACCTGTTAGGTTTTCAAAGGTTTCCTTCTTCAATTCAGTTATCTTATTATCTAACGCTTGTATCGCTTTGGTCACGTTATCATCGGTATCGTCTGAGAGTTGCTTCATGTCTGCCAGTTTACTTTCCAATTCAGCGATAGGCTTTTCAAACTCCAATAGATTCATCTTTTTTGACCGCTTTGTTTTTTGGTTAGGGCAAATTTAAATAAATTTAAAATATCGCGAAATTGAATAATACTGTCGTTCGATGCTCTAATCTCACTAAATTGCGTACTTGTTTTTTTACCATGTACGGCTACGCCATCAACGGTGAAAACCACCTACCATCAATATGCTATTATAAAGGTTTGTTACCTACCATTAATTCCTTTTACATCTAGACATTAAAAGATGACTATCAATAAGTACTTCGTAATTGATTTTGACAGCACCTTCACAAAAGTGGAAGCATTTGACGTGTTAGCAGAAATCATTGTAAAAGAGCACCCCAATAGTGAGGACATAAAGACGCAGATTTTTGAAATCACAAGCTTGGGAATGGAGGGGAAAATTTCCTTGCGTGAGTCTATTGAAAAACGGCTTGATATTTTGCAGCCTGAAAAAAGGCATCTCGCGCCATTGATCAAACAACTGAAGCTAGTTGTTTCCGAATCCTTCAAACGCAACAAAGAATTTTTTACTACTTACGCTGAAAATATTTACATCATTTCCAATGGTTTCCGCGAGTTCATCGAACCCGTTGTCACGGAATTTGGGATTAAGTCAGAAAATATTTTAGCTAACGAATTTATATTTGATGAGTTAGAAAAAGTAATTGGATTTGATCTCAATAATCCGTTATCGGCCAATAATGGAAAAGTTGAACAACTTAAAAGACTCAACTTAAATGGAGACGTATATGTAATTGGCGATGGCTATACCGATTATGAGATTAAACATGCCGGCCTGGCAAATAAGTTCTTTGCCTTTACCGAAAACATTGAGCGGGAAAGCGTTCTCAGCAAGGCCGACCACGTTACCCCTAGTCTGGACGAATTTTTATATTTGAATAAATTGAATACAACCATCTCCTACCCAAAAAATCGCATCAACGTGCTCCTGCTGGAAAACGTTCATCCTGTCGCACTTGAGCTGATGAAAGCGGAGGGATTTAATGTCGAGACCTACCCTGCCGGATTGGATGATGACGAGCTATGTGAGAAAATAAAAAACGTTTCCGTGTTGGGCATTCGATCAAAAACCCAGGTTACAGCTAAAGTCTTAGAAAACGCAAACCGGCTAATGGTCATTGGTGCATTCTGCATTGGCACCAATCAAATAGATTTGAAAGCGGCTACTAAAAAAGGAGTGGCTGTGTTCAACGCGCCATTTAGTAATACCCGATCAGTGGTAGAACTAGCTATTGCCGAAATGATTTTATTGATGCGTGGCATCATTGACAAATCCACAAAAATGCACGAGGGAAAGTGGGATAAATCGGCCAAGGGCAGTTTTGAAATTCGTGGGAAAAAGCTGGGGATCATTGGCTACGGAAATATTGGTGCACAACTGTCTGTCATTGCTGAGAATCTGGGCATGAAGATTTTCTATTACGACAAAGAAGAGAAATTAGCGTTGGGAAATGCGACCAAGTGTAAATCGCTGAAGGATCTTTTGGGGTTAGCCGATGTTATCACGCTTCACGTAGACGGAAAGGAATCGAATGCTAATTTAATTGGAGCCGCTGAATTCAAAGCCATGAAGAAGGGTGTGATTTTTCTGAATCTCAGTCGTGGCCATGTGGTGGATGTGAAAGCACTAAGGGAATGTATCTTAAATGGTACTGTTGCCGGCTGTTCAGTGGATGTTTTCCCTTATGAACCGATTAGCAACGATGAAGAGTTCGTATCTGACTTGAGAGGGCTTCCAAATACGATCCTCACCCCGCATATTGGCGGAAGCACCTCAGAAGCACAAGAGAATATCGGTAACTTTGTTCCCGGAAAAATGATGGACTACATCAATACCGGCAGTACCAGTAACAGCGTAAACTTCCCTAATCTTACCTTGCCTATTCTAGATAATGCACATCGGCTGATTCACATACATAACAACGTGCCGGGTATTCTGGCAAAAATCAATCATATCCTAGCTGACAATGGGGTAAATATTGTGGGGCAATATTTGAAAACCAATGAACAAATAGGCTACGTAATTACCGACATCAACAAGGAGTACAACAAAGAAATGATCAAGGAGATGCGAGCGATTGAGAACACAATAAAGTTCAGAGTACTTTACTAGCAAATCGACTTAAGGCTGTAAACTAGGCCTATTAAGACATCCCGATTTATAGCTGAAAAACAATCTTCCCAACCTTGTTCGATTTGGTGATATCAGGGAACGATTCCACAATTCTTGAAAAGGGACGAATAGAATCTACTATTGGGCGAAGTTGATGCTTCTCTACAAACGCAATCATATCCACAAACTCTTGATCGTTGCCCATGGTGGTGCCAATTAGTGAGAGCTGATTCCAAAACATGCGGTACAAATCTATTTTCGCGGGGAGCCCGTTGGTGGCACCATAAAAAACAATTTTGCCCAAAGGTCTTAATACTTTTATGAAGTTGTTCAACTGATCGCCACCCGCACTATCGATCACCAAATCAAAACCACCTTTTGTTTTCCATAACTCTTCGAAGTTCACCTGCTTGCGATAGTTGTAGGCACCCTTCGCGCCTAACTTCAACGCCTTCTCAATTTTTTCATCACTTCCCGAAGAGACATACACATTAGCGCCAGCCGCTTTGGCAAACAGAAAAGCAAACTGGGCTACTCCCCCACCAAACCCGGTGATGAGAACGTTCTGACCAGTGCGTAATCCTCCTTTTCTAAACAAGGCGCGGTAGGCGGTGAGTCCGCCCAATGGCAATGCAGCAGCCTGCAAAAAATCCAAGTGTGCGGGCTTTTGGTGAATGCGATCAAGCGAAACAGAAATGTATTCGGCAAAGGTACCATTGACCGGCATACCCAACACGGAATACTTTGAAGACTGAACCTCTGGATCAGGACCCCAGTCGATATTGGGATTAATGATGACTTCACTACCTACCCATGATTTATCAGCTTCATCAAAAACTTGTTCGACCACACCTGCTCCGTCTGATCCAAGGATGCCTCCAAATTTAATGTTAGGATACTTGCCTTCTCGAATCCAATCGTCTCTTCTATTGAGTGCAACGGCTTTCATTTTAACCAACACTTTTCCCGGACTCAAAGTGGGTATGGGGAGATCTTTGAGTTCAATCTGTCCGGGACTACTTAGTACGAGTGATTTCATATATATATACCGATAATGACCTAAATACTATTTTGAACACAATTAGTAAGTGAAGCTAAAAGCATTTTTAAAAATTGACAACGAATGCACTAATTTACAGCAATTTTTTTGCGACATTATTCGTGTTTATTCGTGAATTCGTGGCAACGGAAAAGCATGTGCGTGGAAAGTAAATGAGGTTAGAAGTTTTTTTAAAGTTGGCCACTAATGCACGAATTGACACCAATTTTTTTGCTGTATTATTTGTGTTTATTCGTGAATTCGTGGAAACCGAAAAGCATGTGCGTGGAAAGTAAATGAGGTTAAAAGTTTTTTTAAAGTTGGCCACTAATGCACGAATTGACACCAATTTTTTTGCCGTATTATTTGTGTTTATTCGTGAATTCGTGGAAATCGAAAAGCATGTGCGTGGAAAGTAAATGAGGTTAAAAGTTTTTTTAAAGTTGGCGACTAATGCACGAATTGACACCAATTTTTTTTCTGTATTATTTGTGTTTATTGGTGCATTCGTTGTAAAGAAAGATTTAGGGATCTAAAAAGGAGTTTCGTCATCCGGCCGTGCTGCGGGTGGCGCATCATCGCGGAACGTATTTAACCGGCTCTCGCGTGTGATGCTGCTCATCGGGATCATACCATCCGGTGAATCATAGTCGGCAAACTTGGTGTACTTGCCGATGAATTTCAGCTTCACGTTCTCCAACGATCCATTCCGATGCTTTGCAATAATTACTTCGGCCATCCCCTGAGTAGGCATTCCTTCTTCATCGACAGTAATCTTATAGTATTCCGGTCGGTACAAAAACATAACGATATCGGCATCTTGCTCGATGGAACCGGATTCACGCAAGTCAGAAAGTTGAGGTCTCTTATCTCCTCCCCTCGTTTCAACGCCCCTGCTCAATTGCGATAGTGCAATAACAGGCACGGAAAGTTCCTTTGCTATTCCCTTTAACGCTCTCGAAATAGAGGCAATCTCCTGCTCGCGGTTGCCGCCCATCTCTCCTTTCATCAACTGCAAGTAGTCGATTACAATCAATTGAATATTGTGTTCTGCTTTCAGTCTGCGGCACTTGGCACGAAGCTCCAGAATAGATAATGCGGGTGTGTCGTCAATGAATATCGGTGCGCTGGAAAGGCGGGTTGTTTTAGATACCAATTGTTGCCATTCAAAATCGGCCAGGTTTCCTTTCTTAATTTTATCTGATTCCAGTTCGGCTTCTGCAGAAATAAGACGATTCACCAATTGGAGCGAGGCCATCTCTAATGAAAAAATCGCCACAGGGAAGTTAAAGTCGACAGCCGCATTGCGCATTGCCGAGACAATAAATGCCGTGTTATGCGTTACCGTCATATCTTCCAGAAGGAATAGTCGATTGCCATCTATTTCAAAACCATAGTAATCATCTAGTTTATCAAACTCAACTTTTATACCTGTATGCCTCCAATCTATCAATGATTCTCTTTTTCGTGCTTTCTTTCTTTCAATACGAGCAGGTATCGAATCTATGTCGCCACTCAGCCGAACCCGATAAACTTCTGTTTCAAACCCAATTTCTTTGATTGACGCAGTTTTAGAAACGAGCGAGGTCTTGAAACCCAGCGAGTCGCATAAAAATTTGATTTGTTTGGCAAGCGCTTTACTTTTTTGAGTGATCTCGTAAACATGATACTCATCGCTATAGTGCCCATCTGAATCAATTAGCCCGGCCAACAACTCCAATCTATTTTCACGGGTATTGATCAAAAAATCATCAGGGATGTGTTTATTCTCTAATAAATTCAGCTCGTTAAGCGTGCCCTGAACCGAATAGAAATCTTGCTTGCCCTGAAAACCTTTAGTAATTGCATAGTTATTTGTTCGATTCTCCTGCTTGTATTCAACCAACTCAAGCTGAAGTTCTTCCGCATATTGCCCTAAGAATTCGATCACTTCTTTGTCCTGATTTGTAATTCTTGAACTATACGAATGACCATCGCCCAACCATAAACCCAAAAAATAAGGATTCAACGGAAGATGCTTTTCTTTAAACTCAACAGCGACTTTATAGCCTTTATAATTCGATTTGAACTTATCCGATTTCGGTAGGTAGTCTCTCACTTCAATATTCAGTACTTCTCCATGCTCGTGATTCCCTTCTCTTCTGCTTCTTTTTAGCGAGAGAATATGTGATTCGTTTACCCGGTAGGAGATACCATGATTCTGATGAACCCAATACATGTTTTCTCTGCCCCTTGTAGTCGATAGAACAGTGCGAGGGGTGGAGTCATCTCCCATTAATAGCTCCCCTGGTTTTACATCTTCCACATTTTGAAGTGTACCATCAAACATCAATACCTTCGTGCCTTTGCCCAAACATTTACCCATTCCGGGTCTTGCCGCAATGATAACCAAATCAGATTTTTGCCAACCTGAAGTAACTCTATCTAATCGAGAGAATCCACTCGGCACACCTGTTAAACCATCTTTATGATTTTTCTTTTCCTGCAATTCCTGTATCGCCCGATACATCAACGACTTCATGTTGTCGTAGTTCTTGCGCAGGTTGGTATCTGAAATTTGGAAAATGGACTGCTCCGTTTTGTCAAGCAACTCAAATACATCGGTGGTATCTTCATATGCATCTTGATGCATCTGCGAAGCGATCTGAATCAGATCACGCTTGATGGCCATCTCGATGATGATGCGCGCGTGGTATTCGATGTTGGCTGCTGAACTGACTTTAGAAGTAAGTTCGGCAATATAGTAGGCGCCTCCTACAAATTCCAGTTTTGCATTTTTGCGCAGCTGAGCAACCACCGTTCGCATATCAACCGGTTCGGTGGCTTTGAACAGGTCGATAATCGCGTTGTAAATCTCTTTGTGCTGCTCGGTGTAAAAGTGATCTGGCCGAAGAAATTCGACAACGGCTGTGAGTGCATTTTTCTCTAACATGAGGGCACCCAGAATGGCTTCCTCTAAGTCAATCGCCTGAGGGGGCAGCTTGCCCAAACTTTCTGAGATATCTCTCACAAGTAATTTGGACTTGTTGCCCATTCCGCTCATGGCAGAACCTAACCTCACTGGCGTTGACCGCTGCTCCATACTTCGTGGTTGTTGGTATTGAGTTGCTTTTTTAAGAAGGACAAACGTATTGTTTTAAGAGTTCACATCGTTTAACAAACGCCCCCCAGAGTTATCCACACCACTAAAGTACCCATTCTAAATTTTGAATTCAGAATTTAGAATTTAGCATTCAGAATTGTTTTGTCTAATTTTAGCAGCTGAAATGATTTAAAACCTTCCTAATGAACGAGTTAATTAGCGACATCGCAACTGGAGTATGGACTCCTATTCTTTTTCTTTTGATTCTCGGAGGGGTGTTCTTCTTCATCTACTCACGGTTCATCCACTACAAATACTTCTTTCATTCGATTGCAATTTTGAAGGGCAAGTTCCACAATCCAAATGACCCGGGACAAATCAGTCCCTACGAAGCACTTTCTACCGCATTGGCTTCAACTGTTGGTATGGGCAACATCGCTGGTGTGGCAGCTGCCATTAGCATTGGGGGGCCGGGAGCACTTTTCTGGATGTGGGTAACTGCTTTCGTTGGAATGTCTACTAACTTCTTTACCAGCACGTTATCGGTGATGTATCGCGGGAAAGATTCAAACGGGGTAATTCAAGGAGGGCCCATGTATGTAATCCGCGAAGCACTTGGCAAGCCATTTTATCCGCTCGCAGTATTATTTTGTCTGTGTGCGATGATTGGATGCTTGCCGATATTTCAAGCGAATCAACTTACTCAAGCTATCGTTGATATCGGAATTGATTCACCGGAAATGAAAGCTGCCTCGTTTTCGTTGGCAGGTATTGAAGTTAACATCGCCAAGTTTGTCATCGGTATTGTCTTAACCATCATTTCAGGAATTGTAATTATTGGCGGTATTCAACGCATTGGAGTTTGGGCCGGAAAGATGGTTCCTCTCATGATTGTAATTTATTTTTTCTCTGTAGTAGCGATCTTAATAATCAACTTTGACAAAGTCCCCCATTATTTTCTCCTGATTATAACAGATGCATTTTCTGCCACCAATTATCATGGAAGCCCGGCATTAGGCGGAATGGTGGGAGGCCTTATTGTGGCAGGCGTGCGAAGAGCCTCGTTCTCAAATGAAGCGGGGATTGGAACAGCACCAATGGCGCTAGGTGCCTCTCAAAGTTCTGAACCGATTCGCGAAGGATTAGTTTCTATGCTCAGCCCTGCCATTGATACCTTACTGGTTTGCTCACTTACTGCTCTCGCTATCTTAGTTACGGGTGTATGGGATGTAGAAGGAACCCGTGGACTTGGTGTTACACTCACTGCCAATGCCTTTAACGCAGCCATGCCAGGCATAGGCAAGTACTTGCTATTACTTTGCGCATTCTTTTTTGCAATCACCTCACTCTTTTCATATAGTTACTATGGAAACAAGGCTCTTTCATTTTTGGTGGGTGTAAAGGCTGCTCGCTATTATGATTATTTTTACCTGGGTACCATCATTTTTGGAGCGATCGTGTCGATGAACTTAGTAATAAACATCATTGACATTGCCTATGCCTTGATGGCCATCCCAACGATGGTATCGGGTTTCATTCTTGCGCCCAGAGTGCTAGTAGAGGCGAGATCCTATTTTAAGCGAATGAAGGCAGAAGGCAATTTGTAAATCAGGCAACTAACCCTTGCTCTTTGTGTTTGAGTGGGTAGTCAAACAGACCCTGCTCTTTGATGGCTTCTTCTACTTTATGCGGAACAAACTTTTCCCAGCCAGATTCACCCTTGCGAATCATCGCCAACACATTGTCCGAGATGATATTCAGATTGGCAACGTTCGCATCGTGGATATCTTCTAATTTATTACTGTCCATCAGGTAGCGAAAGAGACCTTTTATATGGGAAGGTAGTTCTGCTTCAAAATCTTTAAGCGTAAACAGACTTCCGTCTTTTCGTAAGGCGGGATATATGTACAGTTTGATGTTAGTGCCGAACAAGGAACCAAAGCATTCTAAAATTCCACCGCGAAGATTTTCATAGGTATTCTCATCAAATACCTTTTGCAGTGCATAGATCCCCATCACCATTCCTGTCTTTCTGCCTTTGGTTATCTTCGACAGGTAATCGACAAGGCGATAATACTCAAAATAATTGGACACCATCACATTCTGTCCCAATGAACAAACAATATCTGCGCGATGCAGAAAGTCCTTTTCATCGATGGCACCCTCTGCACTCAAATCATTTAATGTCAACTCTGTTATGGTAATGATCTTTGAGCGATCAACATCGGTTTCATTCCTAAAGTGCCTTCTGGACGTCAGTAGCATATCTACGTTGACATGTGTCACGGGTCGAAATCTGCCACGCAATACCAAGACATTCTTTTTATACAAATATTCAGAAGGCTGCATCACTTGTCCATCCGGCCCGAACATGGCTGCTTTGGTCAATCCGTTCTTCACCAACTTGAGCGCCATCAACCGGTTATCCACATGGCCAAAATCAGGCCCGTGGATACGAAACATGTCTACCTCCATTCTTCGGGTGGTAAGTCCATCCAGCAACGAGGAAATAATTTGCTCAGGTTCTCTAAGGAACATGCATGCATAAAGAAGATTGACGCCCACAATACCTAGTGAAACTTGTTGTTGCAACGGATCGTTGTCATGCATCTTTACGTGAATCACGCAGTCGTTGGGCTCTGCTTTTGGTGTAAGTTGAAACCGTAATCCAATCCATCCATGTCCTTGGTTTGTGCGATCGAAATTCAGTACTTCTACCGTATCGGCAAATGCAAAAAAACGTGTCTCCTCAATGCGATGAGGCAATCTCTCAGGAAGCAAAGGGTACTCATGCGCCAACATTCTCATGAGGCGGTCTTCGCACACATAGCGATCACCAACCCCATAAATAGCATCAGAAAATTTCATGTCATAGGCTGACATCGTTTTGGCGATGGTCCCAGAAGCTCCGCCCACTTTGAAAAAATTGGCGGCTACTTCTTGCCCCGCTCCTATTTCGGCAAACGAGCCGTAGATAGATTTGCTAAGGTTTATTCGAAGTGCCTTTTCTTGCGTGGTTAACTTTTTTGCCTCTTCCATCCGATTGCTATTCAATGGTAAATATCCATGTTAAACTTGCCAATTACAACGTTTTTTTGTTGCTAAGAGTTTAACGAGTATTTTGCCAAACAATTATACGTCTATGGCAAACAGAGGAGGTTTTTCAGGTCGCATCGGATTCATTTTAGCTGCCGCAGGTTCGGCAGTGGGATTAGGTAACATCTGGCGCTTTCCATACCTCGCAGGTACGAATGGCGGAGCAGGCTTTTTACTGATTTACTTGATTTGTATCTTATTGCTCTGTTTTCCTGTAATGGTTGGTGAAATTGCCATCGGCCGAAAAGCCGGAACAGACGCTTATGGCTCCTACCAAAAATTGGGTGGCGGTAAGTGGGGATACCTGGGTCTATTCGGCATACTTGCAGGATTTTTTATTCTCTCATTTTATAACGTAGTAGCTGGCTGGGCCTTCGGCTACTTTTTAGAAATCTCTTTTGGAGATCTACTTACTCACCAGGACCTAGGTCAGTTTTTTGGCGAGTATGTGAATGACATCGGCCCCTTGTTCTTCTTTTCCTTGGTTTTCATGGGGCTCACGGCCTACATTGTCTCTCAGGGCATAGCAAAAGGAATAGAAGCTGCCAATAAGATCATGATGCCTGGACTCTATATCATTCTTATTGGTCTAATCATTTATAGCCTAACATTGCCCAATGCTATGGCGGGAGTCGAATTCTATTTGGTACCTGATCTGAATGAAATTACACCGCGAACTATCTTTTATGCATTGACGCAGGCGTTCTTTTCGCTTTCACTCGGCATGGGTGCGTTGATTACCTACGGTTCATATGTTGGTAAAAATCAAAACATAGTTTCCTCTGCTGCGATTATTTCAATTGCAGATACATCGGTCGCCTTTCTGGCCGGGCTAATGGTGTTCCCATTGGTGTTTTCATTGGGTGCCGAGCCGGGTCAAGGGCCAAAATTGATTTTTGTGATTCTGGCAGAAGCCTTTCAAAATATGGGGCCTATCATGGGGAGAGTTGTTGGCGGATCTTTTTTCCTTTTGATTTGTTTCGCTGCACTTACATCAACCATTTCGTTGTTGGAAGTTCCCGCTGCCTACCTGGTTGATCAGAAAAAGTTACCAAGGAAGTCGGTGGTGTGGGGCCTTTCGGCATTAATATTTATCTTCGGGCTGCCGAGTTTGTTTAGTCAGGGTATTGTGCCATTCTTGAATAAGTTGCCCGTTCATAACTCACCTGATTTTCTCTCCTTTGTCTCTGACATGTGTGATATTAGCTTGACAGTAGGTGCCTGCTTTATGTGCTTCTTCATTCGCAATAGATGGAAAATCGGTTACTTCAATGACGAACTGGCGTTGGGCAACCCAAGCTTTTTGGGCTCGTCCATCCAGACCTATATTAATTTTGCAATCAGTTGGATATGCCCTGTGCTCTTGAGCATCTTGTCAGTCCTTGTTATTATCGATAAGTTTTTTGGACTTGATCGCCTTTTCTAGTTAGAAGAAGGTTACTCTATTTTAGAGAGAATTTTTCTTTAGCCAATTCTCGCATCTCATCCCATTCGTCAGGTGCGGGCGCTTTGCCTTTATCGAATACTTCTGTCAGAAGCCACTTTACAACTTCCTTTTTTAGCCTGAATTGCTTGGCCACATCTTCGCAAAAAGCAACTTCTTTCTTTTCGACAACACCATCCGCAAAAACGATCAGCATTAGATCATACAACACATTCATCTTGTCGTGATGATTGTCAGGGACATTGATCTTAAATTTCTCATTGCTGTCCAAGATGGCTTTCACTTGCCTATCTTTAAGGCCGTAGCGCTTCCCGATTTTATAAATCACCGCCTCCTCTTTTTCATGCACGTGCCCATCTGCCTTGGCCAATGCCAACAGGTTCTTAATGTGATCTTTTTTGTAGGAGAGGTATTGATTTTCAAAAAAGCCGATCATATTGATTTGTGATTTATGATTTACGATCTACGATTTACAATTTTAAATGCTGAATTTTGAATTCTAATCCACCCATTCCGCTACAAACAAATTAGTATTTCTTGTACCTCCGTTGTTTCTGTTAGATGAAAAAATAATCTTCTTTCCATCTGGTGAAAACATTGGGAATGAATCGAATACTTTGTCATACGAAATCTGCTCAAGCCCACTTCCATCGGTGTTGATCATGAAGAGGTTGAACTCGAAGCCCCGCTTCCCTTTGTGGTTGGAGCTGAAAATAATCTTCTTACCCGAAGGATGATAAAAAGGTGCCCAGTTGGCCTTGCCCAATTGTGTCAACTGTCTCAAGTCTGACCCATCAACGTTACAGGTAAAGATTTCCATTGCAGTTGGTGCAACTAGTCCCTGCTTCAAATAATCGATATACTCTTTTCGAGCTTCTTCAGTGGTGAAGCGTGACGCTCTAAAAACGATTTTCTTTCCATCCGGAGAAAAGAAGGCACCTCCGTCATAGCCTAGCTCGTTGGTAATCTGCTTTACATTTTTTCCATTGATGTCCATCGTATACAAATCAAGGTCACCATTGCGAGTAGAGGTAAAAACAATTTTATCTCCCTTAGGCGAAACCGTAGCTTCCGCGTCATAGCCAGGAGCATTGGTTAGTTGCTTTACCTGTTTTCCCGTAAGGTCAGCGACAAAAATATCATAGCTATCATAAATAGGCCATAAATATTTACTTCCCGGAGTACGCTCTACATCTTTCGGACAATCTTTGCCTCCCAAATGAGTGGAAGCATAAAGAATAGTTTTATTGCCTGGAAGAAAAAACGAACAGGTCGTCCTCCCCTGCCCTGTGCTGATCATTGTTGGTTTCTTTTTACCCGTGCTTAGATCCATTCCCTGGATCGGCATATAAAAAATCTGATCGCAGCCCAAGCCCCACTCTTTATTGTTGGATTGGAAGCTGACCATCTTACTATTGAAACTCCAATACGCTTCTGCATTGTCACCACCGAAAGTGAGCTGGCGCAGATTCTTGAAATGTATCTCCTCAACATAGCGCAATGAATCAACAGCGGCATCCGTTGATCGATTATTTACGGAGTCAAAGGAGATAAGGATCGTGCCGAACAACAAAATCAGCAAAGGAATCACTTTCATGCTACTATTTTCAAATTTAATCATGCTGTTTTTTTTGCTTCTTCTTCTTTCAATGTTCGCCTTAGTGTTTTACCCACGTTGGTCTTGGGCAGTTCCGTTCTGAACTCAAAGTATTTGGGCACTTTATAATTCGTCATGTTTTCGTGGCAGAACTTCTTGAGTTCTTCCTCTGTCAGACTTTGATCCTTTTTCACAATAAACGCTTTGATTACTTCACCTGATTTTGGATCCGTAACGCCAATCGCAGCTACTTCTAGCACCTTGGGGTGGCCCGCCAGCACATTTTCAATTTCATTGGGGAACACATTAAAGCCGGAAACTTTAATCATGTCTTTCTTTCGATCAACAATCTTGAAATAACCATCTGTATCCATCAGACCAATATCGCCCGTGCGAAACCAATCAGGCTTGAAGAAAACCCCTTCATTGTCTTTCTCCCAATATCCCTTCATCACCTGGGGCCCGCGTGCACAGATTTCACCCGTTTCGCCTTGAGGTAATTGACTTCCTTCATCATCAAAAATAGCAACTTCTGTACTAGGCATGGGTATGCCGATAGTTCCTCGTTTATGATTTCCTGTGAGCGGATTACAACAAAGAACGGGAGACGTCTCGCTCAGGCCGTAACCCTCTACCAACGGACTTTTTGTAATCTCTTGCCATTTGATGGCCACCACGTCTTGAACTGCCATTCCACCTCCTACGGCTCCTTTTAGTTTTGAAAAATCGCAAGTGGCAAAATCGGGGTTATTGATCAACCCGTTGAAAAGCGTATTGACACCAGTAATAATGGAAAATTGATACTTCTTGATTTCCTTAACGAAACCCGGTATATCTCTGGGGTTTGTAATCAATACATTTCGAAGCCCCTTGTGAAACATAAGCACGCCATTTACACTGAAAGCAAAAATATGATAAAGTGGCAACGCAGTGATCACTATTTGTTGTTCAGATGGGTTGAGCAACGGCCCGAACCAATGCGATATCATCATATTATGCGCAATCAGATTTCGATGCGATAGTTGTGCGCCTTTAGAAATGCCTGTTGTTCCTCCGGTGTATTGCAATACAGCTACATCGTCTACTTCTATTGTAGGTTTTGAAAAGCTATGATTTGCGCCTTTTGACAATACGGATTTAAACGAAATTGCGTTTGTAAGGCTGTAATCCGGCACCAGTTTTTTGATATTCTTGACTACAAAGTTCACTATTGCACCTTTGACCAGACCAAGCATATCGCCCATATCGGTAATAATAATATGCTTTGCAGGAATCCTGTCCTTGATCTGCTCCAAGTTGTGTGCGAAATTGGAAACAATCACAATGGCCGAGATGCCAGCATCTTTAAATTGATGTTCCATCTCGCGTGGCGTATAAAGTGGGTTGGTGTTTACAACAATAAGCCCCGCCTTTAGCGACCCTATCATAGCAATTGGAAATTGTAAAAGGTTTGGCATTTGAATAGCAATTCTTTCGTCTTTTTTCAGACCCAGTTCGTTTTGCAGGTAGGCCGCAAAATTTGTAGAAAGGCGATCAACTTCACTATAGGTGATTTTTCCACCCATGTTCTCAAAAGCGATTCGATCTCCAAATTTATTACAAGCAGCTTCAAACAATTCAGGTAAAGATGCGAAATCCAAAGGGCCAAGTTGATCCGGAATGCCGGCAGAATAATTTCTTAGCCAGGGAAATGATGTCATAGTATGATAAGTTAGAAACAACCCCCAATTAGGTCAAAAAAGTTGCGCCAAGCAATCGTTTGTTTTGTTGGTCAAAAAATTTCTTGTTGTCTGATCTGTTTGTGGGACTAATACCTGTTTGTCGTGACCTAACTGGTGCGAAAAAAAAAGCCCTCCCGAAAATCGAGAGAGCTTTGCTGTAGAGGAAGGGTTCGAACCTTCACGGGGAAGTTAGCTGCAAGGCACTAAGAAAACATTTAGTGGTCAACCCATTACCTTGCGTTTATCCTTGGCTCCCCACCCCCGAGACAGGAGGGCTTGTCTGCCAGTTTCAACACCCTACATTATAAATCATATGACAAAGTAACGTATATACAGGTACATAAGTCAACAATAACGATTATAAAATACACTATTTTCAATAAATGTTAACAATTAATGTAATTTTAACAATTAATACAAAATGTTATGCCTAAAAATTATCAACTTGACAATACGGATTTGAAGATCCTTGAGATCCTGATGCAAGATGCGAAGCGACCCTATACAGAAGTGGCGAAGAAAGTCAATGTATCTCAAGGAACAGTACACGTAAGGATGACCAAAATGGAAGAAGCCGGCATCTTGGATAAAACTACGCTTAAAATCAATTATGCGAATTTGGGCTACGACATCACCGCCTTTATTGGTATTTACCTGGAAAAGAGTGCGTTGTACGATAAGGTACTCACAAAGCTCAAGGACATTCCCGAAATAGTTAGCATCCACTATACTACTGGCAACTACTCTATGTTCTTAAAAATTCATTGCCGGGACACTAATCACTTGAAAGAGGTTCTACACGACAAGATGCAGCAGGTAGAGGGCATCGATCGCACCGAAACAATGATATCCCTAGAAGAGAGTCTTGACAGAAACCTTAAGCTGACTAACTAAATAATTTTCAATGCTTCGAACCTTAAAAGCCGTTTATTGTTCCTATTTTTGACTTTCTATTTTGAATTAGTCTAAATAGGTCGGAATGAGCAAGGATAATCAGGTATTAGAAGAGTTTACCTCCAAAGAGTATGAACATGGCTGGAATGTAAACCTTGAAGCAGACGAAGCGCCCAAGGGTCTCAGTGAAGACACCGTACGTTTTATCTCAGCCAAAAAGAAAGAACCGACCTGGCTTTTGGAATGGCGATTGAAAGCATATCGCCAATGGGAGAAAATGCCCGAACCGAAGTGGTCTAATGTTCACTATCCAAAGATCAATTATCAGGACATCATCTATTACTCGGCTCCTAAGCAGAAGAAAAGTCTAAGTGGCCTGGATGAAGTAGATCCTGAATTGATCAAGACTTTTGAGAAATTAGGGATCTCCATTACGGAGCAAAAACGACTAACCGGAGTTGCTGTTGATGCAGTGATTGACAGTGTTTCGGTAGCAACTACATTCAAATCCACCTTAGGTGAACTTGGAATTATTTTCTGCTCCTTCAGCGAAGCTGTTAAAGAACACCCTGACTTGATAAAGAAGTATTTAGGATCTGTTGTGCCGATGGGCGATAACTATTTTGCAGCTTTAAATTCCGCTGTGTTCTCCGATGGGTCGTTTTGTTACATTCCGAAGGGAGTTCGATGCCCAATGGAATTGTCGACCTATTTTAGGATTAATGCGGCTAATACGGGTCAGTTTGAAAGAACATTAATCATCGCTGAGGAAGGTTCTTTCGTCAGCTATTTGGAGGGATGTACTGCTCCTATGCGTGATGAAAATCAGTTGCACGCTGCTGTCGTTGAGCTTTACGCGATGAAAGATGCTGAGATCAAGTATTCAACTGTTCAGAATTGGTATCCGGGCGACAAAAACGGAAAAGGCGGCATCTATAATTTCGTAACCAAACGTGGGCTTTGTTTTGGAGATCACTCGAAAATCTCGTGGACCCAGGTGGAAACAGGTTCTGCTATCACCTGGAAATATCCTTCTTGCGTGCTAAAGGGTGACTACTCCATGGGTGAATTTTACTCCGTGGCTGTCACCAATAATTACCAGCAAGCAGATACCGGAACGAAGATGATTCACATTGGTAAAAACACCAAATCAAGAATTGTCTCGAAAGGAATTTCTGCCGGCAAATCACAAAACAGTTATCGTGGGCAAGTGCACATTATGAAACGTGCATCAAACGCGCGAAACTTTTCTCAGTGTGACTCTTTACTGATGGGCGATCAGTGTGGCGCACACACGTTTCCCTATATAGATGTCGAAAATCAAACAGCAAGAATAGAACACGAAGCCACTACTTCGAAAATTGGCGAAGATCAAATTTTCTACTGCCTACAACGTGGGATCGATGAGGAAGCCGCAGTGGCGCTGATTGTGAATGGCTATGCCAAGGAAGTACTCAATCAATTACCAATGGAGTTTGCGGTGGAAGCTCAGAAACTGTTAGCCCTTACTTTAGAAGGAAGTGTAGGCTAAACCCATTATGAACTTTGAATTTTGAATTATTACTATGTTATCGATAAAGAATTTACAAGCTAAGATTGGTGAGAAGCTAATCTTAAACGGAATCGACCTTCAAGTGAATGCTGGAGAAGTGCATGCCATCATGGGACCCAATGGCTCCGGTAAAAGTACACTTGCTTCTGTTTTGGCCGGAAGAGAAGACTATGAAGTTACCGCTGGTGACGTTCAATTTAATGGTAAGAATCTGTTAGACATTGAGCCAAGCGATCGTGCAGCGGAAGGTATCTTTTTAGCATTTCAGTATCCTGTCGAGATTCCGGGTGTGAGCACGATTAACTTCATGAAAACGGCTGTCAATAAAATTCGTCATTATCGCGGGCAAAACCCATTGGATGCGGTTGCGTTTCTTCAATTGATGAAGGAGAAAATGAAGTTGGTCGAGATTGACCAATCGTTATTAAGCCGCTCATTGAATGAAGGATTTTCTGGTGGAGAAAAAAAGAGAAACGAAATTTTTCAAATGGCCATGTTGGAGCCAAAGCTGGCTATTCTGGATGAGACCGATTCGGGTCTCGATATTGACGCATTGAAAATTGTTGCGCATGGCGTAAATTCTCTTCGTTCTAAAAACAACGCGACCATTGTGGTCACCCACTATCAAAGATTGTTGGATTACATCGTGCCCGATTTTGTTCACGTATTGTATAAAGGAAAAATTGTGAAGTCCGGAACAAAGGAGCTTGCGAAAGAATTGGAAGCTAAGGGATACGATTGGATTAAGAACGAAGCTGCACTTGTTTAATCTATGACGACAGCTACAGAAACTTTTTTCAAAAGCATACAGGAAAGCACTGTTCCCTCCTATTTTAGCGAAGGACAAACGATACGCGAAACCGCGTTGCAACGACTTCTAGAGATTGGTCTTCCTTCCAATAAATCAGAGGAATATCGATTTACCCCGATCACAAAAGCATTGGAAAAGAAGCTAGTCTGGGAAACATCTACTCAAGCTTTCTCGCTCTCTTCGATTGAGCCTTTTCTTATTCCGGGATTAGATGCCCATTTGATCGTTTTGATCAATGGAACTTTTGCAAAGCAATTCTCCAACCTCGGTGAATTAGAAAACAGTGTAACTGTTACTACGTTCGCTGAAGCCGACACTAAGTTAAAAGAAAGGATTGTTACGCAACTAGGCGCGCTCAATAAATCAGAAGATGCCTTTTCATTGTTGAATACCGCGTTCTTTCAGGAAGGTATCTTTATTCATGTACCCCAGGACACAGTTGTAGCTAAGCCATTTTTGATTCTACATATCAACGATGCGCAGCAAAAGCAAGTTGTCAGCCATACACGATTACTGGTCAATGTCGAGAACGGAAGTGCTGTTTCAGTTATCGAGAAATCAGATTCTATCGGTGACTATCCATGCTTCCATACCTTCACCGAGGAAATTATCGTTGGCGAAGACGCAACCTTTGACTATTGTAAAGTTCAAAATGACATTGGATTGATTCATCAGGTCTCGAACACCACGTTCTCACAATCGAATACAAGCAAAGTAAATACATTCACGCTTACCCTCAATGGCCAACTCATTCGCAACAATCTTTCTATTATAATTGACGGTAAGCACTGCGAATCTCATTTTCATGGTTTGTATCTGGTAACCGGAAACACATTGGTAGACAACCACACCGTGGTGGATCATCAAAAACCGAATTCATTCAGTAACGAATTGTACAAGGGCATCATGGATGAAAACTCCAAAGGTGTCTTTAATGGGAAGATCTATGTCCGTCCGCATGCACAGAAAACAAACGCCTTCCAGTCTAATCGCAATATCTTAATGAGTGAATCGGCTACGATCAACACGAAGCCACAGTTAGAGATTTGGGCAGATGATGTAAAGTGCTCACATGGATGCACGACCGGGCAACTCGATGAAGAGGCATTATTCTACTTGCAAGCAAGAGGAATTCCATATGATGCCGCCAAGGCAATGCTTTTATATGCATTTGCGTTGGATGTTATCGAACTCATCAAGAATGAGACCTTGAAGACTTATTTGGATAGCTTGATCACTCAAAGACTTCATAAGAATTTTTAAAATGACCACCCTATTTGCACCTGCATTAGATTTACAAAGGATCAGAGAGGAATTTCCAATTCTCGATCAGCAGGTCAATGGAAAGCCATTGATTTATTTTGACAATGCAGCGACTAACCAAAAGCCCAAAAGGGTGATCGAGGCACTTTCAACTTATTACGAAGAATATAACGCCAACATACACCGTGGCATTCATACCCTAGCAGAAAAAGCAACCCAAGCCTACGAGGATACTCGTTTGGCAATGCTGGAGTTCATTCATGCAAAGCATGTGGAGGAAATCATCTTTACAAGAGGAGTAACCGAGAGTGTCAATTTGGTGGCTTCATCATATGGCCGAGCCTTTTTAAAGGAAGGAGATGAAATCATTCTCTCCGGACTAGAGCATCATTCGAATATTGTTCCGTGGCAAATGATAGCCGAAGAAAAGAAAGCTGTCATTAAAGTAATCACCGTCACTCCATCGGGAGAGATAGATATTGACCACTACCGGCAATTACTTTCACCGCGCACGAAAATAGTGGCCGTTAATCACGCCTCTAATAGCTTGGGTACTATTAATCCAATTAAGGAAATGATCGCAATGGCTCACGATATGGGAGCAGTTGTGTTGATCGATGGCGCTCAGGCCTCTGCCCATTTAGCGATAGATGTCGTTGATTTGGACTGCGACTTCTATTGCATTTCATCCCACAAGATGTATGGACCCACTGGCACCGGCATTTTGTATGGAAAGAAAGAACTTCTTGAAAAAATGCCCCCGTATATGGGTGGAGGGGAGATGATTAAAGAGGTGAGCTTTGCTAAAACGACCTACAACGAGTTGCCTTATAAGTTTGAAGCAGGCACTCCCAACATAGCCGATGTAGTCGCCTTAAAAGAAGCTGTTGATTTTATAAGCGAACTTGGGAAAGAAAATATTGCAGCACATGAGCATGAGCTATTGAGTTATGCTACCCAAAAACTTGCTTCGCTATCGTCCATTCGATTGATTGGAACAGCATCGAAGAAAGTCAGTGTTCAATCATTTGTGATAGATGGGATTCACCCCTTTGATATTGGTCAAATGTTAGACGCCAGAGGGATCGCTGTTCGCACTGGCCACCACTGCACTCAGCCCTTAATGGACAGTTTTGGATTAGAAGGAACGGTTCGCGCATCCTTTGCAGTATATAACACGAAGGAAGAGATTGATATATTGATCGATGGATTAAAAAGAATCATTAAATTTCTTAACTAAAAAATTCAGTTATGGAAAATGAGCAAAGGATCGTTGAACTCTTAGCCGAAACGCTGATAAAATTTGATCAAATGATTGACGAGCAAAAGCAAACCAATCAGCGGCTTGAAAAGGTGGAGCATATTTCATCAAGTATGGAACATAGCTTAATCAGCATGGATAACCGACTTGAAAAACTAGAGAAGGGAATGAGTAAACTCAATCTCCAAACGGCAGAAAACTCAAGAGCAATTTTTAAGTTATCCAATGAAATTGAGAATATTGCTCACCTTCACGAAAGTGTAACCAAACTAGAAAAGGCAGTGTACAAATGACCATCAATGAAACACAAGATCAAATTATTGGTGAATTCGCTCTGTTAGACGGAGACATGGAGATGACTGTGTTTTACATTATGGAACTGGGCCAGAAACTTCCAGAAATGAAAGTTGCAGATAAATCTGAGCTGAGTGAAGTAAAAGGTTGTCAATCAAAAGTCTGGATGACTGCTCGTCTTGAGAATGACGGAGTCTATTTTCAGGCTGACAGCAATACAGCCATCACCAAAGGCCTTGTTAGCATTTTGGTGCGTATTTTTAAAGGCCAACGTCCTGAAGATATATTGAATGCCGACCTCTATTTTATGAAGAAGATTGGCATGGAACGCTTTATTGGCACCCAGCGTTCTAATGGTTTCGGAGCGATGATCAAACAAATCAAGCTTTATGCTTTGGCATTTAAAGCACAACTGGCGGCAAACTAATGGACGAAGTTTCGACAAATGATGTAAGCCAAGACACCGGAGTTAACCTTCGAGATAAGGTATTAGCTGCCATTAAAACAGTCTACGATCCTGAGATTCCGGTGGATGTGTATGAACTAGGCCTGATCTATGAAATCAACATCTTCCCGGTAAATAATGTCTTTATTTTAATGACGCTTACCTCACCATCCTGCCCTTCGGCAGAGGTAATACCTAGTGAGGTAGAACAAAAAATAAGAGAAATAGAAGGCGTCAACGAAGTCAAGGTTGAGATCACCTTTGATCCGCCTTACTCCCAAGACATGATGAGCGAAGTGGCCAAACTGGAACTAGGCTTTATGTAATTGTGTTTATTAATTAATTTTGAACCCTAAATTTTGAATTTTATGTATCCTGAACATCTAGTAGCCCCCATGAGAAATGATTTGACCGTGGCCGGCTTCAAAGAATTAAAGTCATCTGAAGCGGTTGATCAAGAGCTAAAAGATCAAAAAGGCACAACGCTTTTGGTCATTAATTCAGTTTGTGGGTGTGCCGCTGGTGCCGCCCGCCCGGGTATCAAATGGGCTCTTCAACATTCTGAAAAGAAGCCCGCTCATCTTGCCACCGTTTTTGCTGGTGTTGACAAAGAAGCCGTTTCTAAAGCGAGAGAGTATACACTCCCCTATCCTCCGTCTTCTCCTGCCATTGCACTATTTAAGGATGGTGAGCTCGTTCACTTTGTGGAACGCCATCACATAGAAGGGCGAAATGCACAGATGATTGGCGAACACCTCGTTGAGGTATTTGATGAATTCTGTTAGTAAAAGAAAGTGAAATGGAAGAACGAGCTGCTCTAACAAGGCAGCTTTCTTTTTTTGCTACTTGTCCCTCACAAATTTAAAAATCCCTCCGCCCTGCTTCAAAGTCATTTCGCCTGCCGAAGGAGTGAACTCAAGAATGACGCCCGCCCTTTCGAACTTAAATTTATCCTTCTCGCTTGGCTCTAATGCAAAGGATGGCTGCCCGGTGGCTTGAGCCCTCAGCTCTGATTCATTTTTTGAAATAGTGATTTTAAGCGGGATTTGAAGGCTTGAATACACTCCCACATATTGATCCAATTCAGTAGGAAGCACAGAATAACCTGACTCCTTAAAAGTTGGAATGGCATATGGTTTATCGAAATAGATACTGAGTACTCCAATCAAAATATCGTTCATTGAATAACGCTGGCCGTTGGTGCAATACGCAATCGCTAAACTATCTTCTGGAAAATAGGCTGTGTTGGAAGAAAATCCATCGATACCTCCGTTGTGACCAAATGCGCGTTTGCTTCCAAATGGAACTTGAAATAGTCCCATTCCATAGCCATCCACAATTGTTTTCATTTTTAGCAAGCTTAATTGATTCACCAGTTTCCCCGCAAACAGTGCCTCCACAAACATGACTAAATCTGTTGGCGTTGAAACGATCGCGCCAGCACCATGTGGAATGTTCATATCAGTTTCTGGTTCCTTCTTCCAACCATTGTTTACCCACTGGTATGAAAAGCATTCGTTGTTTTTCAAATCTGCTGCTTTACCGAAATATGTATCCGTGAGTCCAACCTTCTTCACAATTCGCTCATCAAGAATTTGCGCATACGATTTCTTTCTAAGTTTTTCCACAATAAACCCAAGTAGTACGAAATTTGAATTGCTGTACTGTGCCTTTGTATCAGGAGCAAAGTCGGGCTTGCTTTTGCTAATTGTAGAAATCATTTCCTCTTTCGACTTTGGCATGGTCATCCATGTTAGATAATCCGGATCATCCGTAAAATTATGAATGCCACTACGATGACCAAGTAGATTACTGATCGTGATAATCTTCGCATTTTGAACAGTCGGGAAAAATTTATCAAGGGTGGTGGTGAGTGATAATTTACCTTCTTCTATTAATTGAAAAATCAAGACCGTTGTGAACGTTTTGGTGATCGAGCCAATTCTATACTTTGTTTTTTCCGTGGCCAGAACTCTCGTGGCTGCCTCCAATGAACTAAAACCAATAGCCCTCGAATATAATACCTTTCCATTTTTTGAGATTGCTACGCTTCCCATTGCCCGATCGTTATCAGCTAGAGCAGAAAATAGACTGTCTAGTTTAGGAGTATTGAGCTGCTGAGAGCTAGTTTCAAAAGTTAAGAAGTGAAGGAATACAAAAACTAAAAGTGACTTTCTCATAATCTAAAATTTTAAATTTCCTTTTTCACAGCCGTTTGATACAGCCACATACTCATTCCACCGAAAAATAATACACCAGTTATAAAGTAACCGTTCTGTCCAAGGGCGCCTACGATTCCATGTTCAAGATTTACACTGCCCATAAAATCAGGTGAGGCGACAGTTAAGATGGCAACAACAACTCCTGTGATTGCGCCACCTGCAATTAATCCGGTAGCAAATAGACTTCCCCGACCCAAGTCATCTTCTTCCTTTGTCTCGTTATTCTTTTCAGCTCGATAGTCAACGTATCCCTTTATCGCACCGCCAATAAAAATCGGTAGCGTGGTTGCCAAGGGTAGATACAAGCCAATCGCAAAAGCGAGTGCTTTGATGCCACATAACTCAATCATCACCGCAATAAATACACCCACCATTACAAACTGCCAATCGAGATTAAAGGATAAAATACCTTTTGCTAAAGTAGCCATCAAAGTTGCCTGGGGTGCCGGAAATTTATCACTACCAACTGCATGCATGATTCCCTGTGTTAACATCTCTGGAGTTGGCGTATCCAGAATCTTCACTACAAGTCCGATGGCGATGGAGGAAACAATGGCTCCGATAAACAAAGCCAATTGCTGATAGCGAGGCGTTGCACCAACGATGTAGCCCGTTTTTAGATCTTGCGAAGTCGCTCCCGCATTTGCAGCCGCGATACAGATCATCCCGCCTACTACCAAGGCCAAAGGTTCATACAACTTCCCACTCCATCCAACGGCAGTAAAGATCAAACAGGTACCCATCAGCGTGGCGATAGTCATCCCAGAAATAGGGCTATTGCTGGAGCCAACCAAGCCCACTATTCGACTGGCCACCGTCACAAAGAAAAATCCGAAAATGATGATCAACACTCCAATGAACAACTTTTGCAAAATGCTGTCGCCTGGAATATTGGGCATTATGGCAAGCGTTGCAATCAAGACGATGCTTCCAATAATCACTACTTTGAACGACAGATCTCGCTCTGTTCGTAGCACTCCCGTAGTTCCTTTTTCCTTCAGTGAACTCACACTTTCACGGAAAGAGCTAACGATGGTTGGAATTGTTTTGGTTAGCGTAATGAACCCGCCAGCAGCTACCGCACCGGCTCCAATTTGACGGATATAGGCTCTATATATTGCATCTGCATAGCTACCAAAAGAATGAGTAGACGGATTCCAGCTCCCCGGACCTCCAGCCGTATTTATATCGACCAAATAACCTAACTTAACTAATTGCAATGCAATTGTATCTGCTGGAACCAACGTTGCTAATAGAGGCGTCACGGCCCACCATGCAAGCACAGAACCCGCTACCAACACTCCGGAAATTTTAAAGCCAATGATGTACCCGACACCTAAGTACTCCGGAGTGATTTCGCCCCGCGTAGCGGCAGATGGCCAAAATTTATTGACCTGGCTTGTCACGTAAGCGGGTGTCTCCGCAATGACGTGCAACACTTTTTGCAATATGGCATAGGTGAATGCAACGCCCATACCGATGAAAGCAGTCTTAGCAAAATCTCCACCCTTTTCTCCCGCCTGAAGAACGGATGCACAAGCAGTTCCTTCCGGGTAGGGCAATGTGCCGTGTTCTTTCACAATCAAGGACCTACGAAGTGGAATCATCATCAACGTACCAAGCATACCACCAAAGGCCGCTAAAATTAAAATCGTTAGGTAGTTGAAATAACTTTCCCCTACACTCACGCCATCTGCTCCGGGAGATAAAAATAGAAATCCCGGTAGGGTAAACACAACACCCGCAGCAATGGACTCTCCTGCCGAACCGGTGGTTTGAATAATGTTGTTTTCTAAAATTGTTGTCTTTAAAAACTTGCGTCCTAGCGTAATTGCGATAACTGCTATCGGTATGGATGCTGAAACCGTAAGGCCCGCTTTCAAAGCAAGATATACCGTAGAGCAGCCAAACAAAATTCCAAAGAGCACACCAAAAACGACTGACTTTACCGTAAACTCAGCGATGTTTTGCTCTGGCGCGATGTAGGGTTTGAAGATTTTAGGTTCTTCCATAAGAGATCAATTACTTTTTTTTACAACAAGATTATAAGCAATCATTAAAGCAGTAGAGGTGAAGCCAATCCCCGAAAGGGTGTACCACATCATCGCTGGATCAGTGTCAAGATAAGAACTTCGAAGCCAATCAGAAAGAATACCTGCTGTAAACGAACCAATGGCAACAGGCAAAAAAGCGAAGCCCATGAAGGTTCCTACCTGGCCTTTTGGCGCCAGAGAACTAACATACTCATAAAACCGAGGTGCTTGTGTCGCTTCGCCTAATGCAAATAGCATGATACCAATAACAGTGAATAATATCGTTCCCCCAGCACCAATCACAATCCAAGATGCACTGGCAATCGTGAACCCGATGATGATTGCTACCACAGGTTTCCACTTGCTGACAAATGCCGTGACGGGTATAGTAATGATAATAATCGTCCAGGCATCGACCGTTTCAAGAAATTCGAAGGCTTCATAGTGCAATACATTGGTAGCATAAAAAGGTAGTGTATAAAACACTTGCCAAAACATCATCCAGAATCCGGAGAAAATCAAAAGGAAACTCATGAACTTGATATTGGCAAAAACCAATACCATATCGCTGAAGACTTTTGCAAATGTCTTCTTCTCTCCTACTTCGCCATCAGGTTCTTTAAAGAAAAGCCATGCGCCAAAAAACAACAAAAATGAGGTGATCGAAGACATGACCAACACAAACTCAATTCCCAGATCTTGACGAACATAAAAAGCAATGATAGGTCCAATGGCACCTCCCAAATTGACGAGTGTATAGTAAATCGAAAAACCCAATGCCTGAGCCCCAGGCTTAGAAGTCTTCGCGACTGTGCCCACAATACAGGGTTTAATTAATGAACCGCCAACCGCTGTCAGGAGTAAAACTCCTATCACGTAGTTTCTCTTCCCGATCACCTCTACAACTACCTGCCCATATTTCATCCCTGCTAAGCCGATCAAAAAATAGCCAACGCAGAAAATGGCAAAGCAAGCCATCAACGTACGCTTGAACCCGTACTTATCTACAAAAACTCCTGCTACGATGGGCAGCGAATAAAGTACTGCATTGAACAGCCCTGCCAAAAATCCAGCCTCCTTTTCTAACCCTACTTTGGTTGCTAAAAATACCGTTAAGACAGCCTTAGCTCCGTAGTAAGCGAGTCGCTCGAAGAGTTCTAAAGAATTAGCAATCCAAAAAGTAGAAGAAAAACCATTAACTATTACGGAAGCGCGTTCGCGAAGACTCATCAGATAGGCATAGGTTAAACCGTAAACAAAGTAGCCTGATTAAATTGAAATAGCAACACTATACTGGAAGGTTTATTGGTTTAGATTTGTTTACACGTTCAAAAGATGTGATAATTCCATGGCTAGCTAGCAAAAAGATAAATGGCAGTACAGGCATGAGAAATCGACCATCCCAATTTTCGGATGTAAGTGAAACAGTGAATGCCAGTGAGGCAACATACCCAGCAATGAAATACTTTTCAAATTGAGTTTTGCCAAAACGAAAATATCCAATAATGGCGAAAATGTATATAGGATAAAGTATGAGGACGATAATAGTGTTATGTATTGGTGAGAAATATGGCTTCACATTTCCAATAAACAAGATCATTTTATAGAACGATAATTTAGCGAAATAGACCGGGTTATCAAAAGCAAACATGAACATCCTGGAAAAGGCTGGTGCATCCTTTGTTGGAATAACCAGGTCAGCCGGAATTTCAAGTCCTACAGAAATATTTGGATAAATTACCTCGCCCCTCGCGTAACTATCAATCAAATCAGCTCCTTCCAACATATAGCACGCCAGCAAAAAAGTTGCCGCTGTCACCACTACAAAGGTTGAAACAAACAACCTCTTATCAATTTTACTTTTTATTAGAAAGACTAAATAAGCTATCAATCCGATTAAAAAAGCAAAGCCAGTTGGTCTAACAAAAAAAGTGAAAAGCGTCAATACAAAAGCGAACCCATACTGCCAAGCGTATTTGCTTTTCATCAGCAATGCAAAACAAATAATACTACAACTTGTAAATAGAGACTCTGTGTATAAAATAGTATTCCACTCATGGATCTTGAGCCAGGATAAATAAAAAAATACGGTCAGAAAAGCCACATTGGCTCTACCACTTACCAACACAGAAATTTTGTACAAGCATAAAGCTGCCACCCCTGACAAAAGAACCTGAAGCAGGATGATGGTAGAATTTGACCCACTCACTAGGAAAACAAATGCCAAAAAAGACGAATAGGAAACATACCAAATACCCCTACCCTTTGGCCATTGCCCAGCGAGGAGATTTTTTGCATCAGAAAGATAAAGTTCGCTATCTACAGGTGTTTGAACCCCAAGTCGCAAAAGCATTGCACCTTGAACAAAAGCCCACAACAGTAAAAGACCGATGAAAGCTAGTTTAGGATTTAAAATTGGCAGTTTCAATTTCCTTGAAAAATAGAGCCTAAAATTAATCATCGGCTTGATTTGTACATGCCTGATATTTGAGACATAATTTTTAATTTGCGGCCTCCAATATTCCAAATGCAAGCTATCAAAGAAACACACTTCAAATTCCCGAATCAATCTGGTTTTTACAAAGGCAAAGTTCGCGATGTCTATTACTTTGGCGAGAAGATGGCAATGGTGGCTACTGACCGTATCTCCGCTTTTGATGTTGTCTTGCCGAAAGGCATTCCTGACAAAGGAAGAATTTTAAACCAAATTGCGGCTTACAATCTCAATGCAACCAAAGACATCGTTCCTAACTGGGTGCTAAGTACACCAGACCCCAACGTTACAGTAGGTTTCAAATGTGAACCTTTTGCCGTTGAAATGGTGGTGAGGGGGTATTTAGCAGGGCATGCCTGGAGAGAATACAAACTCGGAAAACGAACTATTTGCGGGGTAGCTATGCCAGAAGGTCTACATGAGAATGACCGACTACCCCAGCCAATTATTACACCGACCACGAAAGCCAAAGTGGGGCATGACGAAGATATTTCGCGTGAAGAAATTTTGAGTCGGGGCATTGTAGCAGAGGAAGACTATAGGATTCTGGAAGATTATACTCACAAACTTTACCAGCGGGGAACAGAGCTCGCTGCTGTACGAGGCCTTATACTCGTAGATACCAAGTATGAGTTCGGAAAACAAAACAACAAAATCTACCTCATAGATGAGGTACACACACCTGATTCATCCCGCTATTTTTATAAAGAAGGCTACGAAGCAAGACAAAAATCGGGCGAAGCCCAGAAGCAACTTTCCAAAGAGTTTGTTAGACAATGGTTGATTGAAAATGGCTTTCAAGGCAAGGATGGTCAAAAAGTGCCTGAAATGACAGATCAAATCGTGTCAAACATTTCCAGCCGCTACCAGGAACTTTATCAACAAATGACCGGTGAAAAATTGGCTCAGATTGATTATTCCAGCATCGAAAAACGAATTGAGCAAAGTATCGTTAAATCGTTAAATTAGTGCCTTCATTATTGTAAAAGCCACATTTAGAATTCTATCTACCACACGAAATGAAATACACGATCGACAAACAAGAAAAGTACACTTTGGTACGCCTCCACGAAGAAAAACTAGACTCTACGGCAGCGCCTCAACTAAAATCAGAGATGGTGACCTTGCACGCGGAAGGGGTTAGGAACATCATTCTTGACTTAAGTGAAGTAAAATATACTGACTCTTCCGGACTAAGCGCGTTGTTAGTAGGCAATCGAATTCTACATGAAGATGGAGGCATTTTTGTGCTGACGTCACTCTCTGACCATACCGCCAAGCTCATTAAAATTTCTCAGCTCGATAGCGTTTTGAATATTCTTCCAACTGTGGAAGAAGCGATCGATGCGGTATTTATGCATGAGATTGAAAAAGATATGAAAGGCGAAGACTAAACTGATTCGTTGATGGTTTCATCCGATGATTTGATAGGGTACATTCAAATGACCGAGGAACTAAACATCGGATTACCCATTGAATAGTTTCAGTTTAACAATATTAGGTGCAAGTGGAGCGGTTCCTATTTACGGAAGGTTTCCATCCTCACAATACCTGGTTATCGAAAATAAACACTTTCTGATTGACTGTGGCGAGGGCTGCCAACTTCAACTGGCGCGGTATGAAATACCTATCCACAAAATAGAACATATATTTATAAGTCATCTGCATGGCGATCACTACCTTGGTCTTACCGGGCTACTGTTCTCCATGCACCTTCAAAAGCGCAAAGCCGACTTGCATTTATACAGTCCTCCAGGATTAAATGAAATCATCTTACTTCAGCTGAAGTATTCAAGATCGGTTTTGAATTATCCGTTACACTTTCATTCATTCGATCCAACCCAAAAATATCAACTACTCGAAAACGATGCGTTGACGGTAGAGACAATTCCTCTCTTTCACAAACTTCCCTGTGCAGGTTTTTTATTTAGAGAAAAAACCAAGCAAAGGCGAATTGACAAAGAAAGGCTTGTGAAAGGTATGCTGCTGCAACACATTGTAGCGTTAAAAACGGGACTCGATGTCTTTGATGATCAGGGTAAACTACTCTACAAAAATGAAGATTTTACCCTGGACCCCAAACGCTCTGTTTCTTATGCCTACTGCTCTGACACCGCTTTTTTTGAACCCATCATTGAACAAATTCGCGATGTAGACCTTTTATATCATGAGGCAACATTTATGGATGAAGAACTAGCCAAGGCTATCGAAACAAGACACTGCACAGCCAGGCAAGCCGCGGAAATTGCAAAACGAAGCCAGGTGAAAAGGCTACTTATTGGCCACTTTTCCGCACGGTATAAAGATCTGGAAGCTCTGCTAGCGGAGGCAACATCAGTTTTTGAAAATTCCTCCTTAGCCATTGAAGGTCAAACTTTTACAATAGAACCATGACCACTTCTTTTCAAGATAAAAAAAATCGACTTTTTATTGTACTGGCAGCATTGTTTTTAACAAACGCGATTATTGCTGAGCTAATCGGTGTGAAAATATTTTCCGGTGAAGGAGCGCTAGGCCTGGCACCCGCCCACCTTCATTTGCTGGGATTTGAAATGGATTTTAACCTTACGGCCGGTGCAGTTATATGGCCGGTGGTTTTTATCAGCTCTGACTTGATCAATGAATATTTTGGCAAGCCAGGCGTAAAACGAATCAGCTATTTGGCCGCATTCTTTATTGCTTATTCTTTTGTTGTCATTTTTCTAACCATGGAATTACCTCCTTCCCAGTGGTGGCTGGATGCAAATAATAAGGACGCAGCTGGCAACTATTTCAACATGGACTTTGCCTTCAACAAAATCCTTGGACAAGGCCAGCGGATTATCATCGCCTCCCTGGCGGCATTTCTTATCGGCCAACTTGTGGATGTTTATGTTTTCCAAAAGTTACGCAAACTCACAGGATCAAAAATGCTTTGGTTGCGCGCTACCGGCTCTACGTTGGTCTCACAGTTTATTGACAGCTTTGTTGTGCTGTATCTGGCTTTTGTTGGTATTTTCTCCAATCAGCAGATCCTTGCCATTGGTTTCACCAATTACATCTACAAATTTTCCGTAGCCATACTCCTCACTCCCCTCATTTACCTTGGCCACTATGTCATCGACCGTTATTTAGGGAAAGAGAACGCAGCCCGACTATCTGAGGAGTCTTCTAAGCAAAGTGGATCATTTCTTTAGCCGCAATACGTTATCCAGAATAATGGCATTAGCAATGGAGGCGTTGAGGGACTCTGCTTTGCCAATGCGTGGAATAGTAACGTGATGGGTTATTAAGCTGTGCAAGGCTGGTGAGATACCTTGTGACTCGTTTCCGATAACGATAAAACCCTCTTCCCCAAAATTTGATTCGTAAATAGACTTGCCAACTAATGAGGCTCCGTAAACTGGCCAATCGGTTCCTACTAAATAATTTGTCAATTGAGCATAGTAGATGCTTATTCGGCAGAACGAGCCCATTGTAGCACTAATCACTTTTGGGTTATACAAATCTGCCGTTTCTAGTGAAGCAATGATGTGCTTTATTCCATACCAGTCGGCTGTGCGGATAATTGTACCCAAATTGCCAGGATCTCGGATATCATCTAAGACGAGCACAAATTCCTTGCTCAAGACTGGCGGAGATATGGGTCTCAGCTTGGCAATCGCGATGGCTGAGTTATTTGTCTGAAAGCTACTTGCCCCTGACAGCTCTCGTTCGGTTGTTTCGATTATTTTTATTTTCCTAAGCCTCAGCAACGCCTCGTTTTCCCTGAGAAAATTTGCTGTGCCAGCTACCCAAATCACCTCAAAATCTGAATTCAACAGTTCAACAATTCCTTTGGCTCCTTCTACGGTAAAACATTGTTCCTCTTTTCGGTATTTCTTTAATTGCAGAGATTTGATGAATTTAACTTTTGCTTTGGAAATCATTGGCTCTTTTGGGTTTAAACAGGTATTACGAGTGCTCTCCGTTGGAGCTCTTCTACTCCTGTTGAACGGCTGCTCGTCTACAAGGTACCTCCAAGAAAATCAAAAGTTGCTATATCGCCAAACAATAGTGGCTCCCAGGCATATCAACAAGGATAATTTACAAGATCTGTATTCTCAGAAATCCGCTCGAAAAGTATTCGGCATTCCGATGAGTCTATTGGGTTGGATGTATCACAAAGGAGAAAAATACTTTAAAGGCGAAAAAGGTTCTAGCAAAAAAAGATTCATTGAAAAGAAGGAGCGGAAAGAAAAAAAGTTCGATCGGAGAATAGCAAGAGCAAAAAACCCTCGAAAAAAAGACAATCTTGAATTCAGAAAGAAAAAGAAAAAAGAATCGCTTGACAATAAAATTGAGAACGGAAATCATTTCATGCAGTGGGGCGATCAAACAGCCGTTTATGATTCAGCAAAGCTCCCGATCACCCTGGCAAAGATGAATAACTATCTTTTTATCAAAGGGTACTTTAACGGAAAAGTGGAAGCATCGGTGAAAGAAAATGGCCGAAAGGTTTCTATCATTTACACGGTTTCACCGGGGAAACCATACTTCATCGACACTCTTTTGCTGCGAATACCCGATCAAAAAGTGCTAACACTTTTGACAAACGATCTGGATGAAAGCAACATCAAAGAAGGCCAGCAATACGATCAGGAGCTGTTAACGAAAGAACGAGAGAGAATTGATAATTTTCTAAAAGATCGCGGCTATTACGATTTCAGTCGCCAGTATATTGATTTCCAGATTGACACAGTATCAAAAGGAAACCATCGTATTATACTTGTCCTCGAAATTAACAACCCACAACAAAGCGATCACCATAGGCAGTTTAAGATTGATTCAATCAATTTTACAACCGATGTTGGAGTAAAATCAATTGTACCCGGATTAAAACGGATCAACGATCCATACGAGAACATCACCTTTAATTATTTCAACTACCAATTCAGCCGAAAAATTCTGGCTTCACGTGTATTTCTGAAAAAAGACAGCCTATACAGCAGAGCTCAAACTTTTAGAACGCAACGCCAGATGGCTAATTTGGATGTTTTCAAGTTTGTAAATGTAAATTATGATACATCTGGAGGCCGATTCATTGCCAATATTTTTGCAAGCCCGTTGGAACGATATGGCTGGTCTAACGAAGCGGGTGCTACCGTAACCCAGGGCTTTCCCGGCCCCTACATCAGTAGTAATTTGAAATGGCGCAATCTTTTTGGAGGTTTGGAAATCCTTGAACTGAACGGTCGCTATGGGTTTGAAGGCGTTGCATCAGCAACCGAAACGGGAAACTTCTATCAAAGTACAGAAGCGATCGGATCTGCTTCTATTACTTTTCCAAGATTTCTATTCCCACTAAGCAAGGCTGCCGTTTTTAGGTATGCCAAATACAACCCAAGAACAAGACTTTCCGGTAGCTATACCTACACCGATCGGCCTGAATACCAAAGATCAATCACCAACGTATCAGCCTCATTCCTCTGGGACTTTAGTCAGAAGCTACGGGTGACTTTTACGCCCACCAGTCTGAACATCATTAACTCTACATTGGATCAGGCGTTTAGAAAACAACTGGATAGTTTACAGCGCTTCCAAGGCAACAATCTAATCAACGCATTTAATCCATCTTTTGTCGGAAGTATGATCCTGTCAATTACTTGGAACAATGACTATGGCAGTACAAAACGGCATTCGAGTTTAATAAGGGGAACCATTGAAAGTGGAGGCACACTTCTTAACCTTTACACTCCTCAAATCATCATTAACCAAGGACTAGAACCATTTCAATTTATTCGCTTAAGCCTGGACTATCGAAGAAATACACTTATCAGCAAAACCGCTTCATTCTCTTATCGGATTAATACTGGATTTGGACTCCCCTATAGCAACAACCAAATTCTTCCCTATGAGAAAAATTTCTTTAGTGGCGGCAGCAACAGCGTGCGTGCCTGGCGACCCAGGCGTCTGGGCGTTGGATCTGAACCTCCTCCACTATCTGGTAGTCCGGTTGATAATCCGGTTGGTAATCCGGAAAAAGACGGTTACTTCAACTACCAGTTTGAAAAACCCGGAGAAATCTTAATTGAAGGAAGCATGGAATGGCGGCAAAAGCTTTTTGGATTTGTTAACTACGCACTCTTCCTGGATGCTGGCAACGTTTGGGCGAATAGGCCCGGTGCCAGCGAAGCGGCTCAATTTAAAACCAATACCTTTCTAAGTGAATTTGGAGTAGGCACCGGATTCGGCTTGCGCTTCGATTTTACCTTTTTAATTCTGCGACTTGATATTGGCATGAAAGTATGGGATCCTGCGCGTCCGTCCAATGATCGGTTCGTGCTGGGCAACACGCGATTCATTGGGCCTTATGGAAAAAATAGCGAACCCGTTATTTACAATATCGGTATCGGCTATCCTTTCTAATTTGGAATTCTAATACGACAATAATTTTCCGAGCTCGTTTTTGACTTTCTCAGCACTAGGCAACATCATTCGTTCCAATTCTACATTAAGTGGAATGGCAGGAAGGCTGACCGCCCCAAACGTCCAAACGGGTGCATCCAGGAAATCAAATAGCTCTTTCGAGATTCTTCCAGCCAACGACTCTGCAAAAGAATTTAGCAATGGTTCTTCAGTTAATAAAAAAGCACGACCATGCTTTCTAACACTGGCTGCTATCAGGTCCCAATCAAGAGGATTAAGTGTACGCAAGTCTATAATTTCAATTTGGTTCTTGAATGATAGGGAAGCTTCCTTCGCCCAGTACACACCCATTCCATAGGTGATCACCACTGCGCTCTCACCTGCTTTTTCTCTCTCCTCGTTAGCCATTTGAACCTGACGTGCTTTGCCTAAAGGAATAACATAGTTCTCATCTGGCTCGATGGTTTTCGCGTCTAATGTCCCCGGCACTTTACTCCAATACAACCCCTTGTGTTCTAACATCACAACCGGATTGGGGTCATAGAAAGAGGCTTTCATCAACCCTTTCATATCAGCCGCATTGGAAGGATATACAACTTTTACTCCACGTATGGTTAGTAATGTTGATTCAATGCTACCTGAATGATAAGGACCTCCCCCACCATAAGCTCCAATAGGAACTCTAATCAACGATTGGATTGGAAACTTTCCTTCAGATAGATAACAACTCTTCGATAGCTCTTCCACCAACTGATTCATAGCCGGCCAGATGTAATCAGCAAATTGAATTTCTACAATTGACTTCACCCCGACAGCAGACATACCGGCTGTTGATCCAACAATATACGCTTCCTGAATGGGCGTGTTAAAGACGCGATCCTCACCGTACTTTTGAGCCAAGGTAGCCGCTTCCCTAAATACACCACCCAACCGTGCACCTACATCCTGACCATAAAATATGGCTTCCGGATGCTGTCGCAAAATTTCGTCTACTGCATGAAGGGCCGCATCCACCATCGTCACCTTTTCACCACTTTTTGGAGATCTGGTTCCCTTCTCTTCCAGAATTTCTGTGAACGCAAATTCATGGGAGTCAAAATCAGTTGGATCCGGATCAGGCATCAACAAAGCCTGCTCAAAGTCTTCTTGTACTTTCTTTCTCGAACGATCTTGAATTTTCTTGAGCGATGTCGAAGATTGTCCATTCGCTAATAGATAGGCTTCCAGCTTTACAATCGGATCATCTTTTTCTTGTTCTTGCAGATTATCTCCGCGATACCACTCTTTCCGCACTCCCGAAGTATGATGCCCTAGCAGTGGGCATTTTGCATGAACCAATATCGGCCTTCGTTCTTTTCTTACAAAATCGAATGCTCTCATTAGGCCATTGTAACTTTCTATAAAGTCAGAACCATCCACTCGCATCCGTTCAAGTCCTTTGAAACCAGCGGCATACTCGTAGGCATCCATCGTACGCATTTCCCTACCGGTAGCGGATATTCCCCAATCATTGTCTTGCACCAAATAGATAATTGGCAACTTTTTCAACACCGCCATTTGGAAGGCTTCTGCCACTTCGCCTTCTGTTACTGAGCCATCACCCAGTGAACAAAGGACTATGCTTTCTTTTTCGACCAACAATCCTTGAGAATGTAAATAAGCCAGGCCATGTGCCATTCCTGTGGCAGGGATCGCCTGCATACCTGTGGCTGAGCTCTGATGGGGAATAGTAGGAAAGCCCTTTCTCTTCAATGAAGGATGGCCGTAATAAGTTCTGCCGCCTGAAAAGGGGTCATCTTTTTTGGCCAGCAGTTGTAGCATTAGTTCCAGAGGCGAGAGCCCGATGGCCAATAGCATAGATTCATCACGATAGTATGGCGAGGCGAAATCATTTGCCGTTAATAGAAACCCGGCAGCGAGTTGTATCGCTTCATGGCCTCGAGAGGTACTATGTACGTAGCGACTACATATATCTCGATTGACATCATATAGTTGCGCCATAGAACGAGCTATGCACATGAGCTCATAAGCTCTCAATGCGACAGCATTGACTATCAGTGTCTTCTGTTTGACCTCCTCCATTTGAGTGACTCACTATTTTCGACAAATATACATTTAGCTGGAAGTCTATTCCAAAACAACAAATGATTCAAAGAAGATGCTAATTTTGTGTCCGAATGAATTTGTTTGATACCATCAGTAGTATTGGTCTAGCTTCTGGAAATAGTATCGCTAACCGATACATAAAAATTACCAACCGTGTAAGTCTTTTGATTTCAGTTTTCGTACTGGTAGCAGCTGGTGGTGCTGTCTTGTATTTTGGTTTTACACCAACCGTACTTTTAACATTATCATTTGTCTTTGTCCCACTGTTTTCCTTAGCCTTAAATCATTTCGGTTTTACTGACATTAGCAGGTTTTTTCTTTCTATTAGTATTTGCCTGGCCGCTTTGGTTCTCTCTCTTTTTGATAAAACGCATTTTGTCATTATCGAAGAAACACAGTTTTATGAATTCCGAGTTTTTATGCTGGGAGCCAGCATTCTGCCATTTATCCTTTTTAGTTTATCAGAGACGAAGTTGTGGGTGCTGTCCTTATTAACTAACCTTTTGCTTTTACTTCTTTATGATTCTATCCACAACTTTTTTAGCCTTGGCTACTTTCAGTTGGGTCTTAAAAACCCTGAGTACCCTTTTCAGAATTTTGTGTTCGCTTCGAGCTTTGCGATACTGGCTGGATGTACATATTTCTTGAAAAGGAGTTTCGAAAAATATGAAGTAAAGAGTCATCTTTTAATAGATGAGTTATCTGCCAAACAGAAACAATTAGAATTTAGCAATCAAGAAATTGAAAGGCAACGAAAAACACTTGCGGAGGAAAATTCAGTATTGAACAAGGAGCTTATTGAAAAAAATAGCCAGCTGGTTCAAACCAACGAGGCGCTTATACAGCATAATCATGATTTACAGCAGTTTTCCTATACTGTTTCACACAACCTTAGAGGGCCTGTAGCCAGTTTACTTGGTCTGTTGAGTCTTACCAATCAGTCGATCCTGGACGAAGAAACAAATGAACTTTTTCATCACATCAAAAAATCTGCATCTTCGCTAGATACGATTATTAAAGACCTCGGGAGTATCATTGATATCAGAAATTCAGTGTTCCAAGTTAAACAACATGTTACTTTTCAAGACGAGGTAAATCATATTATAAACCTGCTTCAAAACGAGATTAAAGAACATGAAGTCACTATCATTTCTGACTTCACGGCTGTTACCGACATCTATTCTATGAAACCGATGGTCAATAGTATTTTATACAATCTCATTAGTAACTCAATCAAATATCGCTCACGAGATCGCAATGCCGTGATAAAAGTTTCTTCTGTAAAAGAAGGTTCTTCGGTAAAGATATCTGTTACTGATAACGGACTAGGTTTAGATATTAACAAATTCAAAGAAAAACTCTTCGGCTTGTATAAAAGATTTCATTCCCATGTAGATGGAAAAGGTCTTGGCCTCTTTCTAGTAAAACTTCAAACTGAGTCGTTAGGTGGCAAGGTGCATATTGAAAGTGTTCTTGGATCAGGAACCACCATTGATATCTTTATTCCCAATATCACCAACCCAGACCACCAAATTATAATGGATAAAGAGTGGGGGCGATTATTTTACGATGCCCTTGAAGACACCACGATAGTAGTTTGGAAAAGACCTTTGACCGTTGCTGAGTTTTTGGAGTTCTATCAACAGTGTGTTGACTTTGCCAATTCCCAATTATGCGCTAATTGGATTGTTGAAATCAAGCGAGGTACGAAAGTCGAAGAAAACAATATCGAATTCCAACAAGCAAGGTTGAAATTTGCAAATGAACTAAAGCGAACAAGCTTAAAAAGGCTGGGTTATGTTATCTCAGAAGCTAATGAACCACCCGATTTTGAGGAATATAAAAAGCATATGATTGCATTCTACCAGGGAAAAATCAGCTTTTTTAGAACTATTCAAGATGCGCAAATTTGGATAGCCTCGGAGTTAAAAAAGGAAAAAGAAGCAAGAGTACTATCTTAGACTTACCACGGTTCGCGTAGTTGATAGGCCGCCCTCTGTTTTCTAATCAATCGTTCTGACTCCGAGAAATTATCTGAGCCCCTTTATGAATCGTGTGATGTCCGATTTCAGATCAGTGCTGCTTTTTAAAAGACTAATGAAAGCACTCCCAACAATGGCGCCTAACGAATACTTGCTTACCGCTGCGAACGTTTCATGATTAGAAACCCCAAATCCAATTAGAAAAGGGTTTACTAACTCCATGTCTTGCAATCTTTTGAAATACGATTCTTGCTCGGTAGAAAATCCTTGCTGCACACCCGTAGTACTAGATGAAGAAACCGCGTAAATAAATCCGTTAGAAGCCGCGTCAATTTTTCGAATCCGTTCTTCTGAAGTAGTGGGAGAAATCAAAAAGGTATTAGTCAGTCCAATCTCATCAACAATTTTTTTATATCCCAGCAGGTATTCGTCTAAGGGTAAATCAGGAAGAATTAGACCATCTACACCCACCTTTGCAGCTTCTTTTACAAACTTCTCAAATCCAAATTGCAAGACCGGATTTAAATAACCCATCAAAATAATTGGAAGGCTTACACTTTTTCGAATCTCTTGTACTTGCTCAAGTAAAAAATGGAGATTCATCCCATTATCCAAAGCTATTTTATTACTCTCCTGAATAGTAGGCCCATCAGCAATCGGATCAGAAAACGGAATACCAATTTCAATAATATCTACACCTGCTTTTTCGAGATGTTGAGCGATTGGAATAGTCGCTGTGAGCGTTGGAAACCCAGCTGTATAATAAACTGAAAGCAATCTTTTCCTTTTTGATTTGAAGAGTTCTCTAATTCGATTCATCGGCTGTCAATATTTTCCCCATTTGATATACGTCTCCAAATCTTTATCTCCCCTGCCGCTTAAATTAATCACCACCACGTGATCTGGGGCAAAATCCATTTTGCCCAATACAGCAATCGCATGAGCCGTTTCAATCGCAGGAATAATTCCCTCTGTTCGGCTTAGTTCAATTCCCGCCTTCATAGCTTCGTCATCTGTAACGTTCAAAAATTGAACACGCCCAGTTTCAAAAAGTTGTGCGTGCAGCGGACCAATCCCGGGATAGTCCAATCCAGCGGAAATAGAATAAGGCTCCACCACCTGGCCGTCAGCTGTCTGCATCAAAAGCGACTTACTTCCATGCAGTATACCTACTTTACCCAGTACGGTAGTAGCAGCAGACTCTCCCGTATCGACACCTTTCCCCCCTGCTTCCACTCCTATCAATTGAACATGCTCATCATCTAAAAAATGATAAAATGCTCCCGCTGCGTTGCTGCCACCACCCACACAAGCAATCACAAAATCAGGAAATGGATTACCTATTTCTTCTTTCAACTGATTTCTAATCTCTTCGCTGATAACGGACTGAAACCGGGCAACCATATCAGGATAGGGATGTGGCCCAACAACTGAACCGATGATATAATGTGTGTCGGTGGGATGATTGATCCAATGACGCATCGCCTCGTTGGTAGCATCTTTCAACGTCATGCTTCCGCTCAAGGCAGGCACGACCTTCGTACCCAAAATTCGCATTCGTTCAACATTAGGCTTTTGTCGCTCCATATCATGCTTGCCCATGTAAACAATACACTCCATGCCCATTAATGCACAAACAGTAGCCGTTGCAACACCGTGCTGTCCCGCACCTGTCTCGGCAATTATCTTTTGCTTGCCTAACCGCTGTGCCAGCAGAATCTGTCCAATCGTGTTGTTGATTTTATGTGCACCGGTGTGGCACAAGTCTTCACGCTTTAGATAAATCTTAGCTTTGTATCGCTCAGACAAACGTTTCGCGAAATACAATGGTGTCGGTCTACCAACGAAATCTTTAAGCAGCTGATCAAACTCAGCTCGAAAGCCGTCCTCTTGAATAATCTTCAGATAGTTGTGTCGAAGCTCTTCAATATTTGGAAAGAGCATTTCAGGAATATAAGCTCCACCAAATTGTCCGTAGTATCCTTTCTCGTTAACTGCGTAAGACATAAAAAGAATTTAGAATTTAGAATTTAGAATTTCTAGAACAGACTCGATTTTTACAATGTTCTTTAACCCTGGCAAAGCCTCCACTCCACTATTGACGTCAATAGCGTGTAGATTCATTGTAGAAAGCCTTTTTATTCCAGAAATATTTTCAAGTGTTAAACCACCACCGAGAAAAAAAGGAACTCGCTGATGGTAGCTTGATAACAAACTCCAATCGAATGGAATGGCATTGCCCCCGTAAAACTTACCTTTCGTGTCGAATAGAAAATAATCTGCTGCTCCTTCATAGGGCATTGTCGCATTGAAATCAAAAGTTGTGTCAATGGAAAATACTTTGATTACCCCAACACCAAACTCTTTTAGCACTCGACAATCCTCAACAGATTCGTGTCCATGCAACTGAACAAAATCCAATTTCAAATCGGTGACGATCCTCATGATCGCTTCCACTTCCTTATTGACAAACACTCCTACTTTCTTGATTGATTTTGGCAAATCCGAAGGCATCTTAAATCCAACACCAACATAACGAGGTGAAGGCTCATAGAAAATAAAACCCATGTAATCCGGATTCAAAGAAGCTACTTCCACGATGTTATCGCGGTTGCCACAAACTTTAAGTGCTATAGAACGACCCTCTGCCATTTATTTGGTCAGTTGGTTTAACTCTTCAATGAAATCTTTCGCTGCTTGCTCCGGTCGAATATGCTTCATAAAAGTCTCTCCCATCAAAAAACCTTCGTACCCATGCTTTCTTAGTTCCACAATAGCTGCGGGCGAATCAATGCCACTTTCAGAAATCAATACTTTTCCTTTCGGCATGAATGGGGCTAATTTTTTTGAAATATCGAGTGAAACAACAAAGGTTTTTAAATCACGATTGTTAACACCAACCAAATCAACTTCCGCTTCTTGATTAGATGTCAACTCCTCTGCAGTATTTACTTCCATCAAAACCTCCAAGCCCAATGATTTCGCAAATAGCGCCAGCTCATTTAATCGTTTAACAGGCAGCGCTGCCGCAATTAACAATATCGCATCCGCACCAATTGATTTTGCTTCCACTATCTGGTATTCATCCACCACAAAATCTTTTCGAAGAATCGGGCAAAAATTAAATTTTCTGGCTACTGTTAAGTCATCACTCGTGCCGCCAAAAAACTCTGTGTCCGTAAGAATCGAAAGTGCGGACGCACCTGCTTGCATATATCCAATCGAAGTTCGCTCGATAGAAACCGAAGCGTTTATTATTCCCTTCGAAGGGGATTTACGCTTGATCTCCGCGATGATTCCTGACTTATCTTTTCGCTGAACATACTTCTTCAATGAAACAGTGGGCGAAGAAAAGAAAATACTTTGCTCCAACAACTTCACCGGATACATACTTTTCCGTTCGGCCACTTCTTTATACTTGTGCTCGATAATTTTATCCAGGATATTCATATTCAATTTTATTGATGCAAGAGTTCCTTATGAAAAACCGATTGTTTATCCTTCTACTAACTTTTTAAAACAAACCAGTGCTGCTCCCGATTCTAACGCGTGTCTGGCTTTTGCCAAAGCCGAAGCCAATCCTTCCTTTTGATGCCCACAAAATAGTGCCATCCCCGCATTTGCAATCACAGCCGAATTTTGTGCTTCTGTACCATTGCCTTCCAGAATAGCCATAAATATTTTAGCAGATGCTTCCACCGTATCTCCTCCTTTCAATTCATCAGATCGCAAATGCGGCAAATTCAAATCTTGTGGTTCCGCCAGTACTTCTCCACCATTGTAAAAATATTTGAATGCCCCGGTGAGCGAAACTTCATCATACCCATCCAATGAATGAAGAATCGCAAAGTCTTTGTCCGTCTTTTGATAGAGATAACCATACTGCCTTGCTAACTCCAGACTAAACACACCTACTAATTGCCTTTTTGGAAACGCTGGGTTTACCATAGGGCCGAGCATGTTAAAAAATGTTTTTACTCCAAGTTCCTTACGAATAGGCGCTACATTTTTCATGGCCGGATGAAACAAAGGCGCATGCATAAAACAAATGTTCGCCCGATCTAGACTTCGTTTGAGCTCATCGATGTTGTTGGAAAATTTGTAGCCAAAATACTCCAACACATTGGAAGAACCAGATACCGAACTTACGCCATAATTACCGTGCTTAGCCACAGGCTGGCCTGCTGCGGCAACTACAAAAGAGCTAAGCGTAGAAATGTTAAACGTATTCTTGCTATCGCCACCTGTACCACATACATCCATCACAGGCAAATCCAATTTCACCGGGATACAAAGCTCCAACATAGCATCCCGAAAACCCTGTAGTTCATCGATGGTGATGCTGCGCATCATATAGACGGTCATAAAGGCCGAAGTCTGACTTGCATTAAATTTACCGGAAGCAAGATCTACCAAAACCTGCTTGGCTGTTTCCTTACTCAACGAGCGATGTTCAATCAATTCATTCAAAATCTCTTTCATACTTACAACGTCAACCAGTTTTTGATCATCAACTGCCCATGTTCTGTCATAATTGACTCTGGATGGAATTGAACACCCCGAACGTCAAATTGATTATGCGCAATTGCCATCACCAACCCATCCTTGTTCCTGGCTGTAACCGTAAGTGCGGTTGGAATATGATCGGCATTCACTGCCCAGGAGTGATAATGACAGGCTTGAAAAGAAGTCGGGATTTCGTGAAAAAGTTTATCCGATGGATCCACAACTTCAATTGCAGATGTCACGCCATGCAAAACATTTGGAATGTTAAACAGCTCTCCACCAAAAACCTCAGCAATACCTTGGTGACCCAGACAAACTCCCAAAATACTTTTGGTGGACGCATAGGTTTTAATGACTTCTTTCATAATGCCCGCTTCATCAGGTATACCAGGACCGGGTGACAACAATATCTTGTCATATTGCATAACCTCATTCACAGAAATCTTATCATTTCTAAAAATGTCCACTGGATATCCTAATTCGCGAATGATGTGAACCAGGTTGTAGGTAAAGGAATCGTAATTATCTAAGACGAGTATCTTCATAATTAAATTTGTTCGGCCATCTTAATGGCTTTGCGTAATGCTTCCACTTTATTGTTAACTTCTTGCAATTCACTTTCCGGGTTCGACTTGGCCACCACGCCAGCCCCGGCTTGAAAAATCAATTTATTCGCTCTGCTTAAAAAGGTGCGTATCATAATCGCCATGTTTACATCTCCATTGAATCCAATAAAACCAATGGCTCCTCCATAAAAACCTCGATTCACATTTTCATATTGATTGATCAACTTCATAGCCATTGGCTTTGGCGCACCTGATAAGGTCCCGGCCGGAAATGTATCGGTGGCTAGTTGAATGGACGATACATCTGAATGAAGTTTGCCAGACACCTTGGAAACCAGGTGAATGACATGGGAATAATACTGTATTTCTTTGAAGACCTCCACCGTCACCTCGTTTGCGCTCCGGCTTAGATCGTTGCGCGCCAAATCCACCAACATCACATGCTCTGCATTTTCTTTTTCATCTTTCGATAGCTTTTCAGCAAGTAGGGCATCTTCGTGGTCATTGCCGGATCGCTTAAATGTTCCCGCAATGGGATATATACTGGCTTCGTTATTTTTTATTTGAATCTGCGCTTCAGGTGACGAACCAAATAGCTTAAAGCTTCCATAGTCGAAGTAAAAAAGATACGGAGATGGGTTGATGGACCGCAAGGCGCGATAAACGTTGAATTCATCCCCCACAAACTGTTGCTCAAATCGCCTCGAAAAAACGATTTGAAAAACATCGCCTCGCTGGCAATGGTGAATGCCCGATTGCACCATTGACAAATAGTCCTTGTCTGTAAGATTGGAGACCTCGCCATCCCGAGACCGGAAACTGAACGTAGCAAAACGGTTGCTGTAGATTATTTTCTCTAGCCTTTCCAATCCCAATTTCTGGTGCGGGTCACCTTCCACACTATTTTCAAATAATATCAATTCATTGCTGAATTGATCGATAACGATCACGTAGCGGTATACTTTGTATAGAAGATCGGGCAGCAAATCCTCTTTCTTTCGAATTTCTATATCTTCAAAGAACCGCTCGGTATCATAGGTCATGTAGCCGAATAATCCTGCGTAGGGATACTTTGAAATAGCAGAGCCGACCACAAACGAATCTCGAAAGTTTTCAAGGCTTTGTAAAACCAATTCATCAGAGGTGATCGGTAGGCTTGATTTCTTTCCGTCTGGAAAAACCGTGTTGAGGGTCGTGCCCTTCAGTTGAATGGAGGCAATGGGATCGCAACAAATGAAAGACAAACTGTTTTCATGGCCATGATAATCTGAACTCTCCAATAAAATACTACCAGCAAAGATGTCTCTCACTTTCAGATAGATGTTAACTGGCGTAAGTGTATCGGCCAGCATTTTCTTGGATTGGGTAGTTACTTTGTATCGCATACACTGCCGTTATTCATGTTTATCCGTTCCCGTACCAAATAAAAAGCCCGCCCCGATGGATCGGGGCGGGCTTTTACAAGAATTATCTTAAAACTAAAACGCAGCCATGCACCGATCGAAATTCGATTTGTGCCACCACCACATCATAGTATTTACATTTTTCATTTATTCTGCCGCCTCTTTCTTTTTAACAACTCGTTTTACTTTTGGCTTTGCATCTGTTTCCGCGATCACTGCCTTCTTGACACTGGAAACACGCTTCAATCGGGCTTTAATCTTTTTCTTTGATCTACTTACCCCAAAAGAACCAATTGTTCTTTTTCCTTTAGCCGATTTTTTATCTCCTCTTCCCATTAGTAATTTGTTGATTATGCCGCAAGTATAACCACTCTTTGTTAAATAAAAAAAAGGCACTGAACAATTTATTGATTTATGAGTTAATTTTATACCAAACAACAAACAAATGGCAAACGTCAGTATAGCAGTCATTGATACATTAAGAGCAACAGCCTCTAAAATTGAATCCGACACAAGATACCAATGGGGTCATATGGGATTGTGCAACTGTGGATTCCTGGCACAGGAAATTACAAAACTGTCCAAATCAGAAATTCATACTCGTGCCATGCAACGGCATGGTGACTGGACAGAGCAACTCAACGACTACTGCCCTACCAGTGGCCTGCCAATGGATCAGTTAATTGACGAGTTAATCGTCTTTGGCTTCACGGCCGATGACATGCGTCATCTTGAAAAACTTTCTGACGGACAAATTCTACGCACGCTACCAGTCCACAAACGTAATCTTCAATATAACAGCAAAAAAGACGTTGTCACCTATCTACGAACCTGGGCTACGTTACTTGAAGAGCAATTATTGGGGCAGATCATACTTGTGTTGAACGAGGAGAAGACGGTATTGGCAGACGTTTAAATTTCCATGGGGAGTTTAAATAGAATGCAGTCTTTGGGTTCATTGCCTTGGTTAACAAATCGATACCATTTTACCAAATGGGCTTCCTCGACCAAACCGCATTTGTAAAGTACGCTGGCTGAGGCCACATTTTCAGCATCTACAAAGGTGCCTATGTGATGGACATCGGAATTGCTTTTCAGTAGCTCTAAAAGCTGTAGGCACGCCTCGGTGGCAAAACCTTTTCCCCAATGAAGCGGCCCAAATACATAGCCGAAATGTGTTTTGCCCGAATCGTTAAGCACGCCAATGCTGCCCACCATTCGGTACGTATCCTTTAGCCGAATAGAGTACGAAAATTCGGTTCCAGCTTGCCATGCTGATCGGGCATACTGCAGGAATTGCCGCGTATCTTTCATGCTTTGGTGGGTTGGCCATGAAAGGTATCTGGTCGATTCCGGTTTACTCGCATAAGTGTAAAAAATCTCTGACGCATCTTCGTACCTTAGCCGCTGAATCAACAGTCGGGGCGTTTCAAAAATGTCTGGCATTTTCATCAGATGGCGAAAAACAGCAATATCGTTCACCAATACTTCAAAAAAGAACAGAACGGGACAAAAATAATTGTACGCGTTAACCCCATTCACTGGACTGGAGCTGAATTAACTATTACAGAAGCCGTGGCAGAAATGCGCGAACTCGAACTGGATAGCGAAGTAATCGATGACCTTAAAGTAGATGGCTTTGAAGAAGTAAATGCAATAGAGTTTAATCTTTATTTGGCTGGGTTATTATGAAACTGCTATCTTTGCCTCGGCAAACTGGCACGACCAGCTCCTGCTGAACTCCCCCAGGATCGGAAGGTAGCAAGGGTAGGCGGTTGTAGCGGTGCGATGTTCAGTTTGCTACTTTTTTTCTCCCACCCTATCTTGAAGATTCTTCAGGGTTAAAATCTTAGAAATCTCTATTGAATTTCCGGGAGGAAAACCTCCGATAAATCAATAGAAATACCTGGCAGAACAGTTGACCTCACCTTGTCAGTGCAAATGTACGGCTGCAAAATTCCGTCATATTTACCCTCTTTGTTAAGTGTGTAAACTAAAACTGTTTGCTCTTGTGGATGTATCACCCAATATTCTTTTACACCCGCTTCTTCATAAATTGAAAACTTCTCCCGCAGATCTTTTGAGGTCGTGTTGGGAGAAAGTACCTCAATAATCCAATCAGGAGCTCCGATGCAACCTCGTTCATCAATTTTCGCTGGATCGCACACCACACAAACATCCGGTTGAACTACCGTAGTAATATCTTTATCACCATTCATTTTTGGTGATTTGGGTATTCGTACATCAAAGGGTGCCGTAAATACTTGACAACGCTCACCACGCAAATCTGTCCATAGCAGGCCAAATAAATTACCCACCACTTTTTGATGTTTACTGGTGGGTGCCGGTGACATCTTATAAATCTTGCCTCTTATAAGCTCCGCCATCTCGCCCCATTGCCAGCTAAAGTAGTCAGCGTAAGTATAGCTCCCGCTAAGGTCTGGCTCGTTTATCTTCATCTAGTCAAAGGTAAAAATTAAGGCCGAATTTAGCATCAATAGCCAATCATTCTTTGATGGCTTTTAGTTAGTTTTGCTAGCCAAACCACCATCTAATAAATCACTATGAAATTCTTTATTGATACTGCCAATCTAAATGAGATAAAAGAAGCTTATGATCTAGGCGTCCTTGACGGAGTCACTACCAATCCATCATTGATGGCTAAAGAGGGCATTGCAGGTAAAGAGAAAGTAATGGCTCACTACAAAGCGATTTGTAACATTGTTGATAATAACGTGAGTGCAGAAGTGATCGCAACTGATTTCGAGGGTATTATTCGGGAGGGAAAAGAGTTGGCAAAAATTGACGACAAGATTGTGGTGAAGGTGCCGATGATAAAAGATGGAGTAAAAGCAATTAAGAAGTTTAGCAGTGAAGGCATCCGCACAAATTGCACCCTGGTTTTTTCGGCAGGTCAGGCATTATTAACAGCCAAGGCTGGCGCGAGTTATGTTTCCCCTTTCATTGGTCGCCTAGACGATATCTCACAAGATGGTTTAGAGTTGATTGCGCAGATCAGATTAATTTATGATAACTATGGCTACCAAACTGAGATCCTTTCAGCAAGTATTCGTCACACAATCCATCTAATCAAATGTGCGGAAATTGGCGCGGATGTAGCTACTTGCCCACTGAATGTAATCATGGCTTTGCTAAAGCATCCTTTGACTGATAGTGGCTTAGAGAAATTCTTAGCAGATCACAAAAAAGCAAATGGCTAATCTTGAATTTTGAACATTGAATTAGCTGCATGTTTTCCACAGACCCCGTCCTTCGCGTAAAAGAAGCTACCATCTTTCAGGAGCAAAACCCGGTGCTTAGTAACATCAGTTTTGAAATGGAAAAGGGCGAATTTGTTTTTATCATTGGCCGCACCGGATCCGGAAAATCCTCTCTGCTGAAAACATTGTATGCAGATTTGCCCCTTCGCCTGGGAGACATTAGTGTAGCCGGCTTTAGCATTCGCGAAATCAAAAATCACCAAGTACCCCTACTTCGCAGAAAAGTGGGCATTATTTTTCAAGATTTTCAACTCTTGCCAGATAGAACCGTTGCCGAGAATTTGCTTTTTGTAATGCGTGCGACAGGTTGGAAAGAAAACGCAAAAATGAAAAATCGTTTAGCTGATGTGCTGATGCAAGTTGGCCTGGGCGCAGTTGAGAAAAAATTACCGCACCAGCTTTCAGGAGGAGAACAACAACGGGTCGTCATTGCCCGTGCACTCATCAACGAACCTGTTATGTTAATTGCCGATGAACCTACCGGCAACCTGGATCCTGAGGTTTCTCACGGCATCCTCAAAATATTTCAGCAAATCAACAAAAGCGGAACCGCTGTTTTAATGGCCACCCACAGTTATGGACTCATCAAAAAGTTTCCGGCTCGGGTGCTTAAATGCGATGAAGGTAAAATCCTGGATTCAAGCATTCAAGAATTTGAGTTAAATCCTGAACTATACTAAGAGCGAACCGGCACCTTTTTCTCGGGTTGCTTATCCAGTTTATTCAATTGCTGATTCAACAAATCTATTCGAACGAGTAGGTTTAAAACAAGTGCGTCTTTTACGTCTGTTGATGGCCTTTTATCCATCTCTAGCTTTAAAACCTGATACATGGCCTCCAATTTTTGAAGGTTTTGCGTTACCTCGTCTTCTGTTAGCCCTGTATCGGATTGAAATTGAGTCACCAATAGTTTTTTTTCTGTGATCTGACTGCTATAGTAAGATTCTAGATCGATAAACTCTCCCTTCAACTTTGCGCGCTCACCCCTATCGGTTGGGAGATCACGGCTTGAAAAAACGGTAAACAAGGATACCCCTAAAAGAATGATAGCAGCGGCACGCCACAAGATCACTGAGTTCCATAGGGAAACAGATTTTGAAGGTAGCTGGCCTTCAATTCCTTCCCATGTTCCCCGAGGAGGCACTTGCGAATCAAAGTCGTCTCGGTGCTGACTAACAAAATCTTTTAATGCATCTTTCATATCATGCTAAGTTCAAGTAATTCCTTCAATTTTTTTTTTGAACGATTAAACTGGGATTTGGACGTGGACTCGCTGATGCCCATTATTTCAGCAATCTCTCCATGGTCATAACCCTCCAATAAATAGAGCGACAGAACGGTTCTGTATCCGTCTGGCAAAGCATTGATAGCGGTCTTAACCTTATCAACAGTGAATGGAAACCCTTCAAAAAGATCCTGAGGCTCTTCTTCCTTTACATCAAAGTCTTCGTGATCCGGAAATCGCTCAAACCGTTTTTTCGTAGCATGTGTAATCGCTTTATTGATTACGATTCGTTTTAACCAGGCACCAAAAGCTGAATCACCTCGGTAACTATCGAGGTTGTTAAACGCGCTAATAAAGGCTTCTTGTAGAACATCCTGGGCTTCGTCTTCATTATTGACAATTCGATAGCCCACATTGTACATGCTTCTGCTATACAACTTATACAGTTGATAATAGGATTTCCGGTCGCCTTTGCGGCAACGATCGATTAGTTCCTGATGGACATTTGTAATCGGTAGCTCCAACGAATAACCTTTACCTGACCAAAGACCAAGTAAAGTTAAGAAGGTTGCGTACTACTTGATCTTTGCAAGATTTTCTTTTGCCAAGCCAAAGTCAGGGGCAATTGCAAGCGCTTCCTGAAAGTACTTTTTCGCATTTATCTTGTCTCCTTGATCGAGTGCCAGCAAGCCCTTTAAATTGACGACAGCTACTTTTACCGGGAACTCCTTGGCTTTTCCTTTCGAATCATTATAAGATGCTTTTACGCTGTCAAGGTCTTTTCTGGCGAGCAAAATTTCCGCAGAGTTCGCACTCTCTTTGAACCGTTTCATTTGATACTGAAGAAACGCCATTTTATAAAGCGCAGTAATGTTGTCAGTCAACAAATAGAGACTCTCATAACTTTGGATAGACTTATCAAGAACACCCAATGCCTCGTACCCACCAGCAGCCACTTCCAGCGCACCCGCGTTCTTCGGATTTCTCTTTAATAACTCATTCGCGACTAATACAGCTGAGGCTGATTTCTGGTTTTGAAAGTAATAAACAGCCAAATCAAAAATAATTGAATCGTTGCCAGGGTTTTCAATGATAAGGTCGTATAGCGCATCTTTGGCAACTTCGTAGTCATTCCACTGAAGTGCAGCCGCGTATTTACGAGCAAAATGCTGCGTTAACGGGTTGATTCTGGGAAGTGTGTCTTTCTTCACAGATTCTACCTTTGGTGCTGGAGCTGTCGTTACTGCCGATGGCTCTGGATCCATTTTCCGCTGCTCCTCTCCTTTCTTTTTTCTTTGGGCAAAAGAAGCAGATGAAATTCCCACAAACACGATCAACAAGTAAATTCGAATTTTCATAAACAAGTTTTATTTTTTCAGGGTGTATTCATTTTCAAGTGAATGCCTTTTTCCGAGGCGATTTTAAGCATCAGTGTGTACGCTTCGTGCCGATCATTTTTAATTTGCCCATCTAAGATGGCCTCTTTTATCTGATCTTTAATGTCTCCAATTATCCTGCCAGGCTGAACGTCAAAAATAGTCATGATTTCATCGCCATCAATAGGTGGCTGAAAATTTCTCACCTGGTCTTTTTCTTCTACCTCAATCATCTTCTGCTGAACTTTCTCAAAGTTCTTGAGGTACTTTGCCACTTTCTCACTATTTTTTGAAGTTATGTCCGCACGGCAAAGAATCATCAACGCATCGGCATCGTTTCCGGCTTCAAAAAGTAATCTGCGAATGGCGGAATCTGTAACCTCCTTTACCAAGGCAATTGGTCTTAGGTGAAGTCGGACTAACTTCTGAACAAAATCCATCTTTTCATTCATGGGCAACTTCATGCGCCTGAAAATGCCCGGTACCATGCGCGCGCCTTTGTCTTCGTGCCCATGAAAAGTCCAGCCTGCATCTTTGTCAAACCGCTTTGTAGCAGGCTTAGCGATGTCGTGCAAAATCGCAGCCCAACGCAACCAAAGATCGGCTGATACTTTTGCCACATTATCCAACACCTGAATGGTGTGAAAGAAATTGTCTTTGTGTGCTTTGTTATCCTGGTACTCCACTCCGTGCAACGCCACCATTTCCGGAAAAATGAGTTTAAGAATTCCCGACTGAAAAAGGAGCTTAAATCCATAGGAAGGAACAGGAGACAGGATGATCTTATTGAGTTCATCTGAAATGCGCTCCATGGAAACAATTTTCAAACGCTCTTTGTTTCTACCGATAGCCTCAAACGTATCTGCTTCAATGTCAAAATTCAATTGAGAAGCAAATCGAATCGCACGCATGATACGAAGCGGATCGTCTGAAAACGTTATATCTGGGCTAAGCGGTGTTTTAATCAATCTTGCTTTAAGGTGTTCAACTCCCCCAAATGGATCAACTAACTCACCATAGTTATTTTTTGAAAGACTAATCGCCAGCGCGTTAATTGTGAAGTCCCTCCTGCGTTGGTCATCCTGCAGGGTTCCATCTTCCACGATTGGCTTTCTCGACTCACTGCGATAGGATTCTTTCCTGGCACCTACGAATTCCAATTCCAGATCACCATGCCTGATGTTCGCAGTTCCAAAATTTTTAAAAATAGTAACCTGCTTTTCACCCAGAATAGCGGCCACTTCATTAGCCAGCTCAATGCCACTGCCAACACATACAAAATCTACGTCTTTACTCGGTCGTTGAAGAATCAAGTCGCGTACATAGCCGCCTACCGCATACGCCTCAACACCCTGCTCTTCGGCAGCTTGAGCTACAGCCTTAAAGGCAAGATTTGTGTCTAATTTAACGGAAAAGTTCACCGAAGAATTGTTTTGTGATAGCAGGGTGGCAAATGTAAGACGAAATAGGGAATAGTTACCCGCATCGACCCAGCGGATTTCCAAATCTAAAGGATATCAATTCACTTTGAGCCCCAAACCAAACGCTGTTGCTCTTGCCCGATATTCAAGACCACTCGGAGCGGGTTAGGAATCATCACCAATTTCGTTTCCTTGCCGGGAAGTGAATCTACTTCCACGTACACGCCTTCGGACTGGCTTACTGAAAACTCATTGCTTTGATCAATCGTGTATGTTTTGGCCATGTAGGCAATGGGCAAAAGAACATCTGTATCGGGGCAGTACTTGTCATGAATTTCTTGAAACACCCCTTCGAGGTAGTTGCCAAACTCGTCAAGCAACGAGTCTTCCAAATCATGCAATTCTTCTTCCAGATCGTCATATTTGGGATTATTGTAGTCTAGCTTCTTTAACTCATTTCTTCTAAGTGCGATTGTCTGAACGGCCAGATCCAATTTTTTCAAATCCATAATCCAATTTTTTGCCAAGATTGCCCAAAGTCAAAATAAAAACAAGCGGAATGTTTAAATTTACCTCACTAAATTAACATTCCAATGGAACCTGACTTTCTACCCATCAACGGCACCGATCACATAGAATTCTATGTCGGCAACGCCAAACAGGCTTCTTTGTTCTATCAACACTGCTTCGGTTTCGAATTGGTGGCCTACGCGGGCCCCGAAACAGGCGTGAAAGACAGAGCTAGTTATGTGCTGCAACAACACAAAATACGCTTTCTTGTAACTACTTCGCTTCAGCCTGATTCTGAAATTTCTGAACATCTAAGAAAACATGGGGACGGTGTCAAGGTGCTAGCGCTCTGGGTAGATGACGCCACAAAATCTTTTCAAGAAACGGTACTACGTGGAGCAGAAGTTGCTTTTGAACCAAAGGCAATAAAAGACGAATATGGAGAAGTTGTTTTATCGGGTATTAAAACCTACGGAGAAACCATTCACACTTTTGTTGAAAGGAAAAACTACAAGGGAGCCTTTATGCCTGGCTATAAAGCTGTCAAAAGTAGCTTCGTTCCTGTTCCTATCGGATTGAAGCATGTAGATCACTGCGTGGGCAATGTGGAATTAGGCCACATGAATAAATGGGTGAAGTTTTATGAAGATGTCATGGGCTTCAAATTGTTGATCACTTTCGATGACAAAGACATCTCCACCGAATACAGTGCGCTGATGAGCAAAGTGGTTTCCAATGGAAACGGATACATCAAATTTCCCATCAATGAGCCTGCCAAGGGTAAAAAGAAATCACAGATAGAAGAATACCTTGATTTTTATAAAGGAGCAGGCGTGCAGCATATCGCAATTGCCACAGACGATATCATCCAAACTGTAGGTGAACTTAAGAAGCGGGGTGTTGAATTTCTCCACGTACCAGATTCTTATTATACTGAAGTCATTGAACGTGTAGGGAAAATCAATCAAGACTATAAAGAACTACAAAAACTGAATATCCTCATCGATCGAGATGAAGAAGGTTATCTCTTGCAAATATTTTCGAAACCGCTCCAGGATCGACCAACCTTATTTTTTGAAATCATTGAACGCAATGGAGCCAAGTCTTTTGGCAAAGGAAATTTCAAAGCATTGTTTGAAGCCATCGAGCATGAACAGGAGTTAAGGGGGAATTTGTAACTTTGATCTATGGAAGCTATTAGAAAGAAAAGAGTGCGAAGAACTGGACGGCAAGTAACTGTCGAACTTCCTGATGATTTTAAGGCAGAAGAAGTTGATGTTATTATATTGCCATCCACCGAAGAGGATGAACAAGCAATAGGTAAAACCGAGTTGGCAGAGTGGAGAAAAAGTCTTGTGGAGGAATTCTCAAAATTCAATGTTGATCTGAGCAATTTTAAGTTTAACAGGGACGAACTCTATGACAGAGCTTAAGGTGTTTATTGATAGCAACATTATAGTTTACCTTGTTGATAATAGATCAAAAGAAAAAACAAAAAAGGCTCAAGACTTCTTATCACCTGATTTTTTTATAAGCACCCAAGTAATTGCTGAGAATGTAAATGTTTGTTTAAAAAAATTACATTTAAACAAAGAAACTACTTTTGACTTTGCAAGAAGAATACTAAACAGATTCAGAATTCTCCCAATCACAGAAGCAACGTTATTGAAGAGTTTTGAAATTTCAATAAAATATCAGCTTAGCTCTTGGGATTCAATCATTATAGCCACAGCCATTCTCAATAATTGCTCCATTATCTATTCGGAAGACATGCAAGACGGGCTTGTTATAGAAAATTCCGTGACCATTATAAACCCATTCAAGTCATGATCAACGATGTTAAAACGCTGGAACCCCGCGAAGTAATGCCCGGATTTTTTGGACGGTTCGTCCACACAGACAATATGACGTTCGCTTATTGGGAGATTAAACAGGGAAGTTCATTGCCCGAACACTCGCACATACATGAACAGGTTGTCAATATGCTCGAAGGAGAATTTGAACTGGTGCTAGAAGGTGAATCAAATCATCTTCGTAATGGCATGGTATTGCCTATACCTTCAAACGCCAGGCATTCGGGAAGGGCCGTAACAGACTGCAAAATTTTAGATGTGTTTTACCCCGTCCGTGAGGATTACAAAAAATAAAAAAACGAATGGATTTACTTGCGCAATCAAAAGAGAAAGCAGCGAAATGGCTTAACAGTTCTGCCATAGGCGATGCCACCAAACAAGAAATAAATAAACTTCTCGCAGATAGCAACACAAAAAACCTGATTGATAGTTTCTATAAGGAACTGGAGTTTGGAACTGGAGGTTTGCGAGGTATCATGGGAGTAGGTGCCAACTGTATAAATAAATATACGATTGGTGCTGCTACGCAGGGGCTCGCTAACTATCTCAAGAAAAGTTTCCTTTCTCAAGAAATTCGGGTAGCTATCGCCTACGATAGCCGCAACAATAGTAAATTTTTTGCAGGCATTGTTGCAGATGTATTCTCCGCTAATGGAATTACAGTTCATTTGTTCCCCGAACTACGACCAACTCCCCTACTCTCTTTCGCTATTCGTTATTTGAAATGCCAGTCGGGTGTGGTCATTACTGCTTCACACAATCCGAAAGAATACAACGGCTATAAAGCATATTGGGTCGATGGCGCGCAACTGGTTCCGCCTCACGACAAAAATGTGATCAACGAAGTAAACGCGATCACCGACTTTGGCCAGATTAGATTTACTGCTGATTCATCGAAAATTAAATTAATCGGCACCGATGTTGAAGACGCGTACTATGAGGAAGTAAAAAGGTTGATTCCAAAACAAGACAGTATTAAAAAACAAAAAAATATACCGATCGTCTATTCGAGCCTTCATGGCGCGGGAATTACCATGGTGCCCGAATGCTTGAAGCGACTTGGTTTTGAAAACGTCCAGGTGGTAGAAGAGCAAAGAATGCCCGATGGTAATTTTTCTACGGTGCAGTCACCCAATCCAGAGGAAAAATCGGCCATGGCCTTGGCACTTCAAAAAGCGAAAAAACTAAACGCTGAATTGGTAATGGCCACCGATCCCGATACTGATCGAGTCGGAATAGGCATCAAAGACAATAACGGTGAATTCTTCTTGTTGAATGGTAATCAGGCATTCAGTTTGATGATGTGGTTTATTCTTAAAAACTTAAGAGATACAACTGATTCGTATATCGCCAAAACAATAGTTACTACGGAGTTGATTGATGACATGGCTCGTCAGGCTGGCGTAACATGCTTCAATACATTAACTGGCTTCAAATACATTGCCGAGTTAATGCGTGAACAAGAAGGCAAAAAGAAATTTATTGCCGCGGGGGAAGAAAGTTACGGATACATGGTGGGGGACTTCGTTCGTGATAAAGATGCCGTCTCTGCCTGTGCTTTTTTTGCTGCGATGTCCGCAGACGCCAGAGAAGAAGGACAAACGCTCTACGATTGGCTGCTTCAAATGTATATTGAAAATAGCTACTACAAAGAAGGCCTGTTTACCTTGGTGCGCAAAGGGGCAGAAGGTGAACAGCAAATCAAAGACATGATGAAAATGTTTCGTAAAAACCCGCCTTCGACATTAGGTGGAGAGCGAGTTGTACGAAAACTAGATTACAAGGTGAGGGAAGAAACGAATTTGATTTCAGGCGAAAAGAAATCTATTGATCTGTCTTCCTCTGATGTTCTTCAATTCTATACCCAAACAGGAAACAAAATTTCCGTACGCCCTTCTGGTACGGAGCCAAAAATAAAATTCTACGTGAGTGTGAAGGCAAAATTGGGTTCAAAAAATGAGTTCGATGCGGTCTCCCAACAATTAGATACAATCATCAATGTCATCGAAAAGGAGTTGATCCCATGAGTTCGTTTATTCAATCCATCCAAAAAATAATTGATAGAGACCTCGTTGTACTAGAAAAAGAGATTGCACTTTACCCATCGGACCAGCTGGTTTGGGCGACTACCGGAGCTATCAAGAACTCAGCAGGCAACTTGAGTCTTCACCTGTGTGGAAACCTGCAGCATTATATTGGTACCGTGTTAGGGCACTCGGGCTACACTCGAAATCGTGACAATGAATTTGCGGCACACAGCATGCCCAGAATTGAGTTATTGAACGAAATTGGTAAAGCGAAAAATTCAGTAGCTCTTGCACTAGGCAGCTTACAGCAAAACGTGCTTTCCATGCCCTATCCTGAACAAGTTTTCAAAGTACCCATGACCACCGAGTATTTTCTGATTCACCCGACAGCCCATCTCGGCTATCACTTGGGCCAAATCAACTACCACCGAAGGATGATTCAAAACCCTTCCGTCTGAACCTCGCATCCTTTTTAGTTCTTGAATTCTCTTCCTTAACTTTGTGCCTACTTGTATGAAGAAAGTCGCTTTTTATACCCTTGGCTGCAAACTAAACTTTTCGGAGACATCAACCATCGCCCGAAAATTTGAGGAAAAGGGCTATCGAAAGGTAGATTTCACCGATCGTCCGGATATCTTCATTATCAATACCTGCTCGGTTACAGAAAATGCAGACAAGAAGTGCCACAAGGTGGTTCGCGAAGCGAGGGCTATTTCACCTGATGCCTATGTCGCTATCATCGGCTGTTATGCACAGCTTAAGCCAAAAGAGATTTCGGAAATACCAGGCGTTGATGCGGTATTGGGTGCAGCAGAGAAATTTCAGTTAGCCGAGCTTTTAGACGGATTTGTTCGCCCAAGCCAGCCAATTGTTATTTCTTCAGATATTGAAATGGCTTCCAGCTTCAACACTTCTTATTCGATGAATGACCGCACCCGAACTTTTTTGAAGGTGCAAGACGGTTGCGATTACTCGTGCTCATTTTGCACCATTCCGCTCGCGAGGGGGGCAAGTCGAAGCGATAGTATTGATCACATCGTTGCTACTGCCAAATCTATCGTGCAAACAAATGTGAAGGAGATTGTATTAACAGGAGTCAACACCGGAGACTTTGGAATTCAAGAGGGAGAACGAAAGGAGCGTTTGATCGACCTGATCAAAGCACTGGATGAAGTAGACGGAATAGAACGTTTTAGAATCTCCTCTATTGAACCCAATCTTCTCACAGACGAAATCATCGAATTTGTAGCAACCTCAAAAAAATTCGTTCCCCACTTTCACATCCCATTGCAATCGGGGTCAAACAAGATACTGAAGTTGATGCGGAGACGCTATCAACGCGAGTTGTATACGGCCCGCGTTGAGAAAATAAAAAAGGCGATGCCTCATTGCTGCATTGGCGTAGATGTGATTGTTGGATTCCCGGGCGAAACACATGAAGATTTCCTTGAATCGTACCAGTTCCTGAACGAGCTCGACATCTCCTATCTACATGTTTTTACCTACTCTGAGCGCAATGATACCTTAGCCACAACTCTTCCACAGCGCGTTCTACCCCATGTCAGGAGCGATCGGTCTAAAATGCTTCACGGCTTATCTGACAAGAAGAGGAGAGCATTCTATGAGCAGAATTTGCAGAAAGAGTATACCGTACTCTTTGAAAATGACATCGAGAATGGAAAAATGCACGGTTTCACTGAAAACTACATCCGCGTAAACGCAGTTTATGACCCATTATTGATTAGCGAGCTAAGAAAAGTGAAGCTTCTGTCAATCGATTTTAATGGCACAGTAGAGGTTGAAGACGCGGAAAATGAAGTTTTCGTCCATTTCTAGGTTAAAGTATTCCTTTAGTTAGTCGTTCAAAGTACAGAAGTCCGTAAGGTTTACATCCAACCGTGAACTATTCGGCTGTTTTTTGCCGTTTTCTACAATACTCGCAATTCTGCTTACTCTCATTTAATCCGACCAGTCAACGAAAAATGCCGCCCAACGGCTTGCCCTACTTTTGTCTCAACAAAAAGACAAAAACCATGAAAAAATCAATCCTGTTCCTTCTAGTTGCAGCTACTCTTTCCTCATGTGCGTTTGAAAACTATAAATGCCCCGCCTATGGTTCAAACGGACCTACCAAGCATGGCCTAAAAGCACAGAAGAGCTACAGTAAACGTAGACTTTAGGCATCCATCATTCCGTCTCTAATTTCCAGTCTGCGATCGGTAATAGAGGCCAATTCTTGATTATGTGTAACAATCACGAAGGTTTGACCGAACTGATCGCGAAGACGAAAATAGAGCTGATGTAATTCTGCTGCATTTTTTGAATCCAAATTTCCGTTTGACTTATCCATGCCAAAAGCTGAGAATTTATTAAGTGTATGGCACCCCCAGAGAGCCAAGCAAATCAGCTATTCACTTCTTTGCCTCTTATGACTCTTTAAAGTTGTTTTTTAAAGGAGTAGGTCATCCTCGTTAATTTATCGCTATATAATTCTAAATACTTAACCTTCATATCATCTGTTAGGAATGAACGTCCTACCAGCTCAGTTACTTTTTCCTTATTGCTTAAAAACAAGTTAATTTCATCTTTAACTACAGCCTCGGGTAATCCTGCCCGCACACCAAGGCTAAGAAAGTCATCATAGGCATAAAACCCATTGCTATCAAAGCTCTCAGTAGAATACCCTTCAGCAAAAAGACCGTCTTTAAGCGCCAGATCCGGATCATTCACGTGTATTCTGGAACAGAGCAGGTCATAGGCCGGACTGAGAAGATAATCGCCATTGATAGTTTCCAATAATGAAAAGTTCTTGAGGTGAGCATCGCCATTAGAAAAGACATAGTTGAATAGGATCAGACGAAACAGTCGCTGGCTCTCAATTTTATAAGCGCCTACATTTTGATTCAATATTTTAAAAAGATCCTCAGCGCTAGCCTCGTACTTAAAATCCTCTCCATGGGTTTGTTTTGTCTTGCCAGCCAGAGTCGAGAAATCTTCCATTCCGAACTTCTTACCGTCCAGTGTGCGATCAAATCTTTTGGTAATGTAGGCTGGCTGCCCATCTTGAAAAAATATCAAAGCATTTGGCGCTGTTTGAATACCAAAAACTTGTTCTGCCAGTTGCATCGTTAAATGTTCATTGGCTGGCACCTGATCAGCTTTTTTTAATTCATCAGGAATGGGTTTGAGAATATACAGGCCATGTTGTGTTGGATCTGTAAGGGTCAATATATTCTTCGCAAGAAATAGCGACAATTTTTTCTGAACGCCAGAAATACTGATCCGTGTTCGGTTCTTCATGAACAACTCTTTCACCTGTTCGTCTTTTTCAGGTGGTAGAAACGGAAGGATATGGCTTACTTTCTTGCCATAAAAGACTTTCTTGAGTGCGGTTGTGCTATAGGTACCTATTCCTTTTTTTAAAGTGGAAGGGCAATGGTCAACAATCATAGCGATTCGGCTTTAACAGTGATGCACCCAATAGTGTCTTCGCAAGCTGTTTTTGTTAAGAGTGAGAAGTAGTCATTCTCATCTATTTGTAGTTGGCGGCACTGCAATTTTTTATTAACGCCTTCTGCCAGCATGTTGAAAAAAAAGGGGAAGAAGATTTTACTTCTATATTCCTGTTGCACTTTTGGAAGGGTAAGGCTTATAGCCTTTTTGCCTTGATCTCTAAAGTAAAAATCATCGTAGCGGAAGATGTATTCCCTTTCTGATTCGGTCAGTTTTCCTGCCAAGTCATTATTTCGGTAGACCAGTGCCGTTCGCATGTCTTATTTATTTCTTAAGTTTTACTCTAAGTTCAAGGCCTAATATATCAAGCACTTTTTCAATCGTATCCAGTGATGGATTGCCAATGCCCTGTTCGAGTTTGTAGATCGTTTTCATCCCCACCTTCGAGAGCTTGGAAAGTTGCTCTTGTGTGATGCCCAGAACTTCTCTGCGGCCCACAATGGTCTTAGAGAGATCTTGAATGTGATAATCTGATATGGTCATATAATCAGTATTAAAGTGCTGAAATGGATGCAACTCAATACACAAAATTATGGAATTACATACTAATATGTACTATAGTACTGAGTTATAAATATTCCGTATTTAAGTGCTGATTCTAATGAATTCGGGTCGATTGTAAACAGGAAATGATAACAATCAGTATTAAAGTACGGATACTTGCTGAGTCATTAATGCAAACGAGCAGTCTCTTCCAATAATCTCTGAAACACTAATGTCCTCCCTTACCAGCCAAAATAATTATCTTCATCTTGTCGTAATTTGTACTATCGCCATTGATCATCGAAAAAAGCAGTCCAACTGCCTACCCTACTTTTTTATCCCAGATTTTGCAGTAGCACAATTTGCCTGCGGTTGACGCAAAATGTATGGCCTTTTAGTAGAGGTTAACCCTGAAAATACTGGAAGGTACAGTCAGTATTCTTCACCCTCCGGGCAGATCTTGCAGCCAACTGCAAAATCTGGGTTTATCAACAAAAAGATAAAAACACAAAAAAAATTAATCCTGTTCCTACTTGTTGCTGCTACTCTTTCCTCATGTGCGTTTGAAAACTATCAATGCCCCGCATATGGTTCAAACGGGCCTACCAAGCATGGCCTAAAAGCACAGAAGAGCTACAGTAAACGTAGACTTTAGGCATCCATCATTCCGTCTCTAATTTCCAGTCTGCGATCGGTAATAGAGGCCAATTCCTGATTATGTGTAACAATCACGAAGGTTTGACCGAACTGATCACGAAGACGAAAAAAGAGCTGATGTAATTCTGCTGCATTTTTCGAATCGAGGTTACCACTTGGCTCATCCGCCAGCACCAACAATGGAGAATTGATCAATGATCTAGCTACTGCCACCCGCTGCTGCTCCCCTCCCGACAACTCAGAAGGTTTATGTTTTTGCCTTTCTGCCAAACCCAGAAGTTCAAGCAACTCGATAGCGCGCTTTTTCACTTTGCCTTGGCTAGTTTTGGCAATAAGGCCGGGTATCATGACATTTTCGATGGCCGAAAATTCCGGCAGGAGATTATGAAATTGAAAAACAAAACCAATACTGCTGTTCCTGAAAGCGGCCAACCCACTAGCGGTTTGCCGAAAAACATCTCGTCCATCTATTTCTAATGAACCTGCATCTGGCACATCCAATGTTCCTAAAATATGCAAGAGTGTGCTTTTTCCTGCACCAGAGGCACCAACGATGGACACTACTTCGCCTTTATTAATCTGAATATCAACACCCTTCAGGACTTTTAGATCCCCGTACGACTTCTGAAGGCCTCTTCCTTTTAGCATACTATCTCGTTTTATTTTGATCGTTGTCGGTTAGCAAAGTAATGATAATAACACTGCCAGATAGTTCTGCATAAAAATAATTCCACAAACTGCAACGCTAAAAAACACCCACTATGTAGTGAAATAAGCATTAAAAAAAGTAGCTTGCTTGCAAAACTGACAATCATGAATATTCACGAGTACCAGGCCAAGGACATCCTTAAAAAATATGGTGTTGCCGTTCAAAGAGGTATTGTTGCAGACACTCCCGATAAAGCGGTGGCAGCAGCTAAAGAAATCCAAACCGAAACGGGATCCAAGTGGTTCGTGGTGAAATCACAAATACATGCAGGTGGGCGTGGAAAAGGAACGGTGAAAGAAACGGGGTCAAAAGGCGTTGTGCTCGCGAAAAGTGTGGACGAAGTTTTTGAAAAATCAAAAGCGATATTGGGCGGAACCTTGGTGACCATTCAGACCGGTGCTGCCGGGAAAAAAGTGAATAAAGTATTGATTGCAGAAGACGTCTACTATCCCGGAGCAACTGAACCGAAAGAGTACTACATGAGCATCTTGCTGGATCGCTCAACGAGCAAGCCCGTAATCATGGCTTCTACAGAAGGTGGAATGAACATCGAAGAAGTAGCTGCCACTCATCCTGAAAAAATTGTGAAAGAATGGATCGATCCTACCATTGGGCTTCAACCGTTTCAGGCTCGTAAAATTGCGTTTTCACTTGGCTTGGAGGGGAATGCACTCAAGGAGATGGTAAAGTTTGTGAATTCTCTGTATACCGCCTACATGGGCTTAGATGCTTCCATGTTTGAGATTAATCCTGTTTTAAAAACCTCTGACAGCAAGATACTGGCGGTTGACGGAAAAGTAAATTTAGATGACAATGCCCTCTACAGACATAAAGATTTGGAAGAGCTGAGAGATATTAGTGAAGAAGATCCATTAGAAGTTGAAGCAGGTAAGTCTGGCTTAAACTATGTGAAGTTAGATGGCAATGTGGGCTGTATGGTAAATGGTGCCGGCCTTGCTATGGCAACAATGGATATAATCAAACTCTCTGGTGGCGATCCGGCCAATTTCCTGGATGTAGGTGGTGGCGCCAATGCAGAAACCGTAGAGGCGGGCTTTAGGATCATTTTGAAAGACCCTAATGTTAAAGCTATCTTAATCAATATTTTCGGTGGTATCGTTCGATGCGACCGGGTGGCATCTGGTGTGGTTGAAGCCTACAAAAAAGTGGGAGACATTCCGGTGCCAATCATTGTTCGCTTACAAGGCACCAACGCAGAAGAGGGGGCAAAAATTATCAAAGAATCAGGTTTAAAGGTTTTCTCTGCCATACTGTTGAAAGAGGCTGCCGAGAAGATCAGGGAAGTTCTAGCTAAGTAGTTGGTTTCCTTATTGATAGAAATTCTATAAATTAGGAATTTAAATGTTGGCAAATGGGTAAAATAGTTGGCTCGGTAATCTTACTATTGACGATTTCTTCTTTTACGGAGGCGCAGAGTTTTTATTCAGCCAGAAGAGAACGCTCTTTGATTCTCAGTGGAGGTCTGGGCACATCCACCTATTATGGTGATTTAGCTAATTCGAATGCCTACATCAAGGCAAACCCTAATGTCAATGCTGCACTACAGTATTTCCTAACAAACAGAATAGGAGCTCGGGTTGAATTGAACTGGTTTACATTAGCCGGAGATGACAAAGATGCAAATGGTGGTGGAAGAGTTGAGCGTAACCTTTCTTTCCAATCCAGTAATTTTGAGCTTAGTGCCGTAGGTATGATCAATCTGTTTACCCACGGTGATCGGTTTTATCGCAGGCCTGGAATAAACATATATGGTTTTGCCGGAATTGGTCTTCTTTACTTTAACCCAAAGGCAACTGATCAGCTTGGTAATTCTGTATCTCTGCAGCCACTAAAAACCGAAGGAGTCGCTTATAGTCTGGTTGCACCCGTTATCCCCTTTGGCTTAGGCATTAGATTCAAGGTAAACCCAATGTTTAATTTGTCTATTGAAGCCGGTTTTAGAAAAACATTTACTGATTATCTCGATGATGTAAGTACAACTTATCCGGGGGCAAGTTCATTCAATGGAGACGCTCAGGCAATTTACTTTTCTGATCGAAGGGTTGATCCAGCCCTTAACGGAACCGCAGGAGGTATTCGTGGAAATTCAAATAGTCTGGATTCTTACCTACTCCTTAACGCAAAAGTTGAATACTATCTGCCATGGGCTTTTGGTGGTGGGGATCGGAAAAAATATTCAAAGAAAAGAGGTTCATTTAAAAGAAAAAGGCGCTAATGTCCTAAGGTTCAGTCAAACCATTACTTTACATCTAACATTTCATAGCGAGAGTAATTGCTTTTATACTCGGGAACAAGCTCCTTCATTAATGCAACCATCTTTAATTCATTCTTATCATAAACAAGGTCGTTGAACAAATCGACATAGCGATTTATCTCTTCGTAGGGATACTCTTTCACTTTGGCAATCATGATTTTGGCATGATGGGTTGCCACCGTATTCTCGCTCTTGGTGAGTAGTTCTTCGTATAATTTCTCTCCTTCCCGAAGACCCGTAAAAATAATGTCTATATCTCGACCTGGTTCTAATCCGGATAAGTAAACCATTTTCTTAGCGAGGTCAACGATTTTGATGGCCTTACCCATATCAAAAATAAATATCTCTCCCCCATTTCCCATCGTACCTGCCTCTAGCACGAGTTGACAAGCCTCGGGTATAGTCATAAAGTAACGGGTCACTTCCGGATGAGTAACGGTAATAGGCCCACCCGCCTGGATCTGCTTTTTAAATATGGGAATGACCGATCCGCTTGAACCCAACACATTTCCAAAACGGGTGGTCACAAAAGAGGTTGAAATTGCGGCAGCACCACTTAAGAATTTATTGTACGACTGAACATAAATTTCCGCAATTCGCTTCGAGCAGCCCATAACATTTGTGGGATTAACTGCCTTGTCGGTGGAAACCATAACGAATTTGGAAACACCATATTCAACCGAAAGATCAGCCAGCAACTTGGTGCCCAGTATGTTACAAAGCACCGCCTCTGAAGGATTGCTCTCCATCATGGGCACATGCTTGTATGCAGCCGCGTGATAAACAATCTCAGGCTTATGGTAGTCAAAAATGGCCTTCATCCGCTCGCGATTGGTGATATCAGCGAGATATAGGGTGATGTTAGCTCTTGAGTCTATTGCTTTGATTTCTCGTTCAATGGCATACAGATCGGATTCCGCCTGATCGATTAAAACCAAACTTGCAGGATCGTACTGAATAATCTGCCTTACCAATTCACTACCGATCGAGCCCGCTGCACCTGTTATCAGGATTCGTTTTGCCCGCAAGTCATCCTTCACATTCTGACGATCTAACCTGATGGACTCTCGCCCCAACAGATCCTCAATATTTATTTCCTTTATTTGGTTGAAGCTGAGCTCCCCTTTTACCCATTTATCGACCGGTGGAACAGTTCGAATCTTCACCTGATTTTGGATACAGATATCAACCAGTTCGTTCTTTTTCTCGAGAGACATGTCACGAACCGTAATGACGAGTTCATCAACACCGATTTCCCTGATCAGCCGTTCGATATCATCCGTATCTGCTTTATAAATCTTCACGCCATCAAGCAGTTTTCCGGCTTTATTTTTATCATTCTCAAAAAAGCCCACCGTTTGCATGCGCGGAGAAGAATCAATGACATGTCTCGTAATAATACCTGTCTGTCCTGCCCCATAAATAACAACGCGGGATTTTTTAACTACAGCATTTTTGTAATAGGCGAAAAAATACTTGACAAGTAGTCGGTAATTAAAAAGTAATAGTGATGACGAAAGGAACGTGATAACAATGACCGAATAAGGAATGAGGTTGATCTCAAAATTATAATGAGTGACCAAATTAGCCACAGACGCGAGTAGCGCATTTAAGAATACCATGGTGATAATCCGCGCACCATCTTGCAAGCCAGTATACCTAATGATACCCTTGTAGCTACTGGTTGCAAAAACCGTGATTGCACCTAAAACGGTGTATGCAAAAATACCTTTAACAAAACCGCTATGCTCGAGCTCAGGAAGTGAGAAATTAAACCGAAGTAAATACCCAAGAAAACAGGAAAAAGAGATAATAGAAAGGTCAATAAAAACAATGACCCAACGGGGCAGGATTTTGATCGTTCGAATTAAGCCAACAAACAATTACAGACTATTTTTTTTTTTGGACATCATCTTTTTCAAGCCCAAAGCACCACCTAAGCCAATCAGTACTTCAATGCCGGTGATTGGTACGTCAGGGTCTGTTCCTCCACCCGGATTACCAGGTTGTGCATAAGACAAAGAAGCAAGCAATACCAAAAATACAGTAGTGGATAGAAACTTCTTCATTTTACTACTTTTTAACCAACCTTTTGACTCGCAAAAGACCCGACTCAGCATCCAAAGCCCTAATGAAATAAAAGCCATTTGCCTCAGAACTTAGATCAAATTTTCCACTGTAAGTTGAATTAGCACTGCCCTGCTGCAATGCAACTTCACCAATTCGTTGTCCAATATTATTAAAAATCTCCACCTGAGGTTGTGCAATAGACACAATTCTCACTATTACTTCTCCCGTTGTTGGATTGGGATAAACCACCAATTCATTGAAATCACCGGTTAACTCCAGACCTGTTACAACAAAAGGCCCCTCAAAAGAAGTAGAACACGAACCAACTGACACAACCACTTTATAAAGGCCGGATTCTTCTACTTTTAATTGCTGCCCGGTTGCCCCAGCTATTATTACCCCGTTTTTATACCATTGATTTCCCGTAGTGAAATTAGAAGACAATGTAGTGTTGTCCAACTGCTGAACCACAGCATCTGGGTAGCTTACGATCTCCGCGATTGCCTCCCTGCGCGTTCCTTCACATCCAATGGAATTAACCATGGCTACAAAATAAGATGTGGTGGCCGACAAAACGGGAGTAATAAGTTGAGCCCCCGTTTGTCCGGCTATAGGTGTGGTTGAACTTTCAGACAAATACCATTTGTAACTTCCACCGGCTGGGCTGCCCGAAGCCGAGAGCATTACTGAGCCAGATCGGCAAGCTTTGCCATTGGTTACGTTTGCTATGGTTGTGTTTGCGACAATCTCTGCTAACACTTCCTTCCGAGCACTCTCACAACCATTTGCATTTACACTCGTCACGAAATAACTGGTTGTGGCCGACAAAACAGGCGTGGTAAACTGAGCCGAATTTTGCCCCGCAATAGGTGTGGTAGTCACATTATCGGTGTACCAACGGTAGTTGCCACCCGCAGGAGCACCAGAAGCCGTTAAATTCAATGAACCTGCCCCGCAATTTTGAACATTTGCTGCCGCAGGCGAGGCAGGCAGTGAAGCTGAAAAAGTAAGTACAAACCGATCGGCTCCAAATGTACGGGAATTGGTAGGGTCTACTGTAAAACTGTATGCATTACTCGTTGATAAATCCAGCGCGCTGTTGGTAAACTTGTCCAGCAATTGGATACTCATTGAAGACGAAAAGGCTTCGATACTCGTAAAATTAAGGGTATATGTGCCCTGGGGCACATCAGATAAATCTAACGCCACCGTTTTGGTATTGCAGCTTACCGGAGACACCGAATTAACCACTAGCTTTTTATTTCCTTCTGTAATCGTTGATAAGTTTAAAAAAGGTGCACCTGCGCTGTTACTATTTTTCATTTTAAAGCCATCATACTTGGGATCGTAGTTATCGGTGGCATTTTTCTCAAAAAATAACAAGGTTTCGTCACTTCTGCTTCCATTTGAAACGCTTATCCTGATTAGATTTTCAGGATCTCCCCTCCTGTAAAAAGTGGTTTGCAAAGGTGCTTTCACCCCTTCTGTTGCCGTTAGCGCAGGGGCAGAACCAGTGGCCTTAACAAAAAAACCCTGGCACATAGCTATATTCTGAGAACCACCATTTATAGACACTCCAGGTGTACCGCGGGTGAACCCTCTGACTTCTCCGCTAACATTGTCTAGATAATAGGCGTTGGGCCCAATATTGGTAAGCGTCCATGCTGCAGCATCCCAATCAATTGCACATGGATAAGGGTTGCCAACCAAATTCCAACCATCATCGGCAGGCGAGCCTGTGGAAGTATATGTGACAGGCAAGTTAACCGTACCCTTTTTTATTAGCCCCCTTACACTCCACAGTGCACTACCTTGATCGGTGATGGGGCTAACATTGCCTCGCACATACATCGCGTAACCCAGCCCTATTTTTAGTGTATCTGAATTAGAGCCAACCGGGAAGTTAGTGTAACCTACGTTCGGATTTCCTGAAAGCGTTTCATCGTAGTTAAACATAGACGGGTTGCCCGGGGTACAGGTTGGGCAAGGATACGTTGAAGTGGGGCTACTCGCTCCAGAGAAAGGGCCAGTTATTGGGATGGTAGCCTGAATTTGTGATACAGGTTGCTTTTGAACAGGAGACGATATATACCTGTAAATTCGGGTGTCGGGTGAACCTGCTATTTCCATATAGCGCTGAACCGTGACATTTCCGGTAAATACTGATGTAGCTGGAATATTGCTAATAACTCCGTCTGAAGTTGGAGCTCCGGCAGTTGAAGCCAAAATTAAAGTGCCGCCTCCAGTTGGTCCATCTGCGTCAAAACTCGAAGAACCTGCCGAAGCTAACTCACCATATATGCTCACGGTGGTCCCATCATCAATTGTTACAGATCCAGTGCTATTATTGTTCAGATAGCGTATATCGTAAAGACCAGCGCCCGTAATTAGTCGGGAATTAGATCCAGTGAATGAGATAATACCAAAATCTTTTCCATTTACATTGCCGCTATTGGAAAATCCTCCTGATAATTGCAACGTTTGATCTGTAATAGTAAAGTTAATGGTATTTGTATTATTAACACTCGAGGCGGAAATGAGCCCTGTCCCTTGTAGGTTAAGAGTTCCCGTGTTAGTTATGGTTCCGGAACCGGAAAGAGTTGCTGTTGTGTTGGCCGAAATTGTGAAAGTTCCAGAATTAGAAATACTACTGCCGAGTGTAATTGCAGGGGCTGCTCCAAGTGTACCTGTTGGGGCGATCGAGAAAGATCCAGAATTAGAAATGTTACCTGCGACAATGCCTCCTCCATAAGTGGTTTTGTTTAAGGAGCCACCTGGCGTGCCACCGTTAATGGTCAATGCTCCTGATATGCTTAGGGTAACGTTTACATTCATGGTTAGTGTTCGTGTAGCATTTATTGTTACGCTTGCTAATAAAGGGGTACTTACATTTAAGGTCATGTTAGTTTCAATGAATACGTCATCTCCAGCTAACGGGGTACAACCACAAGAACCACCGCCTGATGTAGCGCTCCAATTAGCAGTACTACTCCAATTTCCAGACAACCTAGAAAATCTGTTAGCTGCGATACAACTTGAAAAGGATAGAAGTAACAAAAAGATAATCACAACACCTCTCATACAATCACTGGTTTAGAAGTTGAGATTAAAAATTAACATCACACTATTTGAAAAGCAAAAAGTAATATATAAGATTAACGGTAGAGCTCTCATGCGTTATAGGATTCGATAATTGATGTTCTTTAAATTTTTGCAAGGTACTAATTTTCAGTTTAAATACCTATAAATGGCCAGTTGTAACCAAAGAGCATGTGTTGTTTAGTTCAACAAGGGACGGGTTAAACTGATATTCAAGCCCCACTCAACCAAAAAATAAGCTAGCGGACTTAGTTGGTACGCCCTCACGCTCTCTATGGCCCCCCTGTTATTGTTGGTCGCCTGACCAACAATCTAAATCTCAATATAAAAAATACGCATTTTAACTACCAACCCCTGTTATTGTTGGTCGCCTGACCAACAATCTAAATCTCAATATAAAAAATACGTATTTTAACTACCAACCCCCTTCTATTGTTGGTCGCCTGACCAACAATCTAAATCTCAATGTTGTTGGTCGGGCGACCAACAACAACTAGGTCGCCTGACCAACAATCTATATCTCAGTATGATGCGTAAGAAATCCAAACTCATCTAACCCTGTTTCATAGAATCTTGCCGAACTAAAGTGATAGCTTTCTGGCTGTTCGGATAGCCGCCAGTGTGGTTGGCTTGGGTTAGCATGAAGATACTCCAATTTCTGCTTGAAAAACCATTCATGTATCAAATCAATACTCAGCGAATTTCGCTTCCATACCTGAAACTTTCTGTCCTTCAACCCAACAAATAATTCTTCCAAGCCACGTTCGCCCTTGCTGTTTTTGACTAGCGTCAACAAGCCCTCGGCTGTGTACTTCAAGAAATCTCGCTGCACGTCCTCTAGTTCGAACCCATTTTGAACGCGCCAGATAAGATGAATGTGATTTGGCATGATCACAAAAGCAGCTACTTTAACATGCCCCTCGCTTACTCTGTACCTAAGTGCCTCAATGATTATTTCCTTTGCCTTTGAAGTATCCAACAGCTTGAGCCAATCATAACAAACTGCTGTGAAGAATTGGACAGGATGCTGCTCGATTTGCATTTTTTAAAAAATAAGCAAAATCGCTACAGATAAAAACGGGGAAGTTGATTCAATGTTCAAGAATAATGTTGTTGGTCAGGCGACCAACAACAACTAGGATCAAGCGACCAACAACAACTAGGGTCAGGCGACCAACAACAACTAGGCGACCAACAACAACTAGTCAAAGATTTTAGCGATAGTACGAAATCAAGCTGACAACCCTCTTGAGTTCTTCCTCTTTTAGCCCCGATCCCGAAGGCAAGCAGAGCCCTTGTTCAAAAAGCTTTTCGCTTACCCCTCCCCCAAAGCTTGGAAATTGTTGAAAAACAGGCTGGAGGTGCATGGGCTTCCATAATGGACGGCTTTCGATGTTCTCTTTTTCCAATGCTAGACGGATGCCTTCTCTGGTAATTCCTCCGTTTTTAGAAGGATCGATCAGAATCGTGGTTAGCCATCGATTGGAGAATGAACCGCTCATTTCGGGTTGGAAAGAAATGCCCGGGAGGTGGCCAAGTGCATCTCGGTAAAACTCAAAGTTGGCTCTCCGCTGCCGAACACGGTCGTCAAGTACTTTTAGTTGCCCCAGACCAATTCCTGCAGATACATTGCTCAACCGATAGTTGTATCCTATTTCAGAATGTTGGTAGTGAGGGGCAGCATCCCTCGCCTGGGTTGCCAAAAACCGCGCCTTCTTGATCCAATCTTCATTTTTTGAAACGAGTGCTCCTCCACCAGAGGTGGTAATGATTTTGTTGCCGTTGAACGAGTAAATACCAATGTCTCCGAAAGTGCCGGCTTTTTGACCAAAATCGGTAGAACCAAGTGCCTCGGCTGCGTCTTCAATAACCGGTATCTCGTATTTTCGAGAGATCGCCATCAGTTCGTTCAATTTCGCGGGCATCCCATACAAATGCACGAGAACAATGGCCTTGGGTTTCTTGCCTTCCTTGATACGATCCAAAATTGCTTCTTCTAAAAGAACCGGATCCATGTTCCAGGTATCGAGTTCGGAATCCACAAAAACCGGAGTCGCACCAACGTAGACGATCGGGTTGCAAGAGCCAGAAAAAGTAAATGAAGAACAGATCACTTCGTCACCCGGTTTCACGCCCAAAATGACCAACGCCAAATGGATGGCTGCTGTACCTGAAGACAAAGCAGCACAATACTCGATGCCATTGTACGCACCCAGTTCTTTTTCAAATGTATCGATGTGAGGCCCTGCTGGAGAAACCCAGTTGGTATCGAACGCCTGATGGATGTAGGTAAGTTCTTCCCCGCCCATGTGTGGCGGAGACAAATAGATTCGTTTGCTCATTCCTTCTTTATAAACCGCTGGAAATATACGGCAGGAATAAGTAAAATCATGAGGGTGGGGTTGACAATCAGACGATGAAATTGAGATAACAGTGGAGACGAGATTTCGATATCTCCTTCCAGATTTAATTTCACCAACAAATAAACGGGAAGTAAAACGAAGAAATCAATCAATTGAATCGTAAATGCTAACTGAAGAACGGAACGCGACTGAAACCACCCGGCAAGCAACAGCAGCATAAAAAAATCATTGAGAAGAAGGCGAAGGGTTCGATTAAATGAAAAAGATAAATAGGGATGGTTCGCTTTATCAATCCATTCAACCAAAAAACCAGCAGTTTGAAAAAGATAAACTACCGCGAGACCGGCCACTCCTAACCCTACGAGTAACCATTGAGCAGACCGAGTTAAAGAAAGATCATCCTGCTGCCTCAATCTTTACTTTTTTTGCCCAAAGAAACCATAACAAGAAAACAACGGCATAGATGCCCGCTGTAAAGAGGTACTTGTGGAAAAAATAGAGGTAGCGCGGCCAATAGATTTCAATGCCGTACAGCAGTGCCACCCTAACCAAGTTCATTAAATAAATAACGATCAGGCCACCCAAAGAAAAAATAAGAGTTGATTTTAACTTTCCACGGAAGGCGGCCATAAAGGACACAAACACAATCATCACGTTCACACTATTGCAACCTTCAAATACTTCGATCACCGTTCGGTAACTATTTTTCAAGATTACGTTTTTGTAACCTGCTTTCAACGCATAGGTGACAGAGCCATCCCACCAGGATAGCACCCACGCAACGTGCTTCGAAACGACAATCGTAATAGGATCTGGCTGTGGCAAAAAGGAGTCGACATAAAAGCCGTAGATGGTGTTCAATAGAAGGTACAAACCAACGAATGTGAGTAAGAAAAGAATAGCGGGTTTGTTTTCTTTCAAGATGCTCATTGCTATTTACACTTCACGTGCAGGAATGCCGACCACTTTCTTCCCTGCTGCTACGGATTTGGTAACTACCGCCCCCGCACCGATAACGGCATGGTCGCCAATTGACAACCCCTGAAGCACGGTGGCACCAGTACCAATTAAAACACCTTCGCCAATTGTAACATTTCCGGAGATGTTTACAGAAGGCATCAGCGATGTGAAATTACCAATGCGCACATCATGCCCTATCGTGGTGTGAAGATTGATGAAAACAAACTCACCCAATGTAACGCCTGTGGTGAGTATAGAACCTGCTGTGAGAATGGTACCCCTTTCAATTTTATTCGAGCGACTACCGGGGTGGCTGGAAGGATGAACGAAAACGGGAAAATTGACATTCGGATTATTGATAGATTTAAAAATTCTGAAGCGGACGACCGGGTCGGCAATAGCCAAAAGTAGCGCTAACGGATTAGCCTTTGCATTTAACTGGTGAATACCACCCAAGAGTGGAATGCCGTCAACATTTTCAGCCTGCCTGTGATCATCAAAATAGCCAATCAACTTCCACTGCAAATTTTTTTCATTATGCTGCTCAATTTGCAATGCCATTTCACTGCCTAACCCGCCCGCACCATAGATGGCTATCTCGCGTATCATTATAAAGATTTTGTTGCAGACGAAAAAAAATATGCTTTAACAGAGCCAAGCCATTCTCTCCAAACACGATCCATCAAAAGCATGTTTTCTACTGAGGGTAGCCAATGAAAGGCAAACGGATTTTCATCCATTTTGATAAAAAAATTAGTGGGCGCGGGATATGGGTTCAATCCCCTCTCTCTAAAAAAAACATTCCCCGTGGAAGGTGGAGGGCATCGGTTACTAAAATCAAGTTTACATTTCTACCAACGTACTTGACAAATGCCTCCGCTTCTTCTTGTGTAGTTCCGGGAGTTTCAAGGGTTACTATGCGCGTAGAATCAAACCCAAAAAGAATAGCCGCACGCCTTTCTACTGAAGCGAGGGTTTCATTGCCGCTGGCAATAGTTCCAGATAACACCAGAATACTGTGATCAAATAATCGGGCGATGCGGATGGCTTCGGTAAGCCGACCAAGTGTAGGCCAGCTTAGTTTGGCATTTGCTTGTAACCGGCTGTCAGATGTGTAGCCTCCGCCCAACGCATGAACGTAAACCTGTTCTTTTGAATGAGGATAGTGAGAGAGATTGAACGTTGAGTATCTCGATTCCAGTTTTTTAATTATGTAAGCTGGAAAATAATGGGTTGATGTAAGTACAAAAAACAGAAAACTAATAATATAAAAAACCCGAGCCAGTCTTTTTTTTTGAACTCGATGAAAGATAAAACCCACAATCAGCAGAAGTAAAATCAAATTCAGAGAATTGAGTTGTCCTTTTAGTGTGTCAAAAAATAAGTACATAATCAACTCTGCTGGTGACTTTTTATTTTTGCGGGTGAGCCTATTACCAGCGCACCATCTGGAACTGATTTTGTCACCACCGAACCAGCCGCAATGGTACACCACTTGCCAATTTCTATACCAGGCAAGATAACGCTTCCTGCTCCGATTAATGAACCCTCTCCTATTTTTGCACTGCCACATACAATAGCGCCCGGGCCGATATGTGCAAAGTCTTCGATAAGACTGTCATGATCAATCTGAGAAGAAGTATTTAAAATTACATGGTTGCCTATTGTTGTATCTGCCTGCACAACTACCCGATGAAAAATCATGCTACCTCTACCAATTTTTGCTGATGAAGAGATCAATGCGGAAGGATGTAATGCCGAAACAAAAGAATGAGTGATCAACTCGCTGAATCTTTTTCGGATTTTATTTTCGCCAATGGCAATGACAAATGAACTCTGTTGATTAGCGAGAGCGAAGTATTTACCCAAGTGAGGAAACTCAAAAAGCGTAGCATTTGGGTTGTCGTCAATAAACCCCACTATGGCTGCCTGCTGTGCCTGCAAGCATTCGGCCACCACTTTGGCATGTCCACCACCACCATACAAAATAACTTGTTGTTTCACGCTAAAAAAAGCGATTGTTAGTAATTGCCTTTAAATCTCTCCATTGTTGCGGCATTGGCACTGTTAATTCCCTCCGCCCTAAAAACTTTATTTACCGTTTGTAAAAGTATCTTCACATCGACCCAAAATGAAATGTGTTCCACATACCATACATCCAACTCAAATCGTTCTTTCCAGGCTACGGTATTTCTGCCATTTACCTGCGCCCAACCTGTAATACCAGGCTTAACTTCATGTCTTCGTTGCTGCTGCGCATTATACAAAGCTAGATATTCTACCAACAAAGGCCGCGGCCCAACAATGGACATATTTCCGATTATAACATTTACAAGTTGAGGCAATTCGTCCAGCGAAGTTTTGCGAATGAATTTTCCAATTCCGGTCAGGCGCTTCTCATCCGAAAGTAAAACTCCGTTCGAATCTTGCTCATCCGTCATCGTTTTAAATTTAATAACATCGAATAGTTTTCCATTTTTTCCGGGCCGAGTTTGGATGAACCAAATATGTCCTTTGTTAGAAATTGCTAGAATAACTAGCACGATAAAAAGTATAGGGCTAACCAAAACTAAGACAAGAAGTGCTGACAACTTATCAAAAAAAGGCTTTAAAAATCTTGTGTACAAGCAAAAAGCAAAATTAGGTGGGTCCTAACACAACACGAATATATTTTTTTGCATTTTTAGAAGTGAAGACCTTTGACGCTTTCAATGCATTTTCTTTGTATCTAGTAAGCAAGTCATTATCGGAAAGCAATTCCGTCACGGCTTGAGCCAATGAACTCGGGTTGCCCGGATTACAAACAATACCTGCATGGTATTCTGTGATCAATCGCGTTAACTCGGAATCGGCTGGGGCAATTGCTAAAATACAGGAACCCGCGGCCAAATTTATGTAGGTTTTACTCGGCACAGAAATCCCTTCTGTACCCACTCCCAACGTTACGATTCCAATGTCGGCTGCGGCCATGGCCATTGGAAAATAGGCTGCAGGCTGGTAAGGCAAAAACACCACGTTGCTCAGCTTCTTATCTTTGACCTGCCGTTGTAGTAAACTTAGTTTGCCTCCTTCTCCAATAAAAACAAAAACCACTTTTTTCAACTCCTTTAGTAATTCGGCTGCTCCAACAACCGATTCGAGATCGTGGGTGAGTCCCATGTTACCCGCATACATTACCACAGTTTTTCCACCTAACCCATTATTCGAAATGAAAGCGTTTTCTGTTTTGGAGATTGGATACATGTAGTCAGTATCAACCCAGTTGTGTACTACACTTATTTTAGTTGAGTCATCCACGTAAGCAGAGGCAGCTTTTTTCATGGACTCGCTTAGTGTAAAGATTCCTTTTGCAGTTTTAAAATACCGAATATTCATAACTTGCCATGACCGATACAACAAGTGGGAGCTATTCAGAAACCGAGCCTGCACAAATGCCTCAGGATAAAGATCATAGATTAGAATAAAGTAGGGCAGCTTCCTCCACCCCGCGATCAATCCGGTAATAAGAGGAGCCAAGGGTGGATTGGTGACTACCAGGATGCGAGTAAACCTTTGTGTAACCAACAGATAAAAAAAATAGTGAATAGAAAAAATCAACCAGGTAAGCAATCTACTCACAACCGAATGCCGCTGGTAGGATATACTTTTTACTATTTTTATTTTAGTGGAAAGGGGTTTCCCACCCGTTTCAACATGACCTGTAAACAAAATGGTTTCTTCCCCTGCCTCTACAAAAGCATTGGCAATATCAATAAAGATAGGAACAGTATGCTGGTTGACGAGTAGGATCACTACATCCGCTCTAGTAAGCAATTTTCCAATACGAGCATATCCATTTGAGTTCTCAGAAAACAATCCAATGCTTCTGCGGGGGTGTTTACTATTGGTTCGTTCTCATTAAATGAGGTGTTCAATAAAATAGGAACTCCCGTTCTTTCCCGGAACTTGTCAATCAACGCATAATAACGCGGGGAGACATCCTTGCTAACGGTTTGAAGGCGACCTGTGCCGTCTACATGGGTTACGGCCGGTATGAATTGCTGCTTCTCTTTTTTTATCGGAAATACTTTCTCCATAAAGGGAACGTCTTCCACTTTTTCGAAGTATTCACCTACGTACTCCTTTAAAATGGAGGGTGCAAACGGCCTAAAGCTTTCTCTTCGCTTAATCTTGGAGTTTAATAAATCTTTTGCCTTCGCATTTCTTGGGTCAGCAATAATAGATCGTGCACCCAGCGCACGCGGACCAAATTCTGCACGACCTGAAAACCAACCCACTACCCCTGGCTCGATTAGTTTTGCTACTACCCTATCGTACAACTCAGAATCTGGTAAGCGCTTGTATTGAATGCCTTTTTGCGTTAACAGAGCTTCAATTTCTTCATTACTAAATTTACTTCCCGTATAAGCCGAGAAAACAGGTTCAGTTCTGGGCCTATTCAGCATTTGATGATACTGATAGAGTGCCGACCCCATTGATAAGCCGGCATCATGTCCTGCCGATGGAATATATAGTTTTTCAAAACCCGTACTTCCAATGAATTTTCCGTTGGCTACTGAGTTTTGTGCAACGCCACCAGCAATACAAACAGCCTTTAACCCCGTTCTTTTTTGAAGGTGTGACAAAATATGAATGAGCAACTCTTCTGTAACACGTTGTACCGAAGCCGCAATGTCGTTATGGTCTTGCGTTAGTTCCTCGTCTTTGCCCCTAGGTTTACCAAATACTTTTTCGAAATGATCACTAAATAAATTACCAACGACAGGGACATGATTTTCACCATAGGTAACCACCACTTCCCGCGCTGACTTAAAGTACCGGGTATCCCAATCAAACAAGCCATTATCTTTAAAAATAAGTGCCTTCTTAATCTTATCAACATACCTTGCAACTCCGTATGGTGCCAATCCCATCACTTTATATTCATCGCCATAATGTGGGAAGCCCAGAAATTGTGTGAATGCGGTATAAAAAGTACCACACGAAACTGGGAAATCTATTGAGTCAAGTACCTTTATCTGATTGCCGCGACCGATGCCTATCATCGTGGTAGAAAAATCGCCAGCACCATCAATAGATAGGATCGCAGCTTCCTCAAACGGGCTTGGAAAGAAAGCCGAAGCCATGTGGCTCCTGTGGTGCTCGATGTTCTTGATTTTTGATTTTATGGCGGCTGCATCTGCACCAAAATGATTGGCAAATTCATGCTCGAGTGATGCAATTTTTTTGCGATTACTCAAGCGTTCGCGAATTGTTTTCAAACCGGCAAAAGGGTCGCTCAACAGGAACTTCATCTTCTTGCCCAACTTCGCTTTTGGATCGCGACCAATGGTGATATAATCGATCTGATCTAACGTTATGCCAGCTTCTTTTAAACAGAATTCAATTGCCTGAGACGGAAAGCCTGCCCAATGTTTTGTTCTACGAAACCGTTCTTCTTCTGTAGCTGCGATTAATTTGCCGCCTACTAAAATAGCAGCAGACGAATCCGCGTGATAGGCATTTAGGCCAAGTATGATCATAAGCGAAGAGAAAATAACTCCAAGTATCGCATTTTTAATTCATCAAAGTTAAATTTTGTCTGATAATATAGAAGTGCGGAAGAACAAGCCATTGAAAAATCAGCCTCATTCCACGCTAGCATTCCAGAAAGCTTTTCTATCCAAATTTCCCTTTTTAGTGGCAACGAATATCCTGCACCATATTTTTCAAGATCAATCCAGGGTGTTTTATCCGAAATAATTACAGGTCTGGAGGCCGAGAGCATTTCGACAATAGCATGCCCGAAATTCTCCCCATGAGTTGCTAAAATAAGTGCATGGGATTTTGTGATTTCTGAAATACTCTTTTCAGGGTTTACCCTGCCATGATAAGTAACTCTATTTGGAGAACTCAGGTCATTTATTTTTAGCAAACATAATTCCCAATATGCTTGGTCCTTAATTGGACCATAGATATCAAGTTGAATCGCGGATAATTGGGGGTTCTCCAATAATTCTAAAACAAAGCCTAGATTCTTTTTTTCAGCTATGAGAGAGAAGTAGACTAATCGCAATTCACCACTAGCTTTCACTAAGGGATAATGAATTTCCTGAGCAACAACAGGCACATTGGGGATATCCATGATACTTAAATTGTTACCAATCCGCAACCCGATGTCCTCCCTCTCCTGTTTATCCGTTGCGTGCCAGCTTACATTGCGCAATAGGCCACTTAATTTCAACGCCAAAATGTAGATTTGCTTTTTTAATTTACCTCGGTTCATTGCTCCTTGTTGAAGCATGCCTCTTGGACTAATTATCACTCGAAATCCTCTCTTTTTGGCAAGCCATAGTGGGTAAAGAAAATAGTAAACAGAAAACATTCCGTTCAGATAAAATGTGACGGGTTGACTATTGGGCAAATCATCAATTGCTTTTTTTATGCTCAATCTATCAGTAGCATACCAGACAGACAATCCCTTCCAGTCTGTCCAACAATTTTTATTAACACCCGCAATTTCATTTCGTGTTTGATATTCAAAAGCACTCGTTAAAATCCGAATATGTTGATGCTCTTTGAGAAGTTTGGATAAGTTGTAGAATGAAGTAATTGGACCTCCCGCAGAAAAATCGGGATAGAAATGGTCGTATACAAAAACAACCAAGCTATTTTTTTTATGCACGCTCATCCAATAAACCACATCGTTTAGCTGGCCAAATAATTTGATAGCCGATCTTTGTATCGATGAAATCCGAAGGATTCAATTACTCTTTGCTGGAGCTCTAAAGAGTTATAATTTTGATTATCTAATGCCTTTTCTATCGCGTTAACGAGTTGATCACTATCATCAGGATCAATGAGTGTGCCCAACTGACCATTTAATAATGTTTCCGAGCTCCCATCCTTAGACCCCGCTATCACCTTACGGCCACATGCAAGGGCTTCTATGAATACGATACCAAAACCTTCCTTTTTACTCTGCATAACAAAAACATCGGCCAGTAAATAGTGATCAAGCAATTCTGAATCCTTAATAAAACCGAGGAGCTTTACAGATCCTGCTGCGTGTATTCTTTCAATTAAAGATTCTATCCTTATTCCTTCATTTTGGTCGGCCATCCCACACAGCAGGTATTTCAAATTTTTATGTTTACCCAGTAAAGCGGGCATCGACTCAATTACCTTATCATATCCTTTATATTTTTCAGAGAAAGCCAGGCGGGTGACTGTCAGCAATACCGGAGTGGACCGATCAAGACTATATCGTTTTAAAAGGTACTCTGGTTTTTCAAAAGAAGTAGGAATGATGGTATATGGATCTATTGCATTTGGAAAAATCCTTATTTTACCTGGCGTAATTGTTGGGTTGTAGCTGAGTATTTGCTCCTTGGTGAAATTACTTACCGCCAGAATGCTGTCAGCTACTTCGAGTACTTTTAACTTAAGGCTATGGTGTGCCTTCCAAACTTCAATACCATGAGCAACTACTATCAATCGTACAGAGGGATTAATGCGTTTTATCCAATATCCTAAGACGGCCAAATTTATATGTCCAAGAATAACAGTTTTATACTTAAAGGATTTAAAAAAAGCAATCACGACAAAAAGTAACCTTTCGCGACCGCCCCCGTAACCTTTAAATCTAAGTTGAGGAAAATACTTTTCATCTGTATGAATATCGTATGCTGATATAGCATCGGCATCTATAAGACCATCCACGCTAAGTTCGTGCAGTGCTTTTAAAAGACTACGATTAAATTTCTCAATTCCTCCTGTAAATGAAAATGCCTTCAGATAGAGAAATAGAACCTTCACAGCGCGCTAACAGATTTTATTTTTGACCACAGCTGACTCAATAAAAAAGACCAATACCGACTCCAGTGAATGGTTCCACTGTGCAATCCTTCCAATAAAGACGCTGCATTTTGCGTTAATCCGTCCGGCTTGACCTGTCTCATCCATTGTTCAAACGGAAATTCGAATCCACGCTTCGTTCTTTTCCATATTTCCTCGGGCACATCTTTGTCGAATGCTTCAATTAATAAATATTTCGATTGAGTTGCGCTGTAACGAATGTCAGGGTGAATCGAATAGGTCAACTCCATTAATTCACGGTCCAGAAAGGGCACACGTACCTCTATGCCGTGCCACATACTCATGTAATCGGTGTCCTTTAGCAATTGATTTTGCATGTAAAAATTTTTTTCCAGGTAACTCACACGCTCTAAAGGTTCTAGTTTTTCTACAAAGGCCGGAAGAAGGTTCTGCACAGACCACAATACCTTATCAACTTCACCCTTTGAACAATCTAACAGTTCCGCAACTTCAACCGGTGTGAAAAATCCCCGATTAAAGAGGTACTGACCCATTCCATTTTTTAAGCGCAAAAAACTAATCCTTTTTCTTCTATCATCCGGAAAAATACCGGCAATCTGAAACATAAAACCGGGTATCTTCTGTAAAACGCTAACTGTTTTCTCGCGATTAAATGATGAGTAGCCTCCGAATAACTCATCGGCACCTAACCCGCTGATAGCCGCTTTCAGTCCGTACTCTTTTGCATACTTACAAATAAAATAAGCATTGATACCATCGCTACTGGGTTGATCCATGGCTTCCATAATATCAGGAAGGCAATCTTTAAAGTCATTCGCTGTAACCAGGTAAGACCTGTGACGTGCATTCGTTTTCTGTATGATAACATCCTGATAATACTTTTCCGAATACTTTTCATTTTCGAAAACAATGGAAAGGGTATGAAGATTTTCAGGAATAACCTTACTTGAAAGTACTGTAAGCAAACTCGAGTCCAGTCCACCACTTAAAAACAATCCTATGGGTGCATCGGAAACCAAATGTCGCTCCAGCGCTCGTGTCAATACATTATGCACTTCAGAGATAGCTTCATCCTGACTATGTATGGTGTAGTTAAAATACAGTGTAAAAAAATTATGCGAAGTAGCTTTTAGAGACGGTAATTCAATCTCAAGCAAAGTTCCTTTTTGCAAAGGTATTGCATGTTCGAGTGTTGTAATCGGTTCTGGCAAGTGACCAAACAACAAAAAATACTTTTTCCAGTGATTATTCTCCGGCCATTCGGGTTTGACTTTTTTAAATGCCCTTACCTCACTGGCAAAATATAGCTGATTTTTCTGGAGTGAATAATACAGAGGCTTGATGCCAGCATGATCTCTGGCTAAAATCAATTTATTATATCTTTTATCCAGCAAGGCCAGCGCAAACATGCCATTAAATTTTTTAAAACATTCCCTCCCCCATTCAAGGTAAGCCTTGATGATCACTTCTGTATCCGAAGCAGATTCGAACACGTAGCTCTTTTGCTCTAACTCTTTTCTAATTTCTCGGAAATTGTAGATCTCACCATTAAAAACAAGCACGATCTTTTTACTTTCATCCATCATGGGCTGATGCCCCCGAGTGGACAAGTCCAATAAAGATAGGCGCCTGAATCCGAATGCTAGAGGAAATTCATCATCTAAGTATAAACCAAAATCATCGGGGCCTCCGTGTTGTTGAGCATCCCTCATGCGAATAATAGTCTCCTTGTCTGGAGGTAATTCAAAATTTATGATGCCCGCTATCCTACACATAAAGAAACATAAGAATAAACCCGCGCACTATCTTTTTGCACGTAAAAAAGGATCAACTATTCTGATTAAATATTTTCTAAGGATGGCTACTGTTAAAAAATAAATCAATAATCCTCCCAATGCTTTTTTTGTATCCGCACCATTTATATTTAGCAAAAGAAGAAATGGGCTTGTCAGAATCCACACCCACAATTCGTTAATGGACTTTCTCACCAAAAACTGATAACAGAAACCAAAGAGCCAACCAAATGCCAACAACAAGGGAAACATATAAAAATATCCAAAATCAACATAGGCATCGGCAATATAACCCAGGCTAAATGAAGTAGCCTCCTTTGCACCTGATAATTTCAAGCCAGTAAATTCTGCAGTATGCTTGCTATCATCCAATACCTCTTTATCTGGATTTAAAAAGCGCGGAACAAAATAGTGCTGCAAGGCACTAAAGTATACCCGACCATCCTGATGAGCAACCACACGAGGCACATGGTCAAGGCAGGCCGCAAAAAACTGAATGTATCCAAGCCTGTTTACAAAATCTTCAATGCCTTTTTCATACTGTTTATCATCCACACCTGTCATGAGGTCAAAGTACTTGCTTCTGGCAGCCTCTTCAGAAACCATAAGCGATTGGGTGACTTTACCATTGCTCACAAATTCTCGATAATCCCTTTTTATGGCCGACCAGAGTATCAAATAATTGACCAACAAAATGACACCAATGGTAATAAATGCAAATGACTTGAAGTTCAATTTAGATTGAATCTGTAAGGCACCGAGAATGGAGAACATGACAATCAATAAAATTTCCCTGGCGAAAAAGGAGTTGAGGCCTAAAAAAATTTCGAGACCTATGAAGCCATAGAAATACCAACGCAAATTATTTGGTCGTTTATGAATGACATAAAACGCTACCAGAAAAAAGCCCCACTTGATATAAAAAAATAAATAGATATACTGAACGAATCCAGAAAAGGCCCAGATCCAGTTGGTGGTCAGGTAAACCACCGAGCTGAAACTGGTATACACTACAAGTATTCCAAGCGGGGAGTACTTATCAATCAAAATATCCATGCTAGAAAACCTGAGTTTTCGTACTGCCAAGTACAATCCAATCGAAAATGCAAATAACCCAACCGTTGACAGCAAGGTTGCAAACTCCATCATTTCGGCAGGAAAGGAGTATTCCTTCATTCGCTCGGCCAGGGTAACTCCTAAAAAGTTGCTATACAACAATTGTGTAGATGCCGGCAACCATTGCAGCATCATTCCCCAAAACAACACATTCGGCTGGTTGTCGATCCAGAATAACCGAAATGCAAAAAGGGGAAATAGAATGACAGGAATAGTCAGGTAGAAATTTGGTGTATAAAAAAAACAATAGGACAAATACACGATGACGATTATCCAGTAGATGAGTGATATTCTTTTGAGGCCGTAGCTCATCTTATTCTACCGCTTTCAATAATTCGGAAAATCTGGAAGCGGCAATCTCAATCGCAAAATCATTTTTTATTCGTTCAATTGCTTTTGAACTAAAATTCAAATACAGCGAATGGTCTATTGAAAGTAGTAGCATTTTTTCTGCCATTTTTTTACTGTTTTGTTTAGGCACGATATACCCGTTGACTCCGTTTTGTACAATCTCCGTTGCCCCCCCACTATTTGTAATCACTACCGGTTTTCCGTAAGACATTGATTCCGCGACAACGAGCCCATAACCTTCATCATGTCGCGAAGCAAGTATAAAGATATCAATTGCCTCATAAAACACTCCCACCTCTTCCATCCATCCAGAGAATCCTACATAGGGTTTAATTCCTTTTTTTTCAATCATCAAAGTAAGGCTCGTAAATAATGGTTCGAGCAACTTTCCACCAATAACAAGTCGTAACTTTGGATTATCCTGTATTGCAATTGAGAACGCTTCAACCAAATCTTCATGGCCTTTGGTTGCTGTCATTTGGCCAGTAATACCAACAATACATACATCTTCAGGCCATGCAAATTGTCCAATAAATCTTTTGGACCGTTGTCTGTTACCCGCTTCCGGCATTGCAATACCATTATGAACTACACTAATTTTTTTCTCCTGACAACCAAGATCCATAAGGCGCTTCTTAACATCTCGCGAAATTGCAATGAAATGATCTACCTGTGAGCCATACCAGAAGAAGGTTCTCTTTTGAAAAGGAATAGCAGGAGAAGGATCGTGCATATGGCATACTACTTTGGTCTTGATGAACCATAAGACCGGAAGGAGCAGTACCAACTCATGGTGATTAGCAAAAAATAATATTTGAGGTTTTTTTAACCTGCATAATCTCAAAAAATCAAAATACAATTTTGGCAACTTAATCAATGCCGTAAACGACATCCGCATATTAACCCAATCCATTTTTCGGCTAAACATACCGAGCCAGCTGAAGCTATACTCAAACCCATAACGTTTGAGAAGCTGTTCAAATTCGCCATCATTCCATCGCGTAATTAAAAAATGAGGTTCAATAGAACTCTTAACCGCTCCAAAAAGTTCAATGCTAACGTGTTGTAAGCCGAAACAAAACGCACTTGGAATCACAACCAGTACTTTTAGTTTACGGTTGCTCATCAAAGAAATGTTGTGGCCATTGTGCCTGTTGAATATTTACTGGCAACGCAGTTGTATGCACAAAAATAGATTGAATCGCATCCACAGAATCAACTTTCCAATCGCGAGATTCCTGGTGGCTTGATTTTACAAATTTACTGGCAATTCGTTCATTGTTTCCCAGCCAACAAGCATGATGAAAAACACCAATTGATTCCGGGCATGTGATGAATCCATAGAACCTGGCGGACAAATCAGGAAGACTGAGCATTTTCAGTCCTTTTGCCAGTCGTGATTCATTCCAACTGATCACACGCCTTTGTTCAAACAATATACCGGGTTTTATAAAGCCAAAGTGAGTAAAATCAATCACTTCTCTAGGAACTCTCCTGTTCCATGTTCTGATATAATTATAACCCGTCACTCTCATTCCCCTCGGGCGTTTCCGTTTCAAGTATTCTAATATCAATGGAATTGTATTCACATCATATAATTCATCCGCATCAATAATCCAGAAATAATCCGGAGGATTGTGGAATTTTTTGATATCTGCCATTGCCCTGCCATGTGACATAATACCACGCCATGATTCTTTGTTAAAGGACAGCATTTCCATATTTCTGGCCGCGGCCTCGTCTGGCAATCTCCTGATAACAAGTTGTATTTTCCCATCCGGATCCGGATAGTTAAATACCAACTCAACGGTTCGATCGGGTGTCACAAATTTACCATACCAGTCCCTGTCGTACTGGGTGATAACAGAAATACCAGAACAATACGGATAAATCGTATCTAACTGCGCCTTCATGAAGACCTCTTCATTCAGGGCAAGTATTATAGCGTGGATTTTATGGTTAACGTGGCTCACAAAAAATGTGGTAGCTCGAGCGCTCAGGTTTCCTGGCAATATCCTCAAAAAAATCCCTCATGGTATTGAATTGTTTGCCGGAATTTGTAAAAAACCGATTCAGAAATCTCCTAACCCAAGAACTTCTCAGATCATACAAAAAAGAATAGTAACTAATGTTATATCCGAACTGCTCGATTAACGTAATCACCGTAGCAATATCACCTCCGTAGTTTTTAATAAACTCAGGACGTAGTTCCACCAGTAGCTTTGGTCTGAACCTTTCGATACTATTACGGGCACCTTCCAGGACTCTTAATTCAAAATCTTCAACATCGATCTTAATAAGGTCAATTTTCTGTTCGCGTTTTAGTTCATCATCCAACGTAGTAATGACACTTGTGACACTACCTTCTATATCTTCTGTGAGTACATTTGAATTATCGTTGTTCAACACCTTGATAACTCCCGCACTATTACCTACCGCTTTATTTACAAGGGTAATATTCGACACATTATTCACTGCTATTGAATCGCGGATAGTGTTGTATAGATGAGGAATCGGCTTATATCCATAATTTTTTTCAACTTCACCCGCAAAGAGCCATATTGTTGTCCCAATGTTCGATCCTACGTCAACGTAGTTGAAATTCCCGGGCAGCTTCTTCTTTATCTGTTTGATAAGTGAAAATTCCGGAAGGTAACGGGCTCCTTCAAAAATAATATCACTGATCGTTCGCTGGTTGCCCGAATTTGGAAGTATACAAATACCGAATTTATTATAGTAAGGAATAACAAGAGCATCTTGATGTCTAATGTAAGGTTTAATTAAAAAATTGAGTTTATACTTCAACGGAATGACTCTTGCTATAAGACGATAGAGGCGAATGTGTTTGACGTTAGACATTTTACGAGTTTAGAATTTACTCATAGACAAAAATATGATTCTCCGCTCACTTTCATATGAAGAAACTAACGAGGTATTCTCATTGACCTTAAACTTACTACTAAGATATTTCTCTATTTCAATCTTGTACGTCACATAAACAGCATCTACGTCAGGTGAAAAGGGGTCATCAAAAATAACAGGTTTAGCATTAACCAGAAACAATGGGTAACGTGCTGCTTTTTTCGCGAATTGCCTACATCGAAATGGGATACGAATCCGGTTGTCAAACAAGGTAACGATTGCATCCGCAAATTTTCCTTTTCTCGATTTTTGCTGAGCTGTCCCCTGACTCCAACCAGCACGTTGCGAAGTCATATGGCCACTCCCAAGAAAGTCCGGACATAAAATAACCAGACTACCGCCAGGTTTAAGAATCCTTGAACATTCGTTGAGAAATTTTGAAGGATCTGTGCTATGCTCGATTACAAAAACCGAAAATACAAAATCAAATGATTCATCGTCAAAGGGTAACGTATTCGGTTTATTGATGACATTGAAGTTTGCTTTAGGGTAAAGCAATCGATTATGTTGCATGAGCATTTCTGAAAAGTCACAGCCCGAATAAAGAGGGCGAAACCGTGCGTGATGCTTTAAAATATTGGCACTCCCACAGCCTACTTCACAAATTTTGCTGCTTCCTGAAATTAACTTTAGTATCTCCTGGTAACCAGCCTCTGAGTCATCTATCCAATTCGTTTAGGTGAAATCAATGTTGGTGTGGTAGTCAGGATTTGATGCATAGAAATCAGCAAGTTGCTTCTCCAATATATTTAACTTCAGTTTGTTATTCCCGTCTATACTTTGCAGCCAATCTATTTTTCTGGTGATCATTTGAGTATTGTGGACAATTCTGGTTAAATGTTTAAATTCTCTTAATCAAACGGGCCGGATTACCGGCAATAAGAGAACCACTTGAAAAACTGTTTCTTACAATCGATCCCGCAGCAACAACACAATAATCACCAATTTCGACATCCTTTAAGATAACAACTTTGGCTCCGATCCAACAATTGTTGCCAATTTTTACCTTGCCCTTTTGCATAGGTTGTTTGCTCGGTGTTACGCCAGTTCCGAATGTATGGTTAGAATCGGTGATGTATGTATCTGGACCAATCATGGTAAAGTCTCCGATCTCGATTCTGTTACAAGCATCAATCATTACATTCTTATTAAAATAATTATTATTTCCGATCACAATCTTCACATCATCACTTTCCTCTTCAATCGGCCAAATGAAGTATCCTTGTGTAAAAGCGTTCATATCACCGATAATGATATTTTTGCAGCGTCTCATTCTTCCACGCTCAAACCTGTTCAATTTACCAATCTTTAAACCAAAGATTTTATAGAAAAAAATCCGTACCCGGCTCATAATACCGATTGGAATTCTTAAAAACAATGGTTCAAGCTTATGCCCTCTCACTGCACTTTCACTTTATTTGTAAATATTCTCACCCTTAATGTCATATTTTTTTCTCTAAACAAGAAACTACTCATTTTAACTTATAGTATTAAAAGCCAGTTCTCTGATAGAGCCTGAACAGCCATTTGGGGCATGTTAATCTGTATTTTCCCATTGCCGATTGTCTCAAGAGTTGAAATAAATTCTTCTTTCCTTTGTTGAACCGTATTTTGACAAAATTTAATAATGTCTGACAACGATTCAAATTCCAGCCACTCGGTATCTGAAAATGCTTGGCCATTTAAATTCTCAAACTCCACCCTAATCGTAAGTAAATCCATACTATCAATCCGGGCAGCCTGAAATGACGCATTGATAAGTGTTTCGTCAAAATCAGGAATAATTGACTTAATCTTCTTCGTATAATCCACCATAAAATTTATCAACAATCAATTAATGATTTAATATATACACAATGATCGAACACTTTCAACGCTAAGCTCTTTCTAAATTCAATATTTCTTTCCACCTGTCACCATAAGCTTCCCAACTAAAACCCCTTGCCTTTTCGGTTGCTGCCATACCCATTGCGTAACACAGATCACGATCGTTTGCTAAAAGCGTCAATACATTACAAAGATCGTCTTTATCTCCTGCCTTTATAATATAGCCGTCTTTGCCGTGCTCAATAATATCTGGCCCTGCAGTAGCATCCGTTGTTATGACGGGTAGTCCTGCCGCCATTGCCTCTAAAATTACCTGACCAAATCCTTCGAAGAAACTAGGGAAGACAAGACAATCGCATTCATCCAATAATTCAGGGATTTCGCGATATGGAATTTTCCCTTTATAGGACGCTCCAGGAAGGCCATCAACTAAAGTCAAAGCGAACGGACTGGACGGACCTGCAATCCATAATTCAGCAACCTGATGAAGTTCTGTGGCTTTCCATGCCTCTACTAGAAGCGGAAGTCCTTTTCTTGCTCCCAGTAATCCTAAATACAAAAACCGTGTTTTGGGCCTACTTTGATTATTACGCTTTCTTCGAAAAAAATCCTTTCCAACACCGTATGGATTTACAACTATTTTAGATGCTTTAATGCCATGCTGAAGTAAACTATCTTTTGTAAAACTACTTGCGACTACAATTTTGGTCGCAAGAGAATACTCCAATTCCTCAATTTGAATATCATGTTCCTGCTTCGATAAAATATTTTCCGACCAATCCGGATACCTCTCACGAAGGTCATTATATACTTTCTCCTTTTCGCGCGGATGTGCAATACTTTGATCTAAAAAGAATGGCTTATCACTTTTTTTTGCGCGCTCGGCAAGTATCCAAGAAGACGTATCAAAACCAACCACCGCCTCTGCCCCAGCCAGAAATTTCTGTTGAATCTTATTCTGAAAAGACAGGTTTCTTCTGTAAATGACCATCTCCATTTCTTCTTCGCGAAACAATCGATACAATGCTTGCAATTCAGGTGCGGGAATGTTTTTTAATTGATTTGAGTTTATGGAGCACTCCAGTATTCGGTTGGCTATTTTAGATTTGAAAAATTCAGGCATCCATTGTAACAACCAATTATCTGGAACAAAGGCAATCCCCGTTATAAATTTATAAAGACTCCCAACCCTGTTAAGCTGACAAGCCAATCGATGAGAGTATTGAGTACCCGGATGAGCTAAAAGAGTCTTCACGTTATCAGTCTTTTATTGCATACATCCACCGGTTGTGGTCAAGGGGTCGCTTCTCCGGAAAAAAAAATCTCCACCAGGCACTGTCTATGATTTTGATCTTATAACCATTCGAAAGTAGTACCCTACGCACATTCTCCTCCAATTGTACCGAATGTGTTTCAATCAGCCAGTCAACCTTTACATCTGGTGGAAATTTATAATTTTCGATAATTTGTTGTTCCCCACCATCAACATCTATTAAGACAAATACTTTCTTTTTGTCCTTCATCAGTTCATTTATTGAAATATCCTTTTCATTCGTACCATCAGATACAAATTTATCAACCAATGTATAATCCTTGTTCTCTTTAAACCCATTGAGTAATAAATTCCTTCTGAGGTTTTCTTTTTGGTCACTTGGTTCGCACAAAATAATCTCTTTTCCTTTGTGCTTTGCAAAGGCTAACCCGTAGTATCCATCGTTAGCTCCAATATCAATAAGAGTTTCTGCACCAGCGATACTCTTATCGAGGAACGGATAAATCTCCCGTTCATAAAGCCCCAACAAATGCAGTGTTCTGTCATTGGGTTCATAGTTGGTCAGCATACCTGAACTAACTCCTGAAAGAATTTTATTAGGCCGACCTGCCTTAAAGAATATTGACTTTAGTAGTTTCCTCATCACTGTTTAAAATTTATACACGTTCTCTTCCTTTACTGTGCTGCTTTTTGATAAAAGACGCCAGTATCGAAATTGTGTTCTGGATAAAGGCCTCCTGTTCATAATGGCTTTTGGCAGCAGTTTAAGAAAACTAAACAGCGCTTTCAGGGTATAGACCAACGTTTTAAAAATAGAAACTCTGTTTGTTACAGCGAACTTCAGATGACTTAGATATTTTCCGATCAGGAGAGGCACTGCCAACAAAGCTGGGAAGTACATAACTACCACTAGCAGGTCATTTCTTGTGGTGTTATGGCGAGCATCATAATACCATTGCAAGGTTCTCTTACCAGGGGAAAAATTATGAAATACCCTGATCTTATTTGAAAAAATAATATTCCAACCTGCCTGATAAATACGAAGTGAAATATCAGTCTCCTCTGCCTGCGAATGAAGGAAATCTGAAAATCCTTTAATCTGTTCAAGCACCTCTCTCCGATATGCGCATCCGCAAGTCACATGCAAAGGTAAGATTGTCCCTGTTTGTAATGTTGCATATGGTGAGTCCGGGGTGGCAATATTGAACATAACACACCCTGCACCCGGGTAAGTGTTGAATAGGCTTGCGAGCTCATTCAATGACATTTCTGCATCTTCGAACCACGCATCGTCATCGAGTGAAATCACATATTGATTATACCCTTTTGCGATGGCCAAATTCCGTGCATAGGCCTGACCGTTATTTCTTTCGAGGCGAATAAATCTAATATTAATCCAGGAAGGAATAACAGCTTGCATGAAATGGGGAGAATGGTCGTCAATAACCCATAAAATCGCAGGAGCATGTTCCAGCAAAGCGTTTTTGCTAAAAAACTCCGGTAACTGTGCGTATCGGTTGTATGTTGGGATAACGATATCAAACACCGTATTTGGATTTCATCCTATTTATCTCCTTTAAACCTAAAATCTTACCTTGTATCACCTTAGGCAATTGCAACCAATTTTGCTTTGTTCGTAAGCTAGAGGTAATCCCGAAAGTTTCAAGCAAAAATAGTTTTAGATTATATTTCCAACCGCCCCGTTGCAATATCCTGGTCATAACATAATAGCGGTTGACGAGCGCCATGCGTGAAATCTCAGCCACATTATCCTTGTGTGTTCCGGACTGACTCTCATGAACTATTCTTGCTGTTCGGGCATTGAGCAATGTGTAGTGTTTTGCAATTGATACTGATAACGTGAGATCCTCAAACATGGAATAACCTCTAAAAAAATCGGAAAAAACAGGATTTGGCAATGCTTTTCGTTTGTACATCGTGCATGTGGTGTTCAGCCACTCGCACCTCACGTAATCCGGTAGACCAGCTTCATCTTCCGGTAGTAGGTTCCACGCTGGACCGATCACTTTGCCAGCATAAGTAGCTAATGTTCTACCGTGCATGAGCAAATACATAAACCGTGTCATCCTTCCGGGCTTTGTATAGCGTTGATTTGAAATCATTGCATTTACTGCGCCCACATTCTCCTGCCACGTTAGTCCTACCCATAAGCGCCTTGTGCATTCCGGATCAAGTAGTACATCGTCATCCAAAAACCAAATTACATTGTGCTGCGCCAACGCAATACCCTGCAGGCGTTGACTGGCAGCACCCAACACATTCGCTTTTTGATAGATCAGGGTGATTTTCTTGGCCGAAAATTCCGGCCTATTGATTTCCTGTAGGTGATCTTCAGCTGAGCCGTCAACAATGATTACTTCCGCTGGCCAATAAGACTGGTCGACCAGGCTGCCAATCGTTCGATTCAAGATGGTCAATCGGTTTCGGGTGGGAATGATGACGGAAACCGGAAGTAGTGAAGGCGTCATATTGTCTAAAGCCTTATCCACGTATCTGGTATTAAATCATGAGTGTTAATGTATGGGTGGTTCATCCATTGTTTTGGGGCAATTACCATCTTTTCAGCATTTGAATTGAGCCATGCACCCCACCAAGCAAAGGTTGAATTTGGAATAATATAATGCCTACAGCACTTCATAAGTTGCAAATAATCACTAAACTTCCAACCTGCATAGCGATGCTCAACAAAGCAAATGGGTTGCTCAATAAAATCCATATTTTTCTTACACCATTCAATGTCATCCGAAAAGATAAATACACAAAAATCTCCTATTGATTCCTTCATCAACTGCAAGGCCAGCTCATAATACTCCAAACTGATAACCCCCATTGTTTGTGCCGTTGACGCTACCGAAACATAATCCGTTCTTCTAACATTTAAGCATACAGAATTCACTTGTTTGATCTTTTCTGACAACTCGTTAGCGTGGTCAGACATTGGAGAGATAAATTCGAAATCAGTTCTTATTAATTTCTCTATTCGCTCAAAGTATTTGTATGACTGCCATGTTCCCGACAAGTAAATATTACCCTTCAAATTCAACACATTCGAATCAAAATGAAATTGCTTTTCCTGAATTGCAGGATTACCAAAGAATCTAGTTTTGATTTTGAACACTATCTTTTGCGGAGTCGTCATTAGAGCAGTGTGATAAGGGGATATTTCGTTTTTGGTGGCAATGGTAGGTTTCAATGCAAAAATATCTAAATCGAAACTCCTGTTCACGGCATGCTTTCCCGGACTCCAATCGCGCAATATGCTTGTATCGAGCTTCAATTCAGTTCCATTACTATCTGCAAGTTGTCTTCCCAGAGCATATTGAAACATCTGATTTCCCAAGCCTCCCAATAATTGAACAATCACCATACTTACTTACCATCTCGAATTGACCAGCTTTTGCATATTTCCTCAAAGGTATCTTGAAGACTTTTCGTTATGCGCCAATTAGGATAATGACTCTTAATTTTCCGAAGGTCACTATAATAACAAATATGATCTCCGCTTCTATTTTGGTCATCGTATCTGAACTTCATTTGCTTTCCTGAAATTGATGAAATTCTATCAAATGCTTCAATAATTGAGCATGAATTCTCCACACCACCGCCTAAGTTATAGACTTCGCCAGCTCTTGGATTCTCAACAAAAACCTCAATAAACTTGGCCACATCGTATGAATGAATGTTATCTCGAACTTGTTTGCCTTTGTATCCAAATATTGTATACTCTTTCTCCTCTAAATTGCATTTTATCAAATAACTTAAAAATCCATGCAATTCCACGCCAGTGTGATTCGGCCCAGTTAAACACCCGCCACGTAAGCAACACGTAGGCATATCAAAATAACGTCCATACTCCTGAACCATAACATCGGCAGCAACTTTTGATGCGCCAAACAAAGAATGCTTACTTTGATCAATAGTAAACGTCTCAGGTATGCCATCGCGATACTCAACATCATCATATTCCCAACGCGAAGTCGACTCCTTCATTTTTATACTATTAGGTGCATCACCACAAACTTTATTCGTGCTCATATGAATAAAAGGTATTGCAGTACTACACCTTCGAACAGCTTCTAACAAATTTAATGTACCTACGGCATTCGTATCAAAATCATCGAAGGGTATTGAAGCCGCACGATCATGACTTGGTTGTGCCGCTGTGTGAACGAGCACCGAAGGAGATATTTCTTTAAGCAAATTAATAATTCCTGATCTATCCCTAATGTCATATTCATGATGGGTAAAGTTGGGAATCTCTTTTTGTAAGCGGTATTGATTCCATCTTGTGTCACCTTGAGTTCCAAAAAATATGGCTCTTTGATTATTATCTATGCCATGAACATCATAACCAAGCCTGGAAAAGTGTACACAAACTTCAGAACCTATTAAACCAGATGAACCTGTAACGACAATCTTTTTCATAATTACAATTGAGGCATTGCGTCAATAAAAATGGTGTTCACATATGTGTCGGCAAATGACACATAATTGTTTGTTTTCATAAGATTCATGATTTCTTGTCTTTTTTCCGAGCTTGCATCAATCGTAAAGTGAACTGTTTCCACACAAAAAATAGAAGGCCGATATTTATGGAAAGGAAAATTTGTCAAAATCTCCTCATCGAGTCCCTCTGCATCAAGATTAATAAATACCGGAGTTTGCCCGGAAAAATGGTCTCTTATTATATCTTCCACTGTTAGCAAAGGAATTTGAACAATTTTGTCGATTTTACAATGATGATCCTTCTCGAGGTTTTTGGCTTCCTCCTGTGAGAACGTATTCAACAACGGATTGCTCATAATGTAAAAATCGGTGTACCCCGAAGCCTTCCCAGCGATACCCACATTTAAGCAAACGTCACCTTTTCGTTTAGCGGATAAAATCTTAAACAACCCAGGATCAGGTTCAATACAAATTCCACGATATCCAGTCTCATAAAATTTATAGGTGTTGTTCAACTTTACAGGGTGGTTCGCACCAATATCCAAATAGTTGAATTTCTTAATTTGCTTCGCATGAATCAAAAACTCAATGAGCAAATCTTCACCTGTTTGAGAATAGGAAACATTGTAATAATTACCCGTTATCTTCTGATAAACTCTTTTAAAGAGAGGTTGATTAAATATATTCACTATTCTGTTTTTTTACAAGGTCCAGCGTTCACATTTTTTGCGAGTGCTAATTTTTTCGCATTTTTCCATCCAAACAATAAGACTAAAATTCCAAATTTACCTCCGATCCATTTATAAACTGTGAATCGTTGAAAAAAAGGGATTTCAGGCTGTTTTATACTCTTGACATAGACTTCATCACATACCAAATAGCTGTTAAAGGCCATGTATAGAAAATTTCTAGCCAACGCTGCTTTTACGTTCTTGCTATGCTGAAGAGACAGTAATGCCAACTTATATGTCTCCAGGCTTTTAAATGCTGATTTTAATTTAACACAATTGGTAGTTGTTTGGGTTAGTCCGCTATAAGTTGATAAAGTAGATGAATTATTTACCAAAGTCCGATAATAGGACATTGCACCCGCACAAAAGATGATTCTGTCGGCTTCCTTTATTACTCGAATAAAAAACTCACCATCATCATCAAGAGTCATACTTTCATTCCACGGTCCGGCTTTGTTAATCAAATTTCTGGGCGTTAGCCACCCATGAATCGTCATGAGATTATAAGGTCTCATCAATAACCAATCTAATGGATCCATATCTTGCTCTACTCTTCCACCGGGGCCTATACCACCAATCAAATGATCTAAGCTCTTGGTGAATCTAAGCCATTGCCCCGCGCAAACAATATTCACTGGGTCACTTTCCTTCAATATTTTTATTAGCTGAAGTTCTATTTTATTCTTCGCCAATAAATCATCCGCATCTAAATACTGAATAAAATCCCCTTTTGAATACTGAAATCCAATATTGCGAGCCCGCGCAGCTCCTCCATTGTTCACGTGAATAACTTTAACCCATTCTGATTCATACGATTTTGCAATTGACAGCGATTCATCTTCTGATCCATCATCAACTATTATAATCTCTTTATTCAACCATGTTTGCTGGATGGCGCTCTCAATCGCAACGCTCAGAAATTGCTCGCCATTGTAAACAGGAATAATAATTGAAACTAATGGATAGATCATTTTGTAGCTGGATGTATTATTCGAGACCTGCGCTGCGGTTACTCAATACGATTTTTTGCATGCTCTTTTGTTTTGAGTGATATCTCAATTTCATCAATGCCACTATAGTATGGAGCCCTGCCTACAATTAAACCATCAAATGAGTACGTGTCATTCAAATCCGCATTGGCTATTATCTTGAAATTATAACTTCTTAAGAATTGGACACATTTTTCATGCAATTCATTTGAATGCGTGGATATAAAGATATAACCGACTCTTTCTTCCTTAAAAAGCGTAGCTCCACCCTCCAGCATCTCAAGTTCATAACCTTGTATATCAGAATGCAGGATATCGATGAATTCAATTTGATATTCCTTCACTAAATCATCCATAGAAATAAATCTTTCACCTTGCTCATTTAAGTAAGACCTATTACAGACAAATGATTGGATGAAAGTTCCAGTCATGCTATTGATTTTCATATTGGTTTTACCACTTTCAATACAACTATCAGAAGGCTCAACCATATAACATACAGGCGATTTAACTTCCTTCTGAAACCACATGGAATAGAATGACCAATAGCTTCCTAACTCAACCATGACTGCATGATCAGGCATCGTCTTTAGAACTTCCTGAAAAACTCTCTCTTCCTGGGGTTCATGAATACCTTTACTTTTCAAAAGCATATTCAACATCGGATAGCCGTAATAACTCGTTTTTCCAACCCTAATCCCATTATGCAACGTGATCATACCATTTGATACTTTCCCTGAATTTGGTTGAGGTTTGATGAATTTAATATCGGGGCAGTTCAACACGTCATTAATTCTCAGATTCCAATGCTCCCTTGAGTTTGATGGTAAATTTAACATCCATACTCGGTACATTTGAAAAATATAAAGTACGGGCTGAAAAATTCTTCTGGTCACTGTGTATTTATTCATCAAGCGATCAACTGAAGAAAATAATAACATCGTAATAATTATTTATGAATAACTTTCTGGAAATTCGGAAAATCCTAATAGATGTGAACTTTATGGCGTGACATTTTTATTGCTTATGTTCAATCTTATCAATTCAATCCACCAGTCAAATTTCTATATTGCCAATCACCATTCTCAAATCAATTAAACATAAGCAATCGATAAATAGCAAAGCCGTTGTCCACGCAACGGACAACCTTATAAAGTCCTGTTCATACTTCCCAAATATGCCATACAGCTCAAAAATAAATATCACTCATGTTATAAAACTAATATTATTAGCCGCAGGTGAACATCGCCAACATTAATTCTCGATTTTATAAGAACCAAAAAAGGCATCCACATACTTAAAGTTACTATTTATATCTTTTCGGTTCCTCCAAAATGCGATAATCGCGCCTTTTCTACCAGCAAGATGAACACGGAAATTTATATCTCCCGATAGATTCTTAAATATCATTTGAGGAAGGTCGTTAACAATGTGTAAAAAAATTGAACAGGCCAACAACCACCATGAACTTACTTTAATTCCATGCATTTTTCTACCTGTCATTTTGTACTGATAGGGCAGTAACATCATGTATGAATAGCCAAATCCTTCATTTAATTTTAGTAAATATTCCTCTGTTAGTCGATTGGCAGGTACGAAATGTTGAAACTCAAGCAGCAAATGAAAGTAAATTCTGTAGCCTCGTAATTTTAGCGAATAACAAAGTTCATTATCGCCCCCTGATAATAATGACTCACCGGTGCGATCCGTTAAAATATTCTTAAAATTACTTTTGTATAACTGTATCAAAGCTGATTTTCTAAATACAGCTGCCGCCCCGTACACATAACTCTTTTCCATTGTGATGTCCACTATTCCGCCTTCGGAATATTTTTCCGATTGTAGACCGGTGGCGTAGTTGGACGAATATTTTGCAAACCAATCAGGGGGAGTTTCTTCGCAAAAGGGCTTGCCATACCCACCTATAACACCAGCTTGGGGCAGTTTTTCCATCGCATCATTAGCCATTGCAACGTATTGTGGAAATAGCCAGTTATCATCGTCACAGAAAATTAAGTAAGGATAGCGTGAACATTCCAATCCCCTTCTCCGGGCGTTACTTAGCCCGGGCTGCCGTTCGTTTACAATAGAAAATTGAAAATCCGATTTAAGTTCCACCCAATATCGGTTGGCGGCTTCAACGGTATCATCTGTAGAGTTGTTATTAACAAGAATAATCTCCCAGGGAATGGAAGCGGGTACTTGTTGCTCAGATAAATGCTTCAGAGTGGGATAAATTCGATCCTTGCTATTATAGCAACATATAATTACGGATACACCCATTATACCCCAAGCCGCAGTAATGACCTAATCTTTCTAGTTAGGGCTTTTACAAAGCCAATTGCAACTACTCGAAGTCCAATTCTACCTTTTGATAAATCAGTTTTAAATTGAATATGTATCCTGATAGCTAAGTCAAACAAATCTGGATGAACCAATGACAGCATTGGAACGAGAGGTTGCGAATTACCCTTGCGAATTGTGAAAATGTTTTGTTTATACCACCAATCAACTTCTATATTGTCCCACACTTTTGCTCGAATATCATTCTCGAAGTAGTATCCATACTTCATGAATTTTTCTTGCCAATATATAGGCCACTGCTCGTTTATATGATCTTGTCCACCTTGATTTGGAATGGCTGCAGAAAAAAGAATCAAGTCGGAATGCTTAACTAGGCTGGCGACCAAAGCATCCGCACTTTCTTGGGGAAGATGTTCAGCGACTTCCAAACAAATAGCAATATCAAATTTTCGATTTAGGTTGAATTCGTTGGATAAATTGATGGCCAAAAAATTTTCAGCAGAAATACACAACTGATCCACCGCCACGGATTCGCTGTCTATTCCTATTACATCAACAATCCCTTCTTCCTGAAAAACTTTAAGCCAGGTTCCAATACCTGTACCAACGTCCAACACGCTTTTAATGGAGTCCGTCTTTAGAACTAGAGGAACAATCTGACGTGGTGATTTCAGATTATGTACATCTTTTGAATAGATATAATTTGACACGACTTTCAATTAAGTTTTACTATTGATTCTTTTTCAAAATATATGTCACACCATCAGGGGATTCATGAATTCGGCTAGGTGAATTAATATCTGATAAATATTTATGCACAGCTCGGGAGCATCCCGTCCACTGAGAATAGTCGTCTAAAATGATCAACCCATTTTCAACAACCATTGGATACAAATATTTGAGTGAAGTCAGTATAGATTCATACCAATCTCCATCGAGCCTTAATATTCCAATGTTAGTTGGTTTAAAATCAGGGAGCGTAGCCGAAAACCAGCCGGGAAATATTTGATAGTTGGACTGAGAGGCCAATGCCATTGCATGCTGAACATATTTTTGCTCAGCAGTGCAATTATTATAGTAAGTCGCTCCACTCTTGTTCTGCTGCCATTCCATTGCTTCCTTACCATCTATCTCACCAGCTTGCGGCAATCCTTCGAAGCTGTCAAATAAATTTAACTTCCTATGATTCCCTATGATTTCGGCTATTGCAGCACTCATCCCTCCCCTCCACACACCACACTCAGCATACTCGCCTTCTACATTTATAAACCTCTCACATAATTCAAGATTGGCACAAAACAATACCTTGTCCATCATGGTAAAGTCTTTATACCTGTTGTATAAAGACTCATGTCTTGCTTTTCGTTTAGAGTAATATCTCCTGATGTCAATACCGGCTGTATTTAGAGCTGACTTAAATATCTTTTTCATTTGCAATTAGATTGGACTCAGGAACAATAAAGCCATTATTAATTACATGAGGAAAATTGCGCCCGACTGTTGGAGAATCAATTATCTCAAAACCAATAATTTCCTTTTCCCACGAAAGAGTTTCACTAAAGTGTGGACCACACCAGGCAGAAATCAGGTAACGGTCTGGAATCAACGGTGGCAATTTAATTGTAACAGAATAAGATCGCTCTGATGCCTCAAAGTCGATGAACGGATCAAGAACTGGTAAAGCCTGCATAATGGTTATTCCTAGCGAATTGCTAATATCAAATGCGACAAATGCCTTTTTATGTCTTTCTTTCGACAAAACCTTGAACTTAATTTTTAACTCATAGGCGGGTTGATTTCCTTGAATTAATACTTCTACACTTGTGAAACCCAAATTCCCCAATGGAATGATTCGGTTCCACACATTGCCTTTGATCCCGGCATAACTTTGTTGGTATGCCATAGTAACATCACCTACTCTTCCTTCTTTAACCAACAATCCTCTATCAAAAAGAAGTGCTCTCTTGCACAAGTTTTCAATAGCAGCCATATTGTGACTAACGAAGAGAACTGTTCTTCCTTGGTTCATGCTAACTTCCTCCATCTTTCCGAGGCACTTCTTTTGAAACTCTGAATCGCCCACTGCCAAGACCTCATCCACCACGAGTATCTCTGGCTCCAGGTGAGCGGCCACTGCAAAGGCGAGGCGCACGTACATGCCGCTGCTGTACCTCTTCACGGGCGTGTCCAGAAATTTTTCAGTTTCAGCAAACGCAACTATCTCGTCAAATTTTCTCTTGATCTCTGCCCGGCTCATGCCAAGAATAGCACCGTTGAGAAAAATATTTTCCCTGCCCGTTAGCTCCGGATGAAATCCCGTGCCAACTTCCAGCAGGCTGGCCACTCTGCCTTTGATGCGAATGCTTCCACTGGATGGTTCGGTGATCTGACTTAACACCTTCAGTAATGTACTTTTGCCGGCACCGTTTCTTCCAATAATGCCAACTCTGTCACCCTGTTCCACTTCGAAGCTCACATCACGCAGCGCCCAAAACTCCTCCTCTTTGGCACGAGTTTGTTCTTTCTTTTTACCAATGCCCCGCACTCTATCGGAAATAACATCACGCAAAGATGTATAGCGTCCACCCGCACCTGCCTCATGCTGGATCATAAATTTTTTGGAAAGGTGATCGACCTTTATAATGGGTTGGGGCATAGTTATATGTTATCAGCAAACGATTTTTCGGTCTTGCGGAAATAGCGAATACCGATGACTAGAAATAAAGCAGTTACCACCATTGATATAGCTAGCATGTCCCATTGAAGATTGGCTTCGCCAAGGATACACCAGCGGAACCCGTCAATCACACTTACCATCGGGTTGCTTGCGTAAAGAAACCTCCATTGATCGGGCACAATAGTGCTGCTAAAACCAACTGGAGAAACATATAATCCGAACTGAACAATAAACGGAATAATGTAACGGAAGTCGCGATACTTTACATTCAAAGCAGTAAGGTAAAGGCTTACACCAAAGGAAGTCACAAAAGCAAGGAGCAAAAAGATTGGCAGGAATACAATCTGCCACGAAGGTGTGTATTGATAACCGATCATCATCAACACAAGAAGCCCAAAGGAAATGGCAAAGTCAACAAAACTGGTGATCACTGCACTAGCAGGAATGATCAGCCTGGGAAAATAAACTTTGGTAATGAGATTGGTATTGCCAATAAGGCTATTGCTCGCCTCTGTAAGGCTGGATGAAAAGAACTGCCAGGGCAACAAGCCGGCAAACACCATGAGGGCATAGGGTGCATTACCTTCAGAAGGTAACTTTGCTACTTTGCCAAATACAAACGTAAAGACAAACATTGTAAGAAGCGGTCGGATAATGGCCCATGCAGCACCTATAACGGTTTGCTTATATCTTACCTTTATATCGCGCCAGCTAAGTATATAAAAGAGCTCGCGAAAGCGCCAAAGGTCTTTCCAGTAGTTTCGTTCGGACCTTCCTTGTTCTATGATAATGTCAAACTCTTCTTTCATTCAATCGGTAGTTGCTAACTGTTCTCAGAAAGTTTCCTTAGGGTCTTACCAATGACTTCAAATGAATATCGTTGGATAACTTCATGACTCTTGTGTCCTTCTAGTTGGAACGCTTGCTTTATCTTTGTGCTTAAGTCGTTCACGTCTCCCGTTTTAAAGACAAAACCGTTTTTGCCATCTTCCACCAAATCAACCGCACATCCTGTTCGATCGGAAACTACAATAGGCAAACTAAAATTCATTGCCTCGTTAACTGAGAGTCCCCAGGTTTCTCCTTCTTCCGAGCACATCACAAAAACATCTGCCACCGCATAATACTTTTCAATCTCTGTTTGATTAACAAACCCTGTCAGGTAGACGTCCTTCAATTCTTGCGACTTAATAAAATCTTCCATTTGTACTCGCTGTTCGCCTTCACCCACCATCACCAAACATTTTTCGGGTAAAGATAACTTTTCAAAAGCAGCCAGAATATCCAGCGGGCGTTTCTTTTGAATGTACTTTCCAGTAAATAAAACGAGTTGAGCATACTCAGGAAAACCGAGCTCTTGTCTCAGCTCTGCCTTGTGAGAAGTGTACTTACGCGCAGCGTTATGAAACCGTTCATTGTCAACCGCATACGGTGTAAATAAAAGTTTTTCTCGTTTTAAACCGAGATGCTCATAAAATAATCTATTCTGCTTGCCAATATATAAGAACCAATTCACAAACCGGAAAAGAATGCCTCTAAGCAGGAACCGCTTTAACCATTGGTTGAGCCTGCCCTTTAATAACTCCTGATTGAGCGGGGTCTCGGCACGGAGACAAACCGTATGGCCGGCCAATCGGCCAAGTATCAACACCAAAACGTTTGTCAGGCACGCCCAGCCATGCACGATAATAACACTAGGTGGTTGCCTGAGCAAAGCAGTCAGCAGACCAGGATTAATAAGTCCGAAGAAGCCGTTGTAAAAAGAGGGCTTCCATGAATAATTTTTAAAAAATCGATGCGTGTATCCCTCTAATACGGGAATGTCCCACTTAACCTCCGCATTAAACTGGAGGTCGCGATGGCCGGCCAACGTTTCGGTTGAGCAATACCAGCATGATGTGTTGATCCCTTGCTGATTCAGGTATTTATACAGAGGAGCAAAGTATTGAATGGGGTGGGAATTGATAAAAATGATCTTCTTCAACTAGGGAAAGGATTTAAGCTTCTATAGATGAAGTCAATTATTTTTTTGAAATACTTATGACTCCGAGTAATACCCGTAACCATTCTTCTTGCTTTGATATCCGTAACCATATCCGTAACCATAACCACCATAGCCGTATCCATACCCATACCCATACCCATAACCATAACCATGGCCGGTGCGATAAATATCGTTGAGTAAAATACTCACATTTTTGAGTTTGCCAGAGCGGTAAGAATCATCTAACGTTCTAATTAACTCAATTGGCGTATAATTTTGGCGTATCACAAAAAGAGTGTGATCTGCATAGTCCGCAAAAGCAAATGCGTCAGACACAATCGCCAAAGGAGGCGTATCAATAATCACAAAGTCATACCGGCTTTTCGCCTCCCCTAAAAATTCATACATCCGATTTGTAAGCAACAATTCAGACGGATTAGGCGGCACTGGGCCTCCGCTTATCAAATCAAGATTGGAATAAGAGGTGGATTGCACGATGGTGTCGAAATTGGCTATGCCCGCTAAATAAGAGCTCAATCCAACATCATTCACTAAATTAAGGTCACTATAAAGCTTTGGCTTTCGCATATCTGCACCCACTATCAATGTCTTTTTATCGGATAAACTGATCACTGAAGCCAAGTTGATTGAAGTAAAGGTTTTGCCCTCGCCACTAATAGAACTTGTAATTATGATCACCACTTTTTCACGCTTTCCCAAGAAATAACTCAGGTTAGATCGAAGCGCTCGAAAGGACTCCGCAATGGCCGTCTTAGGCTTCGTGAGTACCTCTATATTGTTTTCACCACTTTTATGCCCGATTCCTCCAATAAAAGGAATGGATGTTATTTTTTCAACATCTTCTTTTGATTGCACTTTGCTATTGAGTAACTCCATCAAAATAAAAACAAGAGCCGGAAATAGGAGCCCTGCTGCAAAAGCAAAAACATAATTCTGTGCAGGTTTTGGACTGGTCGGTCCACCCGCTTGCATCGGTGGGTTTACGATGTCAATATCAGTTGTAGTAGAAGCTCTTGAAATTCCTGCTTCTGCTCGCTTTTGTAAGAGAAACATGTAAATACTCTCCAGAAATGAATAATTCCTTTTAAAAGATATTAATTTTCTTTCAGCAGCAGGCAACCCGCTGAGTTCTTTTTCAAATCCTTTAACTTTATTAGCAATAAAATTACCATTTATGTTATCCACTGCTTCTTGATTTTTGACCGATTCCAAAATAGCTTTCTTTAGCTCACTGACTTTTCGTTTCGCTTCATTCACCAGTGGGTTATCAGTAGTGCCGTTGAGTCTAAGTGTCTCTTGCAGATCGATCAACTTTGAAATAAAATTGGATAGGATGGGATCATTAATTCCAATGGAAATAGGGAGAATAATTTTATCAAGAAATTCGTCCTTTTGAAGATAGTCTCTTAGGTATCGATAGTAATTCGCCTTGATTCGCAATAACGTACCCTGCTCTTCCACACTGCTTATCTGTTCACTTAATCTCTGAGCATCAGCGCTCACATCTGAAATAGAATTTTGGCTTTTAAAGCGCTCTAATTGTCGTTCTGCTAAGTGCAATGAATCGCTAATAATGGCAAGTTGACTACCGATGAACTCAATGGTGCGGGTGGCCGCTTGATTCTTTTTATCTAAATCAAACTCCTGATATTGCTGAATAAGGCCATTTATAAAGTCAATATCTTTTTGTGGATTAGATCCGCTGATACGAAGATCCATTACCCCCGCACCTTCTTCGGTCCAGGAGGCCTGCAATGCACCCACATAGGAACCAGTCAGGTGGGCGGGGTCACTATAGGTGAAAACAACAGGCTGGTTTAAATTGATCGTGGCACGCGCATTTGAACGAGATGAAAAAATAAACGTAAGCCCCTGATAGGTGACGGTGTCTCCGAAAGAATAGGTTAAAAATTCATTACTTTCGCTACTTGAATAAAGTTGATATTGTTTCGCATTGATTATTCTACAATAAAACCGATGATCCCCTCCGTTTTTCAACACAGTTGCTTTTATCTGAGGGTCATATATTTCGGTCGTTAAAACTTTCCCTTCGTTATAAAAAGCAACACCAAAATTCAACGCCTCGAGTGTTCGTTGAATGAGTGGATATGACTTAATTAGATAAGGTTCATTTTCATAATTTCGGTACCCACTTACCAGAGGGTTGTTATAAAGCAACTTTCCTTCTGATGTTTCTTCTTTTTCCTTAATTAGAATGGACGCTGTAACCGAATAGATCTTCACCGCATAGCGCGTTTTTAAATAGGCATATGAAAGTGTTAGTGCAAGTGAGATTACAAATACATACCAATAACGAAGTCCTTTAAATAGCACTCTTTTGACATCAATATTAAAAGGTTGGGCAGGCAACCGAGCCGGAAGCTCTTTGGGAATATCGTCAAGGTTCAATTTTTAAGAAGGTTTAGAGTTAAAAGGACAACTGAGACAGTAGAAACAAAAAGAGCCAGGTTTTGGCCAAAATATTTACGGTAGGCGCGCTGACGCAATGCGGGAACGATCAATATATCATTCTGATAGGTGTAATAGTAGGGTGATTTGAAAAACTCTTCCTCTAAAAGATTGAGATAAACAACCTCTGTTTGGTTTCCATTTTGCCGGATCAATTTTATTTTTGATCTATCTGCAAGTTCTCCCAAGCCGCCAGCCAAACCAATCGCCTCCATAATAGAGACACGGTTGGTGGTCAACAATGTAGTACCTTCATGATTCACTTCGCCCAAAAGAGTAATTCTGTAATTAATTAGCCTCACCCGAACAATAGGTGATTTAATTCCGTATCCGATAGCGATATCATGAAGCGCCTGCTGAGCTTGAAAAACCGTAAGCCCTGCTATCTTAAATTTGCCAACTAGTGGAATAGGTATTTCGCCATGTTCGTCCACCAGTTCGCCCACTAAAAGTGCACTGGCAGCCAATGCACCTCCACCAATAGGTTGCTGAACTGCTTGAGTATTGAAGAAATCAAATTCCTTTGGGGTTAAACTTTCAAACCGAACCGATACGATATCGTTGGATTGTATCTTATACACAAACGTATCGATATCATATGTTCTAACCACCTTATCTTTGGGAAGGCCAACTGCATTGACATCGTCTTTTTGAAGTAGCGTTACTTTTCGGTTTGAGACACAAGAACTGAGAAAGACCACTCCCAACAAAGCAATCCATCGGATGATATTTGACATGACACACATTTAATTAAACTTATAAATATATAGATAATTGCCGGTTAAAGCTTCGCCTCCTCAGTCCCATAGGGATGAGTAGGCACACCAAAAATTCTTCCATGCTAAGCCCTCAGCTCAGCCTCATCACCCCACAGCCAAATGGCTTTTTCAGGATGAAGATTTCCTTTATTCAATTCGTACTCTGCAGGTGACAGCACCAATGTCCGTATCTTTCTCTTGATTAATGCCTCTGCTTTCTGAACACATATGGCTAAGTAGGGTTGGTCGATCTCCCCTACCAATACTAAGTCAATGATTCCACTGTCTTTTCCACCGGCATAATCTCCCACAATGAATACACCATCTACTTTGCCCAGGCGATCGACCACTTTATGAACTACACTATCCAGAATCGTTTCGAAGCCCAAATACTTGTGAACTAGTTTCCTTAGCTCCTGATAAAGTAGGTGTTTGGTGTTAGCGCGGTACGCAATGGTACGTCCCTCGCTGGAGGAGATCAAATAGCCCGCACTTGAAAGCTTGTTTAATTCATGCCTGATTGAGTTGGTGGACTCACCAAACTCTTCCGCCATTTCACGGAGGTAAGCAGAGGAATGACTGTTGGAAAAAAACTTCAACAGCATCTTGATTCGCGTACGCGAAGTGATCAAAGACTCTAACTCTAGCACAGCACAAATCTACACTTTTTGAGTAATTCTGTTACTCGATAAAGCACTAAAGTACCATAGATGCTCTATCCATCTCTTTATCAGTAAGTTTCCTCACCGCTAGCTTGTCAATTTGAGCAGTAATTACCTGCCCGATCGACTCCAGAACCACACTGAATTGGTGTCTATTATGTACCGAAGTGAGCCTGCCAATGGCACCCTTCAACGGCCCATCCAATACCTTCACCATATCCCCCACTTCGACTTGGGAAAAATCCGCACCGGCTTCGATGAGCCAACCCGTTTCGATAAATCGCTGGATGGTATCCAATTCTGATTGATGTAAGACTGCCGGCTTGTCATTGTGTCTGATATTCCAGGCAATACCCGCCACCTGTAAGACTTCTGAAATTCGATGCTCTTCTACCAAAACAAAAATATAAGAGTTGAATAGCGGCACGGTCACTTTCTTCTTTCGATCGCTCCACTGCCGCATGACTTGCTGCATGGGAAGAAAGGGTTCAAATTTCTTTTTGAGTAAGAGCTCGTTGACCTTCTTCTCTTGCCTGCTTTTGGTATAAAATACAAACCACTTTTTTTCCATGCATCAGTTGAAAGCGCAAGTTAGATAAGTTTTCATTTCAGGATTAGGATATTCAAGCCGAAATGAATTAGGTTTGTTTCAATCGATCAACATATGAAGTTAGTTAAACCTGTCATCTCGCTAAGTATCACAATTGCGTTAGTCTACTTTCTCAACAATAGCTGGAGCTTCGGCTCGCCCATTCCACCTCTCGGAAAATTTGTGGATCCTTTTCATGGCTTCTGGCAAAATGCAGAGACGGGCACGGTGAACGATCAGGAGGTCAATCTTCCGGGCTTGAAAGACAAAGTAACAGTCGTATATGATAGCGCCCTTATCCCGCATATCTTTGCAAGCAACGATGCCGATTTATATTACGCACAGGGATTCGTAACGGCCCAGCATCGGTTGTGGCAGATGGAATTTCAAACGCACGCTGCAGCCGGTAGAATTTCAGAGATTGCTGGTGCGGCTGCTCTCGATTTTGACAGAAACCAGCGCAGATTGGGAATGGTACTTGGAGCCGAGAACAGCCTAAAGATGATAAAAGCCGATCCGGAAATAGAAGAAGCAGTCAAGGCATACACAGCGGGGATAAACGCTTACATCAACCAACTGAATGATGAAAAACTTCCAATCGAATACAAATTGATGGGCTACAGACCCGAGCCCTGGACGGATCTGAAGGTAGGTTTGTTTCTGATGAACATGGCAAAAACGCTCAATTCGGGCGAAAATGATATCGAGTTAACAAATGCGCTAAAGACTTTCGGCAAAGAAACTCTTGATCTTCTGTTCCCTGATCGCGAGCCCGTCAGCGACCCCATCGTAGATAATGAAGGAGGCTGGAAATTCAAACCAGTGACCCTTGACTCGATTCCTGCTATTGAACCGCTGGAAGTTGTTTCCATCAAACCGGTAGAAAAACAACCCAAGAATATTGGAAGCAACAACTGGGCAGTTAGTGGTAAAAAAACCGCTAGCGGCTCGCCCATCTTATGCAGTGATCCACACCTCGGGTTGACGATGCCCTCCATTTGGTATGCGATTCATTTAAATGGACCTGGCGTCAACACAATGGGAGCATCTTTCCCCGGTTCGCCTTGTGTGATCATCGGCTTCAATGATTCAATTGCGTGGGGCCCCACTAACGCCCAGCGTGATCTCGTGGATTGGTATAAGATCACATTCAAAGACAACACAAAAAATGAATACCTGAGCGATGGGCAATGGAAACCTACCAAGAAGTTTGTAGAGAAGTTTTCTATTAAAGGTCATTCGGACTTCTATGACACAATCGTATTCACGCACCTCGGCCCAGTGACCTATGATGAGTCGTATCATGCCGATAAACAAAATAAACATTATGCCTACCGATGGATTGCCCACGATGGAGGTAACATTTTGCGTACCTTCTATGAGTTTAATCGGGGTAACAACCATAGCGACTACATGAAAGCGCTTGATCATTATTACTTCCCCGCGCAAAATTTTGCTTTCGCTTCCGTGGCAGGAGATATTGCCATTCGCATTCAGGGCAAATATCCGCTTCGCAGAAAGGACGAAGGAAAGTTTGTGTTGGATGGATCAAAGACCTCCTCTGAGTGGAAGGCTTTTATTCCCTTTGATCAAAATGTGATGATCAAAAATCCGGAGAGAGGTTTTGTTAGCTCCGCCAATCAGTATCCGGTGGACGGCAGCTACCCTTACTTTGTCCATTCCAGTCAGTGGGAGCATTATCGGAATAGACGAGTAAATAGAGTGTTGAATGAAATGAATAACATCACTCCTCAGCAAATGATGCAATTGCAAAACGACAACTATAATATTCAAGCTGAAGAATACCTTCCTCTATTGATTGATGGTGTTCAATCATTCAACCTAAAGGAAGATGAAAAGAAGGCTGTTGACATGATGAAAACTTGGAACTATACCAACGATGCAGAAGGAACTTCGCCCTCTTATTTTGAAGCCTGGCTGGAAGAATTGCAGTTGTCGATATGGGATGAAATGGTAGATAGCAAAGTTAGCTTGCCGAAGCCTTCTGAATACATGACTTGGTGGCTATTGAAGAACAATCCAGATCTTTCTTTTTATGATCACCAAAAAACACCTGAAAAAGAAAACCGAAATGACATTATAAGAATGGGGCTTCAACGGGCAATTGAGCGCGTCAGCAAATGGGAAAAAGACCATGGTCGAAAAGCAGACTGGGCATACTTTAAAGATTCATTTGTTCGTCATTTGCTTCGACTGGAGCCTTTTAGTGTACACGCCATCAACGGTGGAAACCCCAACACACTAAACGCATCACGCGGAGGATGGGGCCCGAGTTGGCGCATGATAGTGAGTCTTGAGAAAACAGGAATAAAAGCGTGGGGAGTTTATCCAGGTGGGCAATCCGGCAACCCCGGAAGCCCTTATTATGATAACTTCATTGCTCCCTGGGAGAAAGCGGAGCCCCTACGTCTAAAGTTTGAAAGAGCTCCATCAGCACTTACCTCATCTGCTCTATTTACAACCACTTTAACACCTGCCTCAAAATGAAATTTCTTATTCAAATTATAGCTACCATCATCGTTTGCTTTTTACTTCAAACTTTTTTGCCATGGTGGACGTTGGCCATCGGAAGTCTGGTGGTAGCATTCGCGGTTGGCAACAAATCGGGTGTTTCCTTTGCTGCTGGTTTTGTGGGTGTCGGGATCCTTTGGTTCGGGATGGCTTTTTATATCGACCAGGCTACTCATTCAATTCTCACAGAAAAAGTAAATAAGCTTTTACCCCTTAATTCATTCGTGCTTACCACGTTAATCGGTGGTTTGGTGGGCGGCTTTGCAGCACTCACGGGAGCTTTGTTAAAGCAAAAATGATAAGTCTTTCTCGGCAAAAAGCGATCGACTCAATCGGGCTTTTCAAAAAAAACAAAAGATGACGCGAAATAAGATCATTCTGCCTTATATTTGCTTTCTTTTTTAGCTCCACGGAGAGGTGGGTGAGTGGCTGAAACCAATAGTTTGCTAAACTGTCGTACGGGTTAAACTGTACCGGGGGTTCGAATCCCCCCCTCTCCGCTGATTAGTATCTCAATCTTTATTAGGTTTAGGTATCAGTTGAATAGAACGTAAGATTCAATGATCTTTGACATGTTGGTCTCGTAGCTCAGCTGGATAGAGCAACTGCCTTTAACAAATAGGAGCCTTTGTTCAAAAACAAAAAATGGACAAATTGGATGGTGCTGTATCGGTGAACCCTTCGCTAAATTTTATAAATTTAGCATGGCAATACCGAGGAAATTTTCGGTCTTATTATTTTCGATATGAAACAACATCATACTAAGAATAAAGGAGACTTAGGAGTATTGAAGGCTCAAGCTGATTTGTGTTCAAAAGGTTTTCTGGTTTGTTTGCCTTTGTCCGAGCATTCTCCGTTTGATCTTGTTATTTATCAAAATTGCAATTTCAAGAGAGTGCAAGTCAAGGCAAGAAGCATTAAAAAAGGAAGCCTTTCTGTAAGATTTGAGCATATTTATTCTGATAGCAAGGGAGTACACACTAAAAAAGTGGATATAGATTCAATAGATGTTTACTGTGTCTATTGTATTGATAATGATGAGTGTTACTACTTCAATGCAAAGGAATTCAGCAAAAATAGCACAGTAAGTTTGAGGGTAGATATCCCAAAAAATAGTCAAGGCCAAAATGTAAATTGGGCTAAAAACTATCGGGAAGTTCCGTAGAGACTATACGCATCACACCTGAAATCGGTGAAGATATAGTCCAGACCACGAACCCCGATCCAATGGGGGCGATGAAAATCGAAGTGGTAAGCTAAGCAGTAGGTCGCTGGTTCGAATCCAGCCGGGATCACAAAAATTGTTGGCGAGTAGATATGTTTTTATATCTTCGTGCCTCTTTTAAAATTGTTCGGGGTGTAGCGTAGCCCGGTATCGCGTGGCGCTTAGGCGCCAAGGTCGCAGATACGAAACGAGCTAGAGTATTTTGAAATTGTGAGTAGTAAATTCGGGGTGTAGCGTAGCCCGGTATCGCGTGGCGCTTTTGGCGCCAAGGTCGCAGATACGAATCTAGGTTAAAAAAATTTCGGGGTGTAGCGTAGCCCGGTATCGCGTGGCGCTTTTGGCGCCAAGGTCGCAGATACGAAACGAGCTAGAGTATTTTGAAATTTTGAGTAGTAAATTCGGGGTGTAGCGTAGCCCGGTA
>VYKX01000005.1_pt1 | contig 182869 bp, 136 predicted proteins | sample 5114471 | NCBI WGS metagenome assembly VYKX01 (sample SAMN12291785, study PRJNA351875) | freshwater metagenome | isolation source: freshwater lake | place: USA: Michigan, Gull Lake | collected 2013-08-08
TGATCAGTTACGCGGGCAGTGATATTTTTTATTCCATCTGCACCAGGCAAAGTAACGCTGGTAAAAGTAAATCCTCCTGACACTTCACCAGATGTCAGTGTTTTTGTTCTGGAGGGGATAAAGGGAACTCCATCAACTAAAATTTCCAATATATCTCCAGCTACAGCTCCTGTTGAAGTAAGGCTTCCCACAGCGATACTAAACGTACCATTTTCGCTCGTGTTGATAAGTGGACCCGCTGCAGCGGTAGGGGCAGCAGATGGTGCAGTAGGCGCTGTAACGTCACGAGTTAAGGCCAAGGCCGCACTAGGAGAGCCATTGTTTCCGACTTGATTCGTGACCCTTGCTGTGATATTTTTTGCCCCATCTGGAGTGGGCAAAGTGACGTTTGTAAAAGTAAATCCAGAGGTTACTTCGCCAGCGGTTAACGTTTGCGTTATGGGCGTAGGAAAAGAAGCACCATTGACCAATATTTCTAATATGTCGTCAGCAACCGCTCCCGTTGAAGTAAGGCTTCCAACCACAATATTGAACGCACCATTTTCGCTTGCGTTGATAAGTGGACCCGCTGCAGCGGTAGGGGCAGCAGATGGTGCAGTAGGAGCTGATGTATTTAAAGTAAGCGCAAGTTGTGTACTGCTTGCTCCAACGTTTCCGGCTTGATCAGTTACCCTTGCTGTGATGTTTTTTGCACCATCGGGTGCGGGTAAGGCAACGCTGGTGAACGTAAAACCGGAGGATATTTGGCCAGCGGTTAAAATCTGCGTTCTGGGCGTTGCAAAAGAAGCACCATTGACTAATATTTCCAAAACATCACCTACGACTGCTCCCGTTGACGTAAGGCTTCCCACAGCGATACTAAACGTACCATTTTCGCTCGTGTTGATAAGTGAACCCGCTGCAGCGGTAGGGGCAGCAAATGGTGCAGATGGTGCCAGTTGATCTCTCAAATTTTGGGTGATTGTGGCAGTACCTGCCATCGCATCGAAAGTGGTGGTCGATCGAAAGATAGATGTGCCAGTTGCTGGTGTAACGGTAAGAATCTCGGAGCCGTCCTTTGTGCCGGCAATTGAAAAGTTTAGTGTAGCTGAATTATTTCCAGCAGTATGCGTAACAGTTACAGTAACTGCCGGATTTGCGGCCACTGATCCACCATTTGTTGACCCGGAAACGCTGACTGTAAAATCGCTAGGGACAAGGTTGCCAGTACCATCTGAGATTGTGGCTACCCCAGTATCGAAAGTCAACGTTGCACTACCGTTGCCCGCAGCAACAACGAGTGTTGAAAAAGTTGGAGCTTGGGCAAAGACTATTTGTGATGCCGCTAAAAAAACAAAAAGTGTCAGAGATACAGTTAAAATTCTTTTCATAATCCTTAAATCTTAGTATCCAAAATATCTTATAACCCAGGAATGTTTCCGTCTTTATCTACCTTCATCAGCAACAGCGAATTTACGTTTGCCAAACTGGTCGTGCCAAGTATAACGTGGCCGCCATCGCTGGTGGTGATGATTGATTTGCCTTTATCGTTGAAGCGCCCCCCAATGATTTTTGTCCAAACGGGCGTGGCATTGCCAAAGCCATCAATTTTTATCAGGCAGTAGTTTGTGTTTGTGCTCACTGTGCCAGGAGAGCCTATGCCAACAGTGCCCAATAACACTAAGCCACCATCTTGCGCTACGGCCAAACTGTTGCCCCGGATTTCGCCCGTAAGCAACTCTTTACTGTCCTCTTGCTTTATTGAGTACCCCTGCGAAAATATTTGAATCCCGCTCTCCGTTACTCTTCGTACGGTGATGCTGGCGTTGTCTGTTCCCGTTTGGCTGGTGCCTATGAAAGCGAAGTTGTTGCCATAGCGAATCATGTCGCCAGAAAACTCTGTATCAGTAGGCTTGCCAAGTGTTAGATCAAATAATACGTTGGGTGAATTAGGAGGGGTTTTTATAAACCTCATCGAAGATTTTTGATTTGTTTTAAGCACCGTGCCGCCCCAATAGGCCACGTCTTGCGCATCTACAAAAAGCTTGTTCGGCAAACTATTGTCAGTCAATGCACCCGCGCCATACGTTCTTGACCAGATTGGGTTCAGGGATGTTTTCGAAAATTCTGATAGAACAATATTGAGGGATGGTTGAGAAGATATTGACGAAACGACTAGAAAATTTCCTGCTGAGTTAACAGCCACACCTAGCCCTTTTCTGTTAGAAAGTGTCATCGTATTCTCCACGGGTGAATTGCCGTCTGCATCAGTTGTTATGATATGCAAGCTGGGACCATTAGTAACCTCTATCTTTTCTCCCACAATAACGTAACCCGAAGGTGTTAAACTTATGCTATAACCGCTGTAGGACGTGGTGGTTTGGGTTTGTAGATCCGGATAAAACTTTTGCCAAATCAGATTGCCAAACTCATCGGTTTTAATCAAGTTGACCCTTTTTTTGCTATCGAAATTGGTATTTGCTAGGATAACCAGGCCTTTATCGGCAGTTTCCAACAGTGCCTGCGCTTCGTCTTCAAACGATCCATTGAAGTACCGGACAAAAGTGGATGACTTTGCTGAGTCCACGGCACTTTCCTGGGCACATCCCCACAGCACCAACAAAAAAATCACGAAAAGTCTGTTCATACGCTAACCCTTTATTTTACGAAACGTCTTTATCTGTTCAACTACTTTTTTTTCTTGTGCAACTTTTGCGGCCTAAATACGGGTATGCTTGCACCCACCAGAGCCCCGATGTTATTAATTGTATAATCATTCATAACGCCAGCATAGTCGAGCGCAAGTTCTGAATTGTATCGTGTAGCTTCGTTTACAATATTTATTAATCCATACTGGTACCTGAGTTCAGCGGTAATGTAAAGGGAGCCGACTCGAATTCGTCCTCCAACACCAGCAATAACCGAATAGACCAACTTTTTGTAAGAATTGGTTAGATCTACATTGGTACCACTCACCACGTTACCTGTTGTGCCCCGGGTAGTATTTGCAGCAATCGAGGATGAACTCAAAAGGCCTATACCGGGACCAATCTCAACGAAGGGGTCAAACTTTGACTTTGGTTTCAATTTGTATTGTAGCATGACATTCAACTCAAACCAAACCTGCGATTCAGGAGCCTTCAAATCAGTTTGAGTGTTCGCGTTCGCGGGAGGATAGGGTAGAAATGGCGTATTGGTGTAGTCTATGGATCTGGTAACGTATAAGATTTCTGGCGCCAAAGTGAAATTCCGCCACTTGCTTTTTTTCCACCCTTGAAAAAGTGCCTTTTCAAACACACCTCCAACTTGAAACCCAAGCTGACCTGTCGTTTGACCGTTTCCTTTCGCGTTGCCTCCAATGTAATAATTTGAAGTTATGTTGGGCTGGGTAAGATTACCACCTCCCTTTATGCCCCAGCTAAAAACCGGCTTCGTGCGAAAGGTTTTATACAGCCCGATAAACTCCGCGGGATCTACCGCCTGATTGGGTTCGTAAAAATGATCGGCCTGCAAGAGAAGGATCATGGTACTATCCGCCTGCTCGGGTTCCTCTAAGTAAATAAAACCAAGCGTGAGTAACCGATAGGCGGTTACTTTATCGGCTGTGCTAAATCCATTTGGTTCGCTCAAACATTTTTTTAGCAACCCGGGCAACTCATGGAGCCGGCCTTGGTCGTAAGACGAAACTGCCAGTCGCAATGTTTGTGCGCAATTCTGAGCAAGCGCAAGGTTAATGGATAGTCCAAGAAATGCAAGTACTAAAATTCGCTTCATGCCTTACTTGTTGTTTGATGGTAAATTTTCACACGTTTTCTCGCGAGGAAGGTCATCGGCTACATACAGCTCCCACTCGTCTTTGCTCATGTTTCTCGTGATGCGCCCACACAATTCAGTAGACATGATCGTATTCTTTGTGGGCCAAGAATGAATCGTGTAGTCAGTGTCTGACGCCCGCATGCCTTCAGTGACGCTGTGTATACCGCCCATGATCTGCTCATCATCAGGGGAGAAGGCCATGCTCCACACCCAGTCGTTACCTGTAAGAACGGTAGGCTGTTCTTTCAAATTCTCCATGTTCCATAGGCGCAATGTTCTATCGTAGCTGGCCGATGCGAGGAATTTACCTGAGTGGCTAAACTTTAGCTCTTGTATGAGAGAAGTGTGACCTGAAAGCACACGCCTTACCTGACCAGCCGTGATAATTCGTATTTCACCCTTTTGATCGCCAATAATAATATCATTGCTGGTAGGGGAGAATACTACCGCCAGTACGTCATTCGAAGAGCCTTTCAAGATTGAGTAAACGGTAGGCGCGAAGTTTTTCCGCACGTCCCACACATACAAGTTTCCGTCTTCACCTACACCAGCCAGCTTGCTTCCGTCAGTGCTTAGATCAATTGATGTGATTTTCTCTTTGGTTGTCACCACTTCCTTCGAAGTTGTCAGATCGGAGTACATAATGCTTCGGCCTGAATTACTTCTTGCAAAAAAACCTTTTCCGTCAGGTGCGAAAATCACATTCTCGATATCCGAGCGATACCCTTGAATTTTCTTCGGTGCTTCAGATGGATTATTCAGATTCAAAAGCATCGCATAATTGGCGTCTCTGTCAGAAGGATACAAACCTCCGATGGCCAGCCAGCTTCCATCCGGACTTACGTCCATCGAATAAACTTGGTAGTTGGTGTTGATCAGTGGAGGTGGATCTGCAAACTCTGCAATTTGTTCACCCCGCCAAATACCACCTTGTTCAACCCATTTGAATATTTTTCCATCGCTACCTCCGGAATAAATGGATTTGCTCTTTGTGCTACTCACGATCGCTCTGGCTGCTTTGGTATGGCCCTGCAAACTCCTAGTCAAAGGATGATTGAATTTTTCAAGGGCTGCATACAGTCCATTGTAAATATCATTGTCATAGATATAGCCGCTATATCGCTTGTTGAACGCAAAAGCCTGTTGAGCAAGCAAGGATTGAAGGGTGGTATCATTCAACTCTTTCGACTTGAGGGCCATGCTTTTTGCGATCGAAAGGTAGCGTCTGGTCTCCGCATCTTTCTGAGCAGCTTTTGCTCGTGTTTCGCTGGCTTGGGCGGCAAGCTTCTCTTTTTCTGCATTGGCCTGTGCTACTTTTGCTAGCTGTTCTGCTTTGGTTGCTTTATCCAAATTTACCAACGCCTCCGCCTTGGCAGCTTCGGCATCTTTTTGGGCAATACGTGCTTCTTCAGCAGATGTTTCGGCTTTCTTCTTCTCATCTAGTGCCTGCTGCGCTGCAATCTTTGCTTCTCCTGTTGCCTTGGTCGCTTTAGCTTCATTTTGCTTGGCAATCTCACCTTGTTCTATCGCCAGTTTTTCCTTCTCCTTGGCAATTCCACTTTGTACGAAGGCGTATATAAATGCCATTAGAGCAACCACCGCAAATGAGCCCAAGACAATGGCAACAACTCGAGCGCGTTGCAGCTTCCTCTTCTGCTCGAGCTCCTTAATGCGTTGCTCTGTGTCATATTCTTTTTTAGAATACTCGAGGAAAACGATCGTACGCTCAAAAGAAGGGTTGTATCGCTGTCCCCACACCAAAGTGGGTTTATGTTTGGTTTGCCAGTTTAGCGCCAACTGCAAATCGGGTGGTCTCCACAAACCTGCTTTGCCTACTTGGTATTGTGTGGCTGCTTCCGACAAACGCAAATACATTTGAACGGCATCGGCTTCGTCTTCCACCCAGTTTTTCAAACGTACCCAAATGCGCATTAAGCTCTCGTGCGAGATATCGATCATCGAGCGGCCATGTAGTGAAATACCATAGGCAGGTGTTAGCAGCGAACGTCCGGGCTCTCTGAATTTGTCGATAACGGCAATTACATCCGCCTCGGAAACATCAGCGATAGATGCAATTTCGTTGAGGCGGGTAGGCCTGCGAATACCAAAATTTTCTCCTCGCCTTTCTGTAATGGCTTTGAAGATCGCCTCGCAAATCTTTTTTTGGTCGTCATCCAACTCATCATACGCTTCGTTGGCATGCTGCGACAGCGCTTCGGCCATTGTGCCAATCGCTTCATAATGCTTCAAGTCCAGGCTTTCGCCTTCAGAATCTTTATACCGCCCCCAATAGCTCCATGTGCGCATCAGCGCGTGCTGCAGAATGGGTAACTGATCTGGATTATCGCCTAAGTCATTAAGTAATTGTTGCACCAGCCGAGGGGCAATGGTTGCATCTCCAACCGCTACAGGTCCTTCAATCGCTCTGCGCTTTTGTTCGCGGGTCATTTGAGGGATGAGGTAGTGACTGTCGTTGATCTTGCGGGTCAAGTCAGGGAACTGCGCACATTCACCAATAAAGTCAGAGCGCATGGTAATGGCCACATAGATGGGCGCATCTTCATAATTGATTGCTTCCATCAGCAAGTTGATGAAGGCGAGCGATTCGTTGACGGAGTTTGGGTCTGAGCCATCTTTAAAACGGAATAGCTCTTCAAATTGATCGACCAAAACCAGGTAGTTAATATCGGCTGATCTTCGAGATTGCTGAATCGCTTCTACCAAACCCAGTGAGCTACTCTTTAGTAGAGTCGAGACAATCGTTCTTTTTATTTTCTTGTCTTCCGTATCAGCCATGTTGTAGTCTTTTGCTGACTTCAACAACGCTTCCGAAAGATTATCGATAGGAGCAGAGCCCGGGCGGGTAACGATTACCTCCCAGTTGGGGCTGGCGTCTGTTAAAAAACCGCCATACAAAATGGGGATTACCCCACAGTAAATGAAAGAGGATTTACCACTTCCAGAAGGGCCTATTACACCAACAAACCGATTCTTTGAAAGTTTGAGGAGCACCTCATCGCTTTGTCCTTCTCTGCCAAAGAATAAATGACTCTCTTCGATTTTGAATGGCCTTAGCCCGGGAAATGGATTGCCCGTATCCACGGCAGAGGGCGCTCCTGGCATTTCTTCAACTTGCTGGCTCATATTGACTGTTGTTTTGGGTGTTTCTTAATTTAACTGGCTTGATTCAACTAAAAAAAACTATTTACTGTCGTCCAAAAAATTTGATATTGATTCCATGGCGCGCACGCTGTCGCTTGCGATGACGGTAAGATTCTGACTCTTAAAAGCGTCTAAGTTTCCACTACCAACCAGCGCCTTTCCTTTGATTGGCTTTTTTCGCCCAAACCCTGGCGCCTTCAGCAAATCCAATACTTTCATGCGAACCCATTGGTCATTTACCTTTCCTTTAAAAATGATGGCTGAATCAAAATTTCGTAGGTTCTCGATGTGATGTTTCCGCACATCCAACAACTCGCCTTCAAATGCGGGAGACAAAACTTTATAGCCAGATTTTTCAATGGCTTCTTTGAATGGTTTTACTTCGGCTTGGTCGAGCCGATCGTGAACGAGGTAAACTGATTTGGTGGAAGACTCGTCCACATTTTTGCGTTCCAGGGAGTCAATCAACTCTTCACGCATAATGTTTTTGAAATCCTCCAGCGGATTCTGCAGGATTTCCGCGCCTTCCTGGGCTTCTGCGTCTCGTTTTAAATTATCAATAAAAGATTTTTGCTTGTCGCTGGCACTTTTCAAATTAGGAGCAACCCAAATCAAGCGAGAAAATTCCTGCTTATTCTGGCGTTTTGCAAAAGCGCATTCAGCGGCCAGCTTATTTTCCAAATCTACAACAGAGCGTTCACCTCCCTCCGGAATTTCTCCATATGAAGTGCCCATCAGGTGGATGGAGAGACTACATTCTTCTAAATCTTTTCTTACCGATCGCTCAAGCTCGTCCTGCCGGGTAGGCAGCGTATGATTTGGAAGAACAACGTAGCCATGCCGTATTAACTCTCGTTTTATGATGTTTCGTTGAATGGCCAAGTCGTATCCGGTTTCGGCAAGATAAATTGTCTTTCGCTTGAAAAGATTTTTTACCTCTGTTCGATGATCTCCTTCCTTCAAAACAATAAGAGCTTCATGAATATCATAGGCTAAATCGACCATCTTCATCCAATACTGTTTCTCGGCTTCAGGGCTAAAAAAGTCAACATATTCTTTGATCGCACCCGTTTCGTCATCCAATTGATACATCTCATAACCGAGCGAATCGCGCAGACGGGGAGGCTGTTCCTGTAGCGTGAGAGGAGATTTTAGCACCTTAAATACCCTGCTTGTTTTTGATTGAGAAGAAGATTTATGGAAGGCTTCTATCAAATCGAGACATCGACCCGATTGTGCAAATTCTTTGGTGAGTACGGCCACAAGGATCGCGGCATTGTCTAATGCCGGAGCTGTGGCTGTATCAAACTCTGACTTAATCACAATGTTGGGTTTGGTTCCCAACACCTGAAAAAGCATTAGTTCCAAAAACTTTTTGAATTGTGTGACCCAACCTTGCTCACTTTTTTTCGCTACTTCGTTGTCCTTTTCTGCATACGTGACGAGTACATCTATTTCATACGCCATGGTTTAAACTTTTTAGTTGACAAGTTCTTTCTTTTCAGTAATATTTTCAATCAGGCCTTGGGCTAAGTCATGGTGAGTAGCCAGAACAAAATAAAAATCAATGATGTTAATTTTGAAAATCACAGACCGGCCATTTGCTTCTGCTTCGGTAATTGCAGGAGTGGCACCCTCGTGGAATAAATCTCCAAACACATCCCCTTGTTTCAGTTGCTGCACCACTTCAGTTTGGTTTCTCAATGTGATTTCGCCAAAAGCCTGAATCAAAATGGGGCTTTCATCAGCGGGTATCACTAGCTTGTCTCTGTGGTTCAATGTGATGGGGTTGATTTTATCTGCCAAGTCACTCAAAATTCGTCCGCTTATACCCTGGAACACAGGCAACTTCTTGATCAGCATCACCATTTCAATTCCTAAAAAGAAACCATCGTCTAAGCCTTCGAGTAATTGATTATTTTCAATGGCAGAATCCAGGAATTTTTTGTCGCGGACCGGTAAGCGGTCAGAGATGGTCTGGTAGGCTTCCCTGTCTTTATTATACACCACCCATGCGGCTGTTTCTTGCAGTAACTTATCGCGGTTAAACATTTGACTCACTAGCCCACGGCTCACTCTGAAATCAGGAATATAAGCGGTGGAGTGTAACGCGCAGACTTTTGTCCAACGGTTATTGTAGTTAAAATCTCGGTTAAGAATATAGTTGATCGTTTGAATCGGAGTGTAATTTTCTCTTGGGAAATAGATCTGTAGTTTTTCCAGTTTGTCTTGCACCGAGCTGTCATCGAATAGGGGTATGAGTTTTGGCTTTAAGTCTTGTTCGACAAAAAGATCTAAAAGCTCTAACGCGTATTGAATACTGTCTGGCGAGCCCACCTCCACATTGGTCTTTACAAGCTGAACCGATTCGGGTTCATACAGAAGCGACAGTAACAACGTTAGGTGGTCATAATTCTCCCGAATTTCTTCTTTGAGCGCATCTCGTACCAGCAAGAAATACGACTCCTCGGGCAATTCTTCTAAGGCCGCTAAGTTCCAAAGTGTTTTACTCATTTCGATGTCTAGCAACTCCTTTACATCAAGCGATTCACGTCCTGTAGCTGTGTAATTGATCAATCGCAGTGAGTATAGAATTTGTCGAACAATGCGCTTGTCCGGATAGTCAATTTTTTTCCAGAGTAAACTCATTCCTTCTTTGCCACCTATGTGCCCCATAATCTGGATTAGCTTCAGCATGACGATCTCACTTTGCCCGGATTTGTGGAAAGCCGTTTCGAGATGCGGCAGTACGGCTTCGCCCACCTCTTTCAAAGCTGCTGACGCCTGATGAGAATAAACGGGTGATGAAAGTAACTCGATCAGAACGCCAAATGTTTCCGGACGTTTCACCTTGCGAGAGGTAAGGAGAGCCTCGCCACGTACTTTAGGATCAGCATCTCTAAGGAGTTCCAGTAAAATGAATATTGTTTTTTGATTCGTTAATTTTCGAAGCAACTTAGCACCAAGTATCCTATCGGATTGTTTTGGTGACTTGCTCAATTTCATCAGCTTGTCAATGGAGATAGACAAAAAATCACTATCCTCTGCTGCAACGGCAGCTTGTGAGGCCAATCCCTTGATTTCATTTACTTCGCTGACGACCAAGCCCAACTCCTGAATCTTGTCAACCGCAAATTGACGCACTTTTTTAATCTTACTTTCAGCTAGCTGCAGCAAAGAAGATTCGAACAAGGCCGGCTCTAATTTCTCCATTAGCTTCAAGCCGTAAACCACCTTTTCTTCGGCACCGCTGTTTATTTCTTTGCCCAATACGCTATCCATCGTATATTCCCGTACAACCTCCTTTTCAATGGCAGACTTGTTTTTTATCAAGGAGGATTGCAATGTTTCACGATACCCAATATACATACGATTGACAACCCAGTACCAAATAAATAAGATGGGTATGGTAAAGGCAGTGATCGTTAGCAAGTCAAAAACCTTTACTCTGTTGATCAGGACTATCAATCCCCCTGCAATAACACTGGCCAGCGCCATCACACTTCCCTCTATTTTTGTTTGCGCATCAATTTTTAACTCCTTATCAATCGGCACATAATAAAATTTGAACGTTGGGTTATCGATGGCATCTTTGAGTGAGTTAAGGAAAAGCTTACCCATAGCAATAGCGATAAAGAAATAGATCACAGAACTTCTCCCCGTTATGGTCGGGTCGAATCCGAAAAAATAGCCCAGCGCTAATGCAGAGACGGTGAATAAAATTAGTAAAACCGGGTTAATAATAAGCGATATCCTTAAGCCGTAATCTTGATTGATTCGATCTGTAAAAAACGTGGTAAAAACAAAGCTAAAAATAACCACAGTAGCCTCGAAAAAGCTTAGAAAATAGGGAAGAGAATCTCCCTCAAATTGAACCTGCGAAATATTGAAGAAAGAATAGTCAACGAATCGCAGGGCAACAGTTGAAACAATGACAAACAATGATAAGGTGAGTATGTATCGGTTGCTAAAATATTGGGTTATAGACAATTTCTTAATGTCAGCCTCTTTCATAAAACTCTTGTCACCTACCAAGTATTTATTCGATAGGCGTATGAATAGAAGCAAATAGACAACAATACTTCCCAGGCCGATGGTATATAAAGATTGCACTGAAATACCGGATGCGAGCATAATGGGAACAGTGAAAAAAGCGAGTATCGATGCGATGGTCGTTCCCAAATCCACGCTGCCAACGAGACGTTTGGCAACCCTCACATTAAACATACGGGCAAAAGCACCCCAGAAAACCAATTGGGTGATAAATGTAAAGGGCAACACAAACATAAAACCATAGCGATAGAGTGATTTTACATCACTAACGTACTTTTCACCAAACTCAATAAATCCGGTCAATAGAATTACAACAAGTAGATTGATAATGGCCAATACACGGAAGGGAATGCGACCTTGCAGAAAGTTGTAAACAACAGTTGCACCGAGTCCGAGAACACCTGAAAAAAAGATGGCAACAGGTAAATCTTCTGTTTCGCTAAAGAAGTTCAGGAATAACGTTTGTGAGGCAACAGCCACGGTAGCCATGAAGAGCCCCATAAAAAAACTAATCGCAAGCAACAAACCTACCGGACCGGTTTCTTCCTGCTCGACATCCAGCATATTCCAGAAGCGCTTCATCATAAGAGTAGGTTTTTGATTAATTTGGTTAAATCTCCTCACAATAGACGAAGAAACCTATTAAATAAGAGGTTTTTTTAAGATCGCTATTATTATTGATTTATAGGTAGTTGACTAATTTTTAATTTTTTAACCGATTCCATGTATTGATTTCCTCTTTTTTCTTTCGGAAGTATTGTAATTGTGAATTATTACAAATGAAAACAAAATTGATTTTCAACGCAATACCGAAAAAGAGGTATTTTTGCACTTTAATAGTGTCTTAATAAATACCCGTTTGAAATTAATTTTTAGATGATGACTCGACTCTTGTTTATTTTGGCGATTGTTCTAACTGGCACTAACAACTTGTTCGCCCAGCTCAACAAATCAATTGTTGAAGCACAGCGATTGTTTGGAGCAAAAAACTATCAGGCCGCTTTGCCAAAGTACCTGGAAGGTATACAAGGGGTGAAGGACCCACTCGTTTTTTATCAATTGGCAACCTGCTACAAAGTATCAGAAAGTGTTGAGAATCAAATCAAAGGCATTCCGTATTTTGAGCAGGCATTGGCCTTGAAGAAGGACTATTCTGCACAAATTTACTTTGACCTAGGTGAGCTGTACCTGAAAGACGAGCAATTACAAAAAGCAACGGATGCCTTTCAAAGTTATCGCGAGATGGTGAAAATGGACAAGAAATTGGTAACCGTTGCAGACAAAGCGATCGGGTCTTGTCAAAACGCAATGGCCATGATGTCGGTGCCACGCAACTTCACCGTACACAGCTTTTCAGGAACAGTGAACACGAAATACACCGAGTACAATCCAGTTGTGTCAGCGGATGAAAGCGTTTTAGCTTTTACAGCGCTCCGCCCCAACACTGGCCGTACAAGATCAGGGGATAAGTTTATCGAGGAGATTTATGTGTCGTACAACAAATCCGGCAACTGGACGGAGCCAATTGTTGTGCCTATCGCTTCTGAATATAACGTAGGAACGGCTGGGATATCTGCTGATGGTCAGAAAATGGTAGTCTTTATGGGTGGAAATGCAGACCCCGGAAACTTATTCTTAGTCACGAAGTCAGGTGATGTTTGGTCAAAGCCAAGTATTTTGTCGCCAACGATTAACTCAATGGGTTTGGAATCAACTTCTAGTTTGACGCCTGATGGTAAGGTGATCTATTTCGCCAGCGATCGGCAAGGTGGTAGGGGAGGCCTAGATATCTGGAAGATAGAATTGAAAAGTGATGGCAAGTGGAGTCCACCAATCAATTTGGGGCCTGATGTAAATTCGAAAGATAATGAAGATGCGCCCTTTATACACCCTGATCAAAAGACTCTTTTCTTTACTTCTGATGGCCACTCTACGATGGGTGGACGAGATATTTTCAAAACCAGTTTGGTGAATGGTAAGTGGACCAAGCCTGAAAACATGGGCTACCCAGTAAACACAACTTCCAACGATAATTACTTCACACTTTTGGCGGATGGTAAGCGTGCCTATTTTTCATCAGACCGAAAAGGAGGACAGGGGGCACAGGATATCTATTATCTAGACATGCCTGAGAATTCGATGACTATTCCGTTGACGATGATCAAAGGCAGAGTGTTAAACACGGAGACAGGGAAACCGATGCCTACCAAAATGTATGTGGTTGATATGGACACGAAAAGGGAGTTGGAGTTTGTCTATAATCCAGATCCAAAAACCGGAGAGTATCTGATCATTTTGCCACCTTCCAAAAACTACGATATCGTCATTGAATCAGAAGGGTTTCTTTCCTACACGTTAAATGTGAATATCCCCAATCAGACTTATTTCTATGAGTTGTATCAGCAGGTGAGTTTAAAGTCAATTAAACAATTTGATGTGGTGGTAGGTCAAGAAGTGGAAGTAAAAAATGCTTTCTATGATACGGATGCTGATATAAAGACCGAGTTACGCAAGTCAAATGAAGCTAAACTGGTGCAAACTGGAAAGGTAGACGTCTATGACATGATGTTGGATTTAATGGCTGCGGATGATAAAGAGGGGATAGACTATTTGGTGAGTTTGATTGAACACACCGATCCGATTGACGGGGTTAACTTCAACGAAAAAGAAAACTCCAAAATTGATGTGGTGACACGAACATTTTACTTTGACGAAAGTGATGAAAGTAAGTTTGAACAGAAAAAAGTAGATGGTAGGGTGGTGTTCTCATTACCTACCGTAAACATCACAGAAGAACTACAAAATAAGAAAGCGGGTCTGAAGCCAACTGCGGCATTTGACAAAAATGCGCTGGCGAAATTCAGCAAAGTATTTTTTGATCAGGGGAAAAGTGAGCTCAAGTCTATCTATAACAAAGAACTGGATGGCATTTTGACAGCTTTAAATCAAAATCCGGTTTTGGGGGTTGAGATTTCTGGTTTTGCTTCGGCAGAAGGTACCGAAGAAGCTAATCGAGAGTTATCTAACAAGCGGGCAATAGCTGTGCTTGATTATCTTAATCATCAAGGTATCGTGAGAAGGCGCATCGTAGCCAAGGGCTACGGTGCTACTAAAGATCAAACGGCTGCCAAAGAAGAGGGAAGGAGAGTAGAGGTACGCGTGGTTGAGTTAAAATAATGCCATCAAGGAATTAACAACGAACTATCTCCATAGCTTAAAAAACGGTAATTATTCTCAAGGGCCGTTTGGTAGATTTTTTTCCAGTCCTTTCCAACCAAAGCGGCAACGAGCAGCATTAGCGTAGATCCTGGCTGATGAAAGTTAGTGATCAACGCATTGGCTGTTTTTATTTGATAACCGGGCACGATGTAGATTGATGTTTCTCCAGCCGATTGGGTTTCGCCATCGCGGATCATTTTTTTTAGCACGTTTTCAAAAGCTTCCCTGCGCCCAATGGTTTTTGTTCTTTTGTTTTCTTGATAAGGTTCATCTTGAGCTATCTGAAAGACCGCATCAGGTTCACTAGCTAATTTTACACCGTACCAGTACACGCTTTCCAACGTCCGCAAAGAGGTTGTGCCCACCGCAACGATGCTTTCTTGGTTGAGCAGATTTTCAAGGTTTGTTTTTGAAACCACCATTTGTTCGGCATGCATGGTGTGATCTAGAGCATTTTCTGCTTTGACAGGCTGAAAGGTCCCCGCACTTACGTGCAGTGTCAAAAAATCATTGGTAATTTTACGTTCACGAAGCTTCTCAAAAACACGCTCGGTAAAATGTAGTCCTGCCGTTGGGGCAGCCACAGCTCCCTCTTTTTCCGAGTAGATTGTCTGGTATCTTTCTTTATCGCTCGCCTCAACCTCTCGTTTCAAATAGGGAGGTAAAGGAGTGGCGCCCATGTGTGAAATGATTTCTGCAAACGAAAGTTGATCCGACCATTTGAAACGAACAATAGATTTTTCACGATCAATGAAGGTGGCGGCTAGCTGACGATTGCCGACCCGTTTTCTCAATATCCCTTCGTTCCATCGTTTAGCATTCCCGACAGCCACATGCCACTCGCAAGAGCCGTGCGCTTCCATTGCCACCGATACTAGTGGTGAGGGCGAAACCGGATTTAACAGGAATACTTCAATTTCTGCACCCGTTTCCTTTTTGAACAAGAGGCGGGCAGGGATCACTTTTGTGTTGTTGAAGACCAACATAGAATCTGCCGGCAAGAACTCATCAAGGTCGGTGAATTGCGAATGAGTGATCACGCCTTTTTTGTAGATGAGCAGTTTTGAGTGATCTCGCTGTGGCAATGGAAAAAGTGCAATTCGCTCTGGCGGGAGTTCGTATTTGTACTCGGTAATATCAATCATTTTTTCCATGCGCAGGCAAAGGTAGCAGTTGTGTTTTATGGTTTGCAATCATAACATAGATGTTTACTTGTTTTGATATTCAGTTTTTAACGCGAACTTTAGCTATCCAATCTATTTTGTTGATGGCATTAAGAGTTAGCATTCACAAGCAAGTTTTTCACTTTAATTTCGAAGCCAGAACATCGCGAGGCCCAATGAAAAATCGCACGGCTTGGTTCATTAAGCTTTGGAATGAATTCGATTCATCAATTTTTGGATTGGGGGAATGTGCTCCGCTAGAGGGCCTGAGCAAAGAGACCGAGGCTGAGATGGATTTACTTCTCGCCAGCTTAGAATCTAAAATCAACAAACAGGCTATTGAGTTGCCTTCGGCAGGGTTTTCAGCCCTCAGCGATATCAATCATTTTCAGCTTCAACACCAACTTACGCCTGATGTTTCCTCGATTTGCTTTGCCATGGAGACTGCGTTGCTTGATTTGGTAAATGGCGGAGTTCGAACGCTATTGAAGACGGATTTCCTGAAGGGTGTACCAATTCCAATTAATGGTTTGATATGGATTGGAGGATTGGACTACATGCTGCAACAAATCGACATCAAGATTAAGGATGGATTTCAATGCATTAAGATAAAAGTCGGTAGCCTAAACTTTGAAAAGGAGTGTGACATCCTGCAATACATCCGAAGAAAATACTATCGGGAAGATATCGTTGTACGACTGGATGCCAACGGAGCTTTCAAGCCGGAGGAGGCGATGTTCAAGCTATTGGATATGTCGCGCTTTGGCATTCATTCAATTGAACAGCCCTTGACGGCAGGAGCCAAAGAAACCAAATCAATATGTGAGCAATCACCTATTCCAATCGCGTTGGATGAGGAACTTATCGGAGTGAGTACTAGCGGGGAAAGAAAACGGCTTTTAGAAAAGTTACGGCCTGCTTATATTATACTCAAACCCTCCTTACATGGTGGGCTCTTCTCCTGCCAGGAGTGGATTGCATTGGCTCAGGAACTAAAGATAGGGTGGTGGATGACATCAGCCCTTGAATCCTCGGTTGGGCTTAATGCGATCGCTCAGTTCACTTCTAGTTACGAGATTGAGCTGCCACAAGGCCTTGGCACCGGACAGATTTATGAAAACAACATCGAATCTCCGCTCACTGTCAAAAAAGGTCAGATATACTATAATCAATTGACTAACTGGGATTTGAGCTCCATTTTTCCGCCAGAGAAAGAATCTGAAGTAGTAGATAACTAATTAATTTAGTTTTATTCTTGCTTTTTGATTGGAATAACTGTTATTTCACTAAAAATATTAGTTATGGAGGAAGCAAAATTGAAGATAAAAAGCAAAAAGTTGCAATCAGGTAAGTATCAAGTTGACTTTTCGACCGAGGGAAGCCAGCCAACTTTCTATGGATATCTGCTGGCTGAGCCATTTACACCCCTTAATGAAGTGATTGAAAAAATACACCGCCATGTTGCTTCAATGGGTAATCGCCCAAGGTATTTTCAACGCAATTTGTTTTCCCTCGGCAATCGAGAAGTTAATAATGGGCGAATTTTAATCTTTCAAAAATAGTATGGTAAAGCTCAATGAAAACATGCGAAGTTTGCGTAAGCGATTGAAGCTTACCCAAGATCAGTTTGCTGCAAAGCTGGATATCAAGCGATCTTTGCTTGGTGCCTACGAAGAGGGGCGTGCCGAGCCCAAATTAGAACTTCTTCAAAAGATCGCTGAAGTATTTCATGTTACAGTAGATGATCTCATCGGTAAAGACTTATCAGCAACGAGTTCAGAAGGTTTGATGACTGCCTCCACCGGGGGGCTTCGAACCAAAGAAGTTTTGATTGTCACTGCTGATTCGGGCGGAAAAGACAATATAGAAATGGTTCCCATCAAAGCAGCAGCCGGTTATCTTAACGGATACGCTGATGCAGAGTACGTGAAAGAACTTCCGAAGTTTCAATTGCCCATTTTGAAACACGGCACCTACCGTGCGTTTGAAATTAGTGGGGATTCGATGTTGCCACTGCTTTCGGGTACAATTGTCATTGGTGAGTATGTGGAAGATATCAGAAGCATTAAAAGTGGCAAGACCTACGTGCTTGTTTCACAGCGAGAAGGAGTCGTCTACAAAAGGGTGTTTAACTACCTCGAAGACAGTGGAAAGCTCTTTTTAGTTTCAGATAACAGGCACTATTCTCCCTATCAAATAGATGGTCACGAAGTAATCGAGGCGTGGGCAGCGAAGGCTTATATCAGTGTTCAGTTCCCGGATGTTGAAAGCAAGAAAGATGTGTCAGTTGAGGAACTGGCAGGCGTGGTGTTGGATTTGCAGAAAGAGATTTTTCAGTTGAAGTCAGGTAAGAATAAAGAGAATTAACTTAGCGGTTGCCAAAATCTGTTTTCCGGTGGTTTGTGTGCACGCAAGCCACGGAGGCAGTGAGGGTGCTTAGATTCAAGATTTTAAATCTAATTAGTTTACTTGTTGGGTGAACTATTGTATCGTTAGGCAAACTTTTCAGTTTGTATATTTGTATTGAATCGACTTTATTAAATTGTGTATGGGACTAATTTATGCGGAAATAGAGCTTATCAACGCAGGAGATGTTGAGATGGCTAGAAGAAACTTGATGGATGTAGATGACGTAAAGCGAATTCGAGTAAACGCCTTAGTCGATACAGGTTCATACATGCTTGCCATTAATGAGTCGATTCAAGAGCAGCTTTCATTACCTATTCTAGAAACACGCAAAGCCCAACTTGCAGATGGTTCTATAAAAGAATGTGATGTGGTTGGCCCTATTGAATTGAAATTCAAGAATAGACGAACACTGACTCATGCTATGGTGCTGCCTGCAGATTCGGAGGTATTATTAGGTGCAATCCCGTTGGAAGATATGGACGTTTTGATTGATCCACTTCGCCAGCAACTGATCGTAAATCCCGAGCATCCGTATTTTGCACAGATGAAAATGAAGTAGAATTAATAATCCTTGATGTCGTTTCTTTTTTGTTGATTTTCTAGGGTTGCCAAAATCTGTTCTCCGGTGCTTTGTGTCACGCAAGCCACGAAGGCAGTGAGGGTTTTTATATGCAGAATTCGTTCAATCATTCTGCTGCGCTCAACAACGCAAGGGTTTTCACGCGGTTTAATTTGCCCGAATCAGTCCGTATAAACGATGGTAGGCAAATGATAGATCTTGGCACTTCAAATTTGTATAGCTTACTTTTTAAGCTTTGTTTCAATTCTTCTTCTTGATGTTCTGATAACTTACCTTCAACGATGAGTGAGACAGCTTGTCCCCATCGCTCATCAGGCAACCCGGTGATAAAGAACCAATTTGTGATGTTTAGCTGAACAAATATTCCCTCGATTTTTGTTTCAATTGTTTCTGGAAAAACTTTGAGGCCACCTGTATTGATTACGTTGTCCCAGCGCCCTAACCAAATAAATTTGTTTACGTCTACCATTTCAACGATGTCATTGGTGACTATTTCATGTTCGAGGTAGGATGTTACAATGCATAAGCAACCACGTTCGTCCTGCCGAATAGAAACACCAGGGAGAGTGGTAAAGAAATTAGATTTAAGCGACCCGTTTATTTGTTTCAATCCGATATGCGAAATAGTCTCCGTCATTCCATAAGTCTCGAAAAATAGACTCTTACAGTTTTGCAACTCGAGTTTGGTCGAGTGATCCAAAGGCGCACCGCCAATTAAAACAGACCTTAATTGGTTCAGGAATATTTTTTGAGGTGATTGGAGAATGGCCTTCACCTGATACGGAACCAAAGCTGTGAAATCTATCTTTCTTTCGGGTTCAATTCGTTCGAAGGGATTGGCACAGGGCTCTACTGCAATGATATGCATGCCCATCTCCAGGCTTCTCACCAGCATCATTATTCCGGCAATGTATGACGTATCTAAGCATATTAGTGAAGTTTGATTCGCTCGTAGTCCAAGTGCCTGAATGGTGCCGTTGGCACTGGCGATCATGCTTTGTCTGTTGATGAAAATCTTTTTTGGTATACCCGTAGATCCGGATGTTTGGATTTCAAATTGCTGTTGACCTGACAACCATCGCTGGCAAAAGTCGATTGTCCGTTCTTCGAATGTGAAAGGCTGACTTATTTTGGGTAAGTCTTTCAACAAGTAATTTTTGTTGCCATATTGAAGCGTTGGCGAATTCATGGCGTGGTGATCTGATTCTTGACCAAGGCAATTTCATTATCGACATTGACGATATGTTGTAGTTCCTGTAACTTAATTAATGTTGTCTTCAAAAAAGATTGATGGTGAGTAGTGGAAGGAAACAACGATCGATGAGCTAATGCATGCTTGACTTCTTGCCATTCGCTTAAAAATGTTTTTGTTTCTGGTTCGAAATATTTTTGTGAAAATTTTTGCCAGATATATTCTTCCGCTTCGTTAGTTGGATGAATACGATCCTCTTGATAGAATCGGTAGTCGCGCAAATCGTCCATCATAATCTCATAAGCTGGGAAATAGTCAACCCCCGATCGTTGTGATAGCTTATGGCAGAACAGTCGTAAAGTGGATTTACTGACGCTATTAAGTTCCATCGTGTCTTTGAGATGGCGCACTGGACTCACTGTCACAATTATATTGAGGTCGGGATTTATTTCTTTTAATGCAGAGTGAACTTCGTAAAAAGAATCTTCCATAGCCTCTATTGACAAAAGCTCTTTCGAAAAGTAAGTGGATGGAACCTTATGGCAATTAGCTACCCATCGTGCCGAGTCCTTTCGTTTGTAAGCCCATGCCGTTCCGTAAGTGATAATAACAAAACGAGCCGTACTGATAAAATGATTCACTTTGTTGACTGCGTGACTGATTTGTTCAGCTAGTTCTTGTCGACTGAGACTCGCAAAACTGGAGTGGAACTGATAGTGGTAATGAACTTCTTGATGAACCAAAAAATCCCCATCAGATACCTCGCCTTTTCTCAACGCTACCTTCAACAAGTGGTGGATAGAAAGTGGGCTGTACACAGTTCCAAAAGGATTGATCGTGACGTTAAATTTGTTGTCGTTCAGATATTGGCCGATGGCCTGTGAAAAGCAAGAGCCGATTGTTAGGATTGGGTCATTGAGGTGAATCGGTCGATCAGCCAATAGCACATTCAAATCAGTCTTCCATTCTTTCATCGCAGCCACAGATTTTTTTGCAAACGGCAATTCGTTTACAAACAAAAGTATCTATTTTTAGGCTTCTAAATTAAACGCGAAACTATGCTTTCACAGAAAGAAATTGAAAAGATTCCGACTCAAATTTTTAAGACATCCGAGGCAGCCTCAATTTTCGTGGCAAATGAAATTGCTACGTTAATCAGATCGAAACAAAAGGAAGGGAAACCCTGTGTGTTGGGATTGGCAACCGGCTCCACACCCACACGCGTGTATTCCGAATTGATATCTCTTCATAAACAGGGACTTAGCTTCCAAAATGTATATACATTCAATCTGGACGAATACTACCCGATGTTGCCCAACTCACTGCAAAGTTATGTTCGGTTTATGCATGAACACCTGTTTAATGAAATTGATATCCCGAAGGAGCAAATTCATATTCCAGATGGAACACTTTCGAAGGATCGCATTGCTGAATTTTGCAAAGCCTACGATGCAAAGATTGCTTCCTTAGGTGGTATCGACCTTCAGGTATTAGGGGTAGGTCGTACAGGGCATATTGGATTTAATGAGCCGGGTTCTTCTGAAAGGTCAACGACCCGTTTGATTACACTTGATCAAGTAACACGCATCGATGCCGCAAGTGATTTTTATGGAGAAGAGAATGTACCTACAAAGGCGATCACCATGGGCGTGGGTACAATCATGCAATCCAAGCGGGTAATCATGATGGCCTGGGGCGAGGGCAAAGGTGCGATTGTGAAGAAAGCTGTCGAAGGTCCGGTGACTGATCAAATCCCGTCCACATTCTTACAGAAGCATCCAAATGCTTTGGTGATTTTAGATGACGCAGCTTCTTCTCAGCTAACCGCCATCAATACACCATGGTTGGTAGATAGTTGCGATTGGGATGATAAGTTGGTTCGTAAGGCAATTGTCTGGTTGTGCCAAACCGTAAAAAAGCCGATTCTAAAATTGACCAATCATGATTACATGGAGCATGGGATGGGGGACGTCCTGACGGAATTTGGCTCCGCGTACCAAGCAAATATTAAGGTGTTCAACCAGTTGCAGCACACCATCACTGGTTGGCCTGGAGGCAAGCCAAACGCAGACGACTCCAACCGCCCAGAGCGTGCAAAACCATTTCCAAAGAAAGTAATTATTTTTAGCCCTCACCCTGATGACGATGTGATATCGATGGGTGGCACATTTATTCGATTGGTAGATCAGGGGCACGAAGTTCATGTGGCCTATCAAACTTCAGGAAACATTGCTGTGTTCGATGATGATGCCATTCGGTTTGCTGATTTCGTTCGCGACTTTGATGTTTCTTTTGGGCTGAGCAAAGAGGACGGGGCAAACTTTTACAACAAGATTGTCAAGGCCATTAAGGAGAAAAAACCCGGGGAGGTGGACAGCCCAGAAGTAATGAAAATTAAAGGGTTGATAAGAAGGGGAGAGGCTAAAGCAGGTTGCCGTTATACAGGTATTCCTGATTCTCAGGCTCACTTCTTGGATATGCCCTTTTACGAAACCGGTGCGGTGAAAAAGAAGCCACTCGGAGAAAAAGATATTCAAATCATTGTAGACTTAATTGAGCAAATCAAGCCTCACCAAATTTATGCCGCTGGAGATTTGTCAGATCCACATGGAACACACCGTGTTTGCCTGGCTGCAATTTTTCAAGCAGTAGATCAACTCAAGAACAAAGAGTGGATGAAAGACTGCTATTTGTGGCTGTATCGCGGGGCATGGCAGGAGTGGGATATTGATCAAATTGAAATGGCTGTTCCGTTGAGCCCAGATGAACTCATGCGTAAGCGAAGGGCGGTGTTCAAGCACCAATCACAGAAAGACAGTGCGGTGTTTCCAGGTAACGACAAGCGCGAATTTTGGGTACGCGCTGAAGATCGCAATCATGCCACCGCTCAGGGCTACAATGAGTTAGGACTAGCCGAGTACGAGGCGATGGAAGCATTTGTACGTTATCATTTTTAGCATGGGCAAGCTTCACTTAGTCAGTTGGAATGTCAATGGTGTTCGAGCTATCATGAAGAAGGATTTTCTGACAAGTGTGAAGGCGATGAGCCCAGATATACTTTGCTTACAAGAAACGAAAGCAGCCAAAGAAGAAACACTAGCAGCCTTAGAGTTGCTGCCGGATTATCATGTTTTTGCGAACTCATCAAAGGCTAGAAAAGGGTATTCGGGAACAGCTATCCTAACGAAAGAAGAACCACTCTCTGTGTCTTACGATATGGGGATTGACGAATTTGATCAAGAAGGCAGAGTGATTGCGGCTGAGTTTTCAACTTTTTTTCTGGTTACGGTTTACACACCCAACTCGGGATCTGAGTTAGCACGATTGGATTTTCGCCAGTCGTGGGATGATGCGTTTAGAGATTATTTGTTGTGGCTAAATAAAAAAAAGCCCGTTATCGCTTGTGGTGATTTTAATGTGGCTCATCAGCCCATTGATCTGTCGCGACCCAAGGAAAACTATAACAAATCAGCAGGCTATACGCAGCAAGAGATTGATGGATTTTCCAAATTGTTGGAAGCTGGATTTGTGGATACGTTTCGCCACTTTCATCCCGATGAAGTAAAATTTTCATACTGGAATCAGATTTTTAATGGACGCGAAAAAAATATTGGATGGAGGATTGATCACTTCCTGACAAGTACTAAACTTCAAGATCGGCTAAAAGACGCGATGATTTACAATGAGTATTATGGATCTGATCATTGCCCTGTCGGGCTTCAACTAGAAGTAAAGTGAACTTTATCCTACCAGTTTTTTATTGGATTAAAAACTCTTGGTGGTTAATAGCTTCCTAGCATTTTGAAAATTCCTTGGACTTGACAAATTACACTAAGTCGGTCGAACTCAAATAAAAAATAGAGGTTCCATCCAATTTGAATTCTTTTGCCAAACCAAGTTTGGATCATACTGAATTGGCGACACCTTCGACAAAGTAAAAACCATTACTTTTACGGACAAATCAATTGTATGGCTGCTGACGCTTCACTCTATCTCAAGAACCTCTGGTATCTTGCTTTTCACAGCTCATTTCTAAAGAAGGGGAAACTGGTAGGAAAAGAGATGTTAGGGGAGAAAATTGTCTTCGGCCGAGATGCCCAAGGCAAGCCTTTTGCATTGCGAGACAATTGTCCACACAGAGGAGTGCCCCTGTCACAAGGATGGTTTAAAGATAATACGATTCAGTGTTGTTATCATGGCTGGATGTTCAACACCGAGGGAGTTTGCACCGGCATTCCTGCTATGTCGCCCGATGCTACTTTTGACCCGTCAAAAATAAAAGTATTCCAATATCCGATTGCTGAAGTCAACGACACCATTTGGATTTACATCCCTGAAAAAAAGCTGCCGATTACGGTACTCAACGAGCCGCCTCCCAGTTTGATTTTGAATGTGGATCAGAAATTTAAACATGTGGAAACGGTAATGATGCCGGCCGACATCGACCATGCGGTGATCGGGTTGATCGATCCGGCACATGTTACGTTTGTTCATCAATCCTGGTATTGGCGATCGGCCAAAAAACTAAAGCTGAAAGAGAAAAAATTTGAACCCACAGCACGGGGTTTTAAAATGGTAAGACATAAGCCATCTGGAAACTCAAAGGGGTATGGAATTCTTAAAGGTGGGACGAGTACAGAGATCACCTTCGAAGTGCCGGGCATTCGTACAGAACACATTTTGGTGGGCGAGAAAAACCAAGTGGTTTCGATAACTATACTCACTCCGGTAAATGAAAACCAAACGGAGCTAACCCATATTTTGTATACGGATATAGCGTTAGCAAATATGCTGTGGCTTCCATTAAAGAGATTAGGTAAACAATTTATCGGTCAAGACTTGGGCGTGTTCAAGAAACTCAATGAGGGGCTAAAATCGAAGCCAACGCTGTCACTCATTGGCGAACCTGATTTGCAAGCCAGATGGTATTATGAAATCAAGCGATTGTGGGCCATCTCACAACAGAACAACGAACCTTTTGTGAATCCGGTAAAGCCCCAGACGTTGCATTGGGTTACTTAATAAACTTAATCGAATTAATTTGTAGATTTGGATTCAATTGTAACAAAAATGGTGTCTTCGGTATTTGTGTCCTACAATCCAAATTCAGACGTTGAGCAAACGTTAGCTGTTCGGCTGCATACTATTGGATCTGTTCATGGCTTTAATATGATATTGCCAGATAGAACAGCGAATGACAAAATTATGTCAGCGGAGACTAAAAGCAGAATACTTCAAGCTGACTACTTCATTCTCTTTTCTACTACGCAGTTAAGTCGTGTGGTTTATGAGGAAATATCACTCGCTTATGCTCATCTACAAAGTAAGGCGAGAATCTTAGTGATCTATGATCAAAGCGTTGGTATAAGTAAGACCTATCAAGATAAATTCACTTGTGTCGGCATAAATCGATCCTCAAGAATTGAGTCAATTGTTGAAAAAATTATCGAAGAAATAAAGAAAGTTCAAGTAAAACGAAATGCCGAGAACGGATTTTTATCTGTTCTAGGTGGTTTACTCTTGACTGGCATTGCTTTGTTTACTCTCAGTGCACTAGATTCCCCCGAAATTCCTAATAGACAAAAAAAACCAAAGGTAGTTCGTAGAAAACCCCTAAAGGAATCAAAGAAGTCCTTGAAGCGCGTTGCCGTCTAAAACTTGAATGCGAAAGGTTGTAGTCGTTGATAATACAGCTCTGATTAACCTAACGATTCTTAGGGATTTTAGTATATTCAATCTTCTAAAGAATCTTTTTTTCCAGATACATATTCCTACTAAGGTAAAAAGCGAATACGAGTTTATGCTTCGCCATAAACCTGAACGAGCTTGGCTTTTAGAGAAGCTAAAGCCCAATGCTGGATTTTACTCTTTTTGTACTCGGTACGATAGTATTGTCTTATGCACAATTCAAACTGTAAAAGATATCGATGCTGGTGAAGCGGAAGCAGTCGCACAGTTTTTGAAAGTCAACGCAAATTATATTTTATCGGACGATCACAGATTTACTGTTGCTTTGAAAATGAAAGAACCAAATATCAAGGTACTATCAGCACTTCATATTTTAGCAATCTTGGATTTAAATCGCATTACTTTGGATGTAGATAGGTTAATCCAAGTACCGCATAGAGAGCGACCATTTTCTAAATCTAAACTTAGGAAAGCGTATGTTGATTCACATATTGAACTCGGCATAAGGATGTCAAAAAAGTGGGTTGACAAAAAGTGTGATTTTGCGAGATTGAAGGTGACGTAGAAGTCTTACTTGCAGATACCATTCGTCACCTTCCAGTCAATCCTAATCTCCAATTTTTGCGCCTACGAAAAATTAGTTCGGACGGGCGTTTCTGTTGGCGATTATCCGGTAGATACAAGTCAGGGGCTTTTGCAAGCCAAGTGGTTTGATTGATTGATTGATTAAGCATCCAATTCTACAAGCCTCCATGCAGCCCGGTTTTTGAGATGAGGCCTGCGGCACGGCAACCGATAGCGTGGCTGACGTTTTGAACTATTTTTTTGTAAAATGCAACGCAATGTTTAACCCAAAATTTTGCAGTAGCAAAAGTTGCCTACGGTTGACGCAAAATGCATTGCATTTTGGTCAAGGTTAACCCTGAAAAAGCCCTTTTTGTGCTTTCTTCAGCCCTCCGGGCAGATTTTGCAGCCTACTGCAAAATCTGGGTTAAAGAACAATCGTGAGATTAAGAAATACGATTCTGGTTTTGGCACTCAAACTTTTTGGGTTCAAACTTTAAATCTATCACACTATGAATTGGGCAGGCCAGTTAAGAGAAAAGAGTTGGCAGCCCTTTCAGACTACGTAATTTCCAACTTACTAAAAACTGAAGTCAGCATGAAAGGTGATATTTCAGGAAGCATAAAATCTCAATGATTTGCCGTCATTGAACGGGGGAATTCATTTGGTGAAACTCCCCACGTTTTAGAGGGCTGAGGCCCCATGGTAACTTCAAGAATCCTGCCTGATAATATGGCGCTGTGGTTAATGAAAACTTTGGGGTAGGGTTTGCCATTTAGTCTAACCTCTTGTATGTACTTGTTAGTTTTGGAATTGTTCCTCACTTTTATTTTAAAGCTCCTTTCTCCTGGCAAACGTATGGTTGCTTCATCAATTAGCGGGCTACCCAAAATGTATTCACCGCTGGCAGGATTACATGGATAGAACCCCAAAGCACTAAAGACATACCAAGCACTCATTTGTCCGCAATCTTCGTTGCCACACAAGCCATCAGGTTTATCGGTATAAAGAGTAGTCATAATTTCACGGGTGCGGTCTGCTGTTTTCCAGGGCTGCCCCAAATAAGTGTACATATAAGGTATGTGATGGCTCGGTTCGTTGCCATGTGCATATTGGCCAATGAGTCCGCTAATATCAGGCACTGCGTTTCCTGTTATTTTTGAATCGATCGTAAACAACGTATCCATTTTGGCGACCAAAGCCTGACGCCCTCCATAAAGCCTTGACAATCCTTCCACATCATGAGGTGTGAAAAAAGTATGTTGCCAGGCGTTTCCTTCAGTGTAAGGGTTAACACCAAATTCAGATCGGAATGGGTCAAATGGTGTAAGCCAGGTTCCATCGGACAGCTTGGGGCGGAAAAAGCCAGTTGAAGGATCAAACAGGTTTTTGAAATTCTTTGCCCTGCCTGAGTAATATTCGAAATCTTTGGAGTAGCCAAGATGCTTGGCCACGGCCGCAATGCACCAGTCATCAAAAGCATACTCCAGCGTAATGGTTACATTTTCAGTGTGTTTATCGTGGGGCAAATAGCCGTATTGCATATAAGAATCCGTGCCTCTGATTTGCTGCATTGAACTTTTCTTCATGGCCTCGTAGGCTTTTGTAATATCAAAGCCCTTATGCCCTTTTAATATGGCATCTGCAACAACGGGTATTGCATGGTACCCCGTCATCGTATTAGCCTCATTAAAACTAATATCCCATACTGGCAGCAACCCATACTGATCATAAAAAGCTAAAAATGAATTTATGATATTATCTACACGTTCGGGTTGTGTGATGGTAAGCAGCGGGCTGGCTGCACGGAATGTGTCCCATAGCGAATGCGTGGTGTACATGTCGGCTGCTGATTCTTTGGTTTGTCCGTCAGTGCCCTTGTAATTGCCATTGCTATCCGAGAAAAGTACAGGAGCTAAAAATGTATGGTACAGTGCGGTATAGAAAATCCGTTTCGTGCTTTCATCCTGGGTTTTTATAGTAATTTTCGATAGTTCCTTTTCCCATTTTTCCTCTGCAGATTTTCGGACAGCATTAAAGTCCCAGCCTCTGATTTCGTCCAGGCTTTTTATAGCCCCTTCAATATTTGCAGATGATAAGCCGACTTTCATGCGCACCACATTTTGACTTTGAGCGGAAAACAATAGACATGTTTTTACGTCTTTTCCCTGTGCTTCCTGTTTAGCGATTGCTATCTTATCGGCTATGAAGGTGGTTGATTGCGCGGGTCGATTTAGCCTCACAGCAAAGTACACTTTTTGGTCTTTAGCCCAACCTGTTGAAAAACGATATCCAACAAACGTGCTGTCATCCACCTTTTTCATATAGGTATCCGTTGGCTTGTCCCAATTCAGCGCCAAACCCAAATCAAATCTAATCATCGCCTTTCCCGAATCAGAGAAAGTATATTGATGAAACCCACATCTCTCTGTAGTTGTAAACTCGGCCTTCACTTTAAAATCTTGCAGGAAAACAGAATAGTATCCTGGATGGGCTTCCTCCTGTAAATGCGAAAACTTGCTTCGTATTATAGAGGTGTCTGGTATTAACCCAGTATATGGCATAACGCTAATGTCCAGCATATCGCCTATTCCCGTTCCACTCAAATGGGTATGGCTAAATCCCCTAATTACAGAATCGCTGTAATGGTAGCCACTGCTCCAATCCCAGCCTTGAGTTCCATTGTCTGGCCCTAACTGAACCATACCAAACGGGACCGTGGCACCGGGGTAAGTATGACCGTGACCTCCGGTTCCGATGAGAGGGTGAACGTAGTTTGCTATTTTATCACTATTTTTTGTCGACTTACACTGAATTAGTGTAAGCAAAATCAGTGGAAGGTATTTTGAGAAATGCATTTTAGTTAATAAATGTTTTTATTAATTTCAAATATATTTTTAATAAACTTCCTAAGCAATGAATTTCTTTTTTAGCATTCAAAGTAATTGTTAGGGATCCAGGTGGTAACAAATTCTCAAAAGCATGCGGGCATTATTAAAGGAAATTGAGCAGAACGGAAGTAACAGGTCCAGAAAGAATCAAATGCTTCGCCAGGCGATTAAGTTTTCTCTTCACGAGGGGGAAAAATCCATCACTGAATTTTGCAAACACATGCGCCTGAGCGTGCCCACAGGAACGAAGTTAGTGCAGGAATTGATCGATAAAGAGATTTTTTTGGAGGCAGGAAAGCGAGATTCAGCAAGCGGAAGAAAGCCAACTGTTTTTGATTTGAATCCCGCCATTGGATATGTGATTGGGGTGGAGCTATTGCTTAACTCTATCCGTATTAACATTCTCAACCTGCGCCATGAAGTAGTTTTTGAATTTAAGAATGACAGCTTTGATATAAGTAAGGAGGATGAGGCTTATAGATTTTTGGCAAAAAAAATCAGGGAATTAGTTCAATCTTCGGCAGTTCCGCGAGATAAAATATTGGGAATCGCTATAGCTATTACGGGCCGAGTAGACTCCAAAAGTGGCATCAGTTATACCTACCTGCAAAGATACTCCCCTTTGACTGTATCGCTGGAGAATGAGTGGGGTATACCCGTTTTTATTGAAAATGATACAAGACTTATGGCTCTTGGCGAAAGGCGATTTGGTATGGCAAAAGGCAAGTCTGATGTGATTTTTGTGAACTTGAGCCAGGGTTTAGGGATTAGTATTATTTCAAACGGATTAATCCACGGGGGCCATTCAGGCTTTGCGGGAGAGTTTGGACATATTCATGCTTTAGAGAATGAGCGTATTTGCGTATGTGGTAAGAAGGGCTGCCTCGAGACAGTAGTATCTGGTTTGGCATTAGAAGAAATTTATAAGGAAAGGTATAACATGTCTTTACCCTACGAGCAAATACTATCGAAAATGGAAACTGGTGATAAGGTTTTAAAAGCGATTCTTTCATCTATGGGCGAGCAATTAGGCAATTCCTTAGGCACGGTGGTGGATATCTTCAATCCGGAGATGATTGTGATAGGCGGGAGCTTTACGCATGTAGCAGAGTTTATGAAGTACTCGATTATAAAAGGATTTTCCTTGCAGGGTTTGCCTCAGCTAATTGCAGATTGTGAGGTTGAGATTTCGTCCTTGGGCGGGCAGGCAGTAATGTTAGGCTCTTTTTCACTGGTTACGGAGAAAGTCTTGAAATAAGATTTAGTTGTACTTTATCGGACACCAGCAACACGTTTTAAGCTTCTTGGATAACAGCGACCAAGTTGGTTTCAGAGATGAAAGACACCCAACTGAAGTCAAGATTGGCAATTATCCCTTTTTAGATCAATCGATTGCGCGCAAACGGGTTAAATTTTTCAAAATTTAACTTGTTGAATTACTGTGAGTTAAAAAATCATTAATGATTTATTAACATTAACTTATTAAAATATTTTAATAATTCAAACTAAATAGTTTACTTACAGCTAGTTCATTTAACTCAATTAAAAAAATCGCCTATGTTAATTCGTTACAAAGCCCGAATGGTGCACAATTGGTGGACTGGTGTGTCCGCCAAGCAATTTACGCTATTGCTACTAATGGTAGCATGCTCCTTACCTTCGCTTGCTCAGCAGAGAGTGGTGTCAGGTAAAATTACTGACGCGGCCACACAGCAGCCGATGCCAGGTGTTAACGTTGTTTTAAAGGGAACAACTTCAGGAACGACTACCGATTCGGAGGGAGTTTACTCTCTCTCAGTTTCAGGCAGTGAACCTGTGCTGATCTTTTCTTTCATCGGCTTTGCAACGCAAGATGCAGCTGTGGGCGGCAGAACCTCGATTGATGTTGCCATGGTAGAAGATGCAGAAAGTTTGGGCGAGGTAGTGGTTACTGCCTTTGGTATTGAGCGTGAGACCAAAACTCTGGTTTACTCAACACAATTGGTAAAGCCCGAGACATTAATTGAGGTGAGGGACGCCAACAATGTGCTGAATTCATTGCAGGGTAAAGTTGCCAACGTGGTAGTTTCACAGGGTTCTGGTGGACCCGGCAGCGGGGCAAGAGTGGTGTTGCGTGGCAACCGCTTTATTCAAGGCACTAATAATGCCTTAATTGTGGTCGATGGTATTCCATTGTTGAACCCAACATTCAGTGCGGCAGCAAATGATTTTGGTTCTATCCAAAGTTCGGATGGTGCTTCAAATATCAATTCAGATGATATTGAATCCCTATCGGTGATTTCCGGCTCAGCTGCGTCTACGCTCTATGGCAGTCAGGGTGCAAATGGTGTAATTTTGATTTCTACAAAGAAAGCCAAAAAGAACGGTGTTTCGGTCGTACTTAATACTGGCGTGACTTCTGAGAGCCCTTTTTCTCTTCCCAAGTTCCAAAATTCTTTTGGACAAGGTTTAGGTGGAGTGCTAAATCCTTCTGTTGGCGACAGTTGGGGTGCCGCATTAAACGGTCAGTCTTATACAAATTATCTCGGAGAGCAGAGAAACTATACCTCCCAGCCCGATAATGTAAGCGACTTCTTCCGCACAGGTATTAGCGTAAATAATTCACTGGGTGTTTCGGTAGGTTCTGAAAAAGTTCAGACTTATTTTTCATACGCTCGCAATCAAGTGCAAGGTATTATTCCAAGAAACGACTTGGATAGGCATAATTTTAATGTTCGTATGTCTTCGCAGGTTAGTGATAGGCTGTCGATAGACGCCAAAGTGAATTACATTTTTCAAGACATCAACAATAAGCCAAGAACCGGTGAGGAAAATGCACCCGTTATTGATATTTATCAAATACCTCGAAATGTGAGTCTTGATGATGCAAAGCGATATGAGACGATCAATAGTGTCGGAATCCCCGAGCCAACGGCATGGCCCGCAACTGATAATGCAATTTATCAAAACCCATATTGGTTACTTAACAGAACGAGTATTAATGAGTCAAGAAACAGGGCGATAGGATTTTTAGCGGTTAAGTATAAGATAACGGACTGGCTTAATGTACAGGGCCGTGCAGGTATTGATCGAATTGCCGATCAGGTAGATGAATCATACTCTCAGGGAACTAAACTTTATGTGAATAATTCGGGGGGATTCTTCGCCAAGCAGTACAATACTTCTACCCAAAAATGGTTTGACGTCATTTTGGAGGGCAGTAATAAGCTTTCGAGTGATTTTCAATTAAGCTATAAGATTGGCGCAGTTTATCAGGATATAATTAATTCAATTGACAGGGTTCAGTCAAACGGGCTTAATGTAGTGAATAAGTTCAGCCTTAATTTCATGACCAATCCAACCCCTTCGTCAAATTTTGTGCAGTCTAGACTTAATGCAGGATTTACACAGGCTTCGTTAGGTTACAAAGATGCCTTGTTCTTCGAAGGAACGTACCGAATTGATTGGTCTTCTACACTACCTTCTCCCTATAACTTTTCGTATTATTCGGTCGGTGTTTCTGCTGTTTTATCTGAGCTAATGACCTTGCCGGAGCCAATTTCTTTTTTAAAGGTAAATTCTAACTATGCGCGCACCGGCAGTGGGGGAGCACCGCAGGCTCGGTTTAATGTCTATAACTTTCAGCAAGGTGCAGGAAATGGATTTGTTTCGAGAGGTACAACAGAAGCTATCACTAATTTAAAGCCAGAACTTGCTACTACTTTTGAAGTTGGTTTTGAGTCAAGATTCCTTAAGGACCGTCTCGGAGTTAATTTAACTTATTACACTACGGATTCCGAGAACCAATTGCTGGTGCTTCCGCAGGCTGTAGCAACTGGCTTTGCAAATAAGTTTATTAATGCCGGCCTTATACGGAACAATGGTATAGAATTAGTAGTCTTTGGCACTCCTGTTAAATCTGGTAAGTTCTCATGGGATGTAAGCTATAATTTAGGAATTAATAGAAACAAAATTGTTGAGCTAAGCCCTGAATTGAACGAGGTCACGCTTAGGAATAACGCCCCTGAAAGGGTCGCAGACCCCGTAGTTAAGGTGGGCGGTAGCTATGGAGATATAAAAGGCTATAGTTGGGAAAGAAAGGATGGAAGATATGTGGTAACTGCAGACGGTACCCCTGTTAGATCATCTCAAAGATCTATCCTCGGCAACTTCAATCCGAAAGCTACAATGGGCATAACCAATACATTTACGTTTGGTTCTTTATCGTTACGTGTGTTGATTGATGGTCGTATTGGTGGCGAAATGATTTCGGGCACAGAAAGTAATTTGGCATTCAGTGGTATTACTGAAGAGACTACCAAGTTTAGAGGCGGTGGATTAAATTTAGGTGGCGTCAATAGCACTGGTGCTGCGGTTGACAAAGCAATTACTGCGCAGCAGTTTTGGCAGACTGCCACAGGCAAGCGTGATAATATTGCTGAGTTCTTTATTTATGATGCCACGAGTTTTAGGGTACGTGAACTTGCTATTGGCTATGATATTCCGGTTCCAGGCAACTTTTTTATTAAGTCTGCCCGGATAAGCATAGTAGGCCGAAATCTGTTTTGGCTTTACAGAGGAGAATCCAAGCTGGATATCCCTGGGATCGGAAAGAGAACTATGTGGTTCGATCCTGACATGACTTTGGGTAACGGGAATTACCAAGGTGTAGAGTATGGTGCTATGCCATCGACCCGGAGCGTTGGGTTTAATTTGAATCTAGTATTTTAAATTTAATTAACAATCAAATCTATGATAACCAATATAAGAATAGGGAAACTAATTTCGGTTTTACTACTTACTGGTCTATTGATCGGCTTTTCGTGTACTTCTAATTTTGAGGAGATCAATAAGAACCCAAATGCAATTTCAAATCCTGGCAAAGCTGAACTGGCACAGGCATTTAGTAAAGCACAATCGCAATCGGCAATGACTTTTTATTTTTATCAGATAGGTCAAAATCTTTTTGCCGACCTGTATGCGCAATATTTTGCCAATATAACCTCCGGCTTTAGATCCGATCGGTATTTTATTGTAAGCGGCTGGCTGCAAGGTGGCATTTGGGAGCCCACTTATTCACAGGTCTTGCCTCAGTTGCAGACACTATTATCCTCCTTTGATCCAAATACGCCAGAGTATGCCGTTGCAAATGTGTGGTGGGTTTGGACTTTTCATCGAATGACGGACTATTGGGGCCCCATTCCTTACTCGAAGGCAGGATTGCCAGGATCTACGGTTGCATATGATTCTCAACAGGAAATATACGACAACTTTTTTGTGCGGTTAGATCAATCTATTGCCACGCTAAAGGCTAATACCTCTGCTAGGCCTTACGGTTCATCAGATCTTGTATTTGGCGGAGATGCAGCCAAGTGGCTGAAATTTGCCAACACCTTAAAGCTTCGACTGGCCCTACGGATTTCCAAAGTGGATGCGGCTAAAGCAAAAATACAAGCAGAAACAGCTGTCGCAGATGGTGTTATGACTGTACAATCCACTGACGATGCGTGGTTAACAAAATCCCTCAAGGGAGATGATTACAATGGGCTATCGATTATGACTCCTTGGAATGAGTTTCGTATGAGTGCTAGTATGGAGTCCGTGCTAAAGGGTTATTCTGATCCAAGAATGGGAGAATATTTTCAACCAGCCGAAAAAAGTAATCAGTTTCAGGGAATTAGAAACGGACTTAGTGTGGCGCAGATTGGAACGGAAGGAGGTACAGATGGCGCTGCAAAAGTATTTTCCAAGCCAGGAACGAGGTGGACATCAGATTCAAGGCTTACATATCCGCAAGTGATAATGACCACCGCTGAAGCGTATTTTCTACGTGCAGAGGGTGCCTTGAATGGTTGGAACATGAATGGCACGGCCCAAGGAAACTATGAGAATGGTATTAAGAGTTCAATGTCGCAGTGGGGCATTACCGATGTAGCAGCTGTCAATGGTTACATTAGCTCAACCGCGGTTCCGATTGCTCCTGGCGATTTACTGTCTTCACCTGCCATTTCTACTGTACCTATCAAGTATGATGCAGCAAGGGCAAGAGAGCAGGTTGCGACCCAAAAGTGGTTAGCCCTTTATCCTGACGGTATGGAGGCATGGGCGGATTTGAGAAGATCTGGGCAGCTTAAACTATATCCCGTTGCTAATTCCGAAAACACCGATATCATAGTTCCTGATTTGGCTACGCAACGAGTAAGACGCATTACCTTCCTTATTAGTGAGTCTGAGACAAACAAATCGGGAGTCGAGGGAGCTAAGCAATTACTAGGTGCCGGTGGAGACAAAGTAACGACCCCACTTTGGTGGGATAAAAACTAAAGTTGTAAGATTTTTGATTTAGTATATTAAGGGTCAGCACACAATGCTGACCCTTATTTTAAATAGCAATTTTGCACGCCTATGGTTCACAGGTTAATGTTTTCATTTTTTTTTCTTGTAATGCTCACTGCATGCCAGGAGAAGAAGAATACGCCTCTCTTTACAGAGGTCGACTCAACACGCTCTAACATTACATTTGTAAATCGTGTCGTGCAATCTGGCGACAACAACGTGATGAATTACCCTTATTATTTTAATGGGGGAGGGGTAGCTGTGGGAGACATCAATAATGATGGATGGGTGGACGTCTATTTTACAGGCAACCAAGTTGCTAACAAGCTTTATCTTAACAAAGGGGATTTGGCCTTTGAAGACATCACCGAGAAGGCTGGCGTTGCAGCACCTATCGGTTGGAAGACGGGAGTTACCATGGCCGACATAAATCAAGACGGCTGGCTGGACATCTACGTTTGCCGTTCGGCAATGGAGGATTCAACACTAAGGGAAAATTTACTGTTCATCAATAATAAAGATTTAACTTTTTCTGAGCGGGGAAAGGAATATGGCCTTGCGGACAATTCATACTCTACCCAAGCCGCATTTTTCGATTTTGATAATGACAGCGACCTCGACTTGTTTGTGCTGAACCATTCCCTGCCGCAATACGCAGGCTTCAATCGCCTGTTAGCAAACCATAAAGTAGAGCGGTCTTCTAAGTTTGGAAGCAAGTTGTTTCAGAATGAAAACGGAATATTTACGGATGCCACCGATAAGGCAGGATTGGTAAATAATGTATTGAGTTTTGGACTGGGTTTAGCAGTAACAGATATTAACAGTGATGGCTGGTTGGATTTGTATATCTCTAACGATTTCAATGAAGAGGATTATCTCTATATCAATAATCGCAATGGTACATTTACCAATAAGCTTAAGGAATCGATAGGCCATGTATCGCTTTTTTCTATGGGCTCTGATGTGGCAGATATTAACAACGATAATTTGCCCGACTTAATTACCCTCGATATGCTACCTGAAACAAACGAGCGAATAAAGCTTTCTTCAGGTGATGATAACTATGACAAATATCGGATGTTGGTAGAGGCTGGGTTTCACCCCCAATCTATGCGCAACATGCTTCAGCTTAATAACGGAGATGGCACATTTTCTGAAATCGGTCAATATGCTGGCATAGCTAACACAGATTGGAGTTGGTCAGCATTGTTAGCCGATTTTGACGGGGATGGCTACAAAGATTTGTTCGTGACGAACGGATATGAAAAGGACTACACCAACATGCAGTTTCTTAAGTACACTGTAGATGAACAGGTGAAAGCCCGCCAGACGGGTATCGCCCCAAACGTGAGCCAGATATTAGAAAATATGCCAACGATTCCTGGGGAAAGCCATCTCTTTAAAAACAATGGCAACGTTACCTTCAAAAATATGGGGTCAGCATGGTCTGCCAGACGAAACTACAAAGCTAACGGGGCGGCTTATGCCGACTTGGATAATGATGGCGACATTGACTTGCTCGCCAACGTAATGAACGGAACGGCTATCATACACCAAAACCAATCGGTAGAGAAGTACCACAAGAAGTTTTTTGTCCTTGACTTAGCCAAGTGGAGTGCAGGTCAAAATATAATCGGAACTAAAGTGCAGGTTTTTCAAAGGGATAGTTCTCAATACTTTGAATTTTCACCCACACGCGGATATCAGTCTTGTATGTACGTGCCCATTAGCATTGCAACAGCTTCTAAAGTTGACTCTATACAAATTACCTGGCCCGATGGAAAGCGGGTTGTAACCTATGATTTAAGTACACCAGTATTCATCAGCCGTCCTTCTTTCAGCCTTCCATCGGCAGAAGTTAAGCAAAGCACTTTGTTGGAAGAATCTGGTTTGATTTCCTGGGCTCATCATTCTGCGGAGGTGAATGATTTCAAAAGGCAGAGCCTGCTTCCCAAAATGTTTTCTTATTCAGGTCCTGCAATGGCTGTGGGCGATGTGAATGCCGATGGATGGGATGATGTTTATCTGGGAGGAGCCAAAGATCAACCCAGTACGCTTTTTATGCAACTGCCCGATGGTGCCATGAAAGAAAAAGTGATTATGGATTTCTTAAAGGATAAAGAAGCTCAGGATGAAGATGCAGAATTTGTAGATGTCGATAAGGATGGTGATTTAGACTTATACGTGGCGAGTGGTGGCTATATGTTCGAACCAGATGATAAGCTGTTGCAAGACCGCCTTTACTTAAATGACGGGAAGGGAAATTTTGCCAAGTCATCAAATGCGCTGCCAGCCGAAACGAATGCAGGGTGTGCCATTGAAATACTGGATGTAAACATGGATGGATATGATGACCTTTTTATTGGCAGCAGTTTCGTTCCGGGCCGTTATCCAGAAGCGCCACTCAGTCAGCTATTAATAAACGATGGAAAAGGAAAGTTTACAAATTCAATATCAACCGTTGCTCCCGAACTGGAAAAAATCGGTATGGTTACAGATGCACTATCTACCGACTTGAACAGAGACGGGAAAATGGATTTGATAGTTGTGGGCCAATGGACCAACATAGAGTTTTTTATAAACAAGGATGGGAAGCTAGTAAAGAGCACGGAGAAGTTTCTTGATCACGATTACAAAGGCTGGTGGAATTGTATTTCGGGAGGGGACTTTGATGGTGACGGGGATATTGATTTGTTGGTGGGGAACTACGGGGGAAACAGTCATTATAGGGTTTCAGATACCCACCCGGGTTCCCTTACCTTCAAAGATTTCAATGCAGATGGAAAAACCGATCTATTCTTTTGTTATTACATCGGTGATAAATCATACCCTTACGCAAGCCGCGATGAAGCTTTGGGGCAGGTAAACTTTCTTCAAAAGCGTTTTACTGACTATAGTTCGTATTCGAAGGTAACCCTTCAGGATGTTTTTACTCCGGAGGAACTTAAGGACAGTAAAACTCTTTCAGCGAATATTTTAGAAACAGTATACTTAGAAAATAAGAACGGAGTTTTTGTTCAACGCAACCTACCAATCAGTACTCAATTTTCACCTATACACGCCATGTGCTCCACCGATATAGACAATGATGGCGATTTGGATGTTGTTTTAGGTGGCAATGAAACAATGGTGCGTGTGCGCATCGGCAAATCAGACGCTTCTTATGGAACAGTTCTCATCAACGATGGTAATGGTAGCTTCAAAGACTTGCCCGCCACCAAAAGTGGTCTTTCTGTGATGGGCGATATCCAAAGATTGAAGATAATCCGCTCTCCCAAAAATGTTAATTTGTTGATTGGCATAATGAACCATAAAGTCAGGTCTTTTTCTATCAACGCAAAAGAGATCAGTACAGTCAATGAATAAACAACGCTTTCATAACACATAAAAATATCCTGTGGCACTCTCTTTATTGGATACAACTATTGTATTAGCCTACATCTTCCTTAGCATCTTTCTGGGCTTTTGGATATCTAAAAAAGCCAAGGGCGACATGCGGTCGTATTTTTTGGGCGACAATAGCATGAAGTGGTACTGGTTGGGGTTTAGTAATAGTTCTGGTATGTTCGACATAAACGGGGCAGCATGGCGCGTGGCCGTGCTTGTTATTTACGGTCTTCAAAGTGTGTGGATACCGTGGATATGGCCGGTGTGGAACCAGGTTATTGTGATGATCTTTATGGCCATCTGGATACGCAGGAGTGGAGTGATGACAGGTGCCGAGTGGATTCAATTCAGGTTTGGCGATGGCAGGGGTGCCCGCCTGAGCCACCTGATAGTTGTAGTGTTTGCCGTGCTAACAGTTGTGGCTTCTATCGCCTATTTTTTCGTGGGTATCGGCCCCTTTGCTGCAAGCATTTTGCCTTGGAACATGGCCTTTTCAATAGGCAGCTATCACATGAGCAGTGAGCATTCCTATTCTTTATTGATTTGTTTTCTCACCACACTGTATACCATCAAAGGGGGCATCTATAGTGTGGTAGCCACAGAAGTAATGCAGTTTGCCATTATGGTTGTCAGCTGCATTCTGATAGTGGTATTTGCTTTCACCCATGTAGATATAGATTACATCAACGGCCTTTTGCCCGACCATTGGCTTAATTTCTGGCCTGAGAAAACCTTGAGCATTGCATGGCAAGACAAGCTTCCGTTTGCCGACATTAAAATTGATCAAGACGGGTTTCGTTTATTTCAGGCAGTTTTGTTTATGATGATTGGCAAGGGGATTTTTGCCAGCCTGGCTGGGCCTGTTCCGGGATTCGACATGCAGCGCATGTTAAGTGCAGAGTCGCCCCGCGATGCTGCCCGCATGAGTGGGTTTACTATTTTGGTTTTATTCATACCGCTTTATTTGATGGTAGGAGGGCTTGCCCTGATTGCTTTTCAATATGTGCTGCCCCTAATGCAGCAACAGACTACACCCGACTTCGAGCGTATCCTTAGTATAGTAGTATCGCAGTACTTACCTGTGGGCATGAAGGGACTGATTATTGCCGGCCTATTGGCAGCCTTTATGAGTACCTTCAGTGCATTCGTAAATGTAGCGCCCGCCTATTTGGTGAATGATTTATATAAGCGCTATTGGCGGCCATATCAAACTGAGCGGCATTACATCAGGTGGAGTTACTTACTTTCAATAGTAGTGGTGACAATTGGTCTTTTCGTTGGCTTTTTCATTGAGTCGCTGAATAGTATAGTGCTCTGGATTACTTCTGCACTATATGGAGGTTATTGTGCGGCCAATGTGTTGAAATGGTTTTGGTGGAGGTTTAATGGGTACGGTTATTTTTATGGCATGATGAGCGGGATCGTACTGGCTTTGGTTACCCCTCCTTGCTTGGAATGGTTTGTTACAGCCTACTTCCCTGCCTACGGTGGGTGGGTGAATAGTTCAGTGCAACCCTTGTTTGCCTTCTTCATTATTTTGGCGTTGTCCACGGCTGTCAGCATCATTGCGTGTAAACTCACATCTCCGGTAGACGAAAGCGCATTGCTTGCATTTTATGTTAAAACTAAGCCTTGGGGCTTTTGGGGAAAGATGAAAGCACGGTTACTGGAAGTGATGCCTGCCCAGGATTTTCAGACACATCCATACAGAGATATGATAAACGTTTTGATCGGCATTACTTGGCAAATGGCGATGGTGGCTTTGCCTCTATTTGTAATTTTCCGCCAATGGCCCCAGGCCGTTACTTGTTTGTGTGTCTGGGTGGTTACATCTGTAGCGCTTAAATTGAATTGGTATGATAAACTGCCGTTGGCAGATGAATAAAGATTGAATGAACAAAGATTCGATGAATAAAGGATAGAATGAAGACGTTAATCAAAGCAACATTTTTAGACGAGATATCGCACGATATACCACATCAGAATTGGGGAGAAGAGGAGTGGGACTCAGATTTTAGGTCGATGAAATCAATGGGCATTGAAAGTGTCATTTTGATAAGATGTGGTTATCAACGTTGGCTGACTTATCCATCTAAAGTATTGATGAATGAGGAAATGGGGTATAAGCCTTCCGTTGATTTAGTAGAAATGTTTTTGCGCCTTTGCGAAAAATATTCGATGCACTTTTATTTTGGCCTGTACGATTCCGGCAAATATTGGGTGAGTGGTAAATTTCTCGAAGAGGTCGACATCAATAAGAAGGTAATAGATGAAGTGTGGGGCAAGTATGGACATTCCCCTGCATTTAATGGTTGGTATATCACACAGGAACTGAGCCGAAAGAATACTGGCGTTGTTAATACTTACATTGAATTAGGCAGGCATTGTAAGGGTATTTCAAATGGCCTCACTACGCTTATCTCGCCTTATATTGATGGCGTAAAACAAGTATCGCAATACAGCAATGTTACCCATCGCACCGAATCAGTTTCTCTGCAAACACACGAAAAAGAGTGGAACGAAATTTTCGATGCGTTACAAAAAGTAGTAGATGTAGTTGCGTTTCAAGATGGTCAGGTAGAATATAGCGAGCTGCCAGATTTTCTCAGGGTGAACAAGAGGCTGGCTGATCTTTATGGTTTGCAATGTTGGACGAATACCGAATCGTTTGACCGCGATATGCCAATCAAATTTTTGCCAATTAAGTGGGACAAGCTAAAACTTAAATTAGAGGCCGCGGCACAGGCAGGTATATCGAATGCTATAACCTTCGAGTTCTCTCATTTTATGAGCCCTAATAGTGCCTATTTGCAAGCTAAGCACCTGTATAACCGGTATCAAGAATATCGCCTTGCCATCTAAATTAATCTTTGAATCTATGCGTGAATATGCACAACAATATAAATCTGAGCTTCTTTCTAATATTATTCCTTTTTGGCTAAAGCATAGTATCGATAATGAGTATGGTGGTTTTTTTTCCTGCCTTGATAGGTACGGAAAAGTTTTCGACACCGATAAATTCACTTGGCTTCAAGGGCGCGAAGTTTGGACCTTTGCGATGCTTTACGATAAGGTAGAAAAAAAGCAAGAGTGGTTGGCTACAGCCTTGCATGGGGCAGATTTTTTGCAAAAACATGGCCGCGATAAAGATGGAAACTGGCACTTTTCACTAGACAGGCACGGCAAGCCCCTTACGCAGCCTTACAATATATTCTCTGATTGCTTTGCTGCCATGGCCTTTGGCACTTTGTATAAATGCACTAAAGATGAACAACATGCAGAGATCGCAAAGCGAACCTTTTCTAACATCCTTAAAAGAAGAGATAATCCAAAGGGCATTTACAACAAGGCATATCCTTACACACGGCATCTGAAGAATTTTTCATTGCCAATGATATTATGCAATCTCTCGCTTGAGTTAGAACACCTGCTCGAAAAAGATACCGTCAGTGTCCTTATCGAGGAGGTGATTTTTGAAGTGATGGAAGTCTTCTACAAAAAAGATGAAAACCTCATTTATGAAAATGTTACTTCGGACGGCTCATTATCAGATTCCTTCGAAGGCCGTCTTCTAAATCCTGGCCATGGCATTGAGGCCATGTGGTTTATCATGGACTTGGGCCTCCGCTTAAAAAACCAAAGGCTTATTGAGAAGGCTGCAGCTATTTCTTATTCCATTTTAGATTATAGTTGGGATAACCAACATGAAGGAATTTTTTATTTTCTCGACAGCAAAGGTTACCCACCTCAGCAGTTAGAGTGGGATCAAAAACTTTGGTGGGTGCATGTGGAAACATTGGTGTGCATGGCCAAGGCACACACCCTTACAGGTGACGCAAGGGCTAAGTATTGGTTTGAAAAAGTTCACAAATATACTTGGCATCACTTTAAGGATACTGAGTATTTGGAGTGGTTTGGCTATCTCAACAGAAGAGGAGAAGTACTGTTGCCACTGAAAGGTGGAAAATGGAAAGGGTGCTTTCATATACCGCGCGGGTTGTATCAGGTTTACAGTACACTAGGACATACTCAGCCTCTCAAAAAGACTGCATTCGAGAATGATGTAGCTCAACTGTCAAATTAAGTGAGGGTCGTGCTTGCAGCTTTTGTATCCATCGCACAATTGGTTATAGTCAGTATTAGCTGCATGGCTCAACTTAATAATGAGCCTGTTCGAGCTGCCTGGCTTACTAATGTAGGGAGTGATGTGTTAGCTTCCAGGACGAATATTAAAAATGCTGTTCTGGTGGCCAAGGAGTGTGGATTGAATACCCTAATTACCGTTGCGTGGAACAGAGGCTATACGCAATACACCAGCCACGCCATGCTTACCTATTTCGGATGTGCCATTGACCCCGCTTTCTTGGGTCGCGATCCTTTGCAAGAATTGATTGAGGAAGCACATCAAGAGAACATAAAGGTAATCGCCTGGTTTGAATTTGGCTTTAGCAGTGCCTACCAGGATTCAGGTAAACATATTTTAAGTAAGTACCCTCATTGGGCAAGTAAAGACGTCCACGGAAAAGTACTGGAAGAAAATGGCTTTACGTGGATGAATCCATTCCATCCTCAGGTTCGAAACTTTATTGCTTCACTGGTGCTGGAGGTTGTTAAAAATTATGATGTAGATGGTGTGCAGGGTGATGACCGTTTACCAGCTCTTCCGGCTAAGGGTGGCTATGATGATTACACTGTTGGTCTTTACGGAGGCGAGCATAATGGACGCTATCCGCCAGCCAATCATTTGGATAGTGACTGGGTGGAATGGCGGTGTAAAAAGTTAAATGATTTTGCTAAAGAATTGTATCGCGAAGTAAAGCACTTAAAACCCGAAGTGGTAGTTAGCTACTCGCCAAGTATTTGGCCTTGGAGCAAGCAAAATTACCTTCAAGATTGGCCTGTTTGGCTAATGGAGGGTTATGCGGATATTGTTATGCCACAGCTTTATAGGTATAACCTCGAGGCGTATCAATTTATTCTGAATGAGACAGTTGAAAAGGTTGGGCGTCACCAACTGCGAAAGGTGTTTCCGGGCATTCTGGTGTCATTGGCTGACGGCTATCGGATAGATGAGGAACTGCTTTTAAAAATGATAAAGGCAAATCGAGAAGCAGGAATAAAGGGAGAATCCTTTTTCTATTTTGAATACCTCAAAACAAATACGGGTTTCTTCAAGAGAAATTACATCGGGCATTAAGGTATCAATGAAATGTTGCATTATTGCTTTTTCTAATTGCTCATTCAACCCGCCACCGTAGTGAGTCTGAATTGACTACTGCCTGCCGATAACTTTTCATTCGCCATTCCATCAAACTCAGGTTGATGAAGTAATGAGCTTTCAGGCTTCCTTTCAAATTGCCTGGTAAAACCCCAACCTTTTCTGAATTTTTTTGTTCTGATACCATGGAAACCACTAAGAAAAAAGTCAAGGCACAAAAAGCTAATCCAGTCAGCGCGATTGAGATTAGAAATGCCTATCGTACATATGTGTTAACAGAGGGTAAGAAGCCCCTTTCTGTATTTGCCTTTTGCAAAGAAAACGGAATGGCTGAGACGGATTTTTATGCCTTTTTCGGTTCGTTTGAAGGAGTCGAGAAATCAATTTGGGAAAGTTATATAGTTGATACGATTAATCGTTTAGGCGGAGACAAAGACTTCGCACTATTCACAGCACGCGAAAAATTATTGACCTTCTATTTTTCATTGTCAGAATTGCTAAAATCAGATCGCAGTTTTGTGGTTTATCAACTAAAGGGCGCAAAATTTTCTGGCGGTAGCCCAATTTTTTTGAAAAGTTTTAAGTCTGCCTTTGAGGGATGGATTGAAGGTATTTTGAACGAAGGAAAATCAACTGGAGAAATAGCAAAAAGACCCTTTATTGACGATCGGTATTCGAATGTTTTTTGGATGCATCTACTGTTTGTTCTCAATTTTTGGGTGCGTGACGATAGCCCAAATTTCGAAAAGACCGATGTGGCGATTGAAAAGTCAGTAACACTCGCTTTTGACTTGATCGGCAAAGGCGTTTTAGATAATGCGCTCGATTTTGGAAAATTTTTGTATCAAAATTCAAAGTCATAAAGACCATTTGGGAAGGGAAGGAGCGTAAAAATTTGACAAAATGGCAAAAGTAAAAGAGCAGCAAAGTATTCCGGTTAGTAAAGTTCAACGTGCTACCAAGTTTATCACCACAGGAGCGAAGATTGGTGGAAACTACCTAAAGCACTACGGAAAGAAGTTAGTAAATCCTGAGCTGACGAAAGATCAGCTGCACGAGGACAACGCCACCGATATTTATCAATCGCTCAGCCAGTTGAAAGGAAGCGCACTGAAGGTGGCACAGATGCTAAGCATGGACAAGAACTTGCTACCCACCGCCTATCAAAATCAATTCGCCATGGCGCAGTATAGCGCGCCTCCGTTGTCGTACCCATTGGTGGTCAGAACATTTGAAAGATCTTTTAAGAAAAGACCCAACGAAATCTTTGACACCTTCAGTCAATCAGCCAGAAATGCAGCGTCCATGGGGCAGGTTCATGAAGCAACGTTGAATGGAAAGAAGTTAGCAGTAAAAATTCAGTACCCGGGGGTAGGAGACAGCATTAAGAGTGATTTGGCCATGGTGAAGCCAATTGCGCTACGGATGTTCAAGCTAAACCCGACTGAATATGACGAGTACATACAAGAGGTGCAAAGCCGAATGATGGAGGAAGCCGATTATTCTCTCGAACTTGAACGTTCAATGAATCTTTCCGTGAGATGCGGTGAGATTGAGAATTTGGTTTTCCCAACCTATTATCCCGAACTGTCATCGGATAAAATTTTAACGATGGATTGGTTGGAAGGAAAACCATTGGGCGAATTTCTGAAAACAGAAACTCTGACTAAAGCAGAGGCAAATCGAGTTGGCCAGGCGATGTGGGATTTTTATCATTTCCAAATTCACCAACTAAAAGAACTGCACGCTGATCCACATCCCGGAAACTTTATTATCACGAAAGACAAGAAACTAGGCATCATCGATTTTGGTTGCGTGAAGGTCATACCGGCTGATTTTTACCCGCAGTACTTTCAATTATTGGAAAAGGATATCCTGACCAATAAGTCAAAGATTGAAAAAGCATTTTCTGATTTACGCTTTATTTTTGCTGATGATTCACCTGCTGAACAGAAGTTTTTCATTGGTATATTTTCCGAATTGGTAGACCTTCTGGGAAGGCCTTTCCGAAGTGCAGAGTTCGACTTTGACAACAAAGAGTACTTTGAATCCATCTACCAGTTTGGTGAGCGTTTGACTGGCATGAAGGAGCTACGCGACTCGAAAAAAGCAAGGGGAGTGAAGCACGCAATTTACATCAATCGTACCTACTTTGGTCTGTACAATTTGCTTCATGATATCAAAGCAAAGGTGAACACTTCTTCGTGGGTGCCATTTTGAACTGATACCGTCTGTATTCTCAGGGTTAACTCCCTACGAGTCTAATTTGACTGTAGCAGGCATCTTACTTTACCAAAATGCCAAGTATTTTGCGTCAATCGCATGCAGATATTGCTACTTCAAAATTTGGGTTTAATTTGTTTGGTAAAGAAGGGCATCACACGGTGGGCTATGTTGAAGGATAAAGTTACAGGTCAACTTTTGCGTGCGCAAGATGGTTTGATAGCCTGTAAATACGATCCGGGGCAGTTTGTTTTCATTGATCAGGAGGATATCGAAAAGATCAAAAAGTGATTGAGATCGATGGGTTTGTATACTTAGTAGGAGTACATCCTACGTTTATTGAATTGCCTTACTTTGTTGGGTATGATTTCGATTTGTTTTGGCTTACCGAATTCGCGAGGTAGGTGCGCCAAGAAAGCGCGCTTCAGAAATGATAAAGCCAAACAGTGGATAATTTGTTGCGTAAAATGGTCTTCCAACGGTTATTTTCTTTGGATTAATCAAACACACGGCTATCTTTGCGCCTCCTAAAAAGGATGGTCTGGTAGTTCAGCTGGTTAGAATGCCTGCCTGTCACGCAGGAGGTCGCGGGTTCGAGTCCCGTCCAGACCGCAAAAAGCCTCTAATTCTTAAAGAATTGAGGCTTTTTGCTTTTGAGGTAAGTTATTTTTCCACCATTCAACTGAGAAAAACGCGAATGGCGCTACATGACAATCTGGTCTAATGCTTTACTTCCGCATTCAAATCGATTATTTCTTTCAGTAAGTCTAGTGCATTTTTTTCTGATTCCTCCACCTTTCCATCCGCGTTAATCACGTCATACATGTCTGTATACACTTTGTACTTCTGTGCAAATTTAACGTGATCAAATTGTTTGAAGGTATCACGTATGATGTCCATTACTTCATTGTGTGGCAATGTCTTATAATGTAGCAAGGCCGCATCAAACTTTTGCTTTGGGTTCGTCTCGGTCGGAAATAGCTTTGCCATCTTACCAAGGATTACTTCCTCTTCAGACGGATGTAAATAGTTATCTGCCAAAGCCATGTGGATATACAGAAACAGAACAAAGTCTTGAAAGTTGTTATGGATGACCATAGTGTGTGTGAGTTGTTATAAATGCAAGCTAATCAAAAACTCAATTGATTGAACGATTGAAGCGGAATTCAAAAAAAGAACCCTTTCCAACAAGTTGGAAAGGGTTCAAAGAACATATTCTTATCAGAATTACATCATTCCGCCCATTCCACCACCATGTGGCATCGCAGGCGCCTCTTTTTCCTCAGCAATGTCAGAGACAACCGCTTCAGTAGTAAGCAACAAACCAGCAATGGAAGCAGCATTCTCTAGCGCCAAACGAGCTACTTTCGTAGGGTCGATAATACCTGCACTAAAGAAGTCTTCAAACTTATTTTCTCCTGCATTGTAGCCGAAGTCCTTTTTGCCTTCTTTTACTTTGTTTACTATCACCGAGCCCTCTTGGCCTGCATTCTCAGCAATGGTTCTTAACGGTGATTCTAACGCCAGACGAATAATGTTTACGCCAGTAGACTGGTCTTCGTTGTCAGTTGCTACGTTTTTCAACGCCTCAATAGCGCGAATGTAAGCAACACCACCACCGGGGATAATACCTTCCTGAACCGCAGCACGTGTGGCATGCAATGCATCGTCCACGCGATCTTTCTTCTCTTTCATTTCCACTTCGGTAGCCGCACCAATGTATAGGATGGCCACGCCACCGGAAATCTTAGCCAAACGCTCTTGCAACTTTTCTTTGTCGTAATCTGAAGTAGTGACGTCAATTTGAGCTTTGATTTGATTAACACGACCTGTGATTTCTGACTTCTTGCCAGCACCATTTACGATAGTCGTGTTGTCTTTATCAATGTTTACCTTCTCGGCTTTTCCAAGATACTCTAACTTGGCATCTTCTAGCTTCATTCCAGTCTCTTCGCTGATTACTTTGCCACCGGTTAAGATTGCAATGTCTTCTAGCATTGCCTTTCTGCGATCACCAAAGCCTGGAGCCTTCACAGCAGCCACACGTAGGGCACCGCGGATCTTGTTCACTACCAGGGTAGCAAGGGCTTCGCCTTCTACTTCTTCAGCAATGATCAAAAGAGGCTTTCCTGTTTGAGCTGTTGCCTCCAAAATTGGAAGAAGCTCTTTCATAGACGATACTTTCTTGTCGTAGATCAAAATGTAGGGGCTATCTAAATCCACTTCCATCTTCTCTGTGTTGGTCACGAAATAAGGTGACAAATAACCGCGGTCGAATTGCATACCTTCTACCGTCTTGACTTCGGTTTCAGTACCTTTTGCTTCTTCTACCGTGATGACTCCGTCTTTGCCTACTTTCTCCATGGCAGTAGCAATCATTTTTCCAATTTCATGATCGTTGTTGGATGAAATGGTAGCTACTTGTGTGATTTCTTGTGAGCCTTTGATAGGCTTAGATTGTTTTTTCAAACTTTCTACAACCGCTTCTACCGCTTTGTCAATACCACGCTTCAAGTCCATTGGGTTGGCACCAGACGCTACGTTCTTGATTCCATGTCCATAGATAGATTGAGCCAATACGGTGGCTGTGGTGGTTCCGTCACCAGCTGCATCGGCAGTCTTTGAAGCTACTTCTTTCACGAGTTGAGCACCCATGTTTTCAATCGCATCTTTCAATTCAATATCTTTAGCTACCGACACTCCGTCTTTTGTTACGGTAGGGGAGCCGAATTTCTTGTCAAGGATCACATTGCGTCCTTTCGGCCCTAGCGTTACTTTTACTGCATTCGCTAATTTGTCCACGCCTTTTTTGATTCTGTCGCGTGCTGCTGTGTCAAATGTTATTTCTTTTGCCATAATAGTATATCTTGTTTAGTAGTGATTTTGAATTAAATAGTACCGAATATATCAGAGTTACGCATGATCAAATATTCTTTTCCATCAATAGTGATTTCAGTACCTGAATACTTTCCGTAAAGTACTTTATCGCCCACTTTAACAGTAACAGGCTTGTCCTTTAGCCCATCGCCAATGGCAATTACTTTTCCTTGTTGTGGTTTTTCTTTGGCTGTATCTGGGATATAAAGCCCAGAAGCAGTCTTTACTTCTGCGGCAGAAGCTTCTACCAGCACGCGATCTTCATTAGGTTTGAAATTGATTTTTGACATAACTATTTTAGTTGTTTAGTTGTGAATGTGACTTATCGTCTCTCGAGACGTAGCTACTATTATGCCAGAGGTGTTTAGTCGTTTTTTTTTGACACAATTAATCTAAAGCGGCAGTAATTGTGGATATTTTTGACAGAATCTGTATAGGAAAATGGAATTATTGGCAGATTGGCAGTAAGTTGACGACAGCGTAACATGGATCGCATTTTTGGGTAATCCATTAGTTGCCGTTGTTAGTTTCGTTGAAATTGTAACGCTGTGCACTTAGCAACTAAATTGTGCAGGGCACCAACAACCAAGTTGCCAGTAATAATAGAAAACCAAAGAATAGATTTTTTCCAAAAGAACCTATCCAGACTAGGATAGGGACGCCTTATTTCTTGGTGCTATCCGCTGCAGGTGCAGCCTTCTTAATATCAATTCCGGGAGCCGCTTGTTGCTCTTTTGCTCGCTCCAAAATTTCGTCAGTAACCACACCGGTGCTAGGTGCTGTAAAATTTGTTGCCAGTGAAAAAACCATGATGGCAATTGCAAAACCCCAAGTAAGACGCTCTAAAACATCACCGGTCTTTTTTACACCAATCAGATTACTTGCGCCCGATCCGCCAAATTGGCTAGATAAACCACCACCTTTGGAATTTTGAGCTAATACTACTAAGACTAACAATACTGCGGAAACAATCGCGAGAATAATGAATAACGTATACCACATAACTTATTTTTTCAGCTCTTCAATTCGGGCTGCAAAGTAAGCCTTTTTTTGTGGAAACTTCCAAATCAACTTTTTGAGCATTTCAACTGCCTTCTCCTTTTTTCCTTGCTTGAGTAGAATTTCCACTAGAGTTTCAGAAACGATGTGTGTCACTTGCAACTCAATTTTTTCTGTCAAATCGGTTGGCTCGGACACGGGCCTTAGCTTATTAATAATGGGTTGAGTCTTGATAAAATGATCGATGATCTCCGTTTGTTCGTTTTGCTTTACGCCCTCCGACTTAATCTCCTTCGTGCTTTTTATATGTTCGATCAGGTCGGCTTCCTTTAACTCGCCCTTCTCTATGGGATGGGTAGTGATGCCATCCGAAAGGGGACGAGCAGAATGCTCCAGCTGCTCCACCACTTGTTCAAATCGATGCATGGAGTTATGGAGTTGGGCCAAGTCTTGCTCCACTTCTTCATAAATATCAACTGACTGCGAAGATGTATCGGGCAGTACAGGCAATACAGCTTCGACCTCAATGGCTGTTGCGCGAATAGGTTGGGCTTCAATTGGTGGCGTAGAAAGCTCAACAAAGACTTCTTCTGTTCTCAATATCTGTTGCTCAACTCGGGGGGAAGTCATAATAGATTTGAGCACCGCTCGATCGGTGGCATAAATTGCACTTTGCCTAAGGGCATAGTCTTTTTCGGGCAGATTCAAATCTTGGGTCACGCGTGCTACCAAATGTCGAATGACCTGGCTATAGGGAAAATGGCGTTCTAACTCGATCAGTTGATTGGCATCTTCCTGCAACAGAGAGTTGTAGTTTTGGACGAACCAATAAAATTTTTGTGGATTCAATTAAATCAAAAGTTAGACGGTAGTAGTAAATGTAAAGCAAAAACAGAACTAACCAAAATGCAACCGCCCACGGGGTGGGAATTCTTATTTATCTTTGTTGGTAATAAATAAAAAATGAGTGTAGCGAGAGTACTGTTTTTGCAAGTTTGCATCTTCGTTTGTTATCAGGTAGGCATTTGCCAGGTAGCGGAGCCGTTGTTTTTTCAAGACAAGAGCCATGACTTTGGCGATGTTGTTGAACAAAATGGCCCTGTGATGAACGAGTTTATTTTTTTTAACAAATCCACGCAGCCTATTACAATTTTATCTGTTCAGCCATCTTGTGGCTGTACTACACCCGGATGGACAAAGGAACCTATCGCCCCAGGTAAGTCAGGATTGATTAAGGCCAGCTTCGACCCGAAAGGACGGCCGGGCTATTTTAATAAATCACTGACCGTCTCCACAGACTTTGAGGGTGCTACGATCATTCTCCAGATAAAAGGAAACGTAATTGATAAGAAATCTGAGACTGGGCCTTACGACTTGGTGGTGGAGAAGGGGAATCTACGGTTTAGAAATACGTCCTTTAACGTTGGCAAAGTGTTTATCAATCGAGAGAACCCTGGTGTTGAGTTTCCACTCTACAACAATGGCAATGATTCGATCAAGATTCTAGAAGTGATAGCGCCCCCACACATTAAGTTGTTTTATCCTAAAGTGCTGCCGCCAAAGTCATCGGCAAAATTCAGTATTGTTTACCGCGCCAATGTCGAGGGGAAGTATGGATTTTGTACCAATAGCGTAACGATCAAAACAACCGACAAGATGCTGCCTGAAAAACAGTTTCCTGTTTATGCCACGGTAGAAGAATATTTTGCCTCACTCACGCCAGAAGAGCAGTCAAAAGCGCCCTCGCTAATTGTTAATGACTATCAATTGGATTTTGGGAAAATAAGAAACGGGGTAGAAGTGTCAAGGTTGTTGAAAGTCAGAAACAAAGGTAAAAAAGACCTGATCATTCGACATGTTCAAAGCAACTGCACCTGTTTGGTCGTCAATTTTAGCAGTATGAAGCTAAAACCAAATGAAGAAGCTACGATTGAGTTTCGTTTCGATCCGACCGGACGTGAAGGGCTGCAAAACAAGGCACTTACCATTTATGCAAATGACCCCGTTAACCCCGTTCAACGAATACTGGTAAAAGGGTATATCGAAAATTGAAATTCTCAGAGAGGAATTTTTCTCAAAAAACAATTAGTTGAACTTCGTTTTTAATTTTTCTGCGATCAACTCTGCAGCGTTGCCTTCGCCATACAGCGCGCCAGTAGTAGGATAGGGTTCGTGCTCTAACCTATTGAACATAGAAAGAACGGCAGCTTTTTCTGAGCCCACGATATAGTTTACTTTTGCATCGATCAACTCCACCCACTCTGTTTGATCGCGCAGCGTAAGGCAGAATTTCTGGAAGAAAAAAGCCTCCTTTTGTAGACCCCCACTGTCTGTCATTACCAACTTACAGTTTTTCAATAGCGACAACATGTCAAAATATCCTTGTGGCTCGATAGTCGTAACGTCCAGCGAGATTGCCAGTGAATTCAGGTAAGCCTTTGTGCGTGGATGTAAAGGGAGTACCACCGGAATTTCTTTATTGATTTCATTCAAGGCATCGCAGATGCCTAGAAGTTTCTCTGGGTCATTGGTGTTTTCTGCGCGGTGGATGGTGCACAGCACGAAGTGGTTAGGGGTGAGGTTTAGCTTCTTTACTATCGTTGCTACTGTTTCTGCTTTTTGTTGGTAGTAAAGTACAGCATCGTACATCACATCTCCAGGTTGGACAATCTCACAAGGGAAGTTCTTGAAGCCTTCTTTCTCCAGATTGGCAACTGCGGTTTCCGTAGGGCAGAACAATAATTGGCTGATGCGGTCTGTCAGTATTCGGTTGACTTCTTCCGGCATCTTCATTTCGAAACTCCGCAGCCCCGCTTCCACATGCGCTACAGGGATGTGCAATTTAGCAGCTGTCAAAGCGCCAGCAAGAGTTGAGTTGGTGTCTCCATAAACCAATACGCATACTGGCTTTTCTTTAATCAATACATGTTCAATTTGTTCCATCATCCGCCCCGTCATGGCTCCATGGTTCAAACCTTGTATCTCGAGATTATAGTGGGGATGAGGGGTCTCCATCTCATCGAAAAAAACCTGACTCATATTGGCATCAAAGTGTTGCCCCGTGTGAACGATGATTTCTTCAATGCCAGACTTCTTTAGCGCGCGCGATACAGTAGCGGCTTTGATGAATTGCGGGCGAGCGCCAAGTACGGTTACTATTTTCATTATTCGTTGTTGGTTGTTCGTTGTTGGATATTGGAAAGCTCGTGCTCGATCAACGAATAACCAACAACGACAAACGAGTTATACAAAAGCAGGTATCCCGGTAATCTCATTTCCTAAAATCAACAAATGAATGTCGTGCGTGCCTTCATAGGTTACCACTGATTCCAAATTCATCATGTGGCGCATGATGGGGTACTCACCGGTAATGCCCATGCCTCCGTGCATCTGGCGTGCTTCTCTCGCAATTTCCAAAGCGAGGTTCACATTGTTGCGTTTCGCCAATGATATCTGAGGGGTTGTCGCCTTGCCTTCATTCATCAACACGCCCAATCGCCAATTAAGTAGTTGTGCTTTCGTGATTTCTGTAAGCATTTCAGCCAGCTTTTTTTGTTGCAACTGAAAGGACGCAATTGGTTTTCCAAATTGGATTCTTTCGGCAGCATACCGCCTGGCCGATTCGTAGCAGTCCATAGCTGCACCCAGTGCACCCCATGCTATTCCATAGCGAGCGGAATCTAAACACATCATGGGTGCGCCTAAACCGTTTTTGCCGGGTAATAAATTCTCTTTCGGCACTTTTACATTGTCAAATACCAATTCTCCAGTGGCACTCGCCCGAAGGCTCCATTTTCCGTGTGTTTCTGGTGTGGTAAAGCCGGGCATTCCACGTTCTACAATAAGTCCGTGAATTCGCCCCGCTTCATTCTTTGCCCACACAACAGCTACATCTGCTTTCGGTGAATTGGAAATCCACATCTTCGCTCCGTTCAGCAAGTAATGATCGCCCATGTCCTTGAAGTTGGTAACCATTCCACTTGGGTTGGAACCGTGATCAGGCTCCGTCAAACCAAAGCAACCCAACCATTCTCCGCTGGCCAGTTTCGGCAGGTATTTTTTGCGTTGTGCTTCATTGCCAAATTTATAAATAGGATACATCACGAGTGATCCTTGCACGGACGCTGTAGACCTCATGCCCGAGTCTCCGCGCTCGATCTCTTGCATAATAATTCCATAGGAGATATAGTCTAGGCCGCCACAGCCATATTCTACAGGCAGGGTAGGTCCGAAGGCACCCACTTCGCCAAACTTTCTCACGATTTCGTAAGGAAAGTGCGCACGTTGTGCCCAATCTTCAATGTAGGGACTTATCTCTTTTTTGACAAAATCACGTATAGAGCTGCGGATCAACTTATGCTCTTCGGTTAGCAAATCATCGATTTGATAAAAATCAGGATGATCGTATAGGTCTTGCTTTAGGGTTTTTTTGGCTGAAGCGGTGCTTGACATGGCTTTTTGGTTATTCTTGGCGAAAGCGCCAAATTTACACAAAAGTCCAAAGTAGAGGCTATCTGAAGCCGTTATATAAGGGCTACTATTCATCTTTTGTTTAATGGAAAAGCCGCTCGATTCGAATTTAGTAGACCAGGTTAAAAAACTGCAGCAGAAGTATGCCGTAATGGGGCAAGATCTTTCTTCCTATCTGGATGGGTTGTTGCATGCCGACTACCTGACTTACTGGGATTATATTCACCTCGATACCCTGCTAAGTTTGCAGAACCCCAAGACACAATTTCCTGACGAAAAAGTATTTATCGTCTACCATCAGATTACTGAGCTTTATTTTAACCTGATTTTATGGGAGCTTGAACAGATTTCGGAGAAGCAACCTGTGGATCAAGCTTTCTTTATCGCCCGACTGGATCGCGTCATTCGCTATTTTCAATTGTTAGAGAGCTCTTTCACCGTAATGGTCGATGGCATGGAACGCGAGCAATTCTTGAAATTTCGAATGTCATTGCTGCCTTCCTCTGGTTTTCAATCAGCACAATATCGGCTAATCGAAATTTGTGCAACGGATATGATCAATCTGGTCAACCCGCAAGAGCGTGAAGCGTTGCGAGAATATAGCGACTTCGACCTCCAGGTAGAGAAGTTATACTGGCGAAGTGGAGCTACTGAACTTGCATCTGGAAAAAAGACCTTGACGCTGCAGCAGTTTGAAGAAAAATACCTGCAGCTTTTTAAGTCGACTGGTATGAAGTTTCGCGACCGAAATTTGTCGAAACTGTACGAACAACATTTCAAAGGCTCCCCCGATGTCATCTCTCGTTTGCGCGAGTTTGATCAATTGGCAAACGTGTTGTGGCCGCTGGCGCATTTGAAGTCGGCCGGCCGGTATCTCCTACGCGATCCGGAAGACATCAAAGCAACGGGCGGTACAAACTGGCAAAAGTACTTACCACCTCGTTTTCAGAAGACAATGTTTTTCCCTTATCTGTGGACGGATCAGGAAAAAGCAGATTGGGGCAAGGCAGGCGTGGTGAAGAACATGGCGCATTAGGCGATCTGCCGTATCGGCTATGCATGAACCCGTGCGTGCAGCCAATCATCCTGAATATCTATCTTTGTCAAGTGAAAAAGTTGGCGTTACTTTTTTTTTGGTTACTTCCCATTCTTGCGTTCGCGCAGGGGATCACTCGTACGACTTATCATGATGCCGCCAAGAAAAATGTGAAGGAAGTGTATCAGGTAAAAGATACCATCAGTAACATTCTGCAAGGTCGCTATATCTCTTACTTTTTGAATGGCAATATTGAGTCAAAGGGCCAATTTGTTAACAATGAGACTACCGGTGCCTGGGAGTTTTATTTTGAGACCGGCAATTTGCGGATGAAGGGAATTCTTCGCGCTAATTCCAATTACGGATTGTGGGAATACTTTTACGAAAGCGGACAAAAAAGTATGGAGGGGACTATTGATGGAAAGTTGAAGGAGGGTGTTTGGAAAATCTATTACGAAAATGGTGATTTAAAGGAAACAGGAGAGTACAAAGAAAATAACAGAACCGGTTTATGGAAGATGTACTTTGAAGACGGCACGCTACGTGGAGAGATCGAATACAAAGATGACTACGGTCGATTTACAGAGTATTATCACTCAGGTAAAGTATTGGGTGAAGGGCCGAAAGCCGGTTCTCGTAACGTAGGGCTGTGGCGTTTCTTTTCCGAAGACGGTGCACTGGAGAGTGAAGGTAATTATGAGAATGGAAAGAAGAATGGTGAATGGAAGCAGTTTTATCCCTCTGGTAAATTGTCGGCTTCCGGGTGGTACACGAATGATTTACCGAGCGGAAGATGGAGCTATTTCTTTGAAGATGGCACCACTCTGTCGGGAGGCGAATTTGTTGATGGTAAAAAGAACGGGTATTGGTCAACCTTCAACAAAGGTGGGAGTAAGCGAAGCGAGATCACTTACCAAAATGGTGTGGGGGAATACCGCGAATACTATCAAGACGGTAAGCTGCGAGTAAAGGGACAAATTGTTGATGAGAAAAATCAGGGAAAGTGGCAATATTATTTTCAAGATGGCAAAATAGAAGGCGAGTGCACGTTTGATCGCGGCAAAGGGACTTATTCCGGTTTTTTTCCAAATGGTTCATTGCAAACAAAAGGGCAGATTGAAGATGATCTAAGAGTTGGCACTTGGGAGCTCTACGAACCCGATGGGAAACTAGCCGGATATTATAAGCCGTTCTACGAAGACAAGACATTGGCCAATGAGGTCGATGCTGCCCTGAAACGGAATAAAAACAGTACCATCGTTGTTCCCAAAAAAGCGAAGCGTAAGGGATTCAATTATTTTGCACCGCTATTTCCTGAGTATCATGGTGTGATTGTTGGAGGTAATCCTGTTTTTGCGTTCATTGGATCGATTCCACTTTCCATTGAATTTTACAATCAAGAGCGACTTGGGCATGAGTTCGCCTTTGAAGGATTGCGCGATCCGTTTTTCACGGCCGACTCGGAAGTTCCTGAGAATAGGGTTTATCAACGAGGTAATGTGATCTCCGTACGGCAGAAATTTTACAACCCATTGAAGACAGGAATGTGGTACTTTGGGCATCAGGTTAGGTTCACAAATATCAGTCATTTCAACAATGTCTTCTCACCGATCTCTCCGCTTACGAAAGTCACTGCAAGCGCATCAGAGCAACGAGCTGAGTGGGGCGTGTTGCTTGGGCTGCGCCTGATGGAACGAAACAATGGCAATGGATTCACCATCGACATTTTTGGTGCTTACAACATTGGATTTAGAAGTTTTGATGTCGATGATTTGTACAAAAATTCATTTTCATCCCTGAACCAATCGTCCTTCTCCACCAGTACTAATTTCGGAATCAACTTTGGGTATTCTTTTTCTTTTGATGGAAGAAGATAACGCGAACGATTTGTAAACAAAAATCATCCAGCACCAACAATAACTCGTAACTTGCGCCTTTGTTAATCTGTCATCCAATTGAAGGGATAACTACCTTTCCTATGAATCAGAAAGTTGAAGTTAATTTAACCCCCGAGGAGGCATTTGACGAGGCACTTGTCAAACCAGCTCTTTTTCAAAAACTACATTTAACAGATGATGGCGGAGTATTCTTGCAGCCATTGCGAAGATCGATCGATGCCAGAGGCAAGGAAGTAATTATTAATTTCTTAGTCGAAGTTATTCCAAAGAAAGAGGCTGGTTCAGTCATTGCCTATAAAAAATCATATCCCAATGTGAGCAATGCTCCTGCAGCAATTATTGTTGGATCGGGACCAGCCGGAATGTTCGCTGCCATTCGTTTAATTGAACTAGGGATCAAACCGATTTTGCTGGAAAGGGGAAAAGATGTACAATCGAGAAGAAGGGATATTGCGGCAATCAACAAAGCCGATATCGTCAACCCTGAATCAAACTATTGCTTTGGAGAAGGGGGTGCCGGCACCTATTCTGATGGCAAACTATACACCCGTTCAAAAAAGCGGGACGATATCAGGCGCATTTTGGAAATCCTGGTTGCCCACGGTGCCAAAGAGGAAATTTTGTACGATGCCCATCCACACATTGGCACGAACAAGTTGCCGTTGCTGGTGGCCGAGCTTCGTGAGAGTATCAAGAATGCGGGAGGAGAAATTCATTTCAATACCAAAGTGACCGATTTTCTACTGAGAGGCAATGAAATGTTGGGCGTTATCACCGAAGATGGGACAAAATGGGAAGCGGCCTCGGTGCTTCTTGCCACAGGTCATTCAGCACGAGATATCTTTGAATTACTCAACCAGCGTGGCGTCACTATTGAGGCAAAACCTTTTGCACTGGGCGTGCGGGTGGAGCATGCGCAGTCGCTGATTGACCAGGTTCAATATCATTGTAAGACAGATCGTGGTCCCTATTTGCCGGCTTCTTCTTATTCTCTGGTTCACCAAGCAAAAGTCATTGGCAAAGAGCGAGGCGTATTCTCTTTTTGCATGTGCCCTGGTGGGTTCATTGTGCCAGCAGCAACAGCCCCCGGTGAAGTGGTCGTCAACGGAATGAGCCCTTCGAGGCGAGACTCCAAATTTGCCAATTCAGGAATAGTAATGTCGATTGAAGAATCCGACTATCAGAAGTTTAGCAAGTATGGTGCTTTGGCGGGTCTTCACTTTCAGTCTGAAATTGAAAAAAGAGCATGCTCACTAGCAGGCGGAACGCAGGTCGCTCCCGCCCAGCGGCTGATTGACTTTGTAAATCGTAAACGTTCATCCAGTTTGTTGCCAACATCCTATCAACCGGGACTTGAGAGCATCACCATGGATGATGTATTACCGCCATTTATTGCAGATGGTTTGAGGCAAGGGTTCAAGAATTTTGGAAGCAAAATGAGGGGCTACTTAACTAACGAAGCACAGGTAGTAGGAGTGGAGAGCAGAACGTCTTCTCCCGTGCGCATTCCAAGAGATAAGGAAACACTTGAGCACGTGTCTGTGAAGCATCTTTTTCCTTGCGGTGAAGGGGCAGGGTATGCGGGAGGTATTGTGTCGGCAGCAATGGATGGCGAACGTTGTGCTGAGGCCATGGCCAAGTTGTATTACAAAAAGAACTCTTCTCAATGAATTGTCGTTACTCTTTTGAACTGAATGTGAATGGATAAGACGAACAAGAAAACGGTGATTGTGGGTGCTACAATGAACCCAAGCCGGTATGCCTTTATGGCTGCCGAAAAGCTCGTTGAAAACCACCATGAAATAGTGCCGATTGGTGTTAAATCGGGAGAGGTTTTTGGAGAACCGATTTTGAATATCGGAAGCAGGCCGTTGATCGGAGATGTAGATACAATTACACTCTATATTGGCCCGCAACATCAACCCGAACATTACGAATATCTTTTAAGCCTGAAGCCAAAGCGTGTTATATTCAACCCCGGTACAGAAAATGTGGAATTTGAAAAGAAGGTTGAGGAATCTGGCGCAGAAGCGCTAGAGGCTTGTACGCTGGTGATGTTGAGTACCGGACAGTATTGATCAACTCGACATTATTCAAAAAGCAGCTCATCCAGAAAAGAAGTAAGCTCATTCTCGGTTTTTAAATTGTTCTGTTTTTTAGCAACGAGTATTCCTGTTTCAAGCGCTTGGATTGCTTTTGGCTGATCCCCTTGGTCTAGAAAGAAACCAGCCGCAATGTAGTAGGTCGGCAGATAGTCAGCATGTTTAGTCATCAACTCTTGAAACAACGAACCAACCCGTTTGGGATCGTTGCCAGTAAGTTCCAACGCAAGCGCGTACTTGTTGAAGGGCTCGTTAGGGTCTTCTAGTATCCACTGCTCCAAGTTTTTCACCCGCTCGTAGTTCATTTCATTTTTTCGGTTTCCAACAACTCTTATTAAAATTTTATCCTTTATCTTGAGCCAAATTTAAGTTTCCTTTGTTAAACATCTGATAATCATTTCCCATATCCTTTTTATGAAGATTTTAGTTTGTATTTCTCATGTTCCCGACACCACTTCAAAGATCAATTTTACTGAAAATGGTACGAAGTTCGACACTACGGGTGTCCAATTTATTATTGGGCCTTATGACGATTACGCGTTGGCGCGTGCGATCGAATTGAAAGAAGCAACACCCGGAACGCTGGTTACAGTCATTAACATAGGGCTTGCTGAAACAGAATCAACCATTCGGAAGGCGCTTGCGATTGGCGCTGATGATGCCATTCGTGTTAATGCTGATCCTACTGATTCTTATTTTGTGGCTTCACAAATTGCAGAGCATGCCAAGGGGTATGATCTTATTTTGATGGGAAGGGAATCGATCGACTACAATGGCGGAGTAGTTCACGCAATGGTAGGTGAAATGTTAGGCATTCCGTCTTTATCTCCTGTAATGAAACTGGAAATTGACGGATCTAAAGTAAAGATGGAGCGCGAAATTGAAGGAGGGCATGAAAACGTAGAAGCTAACTTGCCTTTGGTGGCCGGCTGCCAAGAGCCTATTGCCGAATGGAAAATCCCGAATATGCGTGGAATTATGTCGGCACGAACCAAGCCTCTAAAAGTGGTTGAACCAAAAGCGGTTGATAAGACGGTGGTCGTTCAAAAATTTGAATTGCCTCCGGCCAAAGGCGCTATCCGAATGATCAGCGCTGATAATGTGGCCGAGTTAGTAACCCTATTGAAGACAGAAGCAAAAGTTCTTTAATGAATCGTCAGAAAAAATAGAGTTTAAAAAAATATTAAATTTATTGATATGTCAGTTTTAGTATTTGTAGAAGTAGGAGAAGGAAAAATTAGAAAGACCTCATTGGAAGCCGTTGCGTATGCAAATGCCCTCAAAGCGGGTGAGGTAGTTGCCGTGGCACTGGGTTCAATTGAAGCAGCGGAGTTGGCCTCTGTTGGAAAATATGGAGCCACGAAAGTGCTTCACGTTGCCGATGCTCGATTAGATAAGCCGGTAATTCAGGTTTATGCATCGGTGCTAACGAAGGCTATGCAAGATGAGAACGCAGACATACTCGTTCTCGCGAATTCATCACTGGGTACACCAGTTGCTGCCAAGGTTGCAATTAAAACCAATGCCAGCTTTGTATCGAATGTAGTGGACTTGCCGAATACCGCAAATGGCTTTGTAGTGAAGCGCAGCATTTATACAGGCAAAGCATTTTCGTTTGTCGAGTTAAAAAATCAAAAGAAAGTGCTGGCACTAAAGAAGAATGCAGCCGAAGCAAAAGAAATAGGCAACACAATTGCAGTAACACCCTACGCCATCTCATTAAATGACGCTGATTTTAACACGACCACTACTGCCATCGAAAAAGCGACAGGAGATATTTTACTCCCGGAAGCAGAGATCGTAGTTTCTGGTGGTCGTGGATTGAAAGGACCTGAACATTGGGGTATCCTGGAAGACTTGGCCAAAGCTCTTCATGCTGGCACTGGTTGCAGTAAGCCGGTGTCTGATTTAGGCTGGAGACCACATCATGAACACGTTGGACAGACTGGTGTAAAGGTGGCACCTCAACTGTATATAGCAGTTGGTATTTCAGGTGCGATTCAGCACCTGGCTGGCGTCAACTCATCCAAAGTAATTGTTGTGATAAATAAAGATGCAGATGCACCTTTTTTCAAGGCAGCGGATTATGGCATCGTTGGAGATGCTTTCGATATTCTGCCCAAATTAACGGCCGCTATCAAAGCCAGCCATTAGCAAAAAGAATTTCTGAGTAATTCATAAATAGTGTTGGCGAAATAGTAATTTAGATTTAGTGAAGAAGATTAAGTTAGAGATTTTAGGATTATCATCGAGCCAATCACAGACCGGTTCTTTTGCGTTGGTGCTTGGCGAAGTGTCAGGAAATCGCAGGTTGCCCATCATTATTGGAATGTTTGAAGCACAGGCCATTGCGATCGAAATTGAAAAGATCATTCCAAACCGCCCGATGACTCATGACTTGTTTAAGTCATTTGCGAGCTCATTTCATTTCCATGTGGAGGAAATAATTATCTCCGATTTGAAAGAGGGTGTATTCTTTGCAAAAATTGTTTGCAGCGATGGATTGAATAAAACTGAAATTGATGCGAGACCCTCAGATGCCATTGCTATCGGGCTGCGTTTTGATGCAACGATTTACACCTATGAAACGATATTGGCCGAGGCAGGGATTGTATTAACAGATCAAGAGGAGGAGGACGATAAAGAAAAAGCGCAACCAAAGGAGACCAAACCCAAAGCAAAGAAAGAAACGGTGAAGAAGGGTAGCGATGACTACAAAAATTATAGCATGGATAAACTTAAAGACCTGTTAAAAGACGCACTCGATAAAGAAGATTACGAAAAGGCCGCCAAAATCAGAGATGAGTTGGGGAAGAGAAATTGAAAGGTATCGATCGCACTTGAACTTCTTTAAATGGACTATGTACGCGGGCTTCTCGGATTACTTTTCTTAATTGGTGTAGCATTCCTTTTATCCGGAAATCGAAAAAAAATAGATTGGAGATTGGTGGCCATTGGCATCGCCCTACAAATAGTAATAGGCTTGGCGATTGCAAAAGTAGGCTTCGTTCGTTATGTGTTTGAATTTGCCAGCGAGAAGTTTGTTCTTTTTCTGGGCTTTGCTCGAGAAGGTAGCAAATTTGTTTTTGGTTCACTCGCTACCGATACTTCTAACACCGGTTTCATTTTTGCTTTTCAAGCATTGCCCACTGTTATTTTCTTTTCAGCTGTAACAGCCGGTCTTTACTACTCGGGCATTCTGCAAAAAATCGTTTTTGGTTTTGCCTGGGTGATGACAAAAACAATGAGGCTCTCGGGAAGTGAAAGTCTCTCCGCTGCTGCCAATATTTTCATGGGACAAACGGAGGCGCCACTTTTAGTGCGACCGTTTATTGCTGGCATGACAAAGTCTGAGCTCTTCTGTTTGATGGTAGGAGGGATGGCCACCATCGCGGGAAGTGTGTTGGCAACTTATGTTGGCCTGCTGGGCGGAGGAAGTGTTGAAGAGAAGACGCTTTTCGCAACGTATTTGCTTTGTGCTTCCATCATGAATGCACCCGCTGCGATCGTTTTATCGAAGATATTCTGTCCTCAAGATGAACCCGAGAAAATTGACTCCCGTCTTAAGGTAAACAAAGAACAGATTGGTGTGAATCTTGTCGATGCTCTTGCTACCGGTGCGGCTGACGGCTTGAAACTAGCTTTGAATATTGGCGGCATGTTGATCGCTTTCATTGCTATTATTTATGCAGTCAATTGGATACTCGTTGATTTTGTGGGAGCAGTCACTGGGCTAAATGAGTTTGTGGTATCGAGTACAAACGGAGCATTCAATGGCTTCTCGCTACAATACATTTTGGGTCAGGTATTTAGGGTGTTTGCGTTTGCGATGGGTGTTGAGTGGAGTCAGACCCTGCAGGTAGGCAGTTTGCTGGGGCAAAAAATGGTCATCAACGAGTTTGTTGCTTATGTGGATTTGTCGCAAATGAAGGCAGCCGGTTTGCTTGACGAAAAATCTATTCGAATTGCCACTTATGCGCTATGCGGATTTGCCAATTTCAGCTCTATCGCTATTCAAATTGGTGGCATTGGTGGTATGGCTCCCGGGCGACAAGGCGATCTTTCGAAGCTAGGATTGAAAGCTATGCTTGCTGCATCCCTTGCGACCATGATGACGGCTACTATCGCTGGAGCAATCTTTTAGTCTCGATTGAAAAGCGGTTTTTGTTCATTAGGAAATCAAGGTCATTTCTTCCGGTACATGACGCTATAGATATCCTATAATTTTGGACGAAGTACTGCTGTAATCTCCAAGTATTATTTATCTTGGAACTTTGATACGCCTATGTCAAAGTCAAATCTACTAGTCGGGTTGCTTGTGTTGATGGCCGCCTGTTCTAGCCGCAAAGAAAGAATCCCAGAAACTCCTGCTATGCCCGGAAAATCAGAAAAGATGATCATCTACCAGATGATGACTCGCTTGTTTACTAACACCAACACCACCAACAAATCGTACGGAACTCTGCAGGAGAATGGCGTTGGGAAAATGAATGAGATCAACGAAACTGCACTGTTGGGTATAAAAGAATTGGGAGTTACCCATGTTTGGTACACCGGCATAATCGAGCATGCATTGCTCACGGATTATACTGAATTTGGAATTCCGTTAGATGACGCAGATGTGGTCAAGGGCAGGGCCGGATCACCCTATGCCATTAAAGACTATTATGATATCAACCCTGATCTTGCTGTAAACGTGAAGTCTAGAATGCAGGAATTTGAGCAATTGGTTGAGCGCACGCATCAAGCACAGATGAAAGTCATCATTGACTTTGTCCCCAATCATGTGGCACGTACCTATCGCAGCGATGCGCGCCCCGAAGGCACAAAAGACTTAGGGGAAGAGGACGACAGAACCGTTTCGTTCAAGCCAGCCAATAACTTTTACTACTTGCCCGGTCAATCTTTTCAACCGCCAGCGGGCTATAACTCATTGGGCCCGAATACTTTTCCTACAAAGGATAAGAAATACACAGAACAGCCTGCTAAAGTAACCGGTAATGACCAATTCACTGCTACTCCGGGAATCAACGAATGGTTTGAGACCGTCAAGCTCAACTACGGTGTTGATATTCAAGATAATAGAAAAACATACTTTGACCCCATTCCCGATACATGGGTTAAAATGAAAGACATCCTGGTCTTTTGGGCAAATAAGAAAGTGGATGGCTTTCGCTGCGACATGACCGAAATGGTGCCTGTGGAGTTTTGGCATTGGGCAATACCTCAGGTGAAAGCGATTAATCAAGACATCATTTTCGTTGCGGAGATTTATAATCCGAATGAATACCGTAACTATTTAATAAACGGGCATTTTGATTTCCTGTACGACAAAGTGCAGTTGTACGATACGCTTCGTTTGCTTGTCAATCAACACGCACATGCTGTTGGTATTCCGCAAATTCAAGAAAGCTTGAAAGGTGTGAACCATCAAATGTTACATTTCCTGGAAAATCATGACGAGCAGCGAATCGCTTCCCCCCCGTTTGCAGGTGATCCGTGGAAAGCAGTACCCGCGATGGTAGTTAGCGCAACTATCGATCAATCTCCGGTAATGATTTACTTTGGTCAGGAGGTGGGTGAGCCTGGCGCAGGAGCCGAAGGATTTGGTGGAGAAGACGGCCGCACAACTATTTTCGATTATTGGGGTGTGCCTCAACATCAAAAATGGGTGAACAATGGAAAGTTTGATGGAGGCCAGTTGAGCGTTGAGCAAAAGCAACTGCGTCAATTTTATGGTGATATTTTAAAACTCTGTTCAACTAACCAGGCGATTGCACGTGGCAATTATTTTGACCTCACCCTTTCAAGTTTACAACAGTCTGCTATTTCACCTTTTGTTAGTGCCTTCGCGCGATGGGAGGGTGAAGAGAATCTTGTCATCATTTCGAACTTTAATTCTAGATTAGAGAAAGCAAAGATTTCAATACCTGATGAGTTGGCCTCAGCCATGAAATTGGAAAAAGGAAAGGCTTATGTGGGGAGAGATCTGTTGCGAAGTGGGGCTGAAATTGGATTCAATGAATCGCTGGCTGCTGAATTCGAGCTGCCTGCTTATAGTTCATTCATTTTAAAAATTAAATAGTTCATGCAAGGGAAGTCGAGAGTAATTATTGAGAATGTTCAACCCATAGTAGATGGCGGATTGTTTCCTGCTAAGCGAACGGTTGGTGAATCCGTTATTGTATCTGCCACGATTTTCGGAGATGGCCATGATCATATCCGCGCCTCTGTTTTATACAAGAAGGCAGGCGCTAGTCAATGGAATGTGGTTGAACTGCAACCGACATTTAATGACGACTGGTCTGCTTCTTTTCTGGTAGAAGAACAAGGCACTTATATGTTCACGATACATGCCTGGGTCGATCATTTTGATACCTGGTATGACGGATTCAAAAAGAAGGCAGCGGCCAAAATCGATGTGAAGGTGGAATTGATGGAGGGCGCCATTTTCCTTAAGACATTGGCCGAAAATGGAAAAGCGAATTTGCTTAACCTCGCCACAAAACTCGAAGACACTAGTAAATACAAAGAAGCGGTTGACCTGGTACTCAGTGAAGGCTTTTCACAGATCGTTAAAGATTATCCCCTCAAGGAAAATGAAACACGCCTGGATGAGGAGGTTGAAATTGTGGTTGAGCTTAAAAAAGCAAACTTCAGTGCCTGGTACGAGTTCTTTCCGCGGTCCAGCTCATTCGAACTTGGTAGGCATGGCACGTTTCAAGACTGTATTCGGCTTTTGCCACGGGTAGCTGCCATGGGTTTTGATGTGTTGTATTTTCCACCTATTCACCCCATTGGTAAACTCAATAGAAAAGGAAAAAACAATAATGTGAAGGCACAGAAGGGCGAGCCGGGTTCACCGTGGGCTATCGGCAGTGACGAAGGAGGCCACAAGTCGATTCTTCCAGAGTTAGGTACGTTAGAGGATTTCAAAAAATTAATTGAGGAGGCAAAGAAACTTGGAATTGATGTTGCGATGGACATTGCTTTTCAGTGTGCACCCGATCACCCATACGTGAAGGAACATCCCGACTGGTTTAAACAGCGACCAGATGGTTCTATTCAATATGCAGAGAATCCACCAAAGAAATATCAGGATATATATCCGTTCAATTTTGAAACAGACGATTGGAAGAATTTGTGGGACGAACTTCGGTCTGTGTTCTTCTACTGGATAGAACAAGGAGTTACCATTTTTAGAATTGATAATCCACATACCAAACCGATTCCATTTTGGCATTGGGTGATCATCGAAGTGCAAAAAGTACATCCTGATGTTATTTTCCTCGCGGAGGCATTCACACGGCCAAGGATTATGGCCTCGTTGGCGAAAGTTGGGTTTACTCAATCGTATACTTATTTCACTTGGCGAGTTAGTAAAGCTGAAATCATCGAGTATATGAATGATTTAGTGTACGGACCGTCAAGAAATTATTTCCGTCCTAACTTCTGGCCCAATACGCCTGATATTCTGCCCTATCATTTACAGATGAAAGGAGAGAATAGCTTTTTGTTTCGCTATGCACTGGCTGCCACACTTTCTTCTAACTATGGCGTTTACGGACCATCCTACGAATTTCTGGAAAACATGCCGATAGAAGGCAAAGAAGAATACTATAATTCTGAGAAGTATGAAGTGCGTCATTACGATTGGAAAAGGACCAATCGGATGACCGATATTATGAGCTTGCTTAACAAGATTCGCAAAGAAAATGCGGCCCTTCAATCTACCTGGAACCTACAGTTTTGTCCAATTGAAAATGATCAATTGATAGCGTACATAAAAGCCACAGATGACTTATCGAATATCATTTTGGTGGTGGTAAACCTTGATCCTGTTGGAAAGCAATCAGGGTTTGTACAATTGCCTAAAGCTCGTTTGAGGTTGGGCGATAAAATCAATCTAAAATTGCGAGATCTAATTACAGACGAATATTATACATGGACCCAAGAGTGGAATTTCGTGGAGCTAAATCCGAGTAAGATCCCGTTCCATGTGTTGCAGTTGGAAGTTCACGAGTCAAACATGTAACGTATGCCGACTGGAAAAAACAACCCCCTTTGGTTTAAAGATGCGATTATATACGAGCTAAGCGTTAGGGCTTTCTACGATAGTAATAGTGATGGCATTGGTGATTTTCCCGGTCTTGTTCAAAAACTCGATTACCTAGAAGATCTCGGAATCAACACGATCTGGCTCTTGCCGTTCTTTCCTTCTCCATTGAAGGATGACGGTTTTGATGTGAGCGAATACTGTGACATCCATCCAGAATACGGCACGTTAGCAGACTTTAAACTATTTTTAAAAGAAGCACACCGAAGGGGTATCAAAGTCATCACTGAACTGATTATGAACCATACCTCGGATCAGCATCCCTGGTTTCAAAAATCGCGAAAGGCGCGATCAGGTTCGAAGTATAAAGACTATTACGTTTGGAGTGATACACCGGACAAGTACAAAGAAGCACGGGTTATGTTTCAGGACGAGGAAGCCTCTAACTGGTCGTGGGATAACGAAGCCAAAGCCTACTTCTGGCATCGCTTCTATCGACACCAGCCCGAGTTGAATTTCGACAATCCGGAGGTACAGTTGGAAATGATTAAGGTGGTTGATTTCTGGATGAAAATGGGTGTAGACGGATTTCGGTTGCCCTCAGTGCCATTTTTGTTTGAAGAGGAAGGAACAAATTGCGAGAACCTACCACAGACTCATGCCTTTTTGAAACGGCTGCGCTTGCATATCGACAAGCATTATGAAGATCGTGTACTAATAGCTGAGGCAAACCTATGGCCTGAAGATGCTGCGCAATACTTTGGCGAAGGGCAGGAGTGTCACATGAGTTTTAATTACCCATTAATGCCTCGGCTATTTCTGGGCTTACGTACAGAAGACAGTTATCCGATCATTGATATCATTGAGCAGACACCTCAAACGCCACCCAACAGTCAGTGGGCTCTTTTTTTAAGAAACCATGATGAGATTGGTCTGGATATGGTGACCGAAGAGGAAAAAGACTACCTGTTTAAAGCCTACGCGAAAGATCCAAATACAAAACACAACGCAGGTATCCGAAGGCGACTTGCACCTTTGCTTAACAACGATAGGCGCAAAATAGAATTGCTCTACACGATTATGTTTTCGTTACCGGGTACTCCTGTTTTATACTATGGCGATGAGATTGGTATGGGTGATAATGTCTATCTGGGCGATCGATTTGGAGTGCGAACACCGATGCAGTGGAATGTTAACATCAATGCCGGTTTCTCAGACGCCAACCCACAGCGACTATTCTTACCGGTAATCACTGATCCCGTTTATCGTTATGAATCGCTTAACGTTGCTACGTTAGAAGAAAATCCTTCCTCACTAGTGTGGTGGGTGAAAAATGTGCTGGCCATGCGCAAGCGATTAAACGTATTCGGGCGTGGAGATTTAAAATTTATTGAGAGTTCCAATGCGAAGGTCCTGTCTTTTGCAAGGACATATCAGGATCAAAAAATCATTGTGGTTGCGAATTTGTCCCAGTTTTCCCAAGCGACAACGCTCAATCTCTCCGATTATAAAGATTGTGATGTCACCGAAGTTTTTAGCCAAAACAGATTCTTGAATGTGGGGGACGGTGAGTATCCAATTACCATTGGCCCCTACGGTTACTTTTGGTTTCAGGCAGATGTATCTGAAAAGAAAAACGTAGCTACTTCCAATACTGAATTGTTTCTGTTTGAAACGGACATCTCCTGGGAGAAGCTATTTAACAATTACAACGAGGTAAGAGTACTTGAGAGAAAAATTTTGCAGCCCTTCATGAAGAAATGCCGGTGGTTTGGCGGCAAAGCGAAGGTCATCAGCAAGATGAACATTCATAAAGTTATTCCAGTGAAGGTGGAGGGGGAGACTCATTTTATGACGATCATTCAAGTTGACTATGTGCAACGCTTGCCGGAATTGTATTTCTTGCCCATGTGTTTTGTTCCCTCGGACAGCATGTTTGACAAGGTAGAGTACACCGCACAGAGTGTTATCAGCAGAGCCGAAATACAGGGTAAAGCAGGGTTTATTTTAGATAGTAGCTATGACCGTACGTTCCGCGATTTCTTGTTCGGAAGTATGGATCGCAAAGTAAGAATCAAGGATGATGGCGGCACGCTCGAGTTTAACTCAAGCGTTTATACCAAACTGAATGCCGAACAGATAGAATCAAAAATCTTAAAAGCAGATCAGAGCAATACGGCCATTATTTACAATGATCAGTTCTTTTTCAAGTTTTACCGGAAGATAGAGAACGAAATAAATCCGGATTTGGAAATTGTCCGGTTCCTTTCGGAGAACACTAGCTTTAGAAATGCGCCAAAGTATGCAGGTAGCATTGAGTATCGCGACAACGAGGGCAAGACAACGGTATTTGGGCTCCTACAGGAAAAGGTCGAGAACCAAGGCGACTCATGGGTAATGACCATCGATTCTGTTGGTCGTTTTTATGAACGTATAATGGCGAAAGCCAAAAAAGAGAAGTTGCCTAAATTGATCAATCGAGATGCCATTACATTTGAAGAAGCTCCCGAGTTGATACAAGAGTTTATCGGGCGAGGATTTTATGAGAGAGTAGTCCGGCTAGGTCAACGAACAGCCGAAATGCATTTAGCGCTCGCTTCTGACAAATCGACTCCACCCTTTTCACCAGAGTACTTCACTGCGAACTACCAACGCTCACTGTATTCAACCTTGCGAAAATTATTGCGCGATCGATTTAAACTTTTGGAGCAAACAATGCCCAAGTTGGATCAAGAGACACAAAAGCTAGGTAAGGAAGTATTGGAGATGGAAGATACCATTTTGGAATGCTTTAGCCTGATTTATCAAACCCGAATTAATGCGATCAAAACCCGTATCCATGGAGATTACCATTTGGGGCAGGTACTTTTTACAGGAAAGGATTTCATTATTATTGATTTTGAAGGCGAACCGGGATTTAGTTTTAGTGAACGAAGACTAAAAAAGAGTCCGTTGAAAGATGTTGCTGGCATGATGCGCTCATTCCATTATGCCGCTTTTGGAAAGATTTTACTGAACGAAAATTATAGGGAAAAAGACATTGAGTTTTTAGAGCAATGGGCCGAGCAGTGGCAGCATTATGTTAGTCGGTTCTATTTGGGTGCCTATCTCGAAAAAATGGGTATGGAAAAATCTCTGTCACCGGAGGGTGAGGTATTAATTCGAACGTACCTGTTAGAAAAAGCTGTCTATGAATTAGGCTATGAATTAAACGGCCGCCCTGATTGGGTAAATATACCGCTGCGAGGTATTCGTTATCAGATGCGAAGATACATGGAAGCGAAAGAGCTGAATAAGAAAAAGAAATAGTGTTAACTCCAATATTATGAGCAAAAAAGCAGCATCAAAAAGCAAGACTGAAGAGCCGGAACACTTCAGTTTATTGACTGATTTTGACATTCATTTGTTCAGATCTGGCAAACACTTTAAGTTATATGAAAAGCTGGGTGCCCACCTGGCCACCTTCAAAGATAAGTCCGGTACCTACTTCGCGGTTTGGGCGCCTAACGCCAGAGCCGTTTCTGTAATTGGAAATTTTAACCATTGGAACAATAATGATCATAAACTTACTCCTCGTTGGGATGAGTCGGGAATCTGGGAAGGTTTTTTCGCAGGCATCGGCAAAGGTGAAGCCTACAAATATGCAATCCATTCCAATACAGGCGAGTATTTAGAAAAAGCAGACCCATTTGCTTTCTATGCAGAGATTGCTCCGGCCACCGCTTCTATCGTGTGGGATCATGAATACAAATGGAAAGACAGCGTATGGTTGAATGAACGGAAAAAGTCGATAGGAAAACCGAAACCTTATTCCGTTTACGAAGTGCATTTAGGAAGTTGGCGAAGAAAACTAGAGGACGGAAATCGTTCGCTAAGTTATAAAGAGCTTGCCGATGAATTGGTGTACTACGTGAAAGAGGCAGGCTTCACGCATGTTGAATTACTTCCTGTAATGGAACATCCTTTTTTTGGTTCGTGGGGTTATCAATTGACAGGCTACTTTGCTCCAACCAGCAGATTTGGAAATCCGCAAGAGTTCATGGCATTCATTGATGCATTGCATAAAGCTGAAATAGGAGTGATCTTGGACTGGGTGCCTTCACATTTTCCGGGAGATGCGCATGGCTTGTATAAATTCGATGGAACTAACTTGTATGAACATGCTGATCCTCGAAAAGGATTTCATCCTGATTGGAGCAGTTACATTTACAACTACGGCCGAAACGAAGTGCGATCGTTCTTGATCAGCAATGCTTTATTTTGGATAGATGTTTTCCATGCAGACGGACTGCGTGTTGATGCAGTGGCCTCGATGCTTTATCTGGATTACTCCAGGAAAGCAGGGGAGTGGATCCCTAATCAATATGGTGGTAACGAAAACCTGGAAGCGATTTCGTTCTTGAAAGAGTTCAATGAAGTGGTTTATGCCAATCATCCTGATGCGGTAACGATCGCAGAAGAGTCAACAGCATGGCCCAGTGTTTCAAAGCCGACCTATTTGGGAGGATTAGGATTTGGACAGAAATGGATGATGGGATGGATGCATGATACGCTCCACTATTTTAAGTTAGATCCCATTCACCGTAAGTACCATCAGGACGAAATTACGTTTAGTATTATCTACGCCTTTACCGAAAACTTCATGCTCCCGCTATCGCATGACGAAGTAGTTCACGGAAAAGGTTCATTGCTAGGCCGTATGCCGGGAGATGAATGGCGCAAGTTTGCCAATCTGCGGTTGATGTTTTCTTACATGTTTACTCACCCTGGCACTAAGTTGGTTTTTATGGGGGGCGAATTTGGCCAGACCTCCGAATGGAATCATGATCGAAGTATAGACTGGGATGCGTTGAACTATGGGCCTCATCAGGGAATTCTCAAGCTAACCAAAGATCTAAATGCTCTTTACAAGAATGAAACAGCGCTCTATAAATATTCATTCGATGGAAAAGGATTCGAATGGTCAGACTATGGAGATCGTGAAAATAGTGTGATCGTTTATATCCGGAAAGCGGATAGCAAAGAGGAGTTGATGATGGTGGTTTGTAATTTCACACCAGCCACACGACAACTTTATCGGATTGGGGTACCCTATCGTGGCACCTGGAAAGAAGTATTTAACTCAGACGATAGCAAGTATGGTGGGAGTGGAGTGTTAAACTCTGGCTTGCTGTACACAACGCCTGTTAAGTATCACGGAAAGGATAATTCGGTTGCCATCACCCTGCCACCCTTGGGAATGACGATTTTAAAGCTCAATGAGGAAATGGCTGAATTCGATTTAGATTGAGTAATGACGTCATTTTCTGTACTGTTTTCACCTAATTAATTTTACGAGTGACTTCCAATAAATTTATCTGTATACATGGTCATTTTTACCAACCACCTCGCGAGAACGCATGGTTAGAGGTGATTGAAATTCAAGATAGCGCACATCCCTACCACGACTGGAACGAACGGATTAGTGCTGAGTGCTACGGTCCAAACACCGCTTCCCGAATACTGGATAAAGTAGGAGGCGTGATAAAGAACATTACCAATAACTACGCTCGCATCAGCTTTAACTTTGGACCAACACTTCTCTCCTGGATGGAGGTGTATGACAAAGAAACCTACGAGGGCATTTTGGAAGCGGATCGAGAGAGCATCGAACGTTTTGATGGGCATGGTTCAGCGATGGCGCAGGTATTTAATCACATGATAATGCCGCTGGCTAATCGCAGAGATAAGGAGACTCAGGTGATTTGGGGTATCCGCGATTTTGAGAAGAGGTTTAGAAGAAAACCGGAAGGTATGTGGCTGGCTGAAACCGCGGTTGATACGGAGTCACTCGAGATTTTGGCGGAGCAGGGAATTTCATTTACGGTGCTGGCCCCTCGTCAAGCAAAATCCATCCGAAAAATCGGAGATAAGGATTGGACAAGTGTGAATGATCAAACCATCAACACACGCAAGTCATACCGTTGCAATTTACCATCGGGTAAAAGTATCATATTGTTTTTTTATGATGGAAACATCTCCCAGTCGGTTGCCTTCAACGGATTATTAAACGATGGGCGAGGTTTTGCGGAGCGATTGATTAACTCGTTAGATCAAAGCGACAACTCGCATCAATTGGTACATATTGCGACAGATGGAGAAACATATGGTCACCATCATAAGCATGGGGAAATGGCACTTGCTTTCGCTCTCGATTTTATTGAAAAGCATAAAGATGTAAGTTTAATCAACTACGCTTCTTATACAGCGCAATTCGAGCCAGAGTTAGAAGCTCAGATCATTGAAGATAGTTCGTGGAGTTGTGTCCATGGTGTGGAGCGTTGGCGTGAAAACTGTGGATGCAACTCAGGAAAGCCAGGGTATACACAAACGTGGCGCAAGCCACTGCGGGATGCGCTCGATTGGTTGAGGGATACTCTGTCTGTTATTTTTGAGTCTGAGGCGAGCAACTTTTTTAAAGATCCCTGGGAGGCCCGAAATGAATACATCAAAGTTGTATTGAAGCGAACCGATGAGAACGTCAACCGATTTATTCGATTGCATGGTCTCAACGAACAGATTGATGTGAATAAAGCACTGCGATTGATGGAGCTACAGCGTCACGCGATGCTGATGTACACGAGCTGCGGTTGGTTCTTTGATGAAATTTCGGGTATTGAAACCGTGCAGGTTATTCAATATGCTTGTCGCGCAATTCAGCTTTCCAAGCAGCTTACTGAAAAAGATTTAGAGGCTGAATTTTTAACACGATTGGAGTTAGCCCCAAGTAATGTGGCCACCTACGAGAATGGTGGAAACGTTTTTCGCAAACTGGTATTACCTTCAAAGACAAATTTGACAAGAGTGGGAATGCACTATGCCGTTTCTTCTATTTTCGAAGATGACCCTGAAAACCTTCCCTTATTTAATTACAAAGCAACCAATGAGTTTTTTGTAAAAAAGGAAGCTGGAGAACAGAAGCTCGTTACGGGTATAACCAAAGTACAGTCGCTGGTAACCCGTTCTGAAAAGAAATTTGCGTTTGCCGTAATCTATCTTGGCAAGCACGATCTGATAGGTAACCTTTCGCTTGATATTGAACTGGACAATTTCTTTGGGATGCAGTTTCGCATGGTGAACGCATTCGAGGAAGGGCGCTTGGCGGATGTAATAAGCATTATGCAAACCTATTTCGGATCGGAGAAATATTCGATCTGGTCATTATTTAAAGAAGAGAAGCGAAAAATCCTTGATGCCATTTCCCATCAGGGGATGGAAGATTTAGAAAGTTCCCTTCGTAGAACGTATAACAGAGATTACCCTTTGGTCAATGCGCTATCAAATAATGATATTCCTATTCCAAAAGCTTACCGCACAACTTTTGAGTATATTCTCAATGCAGATCTATTGAGATGTTTTCAACCTGATAAAATAAATGTAAAATCGGTGGAGAGAATAGTTACTGAGCTGGATCATTGGAATTTAAAAATTGAAGACACAGGCAAAGTCGAACGATTGGCTGGCGATAGTATCTTTAAAGAGATCAAAAGAGTAAGAGCTGAGCGCCATAATGTGAAAAGAATTGAGCGGCTAAACCGACTTTTCCCAGTGATGAGAAAATTTAAACTCGACCCTAATCTTCATCAAAGCCAGAATCTCTATTTTGAAATGTCTGTAGAAAACAAGGGTAGTAAGATGCAAGATCTTCCAGAAGAATGGATCAGTCAATTCAATTTACTGGGCGATAACTTGGGAGTAAAAGTAGAGTAGATAGGGCAGACTACTCTTTAGGGTAACGAGCGATAGCGGCCACGCAAATTACTTTCCATCCCTCTTTTGTCTTCTCCAAAACTCGCATTTGCGAGGTCTCATCCCGATCGATATCGTCTTTCACCCGTTGAATGAAACGGACGTAAGCACCATTTCCATATATCCTTACTTCCTGCCACTCATTGGTGATAGTGGCACGAGAAGGTTTTGAATTCTTGAAGTAACTTGCTTTACTGTTATTGAGTGCATCCCATCCCTCAACAAAACTTGTATTGGTAGAATCCGAATAAGACCAGTACGCATAAGGAACCTTCTGCCAGGTGTCCGCCCAGCCTTTATAATCCACATTAAAATAGGATGAAGTTTCTTTCGAAATCACCGCCTTAATGGCGTCTACTTCTTTGGTTTGAGCAAAAGTGGAGGACAGTTGACTGAACATCCAGAAGGCCAAAATGAGGAATTTTGTAATTGCATTCATGGGGAGTGTTGGTTATTTGGTAGACTAGAGAAATGTAGTAAAAAACCAATTCTAGAGCTAGTCAGGAATCTATTTTTTTTAAGAAACTGATCTTTGTCATATGTGAATTAATACGAAATGTATAGCTTTCAACTACTACACAACCCAATTATGGCTAAAGGCAAGTTAGTAATCAAAGATCATCAGGTTATACCCGGTAAAAAGGTTAAACTAAAAGATTTCCCAACCAAGTATGAACGTAAGATTCTTTCGAAGCAAGAAGCCGAGGAGATGCTCGAATCTAGCCGAAAGCACTTGGCCGAGGTGCAAGACAAATTATATGCTCACAACAGGTACAGCGTTTTAATTATTCTACAGGCGATGGATGCAGCGGGAAAGGACGGGGCAGTTAAACATATCATGTCTGGGTTTAATCCCTTGGGTGTAAAAGTGTATAGTTTCAAAGCACCCAATTCTGTAGAACTGGATCATTACTATTTGTGGAGACACCAGCTTGCACTCCCTGCGCATGGAGAAATAGCCATTCACAACCGGTCTCATTACGAAAATGTATTGGTAACTAAAGTTCATCCAGAGTGGATATTGAATGAGAATATCCCGGGCATTGAAACAGTTAAAAAAATAGATGATGATTTTTGGGATATGCGCTACATGCAGATTAGGCGATTCGAAAAAAACCTGACTGAAAATGGGACTGTGATTATGAAGTTTTTCTTGCACGTTTCGAAAAAGGAACAGAAAAAACGCTTTTTGGAACGCATCGATGACCCCTCAAAGAACTGGAAGTTTTCATTGAGTGATTTGAAAGAGCGAGCGTTCTGGGATGATTACCAAAAGGCATATGAAAAAGCCCTTTTTGAAACTGCGACAGATTCAGCACCTTGGTTTATCATTCCAGCTGATGATAAGTGGTATGCTCGCCTTGCTATTGCAGAAATTATATCCAAAGAGTTTTCTAGATTAGATGCAAGTTACCCAACAGTTAGCCCTGCTCAAAAGGAGGAACTACAAAAGGCAAAGGTGCAGTTGCTGGCTGAAGGCTCAGAGGACGAATAGAAAGTGGTAAAGAATAAGGTGATATTGAAAAAGTAGCTGCGGAATCGTTCAATCGCCAATCTCGCCAAATGTGGTCAGGTTAACAATAGTACCACGTTCACGGAATTTGCTGGCAATTGAATCAAGTCGCTTTTTAGCTTCGGTATCCCACGGGTTGGCAACAAGCGAAAGAATTTTCAGTTTTTGAAATTGAAAGAACTTTTCAGGTGTCTCCGTAAGGTTATTGTTTGAAATATCTAGGTTTTCTAATAAAGCCAGTTGAGATAGTGATGGAGGTAGATTGGTCATCAGATTGTTGTTAATCCGTAGTACCCTCAATCGCTGTAACTGCCCCACGCTTGTAGGTACTTCACTTAGGCGATTGTTGTGTAAGTATAACTCTTCGAGATTCTGAAGTTCTCCCAGATTTTCGGGTAACGAATAGAGCTGATTGAATGCCAAGTATAACACTTCCAATTTTTTCCATTGACTAACCTCGGAATCCAACCTCTTCAACTGGTTGTAATACAAATCAATTTCTTTCAGAGATGGAAGTTGGTAAATGCCTTTTGGTAGCTCAGCCACCTGATTATTGTAGAACGACAACTGTTCTAATTTTTTTAGATTTCCGATCTCCTCAGGTATCGTTGAGATGCTGTTATTGTTGAATTTTAATTGCTTCAGTCCAACAAACCCACCAATGGTGGAAGGAAGTATTTTAATATGATTTTTGCCTACGTCTAATTTTTCAAGGGAAGGGTAAATGGGCATCGACCCTTCTTCAAGAGTGAGTGCATTTTCGGTCAGAATCAGTTCTCTTAGATTTCTATTTTTGGCAAGTCCCTTCGGAAAATAAATCAAGGTATTCTTAGCCAAATCAAGTTTTGTTAGCTCTTGCAAAGCGCTAAAGTCTTTCGGCAAACTCAAAGAATTGTTTCCTCTAAAAATCAAATTTCTAATCTGCGCATTTTTTGCCAGCTTAAGCGGTTGCTTTGCCTTGTTGTTGATGATATAGATGGTTTGCAGGTGCGGCAATTTTCTCAACTTTCGCTGAATACGGGAGATGTCTGTGTTTACCAGCTCCAATTCCATCAGATTTTTGCACGTCAGCACATCAGCAGGGACACGATTAGATTTTAGTTTACCGATGCTCAATCTGGTAATGGACGATCGATCTTTGATCTGCGCAAGACTGTCATAGATGAAAAATGACTCGTTAGCATGATAGACTTTCCGAAAGCCAATGATTCCTGTCTGGTACTGCTTTCGCAACAATTCAGAAAGACTATCAGCCGCTTTCGCATCCATCTTATCAATGCTTTCGCGAAAGGCTTTGTCAATCAAATGAAATTGAATAGAGTCTGAAGCGGTTTTAAAAATTGGCTGTTCGCTAGAAGACGGGTTAGCAGTTTGAAAAACCTTAGTTCCTTTCCTGATCAACGTATCCGGACGATTTGTTTTGATCGACCTTTTATTGCCTTTTTCGTCTACCGAAATAATTTCAACTACCGACTGCGAATAGCCAAAGGCAAAAATGAGTAGCCCCATAACAAGGGTTGAAAATTGCTTCATGTTTTGTTTGTTTATAATGAAATTTATTTATTTAAAAGCACAATTCCAAGTGGTCATTCCCTCGTTAAAATTGGCCTCGAAAATCTCCTGTTTTAGCCCTAAAAAAATGCGGTAAATACCGTTAAAAAACGTATTTTCGCGGGTATTTTAAATATCAGAAATGAACGAAGGAAAAGAAAGAAACGAATCGAACTATTCAGCGAATAATATTCAGGTTTTAGAGGGGTTAGAGGCGGTCAGGAAAAGGCCGGCCATGTACATTGGCGACATCGGGGTAAAAGGCTTGCACCATCTGGTTTATGAGGTAGTTGATAACTCCATTGATGAGGCTTTGGCAGGTTATTGCGATGATATTCATGTGGTCATCAATGAGGACAATTCTATTACCGTGGAAGATAACGGTCGGGGCATACCCACCGATATGCACGAAAAAGAAAAAAGAAGCGCGCTGGAGGTGGTTATGACCGTCTTACATGCCGGTGGAAAGTTTGACAAAGACACCTACAAAGTTTCGGGTGGGTTGCACGGTGTAGGTGTTTCCTGTGTTAATGCCCTGTCAGCAGTTCTAACGGCCACCGTTTATCGAGAAGGCAAAATATTTGAGCAAGAGTATCATAGAGGCGTACCACAGTACCCGGTAAGAGTAATCGGAGAGTCTGAAAAAAGGGGAACCACTGTTCATTTCAAGCCGGATCATGAGATTTTTATTCTTTCTCAGGAATATAACTACGAGACCGTTGCGTCCCGCTTGCGCGAACTGGCTTTCCTGAACCCGGGCATTAAGCTCAATCTGAAAGATATGCGGGAGAAGGACGAGCATGGCGCACCAAAGTCAACGGCTTTCTTGTCAATTGGTGGATTACGCGAGTTTGTTGAGTATTTGGATTCTACAAAAGATAAGTTGATTGCCAACCCCATTTACATCGAGAACACCAAGTCGGAGATACCGGTGCAGGTGGCAATGGGTTACAACACATCCTACAGCGAGAACTTGGTGTCTTATGTGAACAACATCAACACCCATGAAGGTGGTACCCACGTAGCTGGTTTCCGCAGAGCACTTACGCGCACATTGAAGGCGTATGCCGACAAGTCTGGATTATTGGAGAAAGCAAAAGTTGAAATATCAGGAGATGACTTTAGGGAAGGATTGACTGCAGTGATTTCCATAAAAGTTCAAGAGCCACAGTTTGAAGGCCAAACCAAGACCAAGCTCGGGAATTCTGAAGCAATGGGAGTTGTAGATACCACGGTGGGAGAGATGCTTCAAAACTTTTTAGAGGAGAATCCGCGGGAGGCAAAACTGATTGTCAGCAAAGTTATACTGGCAGCACAAGCGAGGATTGCTGCAAAGAAGGCGCGTGAAATGGTGCAGCGTAAAAATGTCCTTTCCGGCACCGGCCTGCCCGGCAAATTGGCCGATTGTGCCAGTTCGGATCCCGCTATTTGTGAATTGTATTTGGTGGAAGGTGACTCTGCTGGTGGTTCAGCAAAGCAAGGTCGCGACCGAAATTTTCAGGCTATTCTGCCATTGCGCGGAAAAATATTGAATGTTGAGAAAGCACAAGAACATAGAATTTATGAGAACGAGGAGATCAAGAACATGATCACTGCACTTGGTATCACGTTTGGAAATGCAGAAGATAGTAAGGCACTAAACTTAGGTAAGTTGCGGTACCACAAAGTAATCATCATGACGGATGCTGACGTGGACGGCAGTCATATACGCACGCTGATACTTACCTTCTTCTTTCGCTACATGCGTGGACTCATCGAGCAAGGGTATGTGTACATTGCCCTGCCACCTTTGTATCAATTAAAAAAAGGAAAGGTAGAAAACTATTGCTGGAACGAAGAGCAGCGCGATGCATTGATCAAAGAAATGAGCAAGGGCGGCAATGAGGACAGCGTGGGTGTTCAGCGCTATAAAGGTCTGGGTGAAATGAACCCAGAACAATTGTGGACGACTACGATGGATCCAACAAAGCGGACACTAAAGCAAGTGAACATTGAATCAGCAGCCGAGGCAGATCATTTGTTTTCTATGCTGATGGGAGACGAGGTAGCTCCAAGACGCGACTTTATTGAACGCAACGCCAAGTACGCAAAAATCGACATTTAGAGAAGGATGGAGATTGAAAAAGAAGTTCTCCATTCGGTAACATTCGAAATCTTATTTTAATTGGAAAAATCTTCATCTTTGGAGGTAAAAGCTTTGTGGTAGAATTATGGAAAGTGTGCCTCTAACCGGACAAAATGAAACGTCCATTGTCAATCAGATTTTTGAGAGTCGTTTCATAAGCCGCGATTTGAGTTGGCTTCAATTCAACTACCGTGTGTTAGATCAGGCGAAGCACATTGACCGAAGTGTTTTTGATCGTTTGAAATTCTTGGCCATTACAGCTTCTAACTTAGATGAGTTTTGTACGATCCGGCTTGGCAGCCTTTACAACTATCTTGATTACGGCAAAGAACGCTTCGATTATAGCGGTTTGCGTGAAACACCATTCCGCGAATATCTCTTAAGCGAAATACACAAATTCGTAGACGAGCAGCATGATTATTTTATCAAAAAATTAAAACCCCTATTTGAAAAAAATAATTTTAAGATATCAGCCTACCCATCGCTTTCAAAAGAAGATCAAGATCGAGTAGATCAATACTTTCAGCGCACCATCTATCCGATGTTGACGCCCATGCTGTTTGACAACTACCATACATTTCCCATATTAAAAAATAACCGACTTTTATTTGGCGTAGTGACGGTAGCACCTCAAGATGTAAATAATCAGCTGCGTGTTTCTTTCATTCAGGTGCCCAGCAATATCCCGAGGTTTTATGAAATACTGAGTTTCGATAATGTGCTGCAATTTGTTCCAGTTGAGGAAATAATCAGATACAACATTCACCACCTATTTCGAAATGTGGAGATCAAAAGTATCAACCTTTTTAGGATTAATCGAAATGGCGATTTTACGCTGGAAGAAAGCGAGGACATAGAGTCTAACTTTCTCGAAGAGTTAAAGAGAAAACTACAAACCAGAAGATCTGGCCGAGTAGTACGAATGGATATTCAGGAAAATCCCGATCCTTGGCTGATAAGGCTTTTGAAGATACAGTGGGATTTAGACGACCTTAATATTTTCAAGATTCCTAACGATGGAATGATCGACTATGCAGGCCTCAACCAAGTAGTGGGGCATCCCGAGTTTAAGAGCAAGCGGCTGCAACTTCCCCCTCAAGTAAAACCGGTATCGTTCCCGGAATTAGGTACACGAGATTTGTTTGAGGTGCTAAAGGAACGCGACATTCTGATGCATCACCCCTACAACTCCATGGAACCAGTATTGGAGTTGTTAGAAAAGGCCGCTGATGATCCATTTGTGCTTTCCATTAAGATTACCATCTACCGATTAGCCAAGGGAGATTCCAGAGTGAGTGCCGCTTTGCTTAAAGCCGCTGAGAATGGTAAACATGTATCTGTTCTTTTTGAAGTAAAAGCCAGGTTTGACGAAGAGAATAATATTCGGGAAGCAAAGAAATTGCAACAGGCGGGTTGCTTTGTGATCTATGGAGTTAGTAGTCTCAAGACGCATACGAAGTTGTTGTTGATTGTTAGAAATGAGCCTGATCGCGTTTATCGTTACGTACATTTATCCAGCGGCAACTATAATGAGACAACTTCACGGTTTTATACAGACGTAGGCATATTGAGCACCAACGATTCGTATGCCAATGATGTTTCGGAGTTTTTCAATGTCATAACGGGTCATTCCCATCCAACTACTTACAAAAATCTGATTACATCGCCACGCGATATGCGCAATCAACTAATGTACTTGGTTCGCTGCGAAGCAGAGAATGCCCGAAATGGAAAAACAGCAGGCATTATCATCAAACTCAATTCAATACAGGATAACGACTTTATCAATTGCTTGTATGAGGCATCAATAGCAGGAGTTTCAATCAAGCTGATTGTGCGCGGGATGTGCTGCTTGCGACCAGGAAGAAAGGGACTGAGTGAGAATATCGAAGTTGTTTCAGTGGTGGGTGAGTATTTAGAGCACTCTCGGATCTATTATTTCCATAACGATGGTGCCCCTAAAGTGTACGTGGGCAGTGCCGATGCGATGGTGCGAAGTTTTGACAGAAGAATTGAGTCTCTTTTTCGTCTTGAATCGGACATGCTTCGTAAACAAGCGATGAATATCCTACGATATAACTTGAAAGACAATGTCAATTCGTATGTGATGTGCGAAGATGGTACCTACAAGATCAAGGAATTAAACGGTGAACCACCTTTCAACATCCATAAAGAGTTCTATAAAGTTACAAAAGAGATATTTCAGGATGTAAAGTTGTTCTAGAAAATCGTGTCAGGTTGAGCTTGTCGAAACCTAGATTTTCAACTTAAATTGCCTGGACAGAAAGTTTTTTGAGATGACTTTTAGTAAGTTCTGTCCTACTTCTTGAACTCAATTTTTTTCTGTTGGATATTTCTCTCCAGTACGTGAAGTAAGATGCCGTCCTTCAATCCTACATCAGGAACAATGATACTGTTGGAGTGAGCCCACTCCATCACTTTGATATAAATACCGCTCGCAGGAACGATTACGTCTGCCCGATCGGGATTCATTTGAAGTTGATAAATTCGCTGATCAATCGTAAGCGACTCAATCTCCTCTTTAATAGCTTTTATTTTTTTAAGTGATAGCGTGGCACCGGGCTTCTTTTGCGCTAGTTCAAAAATTTTAGATATGTTTCCACCCGTTCCAACGGCAGTGACTTTGCCGTAAGAAAGTTTTACGTTCTCGCGTACCCAATGTTCCATATCTTCCCACATCACTGGTGAATCATGATGCTCGAGTATTCTTACAGAACCTATTTTAAATGACCTGGTTTTGATCTTCTTTCCTTTCACAAAAAGATTCAACTCGGTACTTCCACCGCCCACATCAATGTGTAGGTAGGTCTCATTCCCTAGATAGGATAAGATCGCCTTGTTAATGAATTCCGCCTCGAGGTGGCCATCGATAATGTTGATAGTTACGCCAAGCTCGTCTTTCACTTGCAGGGCTACCTCTTCTCCGTTCTCGGATTCACGCATGGCTGAGGTTGCACAAAACATATAATCATCTACTTCATACAGCTCCAGCAGAAGTTTATATGCCTTCATCAGCTTTTTAAACTTAGCTATACTGGCATCGCTAATGCGGTTGGTAGTGAAGACGTCATGCCCAAGACGAAGAGGAAAGCGAACATACTCTAATTTCTTAAAAAGCATTTTCTCTCCCCCCTCTAGTATGGTCGAGATTTGAAGCCTGATGGCATTGGATCCGATATCGATGGCGGCAAGCTTCACAGGCAAAGGTTGTTTGAGTCGGCAAATTAAGCATAATGGCTTTTTAATTACTACAAGATTCCTTTTCTTTGCACAGCTTATCCAGAAAGACCGAGGGACAGGGCCCGATGAAGTCTTAGCAACCTTGCCAATAACTTGGTGCTAACTCCCTTCTGCGAAATGCGGAGAAGATAAGTGGCCATTTACTAAGGCTCTTTCTGGATAAGCACGAAACTAAATCGTGAGAAAGAGTGAAGAAAATTGAAGACATTTTAAAAGAACGAATCCTTATTTTGGATGGTGCCATGGGCACGATGATCCAGCGCCACAGATTAGAAGAAGAAGATTTCCGTGGCGATCGTTTCAAGAATCATTCTCATTTATTAAAGGGTAATAATGATTTATTATCCATTACGCGGCCGGACATCATTAAGGAAATTCATGCTCAATATTTTGAGGCCGGTGCAGACATCGCTGAAACAAATACCTTCAGCGGAACAACTATCGCACAGGCTGATTATTATTTAGAACATATCGTTTACGAACTAAATTTCCAATCCGCTAAAATTGCTAAAGAGGTTGCAGTGGAATTTACTCAGAGAGAACCCGGCAAGCCCAGATTTGTGGCGGGTGCAGTTGGCCCCACAAACAGAACTCTTTCTATTTCTCCCAATGTGAATGATCCCGGGTACAGAGCCGTAACATTTGATCAGCTCAAGGTCGCCTACAAAGAACAAGTAAAGGGGCTGATGGATGGAGGTGCAGACCTCCTTTTAGTAGAAACTATTTTTGATACCTTGAATGCGAAAGCAGCGCTCTTCGGCATTCAAGAACTTTTTGATGAAGAAGGTAAAACATTACCCATCATGGTTTCAGGAACAATTACTGATGCAAGCGGACGAACGCTTTCCGGGCAAACAACAGAAGCATTTCTGATCTCGGTTTCTCATGTGCCTTTGCTAAGTGTGGGGTTGAATTGCGCTTTAGGGGCAAGGCAGCTAAGGCCTTACTTACAGATTCTGAATGAGCAAGCACCGTTTTTCGTGAGCGCTTACCCGAATGCTGGTCTACCAAATGAGTTTGGGCAATACGATGAGGGACCAGATGAAATGGGAAGTCAGATTGATGAATTCCTGAAAGAAGGGTTGGTAAATATTCTTGGCGGATGCTGTGGTACCACGCCTGCCCATATTAAAGTGATTGCGGAGTTAGCAAAGAAGTATAAACCAAGGGAGGTGGTAGTCAATGCCTGATCATTTTCTTAAACTCAGTGGACTAGAAGCAGTAACTGTTTCCCCTGCGTCTAACTTTGTTAATATTGGTGAACGAACCAATGTTACGGGCTCGGCCAAATTCCTAAAATTAATCAAAGAAGATAAATTTGATGAGGCGCTGTCTGTCGCTTTAGATCAAGTAAGGGGTGGGGCACAGGTAATTGATGTAAACATGGACGAAGGCATGTTGGATTCTGAATCTGCCATGGTGCGGTTCTTAAACCTGATGGCTTCAGAGCCAGAAATAAGTCGAATCCCTGTAATGGTCGATTCATCGAAGTGGGAGGTAATCGAAGCTGGATTAAAATGTTTGCAAGGGAAAAGCATTGTGAATTCCATCAGCTTAAAGGCTGGTGAAGAAGAGTTTCTTCGTCAGGCAAAATTGGTGAAGCGCTATGGTGCCGCAACTGTCGTTATGGCTTTTGACGAGGTGGGGCAGGCAGACACTTATCAACGAAGAATTGATATTTGTAAACGTGCCTATGACATTCTCACTCAAAAGATAAATTTCCCTCCACAGGATATCATCTTTGATCCAAATATTTTCCCGGTAGCAACAGGAATAGATGAGCATAGAAACTATGCACTCGATTTCTTCAAAGCAACTAAGTGGATTCGTACCAACCTACCGCATGCACACGTGAGTGGTGGAGTAAGCAATGTGTCGTTTAGTTTTCGGGGAAATCAGTTAGTCCGCGAAGCGATGCATTCTGTCTTCTTATATCATGCCATTAAAGAAGGCATGGATATGGGGATCGTCAATCCGGCCATGCTTGCTGTATACGATGATATTCCTAAAGATTTGCTGGAACGTGTCGAAGACGTTCTGCTAAATAGGAGGGAAGATGCAACGGAGCGCCTGCTTGAGTTTGCTGAAACCGTAAAGGGATCAGCCAAGAAGAAAGAGCAAGACGATGAGTGGAGAAAGGGAACGGTTGAAGAACGATTGACCCATTCGTTGGTGAAGGGTGTAATCGAATTCATCGAAGCAGATATTGAAGAAGTGAGGCACAAGTTTGACAAGCCGCTGCATGTGATTGAGGGGCCATTAATGAATGGAATGAATGTCGTGGGTGATTTGTTTGGTGCAGGAAAAATGTTTTTGCCGCAGGTTGTGAAAAGCGCCCGGGTGATGAAAAAGGCGGTAGCCTACCTGACACCATTTTTAGAGGAAGAAAAAATTAGAAGTGGTCAGGTTGGAAAGCCGGCAGCCAAAATACTTATGGCCACCGTAAAGGGAGACGTTCATGATATTGGAAAGAACATTGTAGGAGTTGTATTGTCGTGTAATAACTACGATGTAGTTGACCTTGGAGTGATGGTGCCCACTGAAAAGATCATTGAGGCCGCCAAGCGTGAGAAAGTGGACATCATAGGATTGAGCGGTCTAATTACGCCCTCACTAGATGAAATGGTCCATGTGGCCAAAGAGATGGAGCGAGAAGGAATGGTTTTGCCGTTGCTAATAGGTGGGGCGACTACTTCGCGTATTCACACTGCAGTGAAGATTGATCCTGTCTATAGTGGCCCGGTAGTTCATGTATTAGATGCTTCTCGTTCCGTACCCGTTGCGAGCGAGTTTATCAATCCCGATACAAGAGGTGCATTTAAATCCCGCGTCAAAGAAGAGTACGTCAAATTGAGAAGTGAGCATGAGGGCAGGCAACAAGCTAAGAACTACATCTCACTCCCTGAAGCAAGAAAAAATAAAGTCAAAATAAACTGGAGTAATACCTCCATTAGCAAGCCGAGCTTCTTGGGTAAAAAAGTACTGGTTAACTATCCGCTCGAAGAAATAGCAAAATACATCGACTGGACTCCTTTCTTTCAGACATGGATGCTATTTGGTCGTTATCCGGATATTTTCAAGGACGAGAAAGTAGGAGTAGAGGCACAAAAGCTTTTTGATGACGCTCAGGTAATGTTAAGAAGAATCATTGCCGGACGAAAGTTATCGGCCAATGGCGTATTGGCTTTTTATCCTGCCAATAGCACTGAAACGGATGATGTGCAGTTGTATGCAAAAGACGGTTTGAATCAATTTGCAACTCTACATTTTTTGCGCCAGCAAAACAAGAAGGCGAGAGACCTACCCAATTTCTGCCTTTCAGATTTCGTTGCCCCGCAGAGTTCTGGAAAAGAGGACTACATTGGAATGTTTGCAGTGACAACGGGAATTGGATTAGAGAAACTGGTGGATGAAGCCAGAGCAAAGCAAGACGATTACGCAGAGATTATGGCAAAGGCGCTGGCTGATCGTTTAGCCGAGGCATTTGCCGAACTATTACATGCAAAAGTCAGGAAAGAATATTGGGGATATGCTGCCAATGAGAACCTCACCACGGAAGAAATGATCAAAGAGAGCTACCAAGGTATTCGTCCTGCCCCCGGTTACCCCGCTTGTCCTGACCACACTGAAAAGCGAACAATTTTTGAATTGCTGGAAGCAGAAAAAGAAGTAGGTATCACTTTAACCGAGTCTTTTGCTATGTTTCCAACTGCGGCAGTAAGCGGTTATTATTTTTCACACTCCGAATCAAAATATTTTGGACTGGGTAAGATCGAGAAAGACCAAGTGGCAGAATACGCTCAGCGTAAGGGGATGAGTTTAGAGGAAATGGAGCGATGGTTGTCACCAAATTTAGCATACTGAAAAGTGTTGATGTTTTGACGTGTTGAAGTTGTAAAGTGATAATGTTTAGAATATAGCTTTTTTAGTCGTGGCAAAGATTGAGAAGTTTGAAGACTTGAAATGTTGGCAGGCAGCCAGAGAGCTGGTGAAAATGGTATATGTAGTTTGTGAGGAGGGGAAGTTTGTAAAGGACTTTGATACGAAAAGCCAAATAAAAAGAGCAGCGTTATCTAGCATGAATAATATTGCTGAGGGATTTGGCAGGGGAAGCGATAAAGAGTTTATCCGATTCTTGGAGATTGCACAAAGTTCCGCGATGGAAGTAAAAAGCATTACCTATGTATTGATCGATTTGAACTATTTACCGGATGATAAGATAATAGAGATAAGTAAGAAAGCAGAAGAAACCAAAAGTATAACTCTCGGTCTCATTCGTTATCTACGAAACAAAAAGTAACATCAACACTTTAACACATCAACACTTCAAAACATCAGCACATGAAAGTAACTGATCATATAAAAAACGCCAACGGCAGAACTCTTTTTAGTCTTGAAATTCTTCCGCCCTTGAAGGGAGAGAATATCAGAACCTTGTTTGACAATATGGACCCATTGATGGAATTCAAACCTCCGTTCATTGATGTGACGTATCACAGAGAAGAGTATGTGTACAAGAAAAAGGAGAACGGGCTATTAGAGAAAAGATCAACACGTAAGAGGCCGGGCACAGTGGGTATTTGCGCAGCTATTCAAAACCATTATAAAGTAGACACTGTTCCTCACATTATTTGTGGCGGCTTTAATAAAGAAGAGACGGAAAATGCTTTGATTGATTTGCAATTCTTAGGCATTGATAACGTGTTGGCGCTGCAAGGTGATGCTATTAAATCTGAAGCTAAATTTATACCGGAACCGGATGGCCACCGATATGCATCCGAGTTGGTAGAGCAAATTGTCAACATGAACAACGGTAAATTTATTGATGAAGACTTGCAGCACGCCACACCAACTAATTTTTGCATTGGTGTATCAGGCTATCCTGAAAAGCACTTTTCCTCTCCGAATCTGAAAACGGACTTAAAATTTTTAAAGAACAAGGTGGACTTGGGCGCAGAGTATATTGTTACTCAAATGTTTTTCGATAATAAGGCCTATTTCGATTTTGTTGATAAGTGCAGGGAAGCCGGGATTACCGTTCCAATCATTCCGGGCATTAAGCCAATTACGGCAAAGGTGCAAGCTAACGTGCTCCCCACGATTTTCCACATTGATCTACCCGAAGAGCTTGCCGATGAAATTGAGAAATGCAAAGATAATGCAGCGGTTAAGCAATTAGGAATAGAGTGGTGTGTAAATCAATCAAAAGAACTTATGAAGTTTGGTGTGCCTTTGGTGCATTTTTACTCCATGGGCAAATCTGATCCTATTTATAAAATAGCCAAGCGGTTATTCTAGAACAATTCGGCAGGACGCATTCGTAAAAATTCTTGCCATGGCATACCTCCGCTGCCGATCAAAAAGACTTTGTCTGGCTTCATTTCCTTTTGAAAGGCTGCCATCCCAGAGTTCTTTTGTTTTGCGCCACTTTTGATCTCCAATCCAATTACTTTGCCACGTTGTTCCAACACAAAATCTACCTCGTGGTTTCGATGCCGCCAATAATGCACATTAAACTTGTCGCGAAGCGATTCGTTGATCAGAAATGCTCCGATGGAAGACTCTACAAAACGACCCCACAATTCAGGCTTTGCAAGAGCTTCGTTTAGTGTTTCGGAGCGTTGCACAGTTAATAGGGCATTATTGTGAACTTGAAATTTCGGGCTGGAGCTGCGCACGGACAATTTGTTAGAAGAAAATTTTTCAAGTCCACCTAATAACCCTGCCGTATCAAGCAGGTGCAAATAGTTGGCGAGCGTAGTGGTGTTTCCGGCATCTTGCAATTGTCCTTGCATTTTGGTGTAAGACAAAATCTGACCGGAATACGTGCATCCCAATTCAAAGAGCTTCCGCATCAAGGCGGGCTTGTCAACACGTGTGAGCATTAGTATGTCGCGTGAAATACTGGATTCTATGAGGGAGTCCAAAACATAGTTTCTCCATCGTTCTGGGTCATTGATCAGCGAGGCAGCTCCCGGATAGCCTCCAAACCAAGTATATACATTGGCATCCCAGCCAAAAGCTGCATTCATTTCTGGGAACGTCCAATGCCCCATAAAAATGGTTTCGAAGCGACCTGCCAATGACTCAGTGAGGCCTTGTTGCAATAGCAACCGCGAAGAGCCCATCAACAAAACTTTGACTTGTGTTCCTTGCTGCGTATCCAAGTCCCAATTCTTTTTAATCACCTCGCTCCAATTGCCAATTTTTTGAATTTCGTCAATCACCAATATAAAATCAGCTGACTCCAATTGCTTGACGCGCTCACGAGCAACATTCCATTGCTGGTCAATCCATACAGGATTAGAGTTGGTGTCATCGGCTGAGACAAACAAATACGGATTTTTTAAGTCTCTTAAAACTTGTGTCACTACAGTGGTTTTTCCCACTTGACGCGGGCCATAGATAGCCTGAATGAGCTTTCTTGGTTCGTTGAGCCTATCTGTAACTGTTTGATAATGAGTACGAATGAATGATTTTGACATTTTGCTCAATGTGTTGAGTAAAAATACTCAAAGTATTGAGCAAAACGTAATTGACTTGAAAATAGTTGAGCAATAAAAAAAGGGCCGAAGCCCTTTTTTATTGATGTTGCGTGGTGATCAAGGATTAATTGGTAAGTATGTTCCATTGTACTGTGAGAGGTTAGCGCGAGGAACCGTTGCGTTAAACTTACTATTGATGGCATCTATAAAAATGTTCGCCAGGTAAGCTGATCCTCTATTATTAGGATGAACGCCATCCTCAGAAAAGCCCCCTGTTGGGGGAGCAAAACTAGGAGAGATTGCCACTCCGTCAATAATCTGAAGTCTATCGGTGATCAGTTTTGTGAACGCAGCATTTACATCTGCTAAAGCGATCCGATTGTTACTATTATCCGCAGCTGCTTTGATAACATTATTGAACTCGGCAGTTCTTGTAAGAATAGCTTGTATCTCAGAGGGTATCAAAACAAACTGATCCGCCAGAGGCACTGAAGTTCCTATAATTGCAGTTGGAATATTATTAAAGCATGAGCCGAGAACGGCCCCAGCCGAAAGAGTAATTAAATCAGTGGCTGTGGCTTGTCTTACTCTCCTGTATGGCTCCAGACCGGCTCTTTGAGTAGCTGTGATTCCTTCTCCAGCTAGTAGTGCATCGAAAGTAGCTCCTAGATCAGGAAACTCAGGAGATTTTTCTGAGATGAGGATTCTGTTGCCTGCCCCTGCGGTATAAGTAACTTTTCGAGCGTCTAAGTTTGCTGCGGTCGAACCGGATAATGCTAGTAGACTTGGGTTGCCTTTAATTGCATCAAGTACTGAGTTATATCCAGCAAAACCTCCATTTAGAGCTGTAGCCTGCTCTGCGGTAATTGTGATGGCATTAAATAAAACAGTAATAAAGAAAGGTATGGTTGTTATATTAGGGATGTTGCCCACAACTCCCTTTGAATTTGGATTGGCGGCAAGCAGTGTACCAATAGCGGATTGATACGCAGCCTGAAAACCCGTTCCTGGTCCTGGAGCGCCTCCAAGTGTTGTTAATGGGATAGCACCTGATCCGCCAGTTGTAGCGTATCCAAGTATATCATTATTACCCAAGAAGAACATGAAGAAAGAGCCATTTGCCGCAACAGCATCTCCTAAAATTGTTGAAGTTCCAGGATTTGTAGCAAATCGCTGATAAAATGAATTGAAGGCGGGATTTCCAGAAGAGGGCCCACCTGTTTGTGGAATCAACGCCTGTATGAGCTGTATTCCCGGCACTCCAAAATTGTTTAAGGCAGCCTTGTTTCCTGTAAATGCAGAAGGTAATTCACCACCGCTGCCTGGTACTGCGGGGGTAGTTACAGTCGAGGGGCAAGTGACCGTTCTGGCGGGCGTTCCCAAGGCTGCTGGCCCGGGTGTTCTTGGTCCAGCGCCATCTGGATCAAATAAGATCAACCTGCCTAAAATTGGTCCGCCCGGAACTGGTGGATTTGTAGTAGTCGTGTTAAAACCATTTACTGAATTGATGTCTGGTTGATTAAATGCACCTCCACCTACAGTTGCAAACTGCTTTGCCAAAATGGCTCCAAGCGAATTTTGTTGACCATTGGTATATAGTGCCCCTGCTTGGTAGCCTGCCGTAATCGAATTACCGATAGCTACAAACTTTGTGAAGTCAGCTGTACCCTTTGAAGGTATTACGACTGGTGGTGTCACAACCTCCGGAGGAGTTAGTTTGATTGGCTCTTGCTTGCATGACCCAACGATGAATGTCGCTGCTAGTGCGATGTATATTAGTTTAGTCTTTTTCATAGCTTAATTTTTTCTACGTGGATTAATTTAAAAATTCATCAAACGTAATGGAGATGTAGTACTGTTGCCCCACAAAAGGAGAACCCAAATTGGTTCGGTAGTCGCCACCTCCGAGGTTTGTTGCTCCCAGTTTTATCATAGACTTGATAGCCGAAACTTTGTAGTTTACTTGGGCATCTAAAACTCCAAACGAAGGGATTACAGCAGGCAAGTTGTTTCCAAATGAAGACACCCAGATGAAATCTTCTTGCCACCTATAGTTGATATTGAAGCCTAAATTTTTTGCCACTTTTCGGTTGCCAATTCCAACACTAAAGCGGTTGTTTGGTGTATTGAAACCGGCATTGAACTCAGCTGTTTCTTCTGCATCAAGATCTGCCCAGTTGTAATTTCCATTCACAATAAAATTTTTGGGAAGGCTATAAGTTAATCCAAGACCAACGCCATAAGATTCAATTTCCTGTGGTGAATTGTTGTAGAGAGAGAAGAGCCTGCCTGGAGCAGATACTACGTTCTGATGGGTAGTTGGCAGTTTGGCGGCCACAATCTGAGATCCTAAGAAATTAGTATATGATGTATAATAGCCATTCAAATCAACAAGTAGTTTTGAAAAAACAAGTCCTTTGTAACCTAATTCAAATGATCGAAGTTGTTCAGGTTGTACATAAGCCACATTTGCTGTTTCAAGTAAAGCGATTGCTGTGGCACTTCCTGTTGGAGTACCGTCTGCGGCAAGAGTGCCGCCCGCATTTCTGAACGCTGTGAATGAACTTTGAGTCCACGACCCACCATTATGCACTCCATATCTTCCTGCATTTTTCTCGGCACTACCAAGAAGTGTAGGTCCTGCAGTTGGGAAGAAAATGAACTGTGCTTGCGTATCAGGATTTCTGAAGCCAGTTTGGAACGAAGCGCGTAAGTTGTTATTTTTATCAAGCTCGTAAACTGCTGACAAACGTGGCGACAACTGGCCGTTAAAGTTTTCATTTTTATCATACCGCAAGGAACCAGTGATCTTTAGTTTCTCTGCAAACGTTTTGGCAATTTGAGCATATCCGCCAAACTCGTTGATTACCACCCTAGAGAAATTTACACCGTCAGAGGGTGCTTCATTGAAGATTGTGCCATTAGAAAACAAATCGTATTGACGGAAATTACCTCCAATTTGTATCTCGGCCCATTTAATTTGGTTGAAGAACTTATAATTACCCTCTATGTGGTTCAACTTTGAGTTATCAAAAAATGACGCTCCACCTCTTGCAACACGAGCTATTCCATCCTGCACTCCTGAAAACGTGCCGGTTGGCGTTTTTTGGAAGAAGTTAGCCTTGATAAGGTCTACCAAGTTCGTAAACTCGGGAGTTCCTGGGGTGGGTCTATTTCTATCCGCGAATGCACGTGCTGCGTTAACGTCAGCTGCTCCAACTCCAGGAACAGATCCCTGAAAAGCGGAAATAAAAGATGGAACCCATTCTGTGCCAGATGGGCTGTAGGTTTCGTTCATGAATGTGCCAAGCGCTGTAAGGTTATACGATTTGCCTGCATCTGTCGCAGATTGGTAACCGCGTAGGAAGAAGTTATCTCCTTTAAATTCAATCTTATGAAACTGTTGGTTGAAATCGCGGAGGGCATACTTTTCCGCGCCTTGATAGATGGAGCTTCCACCACCATAGCGATAAGTGTAAGAAACTTCTATCTTATCGGTAATTCTGTAGTGCAAAGCAGCATCAAGCTTAAGCGTTCTTGCATCGCGATTATCGACTAAATCCTGCTCGCGAAAGCCAGTACGTGTAACTGTAGGTAAATTAGGTAACCCTGCGAGAGCAGCCAATGCAATTTGATTTTCGTCTCCATATAAGTTAAGTCCGTCAAAATTTGGACGCCCACTTAGATCGGTGGTCGATGCGGTGTTTATTCTATCTGTTTTATAGTCGTTCCCCAGCCAATCCTTTGCTTGTAATAATGATGCTCCTATTTTAAAGGCGAATTTATTATTGAATGCCTTTGCATATCGTATGCCATATTGAGTCATAGGATCACTCCCAGCGGCTGTTGAATTGGTGATACCCGCTTTTACCTGTGCACTAAGGCCCTGATAGTCAAAAGGATTTTTACTATTCATTATTAAAATCCCATTGAAGGCATTGGGTCCGTATAGCGCAGATGCTGCACCTGGTATCAACTCTACGCTTTCAGCATCAAGTTCACTCACTCCCATAATACTACCTGTTGGGAAGTTCAACAACGGAGCTTGTGTGTCCATTCCATCCACCCATTGTACAAATCGGGTGTTTGCAATGCTGGCAAATCCGCGGGTATTGACAGCCGTAAAATTCAAACTTCCAGATGCTGTTTGTACGCCTTTTACGTTTGCTAACGCGTCATAAAAATCGGGGGCAGCAGACTGTTTGATCGCTAAAATATCCATCTTTTCAATAGTTACAGGCGATTTTAGGATACTTTCTTCAACGCGCGAGGCGGCTACCACAACCTCTTGCCCAAGAAGCGATTCTTCTTCCATTGTTATTTCAAGCCCAGTTGTAGCGGTTCCATTTGCTTCGCCAGCCGTACCGCCTTTTATCTCAAGTTCTTGCGTCCGAAACCCTATAAATGAGAACACCAGCGTAAGGGGCGGTGCCTGATTGAGTTTTAGATTGAATTCGCCCTTCACATCGGAAATTGTGCCGATCACTTTGCCTTTAACCACCACGTTTACACCCGCTAACTTTTCCTTAGTAGTACCATCCGTTACTTTGCCCGATATGGTCGTTTGTGCCATGAGGCTGGCCGTACCGAACACCATAAAAAGTAGTGGCACAACTGCTTTATAGTAGATTTTATTCATACAGTATATTTGGTTTAATGCCTAAAACTACAAGAAAAACGATACATACAAACGATTGATATTAACTTTTTTTTAAATCGTTTGCGAGGAAATGTTAAGACGATATAGCAATTAGGCCTTCTCGGCAGAAACTTGTTTGGCTAATCGTTCACATAAGGCATTAATCTCTCCACACATTTGCTCATCGCCCGTTGAACTCAAGATGCTCTGTGCCAGACCGCCCAAGCAATCAATGTAGAACCGTTTCATTTCTTCCACCGGCATCTCTTTACTCCAAAGATCTATGCGCATAGTATTTTTTTGAACGTGATCCCAAAGAGAGATGCTGATGGCCTTGGTTTCACTTAGCCCCGGATCGGGTTTTTCGGTAGCATCCCACCAAATTTTTTCAGGAATGTTATTATTATCTAGTTCTACTCTAAAATTGATTTCGGAGGTTTTCATTATAATTTGAAAATTTGAAGATTCGGTGATTTAAAGATGAACCGGAAGGACTAAAACTTTTATTGTAGTGGTTCAACTCGTTTGACAGTAACTTTCTGCCCCTCGTAAGAATAATTCACTCCTTTTTTTCTGGTAAGTTCCCTTTGTTTCATCATTAGTTCTAAGCGTTGCTCTCCTGTTAGCCTTAGCCAAGCTTCTTCATTTTCACCTAGATGGTGAATTTCAAAATTAGTTTTTACTACTTTCATCTTACCTGCAAATTAAGCAAATCATTACAATACCATTTCAGGAATTTCGCCATCAATAAATAGTTTACCTTCTGTAGCATTTTTTATTTGTTCTATAGATACTCCGGGTGCTCTTTCTAGTAGCTTAAATCCGCCTGAAGGAAGAACATCGAGCACAGCCAAGTCGCTGACAATTTTCTTTACACAACCTAACCCCGTTATAGGTAAGCTACATTTTCGTAATAACTTAGATGCACCCTCCTTACTACAATGCTGCATGGCTACTATGATGTTTTTTGCCGAAGCAACCAGGTCCATTGCGCCACCCATACCCTTCACCATTTTACCTGGTACTTTCCAATTAGCGATGTCACCCATTTCAGATACTTCCATGGCGCCAAGAATTGTCAAATCAACCTTGCCACTGCGGATCATTCCAAAACTCTCTGCGGAACTAAACAAGGCTGAGCCAGGCATCATGGTGATGGTTTGTTTGCCCGCATTAATTAAATCGGGGTCAATATTTTTTTCTAGTGGAAATGGCCCGATGCCGAGTAGCCCATTTTCCGATTGCAGAACTACATTCATGTTTTTCGGGATGTAGTTTGCGACCAATGTCGGAATACCAATCCCCAGGTTGATGTACATTCCGTCTCGCACTTCTTGTGCGATTCTTTTTGCAATCCCAACTTTGTCCAACATATTAATTTTCGGTTATCGTCTTTTGTTCAATCCGTTTCTCGTAGTTAGTGCCCTGAAAAATTCGATGTACGTAGATGCCCGGTGTATGAATTTCGTTCGGGTCTAATTCGCCAACTTTAACTAGTTCTTCGACTTCTGCTATAGTAATGTTACCTGCCGTGGCCATCATTGGATTAAAATTTCTGGCTGTCCCCTTATAAATCAAATTTCCAGCCGCGTCTCCCTTCCACGCTTTCACAATCGCAAAATCAGCTTTAAGCCAATTTTCCATCAAGTAGGTCTTTCCTTCAAACACCCGAGTTTCTTTTCCAACCGCGACTTCTGTTCCGACACCCGCTGGTGTGAAGAACGCTGGAATACCTGCACCACCGGCTCGCACTCTCTCAGCAAGCGTACCTTGTGGTATCAACTCAACTTCTAATTCCCCTGACAAGAGTTGTCTCTCAAACTCTGCATTTTCGCCTACATACGATGAAATCATTTTTCGAACCTGCCTCGTCTTTAGCAAAAGGCCGATGCCAAAGTCATCCACGCCTGCGTTGTTTGAAATACACGTGAGGCCTTTAACTCCTTTTTTGAGAAGTGCCGAAATGCAGTTTTCGGGGATGCCACACAATCCAAAGCCACCTAACATGAGAACAGCATTGTCAGAAATATCTCGAACGGCCACGTCCGCATTCATTACACGTTTGTCAATCATAGAATAAGATGTTAACTAATCTTTAACAAGTTCAAAATTATCAATAATTATGATGCTGCGGAATCTTGATCTAATTTGCAAGCTTGAAATCCTTAGTTCGATGCCGCCAATGGATCGTTTGAAAATGAACATAGGTTTTCTGGTATTTTGTACTCTAGCAGCTCTTGTTCTTCATGCGCAAGATGATGTTCCTTTTATGCCGGCTGATCAGTTCGAATCAAAAATTGATATGGTTTTTAAAAAGAGAGAATCCGCAGACCACTCTACCTATACCTTTTCAGACGGAACTCAGCCCAAGAAGACGACTGACGCACCTATTGCCTTCTTAATCATTAACTTTAAATTGCTAAGGGCAAATGGCGAAGTAAAAGTGAAGGTAATAAATGGCCGATCAGAAAGAGTCAGTAGGATAAGTGTAGCCAACCCGATGAAATTAGAAATCGGATTTATTGAGGACGTTCGAAATGGCAGCGAAGGGGCTGAGCGTGTATTGCTCTTTTTAAACGATGAAAAAAAGCCCATTCGAAAAGTTGTTTTTAAAATTGCAGAAGATGGATCCTACTTCGTGAATGGCGAGAAACGCGGAAAGTTCTGAATAAATAGCGTAGTGGTTTTAGATTCACTTTGCTATTTTCGGCCGATTTAAAAAACTAGTTACAAATATAGAATATAAATTATGAGATTTCTTGCAGTAGTCGTAGGGCTGTGTTCTTTTCACTTGATGTTTGCACAGCACCAAAGGCAGCCTAGTGCAGCGGAGATTAAACTCAAACTCAATAAGCTGAATTTTTTAGGATCCGTTCTTTACGTGGCGGCTCATCCCGATGATGAAAACACCAGAGCAATAGCTTTTTTAGCCAACGATAGACTGGCTGCCACAGCATATCTATCGATGACAAGGGGAGATGGCGGCCAAAACTTAATCGGTTCAGAGATACGTGATCAATTGGGCTTGATTCGTACGCAAGAACTTTTGGCAGCCAGACGAATAGATGGTGGGCAACAATATTTTACCAGAGCAAATGATTTTGGGTTTTCAAAAAATGCGAAAGAGACGTTTGAGATTTGGAATAAAGACGAGATACTCTCGGATGTAGTGAAGGTGATCAGACAGTTTCAGCCCGATGTTATTCTCACGCGTTTTCCGCCAGATGAGCGAGCGGGGCATGGGCATCACACCGCCTCTGCTATCCTGGCACAAGAGGCTTTTGACTTGTCCAATGATGCTACAAAATATCCTAAGCTTGTGGAGGACTTCGGTGTTTGGCAAGTGAAGAGAATGTACACCAACACAGGACGTTGGTGGAATCAAACCATTAATGAAAACACACCCGGAATACTCGCGGTAAATGTGGGCGGCTACAACATGCTGCTCGGTAAATCTTATGCTGAGATAGCAGCTGACAGTCGCACGCAACATAAGAGTCAGGGATTTGGCTCACCCGGCAGAAGGGGAGACGCAATGGAATTTTTTGAATTCGTAAAAGGTACTCCTTCCACTAAAGATTTTTTTGAAAATGTAAATACAACTTGGAGTAGGTTGAAGGGAACTGAGAAGATTCAACCACTGGTAGATAAAGTTATAGCAGAGTATAAATATGAGAACCCATCGGCTTCACTCTCATTGCTCGTACAAATCAGGAAAGAAATTAGCGCTCTGCCTTTTTCGGTCTGGCGTGATAGAAAGTTGAAAGAGGTGAATCAGCTCATTCAAGACTGTGCCGGATTGTATGTGGAAGCAGTGGCAGCCACTTATTGGGGCACCCCTGGGGAATCGACAACCGTTAATTTTGAAGTCATTAATCGGTCACCAGCCGAGGTTACGATGACAGGGATTCATTCCGATGCGATATTGTACGATACCACATTCTCGACAGTCCTTAAAAACAATGTTCCGTTTGTTAAGAAGTCAACTCACTCACTGGCTGCCACATTGCCTTACTCAAGTCCATATTGGTTAAAGGAGCATCACTCAATCGGGTTGTTTACCGTGAATGATCCCAAAATGATTGGCAAGCCTGAAAACGATCCTGCAGTTGTTTTCAATGTTAGGTTTGTTATTAATGGCGAAGCAATCAATATTCCTGCCCCTTTGGTTTACAAGTGGACAGATCCTGTGAAGGGCGAACTCATGAGACCATTTGAAATTGTACCTCCGCTGTTTGTCAATCTTACCAAGCCGGTCTATATTTTCAAAAATCAAGATCCACAAGAAGTTACGGTGCTATTGAAAGCAACCAAAGATGGGGTAGACGGAAAGATTAAACTGGAGTTGCCAAAAGGGTGGAAATCAGTGCCCACCTCGATCCCCATTAACTTGGCAAAAAGAGGACAAGAACAGTCGGCAACCTTCCGTGTAATTGCCAGTAAGGACGAATTGAATGCAACCTTGAAAGCAGTCGCAGAGATCAACGATAAGTCGTACGACTATTCACTCCAGCTAATCGATTACGATCATATTCCGACACAAACATTGATGCCAAAGGCTGAGGCAGAAGCATTGCGCATAGATTTGAAAAAGGAAGGGTCGGTTGTCGGTTACATACGCGGAGCTGGTGATGATGTACCGGCAAGCTTGCGCAATATGGGCTATGAAGTTTGGGAAATGAAAAATGAAGAAGTTACTGCCGCCAATCTAAAAAAAGTGGACGCAGTAGTGCTGGGTGTTCGAACGCTGAACACCAACGAACGCATTAGATTTTTTATGCCGGAGTTATTGGAGTATGTAAAGGAGGGCGGCACATTAGTTGTTCAGTATAACACAAATAGCGACTTTGAAATAGAGAAAGATAAATTTGCGCCTTACCCTATTACGCTTTCGCGCGATCGTGTGACAGAAGAAAACAGTGTGGTGAGAATTCTAAAGCCCGATCACCCAGCACTAAATTATCCGAACAAGATAACATCCAAAGACTTTGAAGGCTGGGTGCAAGAGCGTGGACTATATTTCCCCTCCAACTGGCATGAGAACTACGATGCACTGCTCTCTTGTAACGACACAGGGGAACCAGCTAAGAATGGAAGCTTGCTAATCGCCAACTACGGACTGGGACACTATGTGTACACAGGTCTTTCCTTTTTTAGAGAGTTGCCTGAAGGTGTGCCGGGCTCTTATAGGCTATTTGCAAATTTGGTGTCATTAGGGAAGCCTAAACAGCCAATGGGCAATGTAAAAGCTAAAAGAAAGTCGAAGTAAATTGTTGATCGATTAAAATCAGTAACTTTAGCTTCGAAAAAACTCACGCAGATGGACATCACCACTGAAAAAGCGGAAATTTTGAAGCGTCTTGATCAAGTCAATGACCTTTCCTTGGTAAGCGCGATAAGAAGCCTTCTCGATTTCGGTCTAAGTAAACAAAACTTGGAAAACAATGAGATGGAAAATTCTATCAACCGTGGCCTTCAGCAGGCGGAAAGAGGCGAGTTAAGACCTCATGAGGAAGTAATCGCAGAGATTAGGGATCGCTATAAGTCGTGAGTTTTTCTTTGCGATGGACTCCTGAAGCAACAAAAACGCTTCAACAAAATGCCGACTATCTGTTTGAAGAGTGGGGCGATCAGGTTGCCAATGATTTTTTAGATCGAGTAGAGGGGTTGCTAGATTTAATTAAGCAAAACCCTCGTATTTACCCACTACACAGTTCATCAAAGACTGTACATAAATGCATCGTCAACAAACGAATTATTTTGTTTTTCGAAATCAAGAGCGATAACTTCATCAACTTGCTTACATTCTGGAACACCTACCAGGATCTGGAGAAATTAAAATTATAGTTCTTTTATGGAAGAAAAGCCCCCGGTCTTTACCTCGTGGAGTAGCTGGTACTGGTTAGTGCTCGCGGTGATGGTTTTCCAGGTCGTACTATTCTATTTCCTTACCCAATCTTTCCAATGAATGTAGTTGATTGGATTGTTCTTTTCGGAACTATTTTTTCCATCGTACTATATGGCGTTTGGAAAACAAGAGGATCAAGAAATATTGAAGGCTATCTTAAGGGAGACAACACCATGAAGTGGTGGATGATTGGTGTGTCCATCATGGCTACCCAGGCAAGTGCAATTACTTTTCTATCTACTCCCGGACAGGCCATCGAAGATGGGATGCGTTTTATTCAATTCTATTTTGGCTTACCACTCGCGATGGTAATCATTTCCGTTACGATGGTTCCCATTTACTATCGACTAAAAGTGTATACGGCCTATGAATATTTAGAAACGAGGTTTGACTTGAAGACACGGACTTTAGCGGCCATCTTGTTTTTAATGCTTCGAGGATTGTCTGCAGGAATTACTCTGTTTGCTCCTTCACTTGTACTCTCAACGATATTGGGCTGGAATATTTTCTTGACTACTTTTCTAATTGGCGCATTGGTTATTATTTATACAGTATCGGGAGGAACCCGAGCCGTGAGTCTTACTCAACGGCAACAGATGACCGTGATAATGGGCGGGATGATATTGGCAGGAATCATTGCTTATCGGCTCTTGCCAGATCATGTTTCGTTTGGCGACACTATTCAGATTGCAGGGGAGTTAGGCAAACTCAACATTATTACCACTAACTTCAGTTGGAACGATCGTTTTAATATTTGGTCGGGATTAATAGCATCTACGTTTTTGTTTCTGTCTTATTTTGGCACCGATCAATCACAAGTAGGGAGATATCTTGGTGGTAAATCAATTCGCGAAAGCCGAATGGGACTCATTATGAACGGCCTGTTAAAAATCCCCATGCAATTTGTGATCCTGTTTATCGGTGTGTTAGTTTTTGTTTTCTATCTTTTTGTTCAACCACCGGTTTTCCATAATCAAACGCTAAAAGGTCAGGCAATGCAAACAGGACAAGCGGACTCACTTCGTTTGCTAGATAAAAGATATGCTGAATTGTACAATAGAAAGCAGGTTGCTGTAAATGGTTTGGTTCAAGGTATTCAGGAAAACGATCTGAAAAGAAAGGAAGAATCGAAATTGGTGTATCAATCCATCAAAGAGGAAGAAGCCCAAATCAGAAAAGAGGTGAAAGCGAAAATCGCTGCGGCTATTCCCGGAGCCAAGACACAAGACCGCGACTATATTTTTCTAAACTTTGTACTTAGCTATCTGCCGCATGGAATTATCGGTTTACTACTGGCGGTCATGTTCTCAGCGGCCATGTCTTCCATGGCGTCAGAGTTGAATGCGCTTGCTTCGACCACCACAGTTGATATTTACAAACGATCTTTCAAGCCAGAAGCATCGGCCTTACATTACCTAAATGCATCTAAGTATTTTACCATATTGTGGGCCGTCATTGCCATGGTCTTTGCGGCATTGGCCAATTTTGCCGAAAACCTCATTCAGTTTGTGAACATTGTGGGTTCACTCTTTTACGGAACGATCTTGGGTATATTTTTAGTGGCGTTCTATCTAAAGCATGTCAAGAGCAATGCTATTTTCATTGCTGCGCTAATAGGCGAATCGTGTGTGCTGGTATGCTACTTTTATTTCTATGAAGAAATCGCTTTTCTATACTACAATATCATTGGCTGTGTAGTAGTGGTAACACTTGCTTTATTAATTCAAGTCGCCTCTAAAAAAGAAAACCCCTCTGAGCATCTCAAAGGGGTTTAACTTGTCAGGTTGAATAAATTACTTCAATGACTTTTGAAGCTCTTCGTTCATTTTTTGATAGTCAGCATTTTTTGCTTTGATTGATTCTTCCAAAGAAACTTTAGATGTGGCCAAAGCACCTGCTTTGTCATTCAGTCCTTTTTGGATGCGGGCTTTTTGGTAAAGTATCCAGAAAGCTGTTGGGTCAGCTTCCACTGCCTTATTCACAAAAGCTAACGCCTGGTTCAGATCTTTTCCGTTTTCTAAATAATACACGGCAGCATTAAAGTAGTTGTTTGGATTCACCTTTGTGTTAGCTTCGATGGACTTCATCACTTTGGCATCGAAATCGACTGTGATCGGCACCTTTACAGAGGTATTTTCCCACATGATTTGAAGGTTAGCTGACTTACTGTTTTCTGCGAAGTCGGCAATCTCAAGTGTAAACGTTTCTACTTTCTCAGTTAACTTTTCAGACTTAACTACCACGCGAGCTTGATCTTTTGTTTGATCATAACGTTCAGTACTGCCGCCCATAGCCACATCTTTGTAAAGAATTACAGTCCATTCAGCAGCGCCAGGAATAGAAAGCAACAAATAGGTTCCTTTGGGAACATCAACACCGCCAAATTTCACATCATCGCTAAATGTTACTTTTGATCCGGTGTTGGCTGCTGTGCGCCACAATTTCCCGTAAGGAGTTAAAAAATCACCCGTAGCTCCAAAAATCTTGCGGCCTTTTGCCTTAGGACGAGAGTACTCAATCTTCACCTCGGTAAGACCGACTACGTTGGTAACAGTAGAGGCAGTGCTGGGTTGCGGAGTTTGCACTTGTGCCTGACCAGCTAAGCCAACCACCAGTAATGCAATCACTAAAATGTTTTTCATATGCGTTTGTGTGTTTAATTTGAGCCGCAAATTTATAAGAATTACTTTACCAATGGCCAAACTGACTAACTCCTTTTACCAGCGGCAAGACGTTGTGAAGATCGCCCACGAGTTAATTGGTAAAGTGTTGGTAACCAACGTTAACGAAACGTTAACAAGTGGCGTGATTGTAGAGACCGAAGCCTATTCAGGCAACGAACGTGGTTGCCACGCCTACAATGGCATGACGGACCGGAATAAAGTGATGTTTGATGAGGGTGGTAGAGCATATGTCTACTTATGTTATGGCATCCATCAAATGATGAATGTGGTGACCAATGAGAAAGGAAAAGCAGACGCGGTGTTAATCCGAGCACTGAAGCCGTTGGCAGGTATTGACCGCATGCTGGAAAGAGCGAAAGCAAATTCAATCAAGAGACTAACGAGTGGCCCAGGAAAACTGACGAAAGCATTAGGCATTGGTCGAAAGTTGAATGGACAATCATTAAAAGGTTCCGAAATTTGGATTGAAGATCAAGGAATCACAATTGCAAGACAGCACGTTGTATCTTCGCCTCGGATTGGTATTGACTATGCGGGAGAAGATGCTCTTTTACCCTGGCGATTTTCTTTAAAAGACAGTGAATGGGTAAGCAGATAAAAGCAAATGTGCAAAATGGTAAAAGGTGAATGTTTTAGTTTGAGTTGGAGATCGATCTCTCTAGTTGCAGTATTACTTTTTCACGCAATGCAGTTAGTAAGCGCACAAGAATTGAATCCGTTTAAGCTTGTCAATTCCGTATATGACGAGCAAAGCCCCCTGATTAGTCCCGATGGAAAAGTGCTTTACCTAACCATTGCAAAACACCCTCAAAACATTGGAGGAAACAAGGACTTCGGAGATATTTGGGTTTCGCTAAATTTAAATGGGGTATGGCAAGCACCGATACACGGAGGCGGTGAAATCAACAATGAAAACTATAACGCTGCAATAGGTTTCAATCAAGATGGTAGCAAATTGTTTTTAGCTGGGCATTATTCTGAAAATGGCGTTGTAAGCACTCAGGGTATTTCGTTTAGTGAAAAAGCGAGTAGTGGGTGGTCGATTCCAAAGAATATCTCGATACCCTATTTTCTAAATAAATCGGATCAATTTAGCGCAGCGATTAATGACGATCAAAGTATTCTTGTTTATTCTGCTGAATCGTATACGACTATTGGGGGGGAAGATATTTACGTCAGCACTATCCAAAATGGAAAATGGAGTGAGCCTGTGAATGTGGGAAAGCAAATCAACACGGCTCGACAAGAAGTGGACCCATGGCTGAGTGCCGATACTAAGATGCTTTATTTTGCGTCCAATGGTTGGCAAGGCTTCGGTAGTTTCGATATTTTCAAGTCGGAAAGACTAGATGATACCTGGAAAAATTGGTCTACCCCAATCAACCTGGGCAGTGCAATCAACTCTGAAGCGCGTGAACTTTTCTATCGAAACATCAACGGAAAAACCCTGTTTACAACTACCCGTGATAGCGATGGGTATGGCGACATTCGTCAACAGTTGGATGCCAACAAACCACTGGTTGTAGACACGCTGAGAAAAATAGTGGAGCAAAAGTACGTGCCCACAAGTTCAAAATTTGTATCGATTTCTGGAAGCGTTACCACTGTCAAGGGTGGCAACGGACTAGCAGCCAAGCTTATCTTTAAAACTGATTCTACCTTTGTCGTTAACTCTACTGATAGCGGAAAGTATCAAATTCAAATCCCTACAACGAGAACATACACGATTGAAGTTCAAAAAAAGGGGTTTGTAAATGTGGTTGAGCGACTGGATCTCAATTCGATGAAGTTAAACTCACTTCAAATGAATTTTAGATTGCAACCCATCGAAGTAGGGACTGTCGTTAATTTAAAAAGTGTATTGTTTAACACAGGTACTACTACATTGTTGGTCGAGTCATACCCTGAACTTGATGCGGTGGTTGATTTTCTCAACGAAAACACAAAAGTAGAAATTCAGTTAGAGGGTCATACGGACAACAGAGGAGACGCCAAGAAAAATTTGACTTTGTCGCAAGAGCGTGTAGCAAGAATCAAGTCCTACTTGGTCTCAAAAGGAATTTCGGGGAAACGGGTGAAAGGCAAAGGCTTTGGAGGAACGAAACCAATTGCCACAGGGGACTCTGAAGAATCCAGAAAGCTCAACAGGCGGGTGGAATTCCTAATTGTGAAGAGTTAGAGTTGTAGTCCTTCTATAGAACACTATCGTTTGTTCAACGGGCTAATTGAGTTTGTTTCCCGGGCAAGGGTCATAACGACCAAATCGTCACAAAGAACAAGATCGCCCTGTACACCTCCAGTGCAACCTTTAGAAACAAAATCATAAGACCTGCTTTTAAAAAAAGCCGCCATCCTCGCTCGCCATAGAATACACCTCCGGAACGGAGTAGAAAATAGAGATTGGTAGAAATAAAAATCGCTGTAAGTACTTCTTCATTGAGATATTGGCCTAGTCCAAGAAATGCCGCTAAAATGGATAGCACAATTGCATTTACGAATAGGTTAAAGCAGGCCAATTCAACAAGGTAGCCTACATGATCTGTGAAGAATCGATTCCTCTTCTGATACAAGAGATTTAATGGAAGAGAGCCGATAAACACAAAAATCATTACCATTAGCTTAGCAAATCCGGTTGTCTTTAGGTTATATACCAAACTGAAACTACTTAACTCCATGCCCAGGCTAACGATCTTATGTGCAATAATTGGTTGATAGAAACCACGAAAGGGCGATAGCAATTGTGTGTTAAGTGACGCATTGAACAACTGAATCAGCGGAAAGAAAAAATAAATAAGGTTTAAGACAAAGAACAGCGAAGTGGGGTTAAGATACCTTACCCTTCTTCCTTCAGCAAATTCTCTCGAAATGAATCCCGGCTTTTTCAAGACAAGCCAAAGCGTCTTGATCATTTTGCTATCGGCAAACGTGATGGCAACAAGTAGGTTGCTCAAGAATATTTTGAATGAACGATCAGAAGCCCTTATCACTTTCTCGCCACACTGATTGCAATAGTTACCGGCAAATGTATTGCCGCAACTTTTACAAGTTATTAAAGATGTATCAGGTAAATCCATATTTTGCGCAACCGCAAAGTTATCGCTTTAATTCTTTCAACACGCGGTTGCCACGAGATCGGAATCCTGCGCTTGCAAAGGGCAATTGGTCTTCAATGAGTGGAATGATTTCGTTCTTCAGTTCCGGGTTTTCTTTCGCCAGATTGCTTAACACAGTCATGGAAAAAACGCGCACCGCAATTGGCTTCTTTGGATTAGCTAGACAATGGAAGCAAAAATCAAAAACCTTGCCCTGAAGATTTCTTGGTATAGCAACAAACTGCAACAATCTGATCGTATTTCTTTTTACGGCATTATGTACTCCTGGTTGGTTGGCAAAGTCAATCATTTTTTTTAGGTGCCCCTTGATCAATTGAGGATGGTTTTGCACGCAATAGCTTATGGGCCAGGCAGCACGTTGCGTAACAAGGTAGGGGCCTTGCATGAAAATATTGACCAAGGAGGCAAATCGCACTGTGTCAGATCCGATGTACCCAACGATCTTGCTTGCAGTTGCTTTTGAATGTTCCTTCTGAATCAATTTTAATAAATTCATTATCAACAATTTAGAATAAATATAGAATCATAACTGACTGATTATTAGGTTTTATGTATCGTTTTACTTAAGTTTAAATTCAATTTAACCGGTGTGTGCTATGCAGCTACTTTTTACCATCGCTTCTATTACTTCTTTTCAACTAGGCCTTTGCTTTTTTTGTTTTTACAAGAAGCAATATAAGCTAGCATAAAGAAGGTTAATCGAAGTATCCCATTTTAATAACAGCCAACTAGTGATGGCATGGATAGGTTCTGCTAACTTGCAGGCTTAATTTTTAATTAGTGAACTACCTATCTGCTGAATCACTGTCCAAATCATATAATGATCGTTGGCTTTTCAAAGACATAACACTCGGCATTGCTCAGGGCGAGAAAATTGCGCTGGTTGGCGAGAATGGAACGGGCAAAACTACACTTATCAAGATTCTCACCAGGCAAATAAAGCAAGACGATGGCGTAGTCAGCCTGAGAGACGGTATAAAGCTCGGTTACCTGACCCAGCAGCCGCAAGTGGCCCCTCAACTGACCGTCAAAGAAATCCTGTTTGATGACAAGAATAAAATTGCCAAGGCAGTAGGTGAGTATGAAGAGTGCATTCATGATCCACACACCACGCCCGAGCGAATGCAACATGTCCTTGAATTGATGGAGGAACTCAATGCCTGGGATTATGATGCCAAAGTTCAAGAGATCACTGGAAAGCTAGGTATTACTGACTTAGATCAGAAGTTTAAGGAGTTATCAGGGGGGCAAAAGAAGAGGATTTTTCTTGCTCAAATGCTGTTAACAGAGCCGGACTTGATCGTGATGGATGAGCCAACGAACCACCTTGATCTGGAAGCGATCGAATGGTTGGAATCGTACCTAAGTGGGCAGAACATCACCTTGCTTATGGTGACGCACGATAGGTACTTCCTGGACAATGTATCCAAATCGGTTTTAGAACTTGACCGAGGTAAACTTTATAGGTACAACGGCAATTACGCCTACTTTCTGGAAAAGAAATCGGAGCGGGAGGAGATGCTTAAAACGGAGGTCACGAAAGCGCGAAACCTATTAAAAAAAGAACTGGAATGGATGCGCAAGCAGCCACGGGCAAGGGGAACAAAAGCAAAGTATCGCATCGAAGCGTTTTACGAACTGAAGGATGTCGCATCGCAAAATCTGAAGCGCGACAAACTAGAGTTGGACATTCAGGAAGCCCGGCAGGGGGGCAAGATTATGGAACTCCATCACCTTACCAAAAGCTATGGCGACCGCAAAATGGTCGATAACTTTTCCTATGTATTTAAGAAGAAAGACCGCATTGGCATCGTTGGGAAAAATGGGATCGGCAAATCCACATTCCTTGATTTACTGACCAGCAAGACGAAGCCAACAAGTGGCGAGATGATTCCGGGCATCACTACCAAGATAGGATATTTTACCCAGGAAGTTGAGACACTCAACCCCGCTCACCGCGTGATCGAGGAGATAAAAGAAATAGCCGAGTACATTACGATGTCAGACGGCACTCAAATGTCGGCATCAAAATTCTTAGATACTTTCTTGTTTCCACCCGAAAAGCAGTATAACTACATTGAAAAACTAAGCGGGGGAGAGAAGAAGCGATTGCAATTGATGAAGGTGTTGATCACTAATCCTAACTTCTTGATTCTGGATGAGCCAACCAACGATTTTGATATTGACACACTTAATGTCTTAGAAGATTTCTTGGAAAAATTCACCGGATGTTTGTTGTTGGTATCACATGATCGCTACTTTATGGATCATCTGGTCGATCAATTATTTATTTTTGAAGGAGATGGAAAGATTAAGCCTTTCAATGGAAATTATTCAGACTATCGTACCTGGCTGGAAGAGAAAGAAGAAGCTGAAAGAGCTCCTGCTCCTGCAAAGAAAATTATCGAGGAAAAAAGTGGCAGCAAGAAGAAAGTAACTTTTTTGGAGAGAAATGAATTTGATCAGCTTCCATTGGAGATAGAACATCTGGAACTCTTGAAATCAGAATTCGAAACACTGCTAAATGCAGGCAGTGCCGATCATCAACAGTTGGCTGGGTGGTCCACCGAAATTGGTAGACTTAACGAGCAGATTGAGTTGAAAACACTTCGTTGGATGGAGCTGGGTGAGTTAGTCAATTAACTAGTAACGAGAATTTAGAGAGGATTTAATCAAGAGTAAACTCATCTCTCTCGTTGGGGCAAATTTTCGAAGATAACTCACAACCGTTAGTTCCATTTACGGACAAACATTTCCCTTTCATTGCGTGTTAAAAAGGTCTACCTTTGCGAGATTGAAAAAGGAACTATTTTGAACCAAGCTCAAGCTATTACTCTCTATCAGCCAATGTTGCACAACATTGCCTACAATCTGCTCCGTTGCAAGGCAGATGCAGAAGATATTGTCCAAGACACGTTCGTAAAGTGGCTAAGCATTGATACGACCCAAATCCAAAATACAAAAGCTTACCTGATCAAAGCAGTAACAAACAATTGTCTCAATCACCTCAACGCGTTAAAGCGAAAGAAAGAAGAGTATTGGGATTCGATCATGTTGTCAGAATTAGTCATTAAGTTCAAAGAATCAGATTTGGCTCATATTGATTTTGAAAAGGAACTTGCGGCTGCCTTTAAGGTAATACAAAGCAAGCTGGAACCACTCGAGCGGGCTACCTATTTATTGAAAGAAGTCTTTGATTTTGACTACGAATCCATCCAAAAAGTAATCGATAAAAAAGCCGACCATTGCCGACAGTTATTTAGTCGGTCAAAAAAGAAATTGAATGAGGCCAGCCCAAAGATCAAGGCTGAATTCAATGATGCCTCCGCTTTGTTTGATACGTTCAAAAAAGCCTGTACTGTGGACAATGCGACAGAACTTATTGGCCATCTCAAGAAAGACATTGCAGATGCATATGCGTCCAAAAAGCTGTGCACTTTGCCCGGTAAGTAAGCTGCCACAATCATTTTTCCTTTTTTCTGTCACAAATCCGTTTCGAGATTGTCTTACAGTTAAATCAGTCAAATTGAGCTGATTTACAGTTATAACCTTTTCAACCTAACCTGTCGACATGAAGGCAATTTTGATCTTTTTTGTAGCGCATTGGTACTTATCTCTGTTTTTTCAGACATTTTTCCTCCACCGCTACGCATCTCACAAGGCATTTACAATGAATAAATTCACCGAGAAGGTGTTCTTTGTGCTTACTTGGATATTTCAAGGTTCTAACTATTTAAGCCCCTTTGGCTACGGCACCATGCACCGCATGCATCATGCCTATGCAGATACCGAAAACGATCCACATTCACCCAAGTATGACGAGACGATCTGGAACATGATGTGGAAGACGAAAACGATTTATTCCGATATCGCCAGCGGACGAGTAGTTCCGGAAGCACGTTTTACAGATGGCGTTCCTCGTTGGGATTCATTCGATAAGTTCGCACGCTCTTGGCCGTCAAGGTTATTCTGGGGCGCCTTGTATGTACTTTTCTATTGGCAATTTGCCACAGTATGGTACTTATGGCTTTTGTTACCTCTACAGTTTTTGATGAGTCCAATACATGGAGCCATCATCAATTGGTTTGCACACGTATATGGCTACCGCAACTTTGAAGTAGGAGATACCTCCAAGAATTTTTTACCTGTAGACTTTTTAATGATGGGCGAAAGCTATCATAACAATCACCACAAGTATGGTTCACGCGCCAACTTTGGTGGTATCCGATGGCATGAAATTGATCCTACCTATCAAATAATTAAAGTATTGGATAAGTTGAATGTGATTAAGCTCGTTCAGCAAAAGTCAGTAAGCATGGAGCGCGTTCGGAAAGCTGCATAGGAATCAAAATCAAGAAGTTGAAAGCCGGGGTAATTCGGCTTTTTTTATTACCCATTTTTTGCAAGCAACGCATTCATCGCCTGGTCAATCCTTCTGGGCTTCAAGGTCTTCGCATCCAGCAACGCCCAAACAGTTCGTGATTTGGTAATCACTTTTCCATCCTTTTTCAGCTCCACAAACCGTTCAAAAGTGGCTCCTTTGGCTTCGCCCACCCAGGTGATGCCAATCAGGCGATCGCCTAAAAAGGCCTGGCCAACATAGTCTATTTCGTGCCGCAGCAGCATCCAGGAGTAACTATCTCTTAATGCTTCGCTCGAGGTGGCCATCCAATGGGCAATGGCAACATCCTGTACCCAACGTACAAATACCACGTTGTTCACGTGGTTGAGCTCGTCAATATCTTCAGGCATAGCTTTGATTTCAATAGAAAAAGGGGTGGAACTGGGTTGGTTCATAGCGGAGAGGAAAGAAAGTAGCCTTAATTTGAAATTTATGTTATCTTTGTGAATTAATTATCAAATATCAATAACAAACACAATGAAAGAAGGAACAGTAAAATTTTTTAACGAAGCGAAAGGTTTTGGCTTTGTAAAAGAGACATCAACAGGACAAGAGTATTTTGTTCATGTAACGGGCTTGGTTGACAAGGTACGTGAAAATGACACCATCACTTTTGATCTTAAAGAAGGAAAGAAAGGTTTGAACGCAGTAGAAGTTCGCTTAGCAAACTAATATCTGATCACCTTAAAGTTAAAAAGCCCTACCCCGATGAATCGGGGTAGGCTTTTTTTTGACACTACAACAAACACCGCACTTGACATTCCAGGATTTTAATTTCGATCCCAAGCTTACAGAAGGTTTGGAATCCATGGGTTATAATAAGCCTACCCCCATACAAGAGATGGCTATCCCGGCCATCATGGCCAGAAAGGATTTAATTGCCTGCGCTCAAACGGGAACCGGAAAAACAGCGGCCTATCTATTACCCATTCTTAACAACATCATTCATTCTGAGAAACGACACCTTAACACACTCGTTATTGCTCCAACACGCGAATTAGCACAACAGATCGATCAACAGATTGAAGGGTTTGCTTATTTTTTAGGTGTCAGTTCCATACCCGTTTACGGTGGCGGAGATGGCGCCATATGGGAACAACAGAAGAAAGCACTAGAGGCAGGAGTTGATATCATTATTGCGACCCCCGGTCGCTTGATGGCCCAATTGGCATCAGGCGTGATAAAACTAGATGATGTTGAGCATTTGGTGTTGGACGAAGCCGATCGCATGTTGGACATGGGCTTTTATGAAGACATCATCCGAATCATCAAATACTTACCTGCACACAGACAAACGTTGCTATTTTCTGCTACTATGCCACCGAAGATTCGGGCGTTAGCAACTCGCATATTAAAGAACCCGGAAGAAATTAACATTGCCATCTCGAAGCCTGCCGAAGGAATTTTGCAACAGGCGTATGTTGTTTATGACGAGCAAAAAGAAAAACTCATCAACCATATTTTCAAAACAGGCCAATACAACAGCGTATTGATTTTTGCCTCTACTAAAGAGAATGTGAAGAAATTGGATCGTGCTTTGCAGAAAATCGGCATAATGGCCAAAGCCATTCACTCTGATTTAGAGCAGGTAGAAAGAGAAAATATTCTGAGAGCATTTAAAAATAAAAAGCTTTCCATTTTGGTGGGAACGGATGTTCTTTCAAGAGGAATTGACGTAGAAGGAATCAGTTTGGTCATCAACTTTGATGTGCCACCGGATCCTGAAGATTATATCCATCGGATTGGTAGAACAGCGAGAGCCGCTACTACAGGGACAGCGATTACGTTCATCAATAGCAAAGATCAGCGAAAGTTTTCGCGTATCGAACAGATGATTGGCAAAGAGATTAAGAAAGTTTCGCTACCTGTAGAATTGGGCGAAGGCCCACTCTATCAACCCGAAAAAGCCCCCGAAAACAAGTATCAAAAACCGAGAGGGCCAAAGAAAAATTTCGGGCACAAGCCGAGGAGATAGAAATTTGTCTGAGCAGCTTTCGAAGTTGAAGGTAGTTTGTTTAAAATTACTGATTTTTGCCTTAGTTTTGAGTGTCACTTATGCGTGTATTTAATTTCAAAAAAAATGTTTAAAAATACTTGACTGGTGTATTTTTTTTTTTTTTTGATTTGATGGTCGAAAAACTAAAAGATGAATGACTATCTTTTTTATCCCTTTTGGCAGAAAAAATCATGAAAAAATTGTTCACTCTAGCGCTTGCATTTTTTTTAGGCCTATCGTCTTGCACCAATGATGAAGTCAAGTTAGAACCGTCTTTTGAGGAGAAATTACTTGCTAAAGTAAAATTTGATAGCGAGGTAAGTATAGCCAATAAGGAAAAATTTACTACCAATTTACAAAAAATAAAGCCTATAATTGCTAGCATTGTAGATGATATAAACCTCGAGCAAATCAATTCACAAGAAATCTATAGTATCAACACTAGAGACAATTCTAATGCTAGATTCGTTACCTTTAATTTTAAAAGTAGCAAGTATGCAAGTATAAGTTATACGCTTTCTCATTATAAAAATGTAAACAATGAGTATAAAACTGTGCTGACTAAAACTGACAAGGATTTGAAATTGGTCTTTTATTACTTTCTTGAGGACAGAGAGTTTGTTTCAATTGATATCGAAAATAAGGGCGCAAATTTTGAAAAATTGATCACCCATAATACCGGAATGAGAAGTGCCGGTTGGGGACAACGCACCGCTGATTGTATTGTTGATGCCTACAGCAATTATGGTTGGGCTTCGGTGGCCGCGATCCTTGTTACTGGATATATGCCAGGCGTAGGTGTTGCAATTGCGGCTGTTTGTGCTTATAATCAATATTAAAAATTAGACATTATAAAAAATGAAACTAGAAAAGCTTTGGTTATTTTACATCGCGCTGATGCTACCATTTTTTTTATTGGTGTTTTTTTTGAAAAAAAATTTATTGGAATCAACAGCGTTCGTTGTTTTGACTTTGATTTATGTATTATTTTATAATCCTTTGATGCAAGGATGGAAATTGTTTAATAAAGGAATCATAAAAAAGAGTGAGATCTTTAAGATGATGATACCGTTTTATCCAACAAGATATTTTAAAGAGGTTTTCTTTAAGTAGGTAGCTGAGGTTCACTTGAGGTCAATGAATTTAGATCTTATTGCGATTTCCACCTAGATTTTACTAAAAAAGTGGGCTGATCATTTCGATGGTCAGCCATACTTTTTTTATCATTCTAATGGCTTCGAAATACACACCTGCATGACGCTGGCCTGTAGTCATGTAGGTTTTTCATCTGACTAGAAGACACTTCCTAGTTACAGCAACCCAAGTACTTTTCTCCAAACAAACAGCTCCGACTATTGCTTTTCTTCTACCACTGCCACCCGCTTTGATAGCGAAATTAGTTCTTTCAGCATCACTCCTTGGTCTTCGCGAAGGCCCTTTAACTCTTGATTGAATTTCTCGCTAAATGAGTTAGAGTTCTCGCTCATCGAGTTGAAGTTCTTGCTCAATGAGTTGAAGTTCTCGGTCATAATGTTGAAGTTCTCGGTCATAATGTTAAACTTCTCATTCATCGTATTGAACTTGATATCGTTCGCAGCTATCGCCCGGCTCATCACTTCAATGCTTTTGTTAGCCTGCTCGGCACTCTTTTCCAAACGATCTGTTCGGTCGGTCAGCTGATCTGACTTTTTTAAGTACTCGGCTAATAACTCAATAATCCGATCTTCTCTTTTCATATGTAATTACTTCGTTTAACGTAAACATTGATAACCAAATATACAGAATGAGACAACCTCTTACAAACACGTAAAGGTGTTGGGCTTTCAGTCGGAAAGGACTAACGAAAAAGCTTGGTTCTCTGCTTAAAATCCAAAATTTCTCTGATCATCTTGACATAGTATTCTCCGAAATAAGGGCCTACCCAATTGAGTGCCATCACTTCCTCTTCGTTCCCTTTGGCATAGTATCTATCGGCCGTTATGTAACCTGTATAATTGCCATTAAAGCTGGTCACAATTAACTTCTTTCCCGTAGCTGCGGCAATAGCTTCTAGTTTTTCTTGCGCAAATATCTCACCCGAAAAGTCAGCAGGTGTTCCAATGAATACGACATGCCCTATTTGTAAATAGGTAAGTTCACCTTGAAGAGGATTAAGTAACGAGCGAAAAACCCAATCGCGTACTTTCCAATCTTTGGCGATTCGTAGTTGCGAAGGTCCAAAGGCTATAGGAATATGAGCAGACGAAATAGAAATTGAGTCGGCTAAATTCTGATTAGTTGCTGCAACAACTCTATCTGCCAGTATTAATCCTGCTTTATCAATTCTTTCAAAATCCGTACCTTCTATACCCTTCAGTCGATGGCTACCCACCATGCCAGCCATGAATAACCCAAAATCAAATCCCCTTTTCTCCAACTGTTTGGTAAGTGCTGAAGGGTAGTCACCTGAAACTACGCGACTGAGTAACTCTACATTAGTCGGATGCGCACTATAAGTAACAATCACTGCTTTGCTGCTATCCGCACGAATGAATTTTAATCCCCGCAGTTTGCCATCCACTTGTCCGTTGGCCGCATCCAATCTATTTTCAACAAACTCAGAAGCATCATTCTCCCAATATTGGGTAGCCGAGGGCAGGGAAGATGTCTTCGCTTTTTCGATGTTGTCCAGAATGTCGTTCGCGGTTTGATCGACCCATTCAGTATGGTAAGAGCCCAACGCAAGGCGCCCGACTAAACTCGCATCCCAGCCACCTAGACTGCTATGGGTGTGCGTAGCTGAATAGTAAACGAAATAATCTTTTCCTTGTCGCTTCAGCGCTTCATTCACTCTATTTTTTATTGAGGGAGGAAACAACATTAAGTCGAGTGAGACAAAAACGTTTACGCTGCTTCCATTAGTCATGGCGATCACACCTCCATATATTGAATCGTGAATGGATTCGTATTTGTCTTTCGGTGTATAGCCCGCCATGGGCATTGAGTAGCTTGGTGTAATGTTAAATTTAGCCCAACCCACTTTTACTTTATCCTTTCTTGATAGGTTAGGATGGATCGTATCTAGCCGACTGACCATTGTTTGATAAAAAGGTTGTTCTTTAAGTGGGGTTTTGTCAATAGGACCAACCAGTAACATCGCCAAGACAAACAGTCCCAGCACTGCATAAACCAGCCATTTGATGAGTTTTTTCAAAATAGATCCGTTGCCAACACGCAACAACTATCGAACCATAAATGATTTTTACTTGTCACTTCATGCATAGGTTTTGGATCTAGATTCTTGAATCTTGAATTCTTAACCCCTTCTTTTTATGACTTTTTCTACAGATTTAATTATATCATTCGGACTGAGACCGTACTTTTCCAGCAATTGCATTGGAGTACCACTTTCTCCAAAGCTATCGTTCACAGCTACCATTTCCTGAGGAGCAGGGTAGAAGCGGGCTAAGACTTGTGCTACACTATCACCCAGGCCACCGTTGATTTGATGCTCTTCGCAAGTAACTACACATTTTGTCTTTTGAGCAGAAGCGAGAATTGCTTCAACATCTAAAGGTTTAATAGTATGTATGTTTATTACTTCAGCGTTGATCCCTTTTTCCGCCAGTTTTGCTTCCGCTTCAATCGCCTGCCAAACCATGTGGCCGGTCGCAATGATGGTCACGTCTCTGCCATCTATCAATTTGTCAGCTTTCCCAATTGTAAAGGGCCTATCAGCCGCCATGAAGATAGGCCAGCTAGGCCGACCAAAACGCAAGTAAGCCGGGCCAACATGTGTACCTAAAGCAAGAGTTGCTGCTTTCGTTTGGTTGTAGTCACAGGGTACGATCACAGTCATGCCTGGCAACATTTTCATCATGCCAATGTCTTCCAAAATCTGGTGAGTGGCTCCATCTTCGCCTAGTGTAAGGCCTGCATGAGAGGCACATATTTTCACATTCTTATCGGAATAGGCAATCGACTGACGAATCTGGTCGTATACTCTGCCAGTTGAAAAATTGGCAAAGGTTCCTGTGAAAGGGATTTTACCTCCAATAGTCATTCCTGCTGCAAGCCCCATCATATTGGCCTCGGCTATACCCACCTGAAAGAAGCGATCTGGAAAATCCTTTTTAAAAGCATCCATTTTGAGAGACCCGGTAAGATCAGCACAAAGTGCAACTACATTTGAATTGTTCTTTCCTAGCTCGTGTAGTCCGGCTCCAAAACCCGAACGTGTGTCTTTCTTTTCTGTAAATGTGAACTTCGTCATGAATGGATGCCTAAGTAATTGTACGCAATTTTAGTGAATCGTTTATTCAATTCCTTCAGGTGTTAATAATATGTTAAAGCTATAACTACTGGCAGCCCAATACGTACAACATTGCATATGTCCAACTTGAGCAATACAAATAGGAGATTTTTCTTTTGGTTATTCCTCTGCCTTTTACTGGCGATCCTACCTTGGTTTATTTTGTAAGAATTGAAGCGCGGCCGATACTGTTTCATTTGGAATTTCTTCCATCGGCACGTGTCCTGCTCCCTCAAATACTTTTAACTCAGCGTCTTTGATGTCTTCCTTAAATCGGTAGGCGTTGGACACAGGAATCCACGCGTCTTTTTCTCCCCAGATAATCAGCGTAGGCGCTGAAATATATCGGATGCTATCTTGCAAATCTTTTCCCGGTTGACGAAGGCGTTGCATAGTAGAGGCGCGATTTCCTTCTCTCAACATTAAGTCATAAAATCGATCTACATCCTCTTCCTTAACTTTTGTGGGATCGCCATAGACCTGCTTTAAATTCATTTTGAATAAAAAACGAGGTGTAATCTTGATCATGCTTTTAGCAACAAAATCATTTTGTAAGAGTTTGAAGATGAACGGCCTGCTTTGTTTCTTTGAAGAACTGTCTGGGCTGATTTTCCAGTATCCCGCAGCATCTACTAAGACTAGTTTTTTCACTCTGGCGGGGTGATGCACCGCCAATTTCCAGGCTACCTGACCGCCCATGGAGTTACCGGCTATAAAAAAAGTATCAATCTCTAATTGATCGGCTAAATGAATCACAAGTCGTTCATAGTCATCGGTTGAATATTTTTGGGAAGCAATAGGCCCTGTCAATCCGTGTCCGGGGAAATCGAGAGAGATGGTTTTGTAGTGCTTGCTCAATTCCTTCTCCCAGCCATCCCAGGTATGCAACGAAGCAAAGCTTCCGTGCAGCAAAAAAAGAGGTGTTCCTTTTCCTTGTTGGCGAATATGAATGTTCGAACCATCCACAGTGATGTACGATGACTGAGGTGTTAAGTAATTGGACTCCAAATCAGTAACAGAAACATCCCGCCTGTACCACAAAGCGCATAAGACAACAACTATTCCGAGAATAAACAGAATTGCAAGCCCAAAGAATTTAAAGAGACGTTTGATCATCAATAGTTATTTCTGACTTTCTCTTTTTGGTACCGGGTCATAACCACTTGTTCCCCAGGGATGACATCGACCGATTCGCTTGGTCCCCAACCATATGCCTTTCAGCACACCCCATTCTTCGATTGCTTCTATCATGTACTGTGAACAGGAAGGAGCATGTCGGCAGTGACTGCCAAGGTAGGGGGAGATAGCACCCTGATAAAAACGAACCGGTATGATGAAGATCTTCTTTAACACAAACTTGGATAACAAATGTACTTTTTCGCCCTCAGGTGAAGAGTTCAGCTCTCAAATAAAAGGCAGTTTTTACCAAGATAATTGATTAAGTCCCTGATAAACTTACCTATAACTCAATCGTATAACTAATTTCTCCCCCCTTTCCATCTTTCAACTGCACGCCAATAGCTTGAAGATCGTCTCGGATTTTGTCTGACAGCGCGTAATTCCGATCGGCCCGTACTTTTTTGCGCAATTCGATGAGTACATTGATTGTTCCTTCCAGCAATTCATTGTTGGTCGTCTTGTCTTCCACCAAGCCAAGTACGTCTTCCATTATGCCGACAAAGGTGGCTTTCAACTTTTCAAAAGTTAGTGCATCAACACTACCAATTGGTGTGTTGCCAGACTTAAAATCGTTAATCCGGGATGCCATCTCAAATAGTACGGCCAGCGTTTTTGCTGTATTGAAGTCATCGCTCATGGTGCGATAGCAATCTGCTGTTAATCGGATAATCTCATCCTTTAACTCCTGATTTGTAACTGCCGCTGTTGGGTACACCATACCCTTAATGGAGGCTAGTGCGGCACTCAGTTTACGATAGCCTTTTTCTGCTGCACCTAGCGCCTCGTTAGAAAAATCAAGTGTGCTACTGTAGTGCGATTGAAGCATGAAAAAGCGCACCGACATTGGGCTATATGCCTTGTCAAGTAACGGATGTTCACCCGCAAACAACTCGCGTGGCAAAAATGAGTTGCCTTTTGACTTACTCATCTTCTCACCATTTACGGTCAACATATTGGAGTGCATCCAATAACGAACTGGTGCCTTACCATAGGCGCCAACACTTTGTGCGACCTCACATTCATGGTGTGGAAATTTCAAGTCCATACCGCCTCCATGAATGTCAAACTCCTTTCCCAAATACTTGGTGCCCATGGCCGAGCATTCTAGATGCCAGCCGGGTATACCATCCCCCCATGGTGAAGGCCACCTTTGAATGTGACTTGGTGTAACGGCTTTCCAAATTGCAAAATCAACTGAATTCTTTTTTTCTTCCTGTGCGTCCAACTCCCGCGTCCCCTCCAATAAGTCATCAATATTTCGGCCACTCAATTCCCCGTATTTGTGCCTTTTCATAAACTTGCGCACGTCAAAATATACCGAGCCATTCTTCTCGTAGGCGAAGCCATTATCTAAAATCTTCTTCACCATTTCAATTTGCTCTACGATATGCCCGGTGGCCGTGGGCTCAACACTGGGCGGCAGAATATTGAAGATGCGGCATACTTCATGAAATCCATAGGTATATTTCTGCACCACTTCCATTGGCTCCAGCCTTTCCAATTTGGCGCGCTCCTCAATCCGATCTACGCCTTCTCCCGCATCGTTAGTCAAATGACCTGCATCTGTAATGTTGCGCACATAGCGTACTTTATACCCGATATGGGTCAGGTAGCGAAAAACTACATCAAAAGCGGTAAACGTGCGTAAGTTTCCCAGGTGCACTTCGTTATAAACGGTTGGCCCACAAGAGTAAAGACCCACGAAGGGAGGGTTGATGGGCGTAAACAACTCTTTACGACCGCTGAGAGAGTTAGTGATGGATACGGGATAAAGTTCAAATAAATTCATACACAATAAATCGGGGCGAAGCTACTATAAATTGAGTACAGTCGGCAATCAAAATGATCTTGAACAGCTATCTTTGAGCGATATAAAACGCATCAACGAACATGAGTAAACCCATCATAGCCCCCTCGATTTTAGCAGCTGATTTTGCCAATCTGGAGCGAGAGGTGAAAATGATTAACGGAAGTTTAGCAGATTGGATTCATGTTGATATTATGGATGGCGTATTTGTGCCCAATCTCTCCATGGGTTTGCCAGTAGTTGAAGCGATTAAAAAACATGCCACCAAGCCACTGGACGTTCATTTGATGATCGTGAATCCGGAAAAATACGTAGAGGCCTTTTACAAGGCAGGAGCGGAGGTCATTTCCGTCCACCAGGAAGCCTGCGCACACCTACACAGAAACATACAGCAAATCAAAGCGATGGGCATAAAAGCAGGAGTGGCGCTAAATCCACATACACCTGCTGCGAGCCTTTCTGAGATTATCGCAGATGTTGATTTGGTTTGTATGATGTCGGTGAACCCAGGGTTTGGCGGTCAGAAATTTATTGAAAACACGTATTCGAAGGTGAAGGAAATCAAGCAGTTAATTCTGCAAAAGAATTCTAAGGCTGTTATCGAAATTGACGGTGGAGTGAACATGGCAAATGCACGACCACTTCTTGATGCTGGTGCTGATGTACTGGTTGCCGGCAACTTTGTTTTCACCTCAGAACATCCTTCTGATACTATTCAACGTTTAAAATCCGTGTGACCTTTGGTCTGATTTTGGCTAATTTCAAAAAATAGATTGTCAACATATGGCCTCTCAGTTTCGAATATTTCTCCTAGCAGTGCTGCTTACCTCATGTGCAAGAACTGTCACCCGGCTTGACCCCGGCCAGCAGGTAGATTTGAGTGGCCGATGGAACGACGGTGACTCTCGACAGGTTGCCGACCGCATGGTCAATGACCTGCTCAATAGCGAAAAATTCAAAGAGTACTGCAAGAGTCACTCTCGAAAACCCGCTATTATTGTTGGCACTGTTCGAAATAAAACAAGCGAGCATATTGATGCGGCCAACTACATTAAAAAGATAGAATTAGCCATCTACAATTCAGGCATGGCCGATCTGGTTGAGTCGGCTGATTTCAGAGATAAAATTCGATTGGAACGTGCCGATCAGCAAGATTTCGCCAGTCCAAAAACGGTAGCCAAATGGGGTGAAGAAACCGGGGCCAATCTGATGCTCTTGGGCGAGATGACTTCCGAAACAGATATCTACAAAAAGCAGCGAGTCGTCAATTATACCACAACACTTTTTCTTACCGACATGGAGACAAACCAGCGAGTCTGGTATGGGCAACAAGAGATCAAGAAGAATATTCGAAATTAACGATGGACACCAATCTAAGGTCAATAGTCAATGGTCAACAGTCCTCCAGACGACTATCGACCATCGACTATCGATTGGCCGCCCTAACTTTTATTCTTGGCGGATTGCTCTCATCCTGCGCTACTTATTATCAGGCGAACCACGAATTTAATCAGTCATTCGAAACAGGCCAAATTGAACCTGCTCTCAAAACACTGCGGGGCAACACACGTCAGGCTACAGGGCGCGATCGGTTTCTACATTTTGTCAATAGGGGCTTGGTTTTATCAGTGCTTGGCAAGTACGAAGAGAGCAATGAGTTTTTTGAGCAGGCCTTTTTATTCTGGGAGGACTTCAAAATCGACTATTTCAGCGAGGGCGCATCCTATTTGTTGAATCCAACCATTACTGTTTATCGGGGGGAAGATCATGAGCATCTGATGTTGCTTTACTACAAGGCACTCAATTTTCTAAAAATGAACAAGATCGATGAAGCACTGGTGGAGTGCAGGCGATTGAATATTCGGCTTCAGCAGTTAAGTGATCGGTACAGCTCGGGCAATAGGTACAAACACGATGCGTTTATCAACAACCTGATGGGAATCATTTATGATGCCGACAAAGACTACAATAACGCTTTCATTGCTTATCGTAATTCATGGGATGCCTACAAAAATGAGTATGAACAAATGTTTCAGGTTGGAGCACCTCTTCAACTTAAGAAAGACCTTCTTCGAACTGCCTGGCTCAGCGGCTTGACCGAAGAGTTTGATCACTACAAAACCGAATTTGCCATGGGGGATTATCAATTCAAAAAAAGTGACGGTGGCGAATTGATCTTTTTTTGGCATAACGGATTAGCTCCGGTAAAAACCGAATGGTCAATTAACTTCTCGATTGATCATAGATCTACTAATTTCCTGATATTCAACAATCAAGAGCTAGGTCTTTCATTTCGTTTTCCAAAGTCGAATTATTCTCAAGATCAGCTACAAGGCCTTGCCCGCATGGAGTTCTTTAGAGTTGCCTTCCCAAGATATATCGAACGGCCTACTTTTTACGACAAAGCAGAAATAGAAGTCGAGGGAGTCAAGTATGGACTTGAGCCAGCTGAAAATATTAGTAAAATTGCATTCAAGGCGTTGGAAGAAAGAATGGGGTTTGAATTTGGAAAAGCGCTTGCAAGAGTAGCCCTAAAAAAAGCCGCAGAACATGCGCTGAAAAAGGAAAACGAAAACATGGGTGCGGTGCTTGGTCTATTCAATTCGCTTTCAGAGAAAGCGGACACACGAAATTGGCAAACTCTGCCACACTCAATTTACTATGCAAGAATTCCGTTGCCTGTCGGAGAAACTACAATTAGGCTCAATTTGGAATCCAAATCATCTCAGCCACGCGACCAGTCGTTTACCTACAGGGTAACAGATGGTCAGGTGCTTTATCACACGTTTACCTCCTTGGAAGTTGCCTATTCAATTTATCAGCACTAATCTGGGTTAATTCTTATCTTTCAGCTCCAAAATGCTTTACACTGGCTAAATTTTCAAATATCGTTCTGCTAATTGCCGCGATGGTGCTTTGGCTACCTCTTGAAAGCATTTCTCAAGATCAGGAGAAATCGCCCATTCCGCTCGATCATTTTTATGCAAAGCCACGGAAGGGTGCAGATTTCATTGGCCGGGTATTCAAGAACATCAACTTCGGTATCAGCATTGGTTACGGCAATACCTTTTTTAGCCATCAACTACCCGGATTTGGAATCTATCAGGCACCTGATGCCGCACCTCAAATTTTCTCCAGTTCAACCGCTACCCGGTATGGAAACTGGGTAAACGATGTAACGATCGACAAAACGACACCTGTCGCAGGTGCCTTCATTGAAAATCCCGGCACCTCCAGTTTGGGTTTTAAAGGCAATGGACTCAATATTCCACTTCAGGTTTTTCTTTACTATGGAATTAAAGATCGCTATCGAATTGGTGCGGGATACTCTTATGAACTAATGAGTATTGGAAGTTTTCAACCTACTGCCTTATCCGGCAGCGTTGGAAGTTTTCAACCTACAAGTTCTTCAGGCTTTGTTCGAAAATTTTATGGGCTTTTGGGTTATTCTTTTTATCGCTGGAATGATTACCTATTTACTGGTGATTTACAGATAGGTGATTTTAAACCAGCCCCCAACTTTAATGCTGCTGCGACTGGAGGGATGTATTATAACCTAGGTGTCACTATCGAACGCGATCTATCTGAATATTTTAAGGTTTTTGCCCGGCCGTCTTTCGAGCTAAAAAGCTACGTTCTGCCAATACCTGAAAGTGGACGCGGCATTGACCATTCAATGAACGCGTTATACATTAACATTGGAGTGACGTATAGAATCCCCGAGCTTCCGCGTTGTGTGCTGAAAGACTGCCACGTTCAAGTCAACCATGCGCATGGCAATAGGGAGTATAGAAGTCGCAGGCATCCCGTCTACAAGAAGCAGAACCCTGGCTATGGCGAAAATTATCAGACTCCCCTAAGATACAAGGGAAAGAATAAACGAAAGTTGAATCCTTATTAGCTGGTTTTCAGAAACAAATTCGTGTTCTTTCCGTCCTACCTTTAATTCTAAACATCCTAAAATGAAAAATTTATTCGTTGTATTTTTCATCTCGTTATCCCTTTTTTCTTTAGATACAAAAGCTCAAGAAATGAAAGTGGTGACGATTGTTGAATCCATAGTTCCCGGTGGGCTAGGGCGCTCAAGAATAATTGAAGCCAAAGAAGTACTGGATGCTAAAACATTGACGACCACTCGCGTGGATGGAAAAAAAAGCGATCAAGATGACGTCAAACGATCTGATGCTAAAATTGAAAATTTTGAGGAGACCAAGCTGCTTAACTTCTACAGTTTAGTTGGTATTAATTTTCAAAACATCGCTTCCAATGATGCGGCCATCACTTCTAAAATCAACGACTTGTTGAAAGACGGCTGGCAGTTGCAGTTCGTGACAAGTGGTGTAGAAAGTGACGCGGGCAAGAGCGATGGAAATGGTATTTTCATCACCCGGCTTTACTTTAAAAAATAGGGTCAAAAACACGCCCATTTTCGTGCTTTTTCGTACTCGTTTTCGGGTGTTTTTAGTACATTGCACCCTTATTAAAATAGGAATTCAAACGTGGCCGAAGAAACAAGTGACCTACCTGCAAGGCAGAATATAATCCCGATTAATATTGAAGATGAAATGCGTGGCGCATACATCGATTATTCGATGTCCGTCATCGTTTCTAGAGCGCTGCCCGATGTGCGTGATGGGTTAAAACCGGTTCACAGAAGGGTTCTCTATGGCATGCTCGAATTGGGCGTCAATTACAATAAGCCCTACAAAAAGGCAGCCCGCATCGTAGGTGATGTAATGGGTAAGTATCATCCCCACGGAGATGCGTCTATTTACGACACGATGGTGCGTATGGCGCAGGAGTGGTCGATGCGTTACATGCTGGTAGACGGGCAGGGAAACTTTGGGTCTGTAGATGGAGATCCTCCGGCAGCAATGCGCTATACCGAAGCCCGTCTACGGAGAATAGCCGAAGAACTTCTGGCAGATATCAACAAGGAGACAGTTGATTTTCAGCCCACCTATGACGATCAGAATACAGAACCAACTGTACTGCCTGCAAAGATTCCTAATCTTTTAATCAACGGATCTTCAGGAATTGCGGTTGGAATGGCCACGAATATGGCGCCCCATAATTTATCGGAGGTGGTAGATGGCATTACCGCTTACATTGATAACCGCGACATCACAATAGCTGAGTTGATGAAGCATATTACTGCTCCTGACTTTCCAACGGGTGGAATTATCTACGGCTACCAAGGAATTCAAGAGGCGTATTTAACAGGTCGTGGTAAGATTGTTATTCGTGCCAAGGCAGAAATCGTACCAAACGCCAACGGGAAAGATCAGATTGTGGCTACTGAAATTCCCTATCAGGTAAACAAGGCAAATATGATTGAGCGGACGGCCGCTTTGATCAACGAGAAAAAAATTGAAGGCATCAGTGCTATGCGCGATGAATCCGATCGCGAAGGATTCCGTGTGGTGTATGACTTGAAGAAGGACGCCATTCCAAATGTCGTTTTAAACAATCTATTTAAGTATACACAGCTACAATCCTCGTTCGGTGTAAATAACGTGGCCTTGGTAAAAGGAAGGCCGCAGACGCTCAACCTCAAAGATTTGATCGTTTCCTTTGTGGAGCACCGCCACGAAGTAGTAGTTCGCAGAACCAAGTTTGAGTTGGACGAGGCGGAGAAAAGAGCCCATATTTTGGAGGGCTATTTAATTGCCCTCGACCATCTTGATGAGGTGATTACATTGATCCGAAATTCAAAAGACCCAGAAGTTGCCAAGCTTGGATTAATGGAGCGTTTTAGCTTATCAGAAATTCAGTCCAAGGCAATTCTGGAAATGCGTTTACAGCGCCTTACCGGCCTAGAGCGTGATAAGATTCAAAATGAATATGCGGAAGTAAAAGCATTGATCGAAAGGCTAAACGAAATTTTGGATAGCGAACCTATTCGAATGGGTATTATCAAAACAGAGCTGCAAGAAATCAAAGAACGTTATGGCGATGCGCGCAGAACCTTAGTGGTTCATAGTGAAGACGACATCACAATGGAAGACATGATCGCCAACGAAGAGATGGTAATCACTATTTCCAGTCAGGGATATGTAAAGAGAACTTCCTTATCGGAGTACAGAACGCAAGGTCGCGGGGGTACAGGATCTAAGGCGGTATCCACAAAAGATGATGATTTCACAGAACACCTTTTCGTAGCACAAGCGCATAACTACTTATTGATATTTACAGCGCTCGGTCAGGTGTACTGGAAGAAAGTGTATGAAATACCAGAAGGTACCAAAACTTCTAAAGGCAGAGCTATCCAAAACCTCTTGAATATTCAGCCGGGAGATAGCGTTCGTGCCGTCCTAAATGTAAAGAGCATCGAAGACCAGGAATACATCAATAACACCTTCGTCATTCTTTGCACAGAAAAAGGAACCATCAAGAAAACCTCTTTGGAAGCATACTCTCGTCCCAGAGCGAATGGCATCACCGCGATCACCATCCATGATGGCGATCGTCTGTTAAATGCAGCGCTTACTAACGGGAAAAACCATATCATCATTGCCAAGAGCGAAGGCAAGGCGGTCCATTTCAATGAATCGGATGTGCGCCCAATGGGTAGAACAGCTGCGGGCGTACGTGGAGTAACCTTGGAATCTGATCAGGACAAAGTGATTGGAATGGTGTGTATCTCGCGTGAAGATGCCAACTTGCTGGTGGTCTCCGAAAAGGGATATGGCAAGCGGTCTGATATCTTTGATTACCGAATTACTCGTAGAGGAGGTAAGGGGGTTAAGACCATTAATGTAACGGAAAAAACTGGCAAGCTTGTTGCAATCAAGGAGGTCGTAGATAATGATGACCTTATGATTATCAACAAATCAGGTATAAGTATACGCATCAAAGTGGAGGAACTTCGCGTGATGGGTAGAGCAACCCAAGGCGTGCGTTTGATAAAATTAAACGAAGACGATGCAATTTCATCTGTAGAAAAGATCCAGCAGATCGAGATCGAAGGTGAGGATAGTGCTCCGTCTGTCGATGAGCCAACAACCAATTAACAATTAACCTAAACCAAAACTTGAACTATAAACTAAACAAAAAATGAAAAAAATTGCGATCGGGCTCCTATTTGTAATTCCCCTTTCTGTGCTTGCCCAGAAGGAGATTAAACCAAGTATTTCCAAGGCAGAAAAAGCCCTCAAAGCCGGTAAATTTGATGAAGCCAAAGCCATCATTGATGTGACGGTGTCCAATCAGGAATTTATGGTTGATAAGAAAGGCAATCCTTCAAAAAGTGCCGCTAAAGCCTGGTACTTAAAAGGATTGATCTATGCGGGCATAGACACAACGAAGGAAGCTAAATTCAAATCGCTGGAAGCGGAGCCTTACAAAGTAGCGGTGGAGGCTTTTGCAAAAAGTAAAGAAATTGGAAAAGGAGAGCTTACCTTTTTCAGCGATGACATGGGTTTACCTATCTTAAATAGCCAACTTGATAGCAAGTTGGCTCAGGCTTATCTCAACGTAAGTATGAAAGCGTACACAGAAGACAAAGACTACAAAAAGGCTTTTGATTATATGGAGCGTGTGGTTTATTTCTTACCCAAAGACACCATCATGCTTTTGAATGCCGGTGTCTATTTTGCCCCCTCTGCCGAGGAATACGAAAAAGCCCTTGACTACATCGATAAGTATCACGCTGCAGGAGGAACTAACCCCGATTCATATATCCAGAAATTGAGTATCTATCTCAACAAGAAAAAAGACTTGGATAAGGCACTCGCAATTACTCAGGATTTGATGAAGAGATACCCTGCCAACACCGAATATCCTAAGTACGAATTGGATATTTACATTAAGATGAATCGTTTGCCGGAAGCAAAAGCAGCAATGGAAAAGAGTGCAATGGCAAATCCGAAAGACATCGAATCACGCTACTATCTGGGCGTCATCAGCAATGAAATGAAAGACCCCATGGAAGCGAAAAAGTGGTTTAACGAAGCATTGAGGCTAAACCCTGATCACTATGAGTCTACCGCTTCACTTGCCGATATGAGTTACAAGGATGTAAGAAAGGTGAGAGAAGAGCGTAATGAAATTTCCGGTACTAAAGATGCGGATCTTAAGAAAAGAGCAGAACTATTTAAATTGATTGAAGTAAAATTGAAAGAATCAGTTCCTTATTGGGAGAAGTGTGAGGCACTAAAACCTAATGAAGAGACCGTGCTTTATGGTCTGCTTTCCGTGTATGGAGATCTGGCAAACTATGATGAGGTAACCTACAACCCGAAATTGGAAAAGCTGAAAAAGAAGATGAAGTCTTTAAAGCTTGAAATAGACTAAGTACAGAACAATTGTCTTAAAGAAGCGGCTGGGTTAAATACTCAGTCGCTTTTTTTTGCTAAATTAATAAGTAAAATACCTTTACTTAGGTAAGTATTCAATTTTATAGATGTGATTAAATAATTGTAAGTAAGGTATTTATGATATAATAATAAATTAAGTAATAATTACTAATATTTTTAGTATTTACTTACATTTGGGAATCTAATCTCATGATTCCCCTAAAAAAGATTGACATATTCAACCGACTCCAGTCAGAGATACTAAAGCTTCAGGGGTTTAAATCAGCCAGTCAGATGGCACTGGGTGCCGGGCTGGGAGTCATTGAGAAGGCATTTCCAAATGCTACTTTTCCCCTTGGAGCCATTCATGAATTCATATCCCAGGAGTCAGAAGATGTTGCAGCAACGAGGGGCTTTTTAGCTGGTTTGTTAGCTTCTCTCATGAGGAATGATGGAACAGCCATCTGGATCAGTTCTCAGCGAACCATTTTTCCTCCTGCACTAAAGAACTTTGGCCTGTCGCCTGATCGGTTTCTATTCCTCGATTTATCTAAAGAAAGAGATGTGCTTTGGGCAATGGAAGAAGCTCTGAAATGTGCAGCATTGACTACCGTAATAGGAGAGATGCGCGAAATTAGTTTCACTGCTTCAAGACGCTTGCAATTGGCCGTAGAGCAAAGTAAAGTGACGGGGTTCATCCTTCGCAACAACGCAGATCGCCTGAGCACAACCGCTTGTGTATCTAGGTGGAAAATTAGTTCGCTTCCCAGCAAAGCAATAGATGGACTGCCCGGCATCGGCTTCCCACAGTGGCGTGTTGAACTGCTGCGCGTCCGCAATGGTCAGCCTGGTGTGTGGCATTTACAATGGAGAAAGAAAAGCTTTGTTCACATCAGTGGCTACGACCAAGCATCAAGTATTGCTTACCCGGCCAAACAAGCAGGATGAATCTATGGACAAGCGCTTCGTGTCGATATGGTTTCGGTATTTTGCTACCGACTGGTTCAGCCTCCGGCAGCCTGAATTAAAAAAACGGCCACTGGTGCTGCGAATGCCTTCGCACGGACGCATGATTGTCACCGCAATAAATGCAGAGGCTGAACGCAATGGCCTGACGCGCGGTATGGTGTTGGCCGATGCCCGCGCACTCGTTCCAGCATTAGAAGTACGCGATGATGAGCCTGACAAAATCAGTCGTGTGCTCACTAAATTGGGTGAGTGGTGCATTCGCTTTACGCCCTTTGTAGCAATCGATTCTACTGATGGTCTCTTCTTTGATGCCACCGGTTGTGCACACTTGTGGGGCAGTGAGGAGAAGTACCTGAGCGACATCATCCAAAAAATAATGGCTCGTGGTTATTCCGTAAGAGCCTCTATGGCCGATACACCCGGTGCTGCTTGGGCCATAGCGCGTTATGAAAAAAAGGGCGGAGTCATTCCGCCAAGCAAACACATCGATGCTTTATTGCCGCTGCCGCCCCAAGCATTGCGGCTAGAGCAAGAAACCGTAGAGCGATTACATAAGCTAGGGCTTCATCAGATCAACCAATTCATTCGCTTGCCACGCGCTGCCATGCGCAAGCGTTTCGGTCCGCAATTTCTACAGCAATTGGATAAAGCCATAGGGCAGGAGATGGAAATACTGGAGCCCATTCAACCTATGGAACCATATCAGGAAAGACTGCCTTGCTTAGAGCCGATCGTTACCTCGGTAGGCATTGAGATGGCGTTGAAGCAATTACTTGAGAAACTATGTCTGCGCTTACAGCAAGAACAAAAAGGATTGCGCACCGCTGCACTAAAAGGCTATCGGGTAGATGGAAAACTAGAACAGATTTCAATCGCCACTAGTCGACCTTCGCACCATGTACCACATCTGTTCAAGTTGTTTGAAATTAAAATATCTTCTATAGAGCCGGCTCTTGGCATTGAGCTGTTTGTGTTGGAAGCTCCTAAAGTAGAAGATCACTTGCCTCAACAAGAAAAGATGTGGGAAGCTGCTGGTGGACTGCATGACCTGCGCTTGTCGGAGTTGGTAGACAGATTGGCCAACAAAATTGGTGCAGACCGTATTCATCGCTACTTGCCAGCCGAGCATCACTGGCCGGAGCGTTCGTATCAACCTACAGACTCGCTTCAAAAAGAACCTGATGCGGATTGGCGTACGGATGTGATCCGGCCGGTGCAGTTGCTTCCTTCACCGTTACGCATCGAAGTAACAGCACCTATTCCTGATTATCCTCCTTTGTTATTTCGTCATAATGGGAAAGTGCATTCGATCGTAAAAGCGGATGGCCCTGAACGTATCGAACAAGAGTGGTGGCTGCAACAAGGCCAGCACCGCGACTACTACCGAGTAGAAGACGAGGAAGGACATCGGTATTGGTTGTTTCGGTTAGGTCACTATCATGAGGAAACGTATACGTGGTTTTTGCATGGCTACTTCGCTTAAATAGACTTGAGATTTGAGATGTGAGTATTGAGACACTCTCACATCTCACATCTCAAGTCTCAAGTCTCAAATCTCACATCTCACATCTCATATCTAAAAATGAACTACACCGAACTTCAAGTCACATCCAATTTCAGTTTTTTGCGAGGCGCTTCGCACCCGGAAGAATTGGTGAAGCACGCGGCTGCGCTCGGCTACGATGCCGTTGCGATCACCGATCGAAATACGCTGGCGGGGATTGTTCGTGCACATGTAGCGGCAAAAAAATTTGGTATTAAATTTATACCTGCCTGCCGGGTTGATCTTCAAGACGGGCCGAGTTTACTGGCATATCCTACTAACAAAAACGGCTATGCGCGCTTATCGCACTTACTCACGGTAGGGAATCTTCGTACAGAAAAAGGAAAGTGCGAATTGTACAAATTAGATGTATACCAACATGCCGAAGAAATAAAATGGATAGTAGTGTCACCCACTATACTCAACGATGATTTTCAGTTTGACAGATCGTTCATTGAAGCCGTAAAAGAATATCGCCATGCATTGGGCACATCGTTATCCATCGCAGCTACCCGCGTGTATCATGGAACAGATGCAAAGTTATTACATCGCATTCGCCAACTCAGCCTGCAGCTAAAAATACCGATGGTAGCTACTAACGATGTCCACTATCATTCTGCTGAGCGAAGAGAATTGCAAGACATAGTAACTTGTGTGCGTGAGAAGTGTACGATTCATACTGCCGGCTTTCGGCTTCACCCCAATGCCGAGCGATACCTGAAGACGATCGAAGAAATGCATCGTCTGTTCAAGCCTTACCCAGAGTCTATTGAGCAAGCACAGTTGATAGGTGAGGCCTGCACTTTTTCGTTGGATGAATTGAAGTATCAATATCCGAAGGAGATTACCAGCGATGGACGTACGCCTCAAGCTGAATTAGTGTACCTCACCTGGCAAGGAGCACATGAGCGTTTTGGCGAAACGATACCCGAAAAAGTAAAAGGCACGATTCACTACGAGCTAAACTTTATCGAGCAGATGAACTATGCCGAATATTTTCTTACGGTCTACGACATTGTGCGGTACGCTCGTCAGCAAAAAATTCTTTGTCAGGGAAGAGGCTCTGCTGCTAACTCTACCGTATGTTATTGTTTGGGTATTACTTCTGTAGATCCAGCCAAATTCGATTTACTTTTTGAGCGATTCATTTCAGCTGCCCGCAACGAGCCTCCGGATATTGATGTGGACTTTGAACACGAGAGGCGTGAAGAAGTGATGCAATATATTTACAATAAGTATGGTCGTGACCGCGCAGCGATTGTAGCCACGGTAACCGAGTTACACCACAAGGGCGCCATCCGCGATGTAGGCAAGGCAATGGGCTTATCGGTAGATGTTATCACCCGATTGTCAGGATTGATCTGGAGTTTTTCTGAAGATGGTTTTGATCGTGAACGAATTCTTTCGCAGGGCATCAACCCCGATGAGCCTACGATTCGAAAAGTATTGGAACTCACAGCTCAGTTCATGGGCTTCCCCCGTCAGTTGGGGCAGCATACGGGAGGTTTCGTAATTACGCAAGGAAAGTTATCTGATTTATGCCCGATCATAAATGCGCGTATGGAAAACCGCACCAACATAGAATGGAACAAAGATGATATTGAAGCGCTGAAATTTCTAAAAATTGATATACTGGCGTTGGGCATGCTCACCTGCATTCGAAAAGCATTTGATCTGGCAAAGAAGCACTACAACTTGGATTTGACGTTGGCTAACATTCCGCAGGATGATCCTGCCGTGTATGAGATGGTGAGCCATGCCGATACGATTGGTGTTTTTCAAATTGAAAGTCGTGCGCAACAATCCATGTTGCCGCGCTTGCGTCCAAAATGTTTTTATGATCTCGTCATTGAGGTGGCCATTGTACGGCCGGGGCCTATCCAAGGCGATATGGTGCATCCTTATTTGCGCAGGCGTAATGGCGAAGAGCCGATTGAGTATCCATCGCCAGAACTGAAAGAAATTTTGGGTCGCACGTTGGGTGTTCCTTTGTTTCAAGAGCAAGCCATGAAGATTGCCATTGTAGCAGCGGGATTTACACCAACAGAAGCAGATGAATTGCGAAGGAGCATGGCGACTTTTAAAGCAAAAGGAAAAGTTTCTTATTTCCGCGATAAGCTCGTGAATGGCATGGTAGCGAAAGGCTATGCGCCTGAGTATGCTCAACGGGTTTTCAAACAGTTGGAAGGTTTTGGTAGTTATGGATTTCCGGAAAGTCATGCAGTGAGTTTTGCATTACTCGTCTATGTCTCTTCATGGCTCAAGTGCTATTACCCCGATGTGTTCACAGGCGCATTGCTCAATAGCTTGCCGATGGGCTTTTATCAACCTGCGCAAGTGGTCATCGATGCGCGCAACCACGGAGTAGATGTTCGGCCGGTGGATGTAAATTTTTCTAACTGGGATTATCAATTAGAAGAAAAATCAGGAAAGTATTGTGCCGTGCGATTGGGCTTCCGACAGGTGAAGGGATTGCGAGAGGAAGAAATGAAAATATTGATCGATCGGAGAGGCGAGGGGTTTACATCTATGCATCAATTGCGCGAGTTGGGATTAGGCGAAGCAACCTTGGAAAAGCTAGCCGATGCAGACGCCTTTCGCTCGTTGCAACACGATAGGCGAGAAGCGTTGTGGGAAGTTTCCACGCAAGAGAAACCCACTGCTATTTTTGGAAGCCAAGTGGTAGAAGAAACACCGATAGAGCTTCCTTCGATGACTGCCTCAGAACATGTGGTGCACGACTATGCATCAACAGCGTTGTCACTCAAGGCACATCCGGTTAGTTTTGTGCGCGAACAGCTTCGGCAGTTACATGCTATTTCAACTGCTGAATTGGCAAGCGCAAAAGAAGGAATGCTTGTTAAAGTAGCCGGTCTGATACTCGTTCGGCAGCGACCCGGCACGGCTAAGGGTGTTTGCTTCGTCACACTCGAAGACGAGACCGGTGTTGCCAACTTGGTGCTTTTTAAAAAACAATTTGATTACTATCGCAAAGAAGTTATCCAGTCGCGTCTGTTGATGGTAGAAGGTAAGTTACAGCGCGAAGGCGAAGTGATACACGTGATTGTAAGGCACTGCTTCGATTTATCTTCTTTGCTTCGCACCTTAACAGCTTCATTGAACGAAGAACTATCCGTTGCACCATCTCGCGCAGATGAAAAGACAGCGGTGCACGATCCGCGTAACAAAAAGCCTGCGCCCGTCTTTGAGCAAACCAAGATATGGTCGGAGGGTAGGAATTTTAGGTAGTAAATAAGTAAGTATCATATTCCGTTAGTTGCTTTTTACGGTTCAGATCTGAGCAAACGATTAAATTCTCTATTTTGCATTGTTGTATGACTAAATCAACTTTGTGAGAATAACTATTTGCACCACCTTATTCCTTCTTGTCTATTCATTTGCTTACGCACAGAAAGCGAACCAACTGAATTGGCTGGTGGGCACATGGAAGATGAATGCAGGGAGCGGTTATGTGATCGAACAATGGAAGCAATTGAATGATTCCACCTTTCAGGGAAAGAGTCTATTTGTAAAAGCTCCTGGCGATTCTATGTTACAGGAAACCATCGAGTTGAGTTTTCGAAAAGGGGAGTGGAGCTATAATCCAACGGTAGTCGATCAAAACGACAGACTGCCTGTAAAATTCCGAATCATTTTTATTGGGAAAGGGGAATTCATTTGCGAAAACCCAGCACATGATTTTCCTCAGCGCATTGCTTATCGAAGAATCAAAAATTCTCTTTTTGCAAGTATAGAAGGAACAAGAAATGGAAAATACTCAAAGGTAAATTTTGACTTTTTGATCGAGTAATGGAACTGTCAAATTTAGCTCGTAAATTAGCAAGTGAAGATTGCGATTTGGCATTTCTTTTTATCCTATTTGACTGATTTCGCAAACGGAAAAATAGTCTCTATCTTAGGGTATTAAACAACAAGGCATGAAAGTACTTTTTTACACTCGCGAGTACCCACCCAATGTGTACGGGGGAGCAGGTGTGCATGTAGAATACCTGGCGCGCGAGTTGGCGCACTTGATGGAAGTGGAAGTTCGTTGCTTTGGCGATCAGCAAAGTAACGATGAGCAGCTCCGGGTTCTTGGATTCAATGCTGATTCATTTTCCCTTCACAATACGAAAAAGGAACTAGCTCCAATTTTCAAAACGTTGAATACCTGTATTCAGATGAATAGCGGAGTAATGACAGCCGATGTTGTTCACTGTCATACCTGGTATGCACAGTTTGCGGGTATCTTATCAAAACTCTGTTATGGCACACCGTTGGTGGTAACAACTCATTCTCTTGAGCCACTCCGGCCGTGGAAACGTGAGCAACTGGGTAGGGGATATGATGCCTCATCCTGGATCGAAAAGACAGCGATTGAAATGGCTGATGCTGTGATAGCCGTGTCTCAGGAAACCAAACAGGATGTGTTGAAGTATTTTGATGTTGATGAAAAAAAGGTAAACGTTATTTACAACGGGATAGATTTGGATGAATACAATGTAACGAGCGACAGATCTGCGCTTGATAAGTATGGGGTCGATCCATCTAAACCATTTGTGCTTTTTGTAGGACGCATCACGCGGCAGAAAGGAATTATACACCTGATAAATGCCATACAATATCTACATCCAGATACCCAAGTTGTATTGTGTGCCGGTGCCCCCGACACAGAAGAGATTGGTCAGGAAATGAAACAGCGGGTAGAGGAAGTGCAGAAAAACAGGAGTAATGTAATTTGGATTGCTGAAATGATTAGCAAGAAGGAAGTAATTCAATTGTATTCTCAGGCAGCTGTTTTCTGTTGCCCGTCCATTTATGAACCCTTTGGCATTATCAACATTGAAGCAATGGCTTGCAAAACAGCGGTAGTAGCGAGTAGCGTGGGTGGTATTAAAGAAGTAGTTGTGCATGGTGAAACAGGGTTTCTGGTTCCATTAGAACAGGAAAAAATGGCTCCGTTTGAAGCTTCTCACCCGGATAAGTTCTCGAGAGATATGGCAGCAGCAATCAATCAATTGATGGCCGATGAGCAGCTCCGAACCGCCATGGGCAACAAGGGTAGAGAAAGAGTGGAAAAATACTTTGATTGGAAGGCAATTGCTAAACAAACCGAGCGTCTTTATAAAACAATAGTAAGCGATGATAAAAGATGATGTTTTAGCGATTATTCTTGGCGGTGGCCAAGGATCGCGTTTGTACCCATTGACGGCAGATCGCTCTAAACCTGCAGTACCGATTGCGGGAAAGTATCGATTGGTGGATATTCCTTTGTCCAATTGCATTAACTCGAGCATAAACAGAATGTTCGTGGTTACTCAATTTAACTCAGCCTCGCTGAATCGTCATATAAAAAACACCTACAATTTCAGTGTCTTTAGCAATGCGTTTATTGATTTGCTTGCGGCCGAGCAGACCATGTCCAACAAAAACTGGTTTCAAGGTACGGCAGATGCGGTGCGTCAAAGTATGCATCATTTCCTCAACCATGATTTTAAGTATGCACTGATTCTTTCAGGAGATCAGTTGTATCAAATGGATTTCAACCATTTGATTGAGCGCCACATGGAAAGTGGGGCAAGGATTACTATTGCCACGCTCCCTGTAACAGCCGGTGAAGGTACGGAGTTTGGCATCATGAAGACGGACGAAGAGAACATGATCACCCAGTTTGTGGAGAAGCCAAATGCAGAAGAAATTCTGAAATGGAATTCTGATGTGAGTGACTACATGAAATCAGAAGGCCGGTTGTACCTGGCTTCAATGGGTATTTATGTATTTGAAAGGGAGCTATTGATCGAACTCATGAATGATCCCAAAACGAATGACTTCGGAAAAGAGATTATTCCTCAATCAATTGGAAAACACAAAGTCTTGAGTTACCAGTTCGAAGGGTATTGGACGGACATTGGGAACATACGGTCTTTCTTTGATGCCAATCTTGGATTGACAGATCCTATCCCAAGTTTCAATCTATTCGATAATAAAAATCGGATTTATACACATGCGAGGCTGCTTCCACCGTCAAAAATTTCGGGTACATTGATCACCGATTCAGTCATTGCAGACGGATGCATCATCCATGCAGGCAAAATTGAGCGATCTGTGATTGGCGTACGCTCAAGACTCGAGATTGGAAGTACCGTTATTCGAACATATGTGATGGGGAATGACTCCTACCAAACACTGAAAGAAATAGCAGCAAAACCGGGTGATATACTAATGGGGGTTGGTGCTGGTTGTCATATTGAAAATGCCATACTTGACAAAAATTGCCGAATTGGAAGCAATGTTACTATCATTGGTGGTCCTCATTTAGAAAATTGCGAAACAGACTCGTATGTGATTTCAGGAGGAATTGTAGTAGTGAAAAAAGGAGCTACTATCCCTCCCGGATTTGTGCTCAAATAGAAGCTTCTTTAAATACCTTGGCGTGGTAAAAATAATTTTCCCCAACGATAAATCTTTTTTTATCGGTGATAAAAAGCAGCGGTGAGATGGCTTCAATCAATTTACAAGATTGGAAAGGAAGAGCAAGAATACTGCTGCGGGTGCCACATAGCGAATAAGGAATTGCCAAAACGAAAATGTTCTCTGATCTTTTAGTTTAAGTTCGTTTTTACTAGACTCTGTTGATATTAACCAACCGGCAATCAACGCCATTAATATGCCTCCAATTGGCATTAACAAGTTAGATCCGAAATAGTCTATTATACCAAAAATTGTTTTTCCTTCCAGAGGCGGAATCATACTGAGGGGAGTAAAATTAGCCCAGATATTGAACGAAAAAACAGACCCAAGACCAACTACGAATAGAAGTATGCAAACAATGATTGTAATCTGCATTCTGTTAATTGTACAAACTTCTTCCAGGTGTGAGATAATTGACTCCAATAATGAAATAGAAGAAGTTAACGCTGCGAAGAAAAGAAGCATAAAAAATATAGCTCCAATAAAACCTCCACCCAGCATTTGGCCAAAGGCGATCGGCAAGGTCACAAAGATTAACCCGGGCCCTTCGGCAGGTGCCAAACCATACTTAAATACAATGGGGAATATTGCGAGACCGGCAAGTATTGCTGCAAGGCCATCTGAAAAGGAAATGATGAAAGCAGATTTGAGGATGGAAGAACTTTTTGGCATATAGGCTCCATATGTTAGCATAACACCCACACCTATGCCAAGTGAGAAGAATGCTTGACCAAATGCAGCTAATATTACTTTGGGAGTTATTTTGGAAAAATCAGGATCGAACAAAAAGCGAACACCTTCCAAAAAATCGCCTGCAAATAGAGCATAGATTACTAAAGCTACCAGTATGATGAATAGTGCAGGAGTCATCCAGGCAGTTGATTTTTCAAGTCCTTCCTGAACGCCTTTTGCAACGATCCAACCCGTGGCTGCAACGAAAGCAAATTGCGAAAGCATTAATCGCAAGGGGCTTGCTAACATGTTATTGTAGTAGTTTACTGCAGAGGTGGCATCTAGTTTGTTTAATTCGCCAAAAAGAGATGTGATGGTATAGTCAAGCGTCATGCCCGCGATCACGCAGTAGAAACTCAGTATTAGAAAAACACCGACCATTGAAACCCAACCAAATAGCTGCCAATGTTTGCTTATCCCGTCTTTTTGAGAAAGCACGCGCATAGTGCCCACCATACTACGACCACCTCTTCGGCCAATCATTAGTTCAGCTGCGAGGATGGGAATCCCCATTGTTATCAATGACACGAGATAGATCAATACGAAGGCACCGCCACCATTTTCGCCTGCGAGGTAAGTGAACTTCCAGATGTTGGATAGCCCAACTGTACTGCCAATGGAAGCAAGTAAGAAGAGATAGTTTGAAGACCAGGTTTTCGGAGAAGCGTTATCTGCCATGCATCAATCGGTTGCCTGTTGATTCAAATTGTATCTCATAATGGAACCATGAGACCCTTCTTTGATGCGTTCGATATCAAATACATCCCCAGCAGGTCCTTTACGCTGCTTAATGACTTTTTCAATCTGAATATTGTCTGTTTGGTCTAGCTTAAATTTAAATAGTTGGAGATTCTCTGCCAGATGAGTAGATGTCTTTGCACCAATGATGATCGCTGCCACTTGTTGTCTATTCAAGATATAACGCGAGGCAACGTTAGTAATCGAAACGTTATGCTTATCGGCTATTGACTTTAATACTTTCAAAAGCGATTGAAAAAGTTCCCACCCACCAAACTCTTCAATCATCAACTTGTATTTGACTAGCGATCGATTTTCGAACGGTGGGGTTGGTTCTTTTAGTCCCAACCATTTCTCAGATATGAATCCACCTGCCACCGTACCATAACATAGAAAGTGAATGTCATTTTCAGAGCACAAATTTGCAAGACTACTTTCAGGGCGATGGTCAAGTAAAGAGTATTGTATTTGTAAAGTGGTGAGTGGTATTCCGGCATTAACCATCTGCTCGGTGGCGTGTGTATTGAAATTGGTGCCCGATAGTAAATTGATTTTGCCAGCCTGTTGGATTTCTCGAAGCCAATGAGCGGTTTCTATATATCTCGGTACGTCATAACTCCACCAGCTAAATTGTACCATGTCCAGGCGCTGTTTCCCAAGTCTTCGCAGTGAGCGGTCAATAATTTTTTCAACCTGACCTTTTGTAATCGTGGCAAGTGCATCATAGTCGGGAACAAACTTGGTTAGCACTTGAATGTCATCATTATAGCCAAGTCGTTGCCTACGAACAGCTAGAAATCTTCCGATGAGTTCTTCAACACCGGTATAGATATCTGCACAATCAAAAGTGGTGATGCCTTTGTTAGCAAATGCAAACATACTTTCGATTGGGTCTTCGGTTGCATCCGCACTATGACCATGAGATAATTGCCAACCGCCTTTGACGATTCGGGAAATATGAAAATCGGGTGTAAGTTTAAATTTTTCGACCATGGTAGTTATGCCCAGTCATTTATTTCTGGAAGCGGAACAATTGTAGTGTCAGATCTTTGAAATACTCTTTTACCTATCCGGCTTATTTTGAAGCGAGCACCACAATGGGGATCGGGGCAGGCTATAATATGATCCGTTGCCATCCAATCCACGGGATTTAATGGTCGTTGCTTCGCAGGTAGTAGCGGAAGAAGCGCTGATAACGCATATAACGAAAATGGGCGGTCGCTCTTAAAGTAAAGATTTTCGCCTCTAACCTCGAAAGCATCTCCCAATTGATGGCTGCACACAAATGGTTTTTCGCCTTCTATGACTTCTACTTTTAGATCATATAATTCAAAAGATGTACTGGGCATATTTATGATTTAATGTGGGGAGAAAGATAGAAAATCTTGAGATATCTATTGGCATAGCATGTAATTGGAAGTAGCGGAACCAATGCTAGACTTGTAGCTATTTAGTGGAGGTAGCAATGCTTAAATCAACTTTTTCAAAAAATATTTCATCCGGGTTATGGAAACTCGCTAGTGGCCGCATCTGTGAATTAAATAAACTCCTAAACGTATGAAAAAAGTAATTACCCTCTCGCTCCCCAAAGCTTGTTCTGAGCAGTGGAGCAACTTTACGCCAACTACCCAGGGTGGATGGTGTAATTCTTGTCGCAAAGAAGTAGTGGATTTCACATCTTTTAGCGAAAAGCAAATCATTGACTACTTCAGCAAGACAGCTGGCAACACGTGTGGTCGATTTCAGGCTAGTCAGTTAAAAGCCTATCCTACTGAGAGTCTTCCAACAGTTGAGCCCGGATGGATGTTCTTGAAGGCTGGGTTGCTTGGCCTATGTCTAGCTTTTGCGCCAAAGCCTTCATCCGCTTTGCCCCTCAGGACAATGGAGCTACGGCAAGATTTCCAAGGTCAAAGTTCAATGGAAGTAAAGCAAAATAGCTCAATACCATTTCTTAAAATTACAGGAACTGTGAAATCGGAAGAAGATGGTGCTCTGCTGCCCGGGGTAAATATTGTGCTGAAAGGAACGATGATAGGCACGATAACTGATGAGAATGGACAATTCAAGTTTGATCATGACTTGAAACAGGGCGATGTGCTTGTATTTAGTTTCATCGGACTTAAAACGCAAGAATACGTTGTCCCAGCCTCCCTAAACTCTTCATTAGAAATTGTGATGAAGCTCGACATTGATACGATGATGATGGGGGAGATTGTCGTGGGGAGGGTGTATGTAACTCAACCTACTGGCTTGCAGAAAGTGTGGGGTAAAATCAAAAGCATCTTTTGATGAACTATTGGTTAAGTTGGATCGTGATGATGGGGATGGCCTGCCTTAGGGCAGGCCTTTCTGCTCAACCCTTTGAAGAGAAAAGCGAAGACTACCATAAAGCAGATAGTATAGCGGCCGCCTATGCGGACTATCCGCTTGCAGATGTTCGCGACTTGTCGCTGAAATTAACCAGACCTTTTACCAGAGAACGCGACAAGTACCGCGCAATCTTTCGATGGGTGTGTGATAACATTCGCAGTGATTACAAGTTGTATTGCAAGGTAAAGCAGATTCGTAAACGCTATCAATCAGACCCGGCTTCACTCGCCATCTCGAGCCAAAAAATAAATAAACAGGTATTCACGCACCTTCGCGAAAATCGATCCACGATCTGTACTGGCTATGCTTACTTACTAAACAGTTTGGCACAGCATGCGGGTCTGACTTGTCGCATTGTAGATGGGTATGCTCGCACAGCTATTACAAATTTAGAGGGTAGCGGCTACCCCAACCACAGTTGGAATGCTATTCGGATCGACAACCAGTGGTACTTGAGCGATCCCACTTGGGCAAGTGGAAGTACATATGAGCCCATGGGGATTTTCATTCCACGTTTTAACGAGTCTTATTTTTTGGTGCCACCCCCATTGTTTGTGCACAGCCACTTCCCGCTTGACACAGCTCAATTGCTATTGCGTGAGAAGCCGACACTTTCTGATTTTTTGAGTGCACCGTTGGCCTATGCGGCCAGCTATGAATACGAGCTAAGCATGGTTACTCCCAGACAATTTTTCTTGACCATCATGAAGGAACAGTCACTGTCCATTACGGTAATCAAGGAATGTGGAAAATCCTTTCGGAAATTATCGCTGAATGTAAATGATAGCGAAGTTGTCGTTCGGCAAGTAGATCCAACAAACCCGGTAGAATCTGTTTACACGCTAACACATACATTTCTCACTCGTGGCTATGTGGCCTTGCACGTACTGGTAGATGGAAAACCTGCCTACAGCTTTAGCGTTAAAGTGAAGTGATGACTAAAAAGAACCGGCTGTTCGAAATATCGTCAGGGAACGGCTGTACCTGTTTTTAATATTTGACAATCTTCATCGTTTTTTCGCCATCGATTTTCAATGTATAAATTCCTGTAGGAAGAATAGACAAATCGATCGAATAATCTAAAAGTTCACCGTATACAACTAGTTTAGCTGCGTTATCGTAAATGCCAAAACGACTTCCTATTAAATTTTTTGAGGGGTATATCGTAATACTCTTGTCTGTTGGGTTGGGAGCAAGTGTAGTTTCCTGATAAACGCTTGTCTCAAAAAACTGCGAAGTGTAGGGAGCTACTTCGCTGAGGCAGTTGATGTGAACTCTAGCTTCATATCTACTGGCAGGCCTAAGCCCGGCCAAAGGCAATGTAGTGGCTGATGTCTCGGTAGTTTGCCATACGTTGCTACCCACAATAGAAAAATCAATAGAATACGGAACCCCACCGAAAGTATCGTTCCACGATAACTCGGCTTTGGTATGAGTTATGTTACTCACCGATAAGTTAAATGGTGTGAAACAGACGGTACTAAAAGTTGAGGTTGTAAAATCTTTGGTGGAGATACATTGAGGAGCAACGTTCACGGTATACTTAGCTCCGGGTTTCAATCCATTCAGCGCTATTGAAGTTGATCGAGTCTGCATGGTAGTTACAGTTCCGCTTGCAGTCAATGCGTAAGTTAATGTGTAATCGCCTGTTTGGCTATCATCTCGCCAATTTATTCTTGCGCTGAAAGGTGTTATCTCGTCAAATGTTAATGATGAAATTTTGGGGCAGGGTGTTGTAAAGGAAGTGTAAGTGAAATCAGAATTGACATTTGTGCAACTCTTTCTTCCTCTGACAAAGTATTGCTTTGCCGGCAGGAGAGGGGATATCTCTCTTGAGTCAGGAATTAAAGTCCAGTTGATGTTATCTGCGCTGTACTCAAGAATGGCGTTACCCGGATACGTGCTTGTCCAACCAACTACTGCCTTGTTGTATACGATACCAGTAACTGTAAGTGTATTTAACTTCGGGCAAAGGGTAGTGAACTGCCGATTATTAAACTGGACTGTAGTATAGCATCGTCCACGAAAACGAAGATCATAAGTGGTGCCAGCAGAAAGACCTGAAATCTGATTGGCAGTTTGAGGAAGTGCAGTCCACTGATTCGTACCAGCCATTGAGTATTGTACCTCAAATGAGCTGAGGTTGGTGGCTTGAATGGTTACAGAAGTTGCAGAGATATTGTTGATTGAAAAGCTGTTTGTATCTACACAATCAGAAGAAAAATCAAGATAGTAGTAATTGGTAAACCCCAGATAACACTGTGCCCGTGCCCTTAACTTGTACTGCGTTGCTGAATAGATGTAAAAGGAGATGGATGGCACTGGGGTCCAGCTATCGTATCCGGACTGGGTGTACTCTAGCTGAAATTGATCTAGTTTGGTATTGGCGGGCAATACAATGGTGGCCGTGTTCATCGATGTAGTGACTTTCATTAGAGAAGGGTCAAGACAGTTCGGTGTAGCATTTTGCCAAATTTCCATTTGGTATCCATCATGAGGGCCGTAGTAGTATGAATATGCAGCAATGACTTCAGGCCTACCATCGCCATTCAAGTCATTTACTGTTAACTGCGGGTCAACAGAATAAGACCCCGTGTTTCCCAACGACATACCGTTCTCTTCAAAGTTTTCAAACGATGAATTCGAGAATGGATCACCACTACCCATTTTATTTTTAAGAAAAACAAATGTTCGATTACGGTTACCCAATAGCAAGTCTACTTTCCCGTCTCCATTTAGGTCTGCCGGCTTTACGTCAAACGATGTGAAATCTCCAGGCAAAACCAAGGGGGTACCGAAACTAATCTGTGGCGAAATGATTTTACTTTCGTGTAGGGTCACTTTTCCACCTGTTGAATACCGAGAGTTTGAAACAAGGTCATTCCGGCCATCTTGGTTGAAGTCTTGAGGAAGGTAGCGAGTAGCTCCGCCACGAGTGGGATCCTGCTTGATTATTTCTTCAAAAACAAATCCTCCTGGCCGACTGTTATTTTTCAATATCCAGAAGTAATTCTTGTTGGTGGCGCTGAGTGTAACATCGGTCAAACCATCGCTGTCTATGTCGCCCGCCACTAAATTAGAGCACCATTCCAGTAAGATTTTCTTGTAGGGCGTACCGAAGTTACTTGCCGATAAAGAACCTTTCGAGTTTTCGTTCCGATATACAGTAAAATAATTCTTTCCTGATTCATAGCTAATGTTAGCGATATCAACGTGACCATCTTGATCGAAATCCTGCAGTACAAATTCACTCGCGCCTATAGGCAGGTCGATAGGAGGACCGAAAAACACGAAACCAGGTACTGAATAGTTGGGAAGTATCCGAAGCCCATATTGGTAATTCGCCACCACATCTTTTAAGCCATTCCCATCCATATCGGCCAGACTCAAATATCCTGATAGGTAGCTGGAAAATGTGTTCCTCACGAAAGACTCTTCTGTGATGTCTCCTCCTTGATTCACGTTTTGGTAAACAGAAAATCCAGGATCATGACGTGCTACAATATCAGGTCTTCTATCTCCATCAATGTCGTCCACCAGCGTTTGAAAAGCACGAACATCATTGATGCCGACTCTGACTTGAAGTTCACCTTTTTTGAAATCGCCTGAGTAGGTTGGTACGAATGCATTGGAAGACTGAGCAAATAGACCCGACTCAGTGTCAAGTAGTTCAATTGGTGCAAGCGATGCACCTGCTGGCACTTTTACTTTTATCTGTGTGGCAGACGCTGACACGACCACCGCTTGAGTAGCTCCGAAGGAGACCCTATTTTTTTCGTTCGTTGTGTTAAAATCTCGCCCAGCGATAATTATCTCTGTGCCTATCATGGCTGCAATTGGGCTGAAAGAAGTGATGACTGGTTTTACCGCTGTAAAAAAGCTTGTAGCGTCAGAGTTAGTAGATGCAAATGCATTAGTGGCAACTAGTCGATAAAAATAATTTTGCCGTGGTTGTAGATTCGTAATTGGAAGAGAAACATCTAGAAACTCAGTCGTGTCGGGTAATGGGACGGAAGCTGTAGTCAGGCCAAATGCAGGCGTTGTACCATACTCAAAATAAAATGAAGTGGCTAAACTGTTGGGATTGATTTGACCATATAGGGTAGCGGTGGTCTCCGTCACATCAACGGTTTGTTTTATCTTCACTAAAGGTGCCAAGGAAATGGTAGTAAACTCAGTAGGCCAAAAGGAGCTTCCGTTTTCGTTGGTGGCTACAAGTCGCAAGTAATATTTTGTACTACTTTGAAGCCCGGTTAAGGCATCCTCTACACTGCCGGTGTATTTTTTAATCGTTGATGAGCTGCCAAAGTTCGGAGTAGTTCCATACTCAAAATGATACGTAACTGTATCTCCTCTTGGGAGAAGGCTGCCTTTTATTTTTACTGTTGTTGCTGTAATGTCAAAGAGTTCGAGGCCTGTAATGATGGGTTCATCGATGACGCCCACGGCATCCCACGCATTGGCCACCGCCTGGTAGGTCGTAGAATTCTTTCCATACAGGTCAGATGTGGCCAACAAAGATCCGATTCGACTATCCAAATAGTCTGACGTATAGCCGAGATATTCAGTTAGATTTCGATAGGCAATTTTAGTGGCAGCCTGCATGCCAATAGAGTTAACCGAATAGCTTGAACCCTGGTCGTTCACACCCGCACCACCTTTGCATAAGAGGTAATACCAAAAGTTTTGTACACCCGAATTGTAGTGAACTCCCCCATTATCTTCATAGCCTTTGTACCACATGTCTCCAAAATAAGTGTCAGGCTGATTTTTGAGATTGGGGTTGCTCATGTCGCGAAGGCCACCATCTTGATAATATTTAGCGACTTGCCATGTGGCTGTATCACCAAACTTATCAAATTCAACAGCCTTACCAAAAATATCTGAAAACGACTCATTGATTGCACCTGACTCGTTGTAGTATTGCAAGCGGGCTTCGTACTGCGTAACGGCATGCGTAAATTCGTGGGCTACCACATCAAGCTCAACCAGCGGGTTATTGTTACTTCCTTCTCCAAAGGCCATAACCCTGCCGTTCCACATCGCATTGTCAAGAAAGCCGCCAATCCGGGTATATGATTTTATTGCACTTCCTAGGTTGTCAAAACTATTGCGGCCATGTTTCTTGAAGTAGTATTCAAATGTCTGCTCAGCGCCCCATTGAGCCGAAACTGCAGTTCTGTAGAACGGATCGCTGTAGTTGTTGTCTCCGGAATAATAGTCGTACACTTTATGAAACTCCCAAAAAAGAAGCATCGATATCACGCTCACATTTTGAAAATCATAGGTGCCAACAATTCCTCCGTGTTCTGTTTGGCCTACCAATCGCGATGAGCCCACATCAAATTTCTCAACCCTTATCGCCTGATTCCCATAGTAATGTGTTCGCCCTGTTGCCGTTCCATAGGGTAGGGCAGGTGACTCTTTTTCGCCAGAGCAACTGTTTACCAAGCTTACTTTATTAATTAATTGCCCGTTGCTCGCATCAATGGAAACCCTCCATCTTTCGATTAGCGATACATCTATATCGAACTGAAAAGCAATAGAAAAGCTCTCAGGTGTAAAGGTGAAATTTTTAGAGACAATCAATTTTTTACCTTGCTGGACAGTGGTATCTTTTGTTTGCAGGTATTGTTTCGCCAGTTGAACCGCTTGTTGTTCGCTGAGTGTAGTTCGTGGGTCTATGCTGATACTTCTTACCGACTTTCCATTGGCAGAAGTAACAAAACCATTTTTCTCATGCACTCTATACACCATGCCTTCCAAAGGGATGCCTTCGTAGTTTTGCTGCAAGAGGCGATGTCTCATTCCCAGGTTATCGATGTTGGTTTCTATTTCAGTAAAAGTGTATTCGGCCGGTATACCAAAGTATTCATTGATGTTAGCAAGAAAGGATGAGGAAGTTATAGTGCCCTCCTTAAACTCAATCGCACGTGGCGGTTCGTTTCGGTTGCCGTAGTAAAGCTTACCAGTCTCCGTGCTGACCGAACTGATCGATTTAGATGCAACTCCAAAACTCTGCTGCGCTAGGATACAACCTGTAGAAAAAATAGTAAAGGCAATGATCAAAATTCTTTTATACATCGCTGTTTAAGCTAAGGATTCTACGTTGAATTTATGGAGGAAAATGATTTGCACTTGTCTATTTCTATTTAATGATATGCACCCAGCTTTTGCACGTTGTGAGATCGCCCACCTTTAGGTTAAAGTAATACACACCACCTTCTATATCGCGTGCAGTCCAATCGTTTTTGTAATCGGCAGACTCAAAAACATTTTTTCCCCAGCGATCAATCACACTTAATTGCAGGTTAAGCCCAGCCGACTTTGGATCAACAACGTTTGGCCCGAGCCCCACCTTAAATGTATCATTGAAGCCAGGTGAGGACTCAGGAGTAAACACATTAGGTACAAATAACTTAAAGATCGGCAGTTGCACTTTCTCTTCGAAAATACAAAATTTGTTTTGTGCTGTAAATTTTAGTGAATACAAACTATCTTTTTTATAGGCGTATGCCACTTCGGTATCTCCGGAACTTGTTCCATCGCCAAAGTCGAAACGAAAAGTAATGCCTTCCATCGGGGGAGTTAGATTCTTGACCAACACTGTCGGGCGGTCGATACAATTCGGTTTGATGAGATGCTGCCATTCTAAATCCACCTTACTCACTACACTTACCTGTATTGTATCTTTTTTGGTGCACCCATTCGCATCGGTGACTGTGATAAAATATTGAGTTGTTTTGGTTGGCTGCACCACTGGCGAAGGGCTGGTCGAACTAAAGCTGCGATCCGCGGTTGACCACGCGTAGACACTTCCGCCAGGTGCTGTCAGCTGATAAGTAGTTCCCTCACAGATTTCAGCATCATCGCCCACTTTAACTTTATTTCTAAAATAGTAGATCGTTTTCACAACTGAATCGACCTTGTTACAAGTGTTGAAATTAAAAGCTTTCAACACAACTCTATAGATACCTTCTTGTTGGAATTTATGAACAACAGCGGAAGTGTCGCTTTTTGTTTTCGACACAATCGTGCCATCTCCAAAATTCCAGGTAAAGTTATCACCCTTTGAGCTGAGGTTTTTAAATCGAATGCCATCTGGATAGCAGACATTGTTGAAGCCCGGTTTCGAAAAGTTCACATCATAAGTTTGAAAAAGCGCCCGGACATTTTTGTTAACGGCAATGGCCAGAGTATCTTTTTTAGAGCAACCATTTGCGTCAACTACGGTGACATAGTAAAGAGCACCATTTTGTGGCCAGATAAGGGGCGAGGGTTCCAATGAAGAGAAGTTACCTTCGCTGTTGGTCCACCTATAGCTCACGCCACCGCTTGCCGTTAGCCGGAAACTTTTCCCTTCACACACAATGGCATCTGGCCCCGCAACAATATTCGGTCTAAAGTAATTAATCACTTTTGTTATCGAATCGGTTTGGCTGCACGTGCTCAAATCCGTGATTTTAAGTTTTACCCGGTATTGCCCCGCTTGCTTGTAGGCATGAATCAGTGATCTTGGATCTTCAGGTAGTTGGTTGATAATCGTGCCGTCACCAAAGTCCCAAACAATGTTTCGTCCACCCGTACTTTGGTTTTGAAATACAATCGAATCAGGGTAACAAACATTGTTAAAACCTGGCTTTGTTAACGCTAGGTTATTGGTATCGAAGTTGGCTCTGAGGGAAGACAAATCGAATTTGAATGCAGCATTATTACAATTCTGACTTCTGTTTAGTCGCGATTTAGCGTTTGAAGTTGTTGGAAAATCGGATGAGGGCAGGCCGGTCGTATTACCAAACTGACAGCCCGAACATACTGCGTGGTATACAATGCCAAACTTATCGAAGCGCGAGGTGCCGCCATCGACATGCGTCTTTGAAGAGCCACCACCCAGGTAAGTGGAATAGACTAACTGTGTTGCGTTGCTATTCAATACCATAAAGTAGAAATCTGAACCTGATGTTGTTTTCTGATAGGCATCGTTGGTAACGGGCATCCCAAATGTTGTGCTTTGCCAAAAACCAGTGCTTGGGCTGGAGTTAACAAAACCGCCCCAGCCCGCCATATAAATATTATCGCAGTCGTTCACTAAAAAAGCTGTTGGGGAGATGTTAGGGATGATCAGTCCGCTACCAGACCCCGAGCCAAAGACAGTAGAGAACTGCAAGGTGGATAGGTCAGCGGAAAATTTCTGAAGAAATTGTCCGCTGTTTGGATTATGGTAAACACCAGACGTTACTGGCATTTGCCCGGCCGTTTGGCCATAACAAAATATATTCCCGTTTGAATTCAGGTCGATAAAGTAGACCTGATCGAATAATATCGTTCCGGTGAATGTGGCATTCAATATCGCGCTTCCATCGGCAGCCACCCTTGCCACCCAGCCGTCAACGATGCCTTTGAAGGTTGTTTGATAAGCACCTGTAGTTGTTGGAAAATTTGTACTGGTCGTTCCACCCGCCAATACAATATTTTTATTGGCATCGAACTTTATGGAGTACGCGGCATCAAAGCCCGAGCCGCCCAGATAGCTGGACCAAACGATGGACGATAAATCGGAATTCATTTTGACAACCACACCGTCAGTAGTGCCACCGTTGAAAGAATTGTCAAATCCGTTCACGATGGGGAAATTAGCAGATCCGGTAACTGAACTGATATACACATTCCCAATGTCATCGGTAATCACATCACCTCGCATTTCGTCTCCGTAGTTCACCACCAATGGCCCTCCTGATTGTTTTGGTAAATTCAATCCATCATTGCCCGATCCTCCAAGAAACGTAGACCCAATCAGTCTATCTCCCTGTGGTGAAAGGCGAGTAACTACTATATCCCATTGGTCGCTGGTGTTCAGCACGCGATTAAAAACAGTAGTGCCCAGATTGAAGGTTCTGTCAAACGATCCAGCCCCGGTAGGAAAATCGGACGAACCGGAGATACCTAGTACAATCAAATCGCCCGATGTTTTATCAACCACCAGGCTTGCGGGAGAATCGTTACCTGCCCCACCCAGATGTGTAGCGTATAGAAACCTGGTGCCTACCGAGTCATATTTTATGATGGCCATATCAAAGCTTCCTCTATTGCTGGTTTGAAATGCTCCGGTTGTAGCCGGAAAAAATCCGCCAAGGCTTTGATGTGTAACACCGGCCGAGTAAAGCGTTCCATGTTCACCAGGTGTTGCTGTACTTCCCCAATTGTCGGCTGTAGAACCAGAGTAAGTAGAAAAAATCAATAGTGGGTCGATGACCAGCGTGCGGCATTCATCATAGGCTGCAGGAAATGAAAATGAAACAGTATTGCTTCGTAAATCGTATTCGCTTGCAACGGTTCGTTTGTTATTCTCATCATCTTTCTGGTAAGAAAATGGTATTACTTCTGTAAGCGCACCCACATTCGTTGAGATTTTCAATGCGCCATTTATTTTTTCTACGCCATCTGCACCGCAGTATTCAATTTTGATTTGCGATGGGTCAGCTTGTGGCTGTACAATGAAGTCATATTTGAGATTGTTCCCGCTGGATGACACGCGAAAATCAATTCCGTTATACACATTCTGATAAAGAATCGATGCATAGGCTTTTACGTTGGTAGCCCATCGGCAAGAATCGCTACCCAAGAAATAATTGGTATAGCCATCCAATGGCATTTCAACGATGGCTTTTGCCGTTTGATTTGATCCTAGCAAGTTGATCTGGAAATAGTGCGCTGCGGTTGACTCGTTTGATGGCTGCAAATCAGATTCATTGACTTCCCCGTGACTCGCCAAGTGCTGCTGCTCTATTTTCTCAAGGTCAAGGAGTAAAACTGAAAAACCTTTTGCAGATACACCCACGCGCCCCCCAGGCACCTGTGCTTGGAAATCAATACTCTCATTCCATTGGCCTTTGTTCTCCATAAAACGAAGCCCGTTGGTATTCTGGCCGATGGCGCAGAATGAAATCAATAAAAGGACGAGAGTTAAGCGCATACCAACTCAAATTTACCTATTTCTAATGACGCTGGAAAGGCATCGTCAATTCGTTGAAATTTATAGAATCTACATTTCCGTTATTTCTAACTTGTATCCCTTCCCATGAACATTTGTAATTCTAAGTTCGGGATCGCGACTTAATTTCTTTCGAAGTTTCGAGACAAACATATCCAAACTGCGACCGGTGATAACACCTTCATTGAGCCAGATTTCCTGCATCAGCGTTTCGCGCGGAATGAGTTCACCAAAATTTTTATTAAGTAATTCGAGAATCTTATATTCTTTATCGGTGAGGCTGATCACTTCAGTCCCCAATAACAAACGCTGACCTTTCGCATCAAACAAAAATTTTCCGATCACAGACCCTTCCGGCAGCGAATCAGCCAATATCACCTGGCTTTGATGCTGCACCAGTGCAGGTGTTACATTTTTCCAAAAACGCCCAATCAAAAAAGTGATACCCAACAGCACGAGTATAGCGCTAAAAACCATGATGAGAAATGGATTGTCAAAGATTCCCATTTTGAAGTCGTTATCTTTTTGGCTGGGTTCCAGGCGATCGATTTTAATTGATTTATTTTCTGTACTCAACGGATCGTTATCTGCTTGTTTCCGTTCCACGTTCTCATCGTTCTTGTATAAATCGGGAAAGGTTATTTCGATGGTGTAACATCCAGGTAGCTGACCTCTTCCTTTGCAGGGCAAAACATCGGGTGAAGTATTACTGACCTGAAAGCCATACACAATACCGGCTTTCAAGCAGTCATGTACTGTAACTGTGTAGCCGGATGGGAACTGTGTTTTAGGCAGCAGGGTTTGCGACAGCACCATAAGCGAGTCGTTATTAAAAACCAGTTCTTTTTCGAAGGTAAGAAGAAATGTGCCTTCTTTCGTTTCTGTGACCGGCAACACACGAGAGGTACGATCACCCGCCTGCAGCAACAACCGATGACCCATCTCACGGATGATGAGATTGATTTCCTTTGCCCGTAGGTCGCGGTCGGTACGTTTGGTAAAAGACGAAGCAAAAAAGAGAACAGCAACCATCACAAATGCACTGCCGTAAACCGCCACAAATCGGTTATTTAAAAGGCTGAAAGAAGAATTTACACCCATTTACATTCTTTTTACAATTGATTTACCATGAAAGGCAACGCGGTTGCGTACGTTTGAATATGCAAAGGTAAAGCAATTTTTCTTTGTTAAACTTAATGCTATAATGAACATGAAAAAGATCATTTACGCGCTGATCTTACCGCTGGTTGTGGTAAGCGGACTGTTGTTTGCTAATCGTGAAACTAAAAATGAAACCGCTAAAAAGTCAAACCCAAGGCCTCTCTCTGCTGCTGAACGGGAAGCCGTTTTGAAAAAATGGGAGGCTTCCCCTGACGGTATTATGCACAAAAAATGGGAAGCGTCTCCTGCAGGTCAAAAAGTACTTGCCAGTGCTGCTAAAATAAAGAAGTCCATTAGGGATACTACCAATATGGAGGCTGTTGTCACCTCACTTTCTCTTCCGCCCGGCTCAAGATTAGGTTTCGGAGTGATGGTAAGGATTAATGGTGACGATTATATTATTGCGTTTGGGCCAGAACAATCTGGCAAGAATAATTTCAACAATGAATTTGAGCAACTACATAGCCTGAATGTGAACGACAAAATCATACTTAGAAGCCATAGCGTATCGTACGCGCCCAAGTATGTTTATCCAATAGTAGCGGGCGACTATGTAGAACGAGATGGTAAAATAATTTACAAACGTGCACCTCGCCAAGGCGGTTGCTAAATAAATTATGAACCACATTCACCAAATTTCATGGATTGACAAATTAGTGCTTCGATATTCTCTTCTTTACCAAGCGGCAAACCTTTAAAAACCAAATCTACTATGCGTTACTTACATCTGACTTTTTTGTTTTGTGTGCTGAGTTTCTTTTCAGCTAATCCGGACCTGGAAAATTCATCGTCAACTACCACAAACACCTTAGATTCCGACACTGCCAATTCCACCTCGGCAAATTACGTAGAACCAACAGCAACCAACATTATTTTACAATCAACAAATGGCGGACAAACGTGGCAAGACATTAGCGGTGACTTGCCCGAAAATGAAGAGCCCAAAGACTTTTTTGCTGGGGAATCGGATTTCTACATGCGCATAAAAAATGCGATGTATCATAGTAAAAGCAATCTTACAACTCCCGTTTGGGAAAAAGTAAATGTAGCTGATCTGCAAGGTGCTTCGATTGCTTTTAATCGCTCTGGACTTATGGCATACAATTATGCAGGAGAAGTGTATAAGAAAATACCTGCTACCGGAGCCTGGGTGCCGGTATACACCAATTTTAAAAAGTCTTTATTGCGAACCATTTTCGAAGCTGCTGATGGTTCCCTATTCTTAGGTAGCGATAACGGCCTTTTCAAATCTGTCGACAGTGGAAAAAGTTGGAGACAAGTTCAGAATGAAGGCTGGGTGATGGATATAGTAGAGTCAGAAGGTGTTCTCATTGGCTCAGGCCAAAAAGGCATCATGCGTTCTACCGATAACGGGGAACACTGGGAATGGGTAATCAGCGAGGGTGGCGTGGGTATAGCCGTAGAGCGTATTGATGGTGGGTTCGCGGCCATATCTTACAACACCCTAACAAAATTCAGAAGAATACGCATTTCGTTGGATAGTGGAAAAACATGGAAAGCTATTGATGAAAGCATTCAGCCTTTGCTGTACATTCCATCTTTCAACGGATTTTCAGATGCTGCGTCTATTTCATCTATCAAGCAAATGGGCAACTATTTTATTTGTGGTCATCCAACCGGTATACTATTGTCAGGTGACAAGGGTAAAACCTGGAATGTTGTGCATAAGGGTGTTGAGCAAAAAGTGTTTAAGGTCTTTGCTTCCGGCAATACGTTATATGCTGTGCTAATGAATATGGGATGCTAAAAACACGTCAGGAACTTAGCTCGGTAAAAGTTATATAATGGCATTGCGTGGCGCCTGCCCCGATCGTTTCGAATCGGGGTTAAGTAGCTTAGGCTTCGGGACTAACTCAATCTTCATTGAAAGTTTTTTAGCGCGAGCTTTCAATAATTCAATCTTCATCATTCATCACCGGACTAGGGCAGCGGCACTTATTGGCAAGCTTTGAAAGTGGGAGGGAAGTGCGCCTGCCTGCCGTTAGGCAGGGCCTGCACAATGTGTATTGCTGCTGTGCTGGAAAAAGCAATAGGGATAGTAGCCCCGATGTATAATCGGGATAAACTCCAAGCACGAAGTGTGTTGGCAGGAGCGAGGCCGGATTCCGATGCATATCGGGACGAATAGCCCGGACCGTAGACATTGCCATTTCAGACATAGAAAATTTCGTTAAAAAAGTAACCAAATTGGTTACTTTTTCGTTTATTTGTTGCATGAACATTTACAATCGGAGCTCAATCACTACTTTTTATAAGGAACATCCCGATTGCAAAGCCACACTGGAAAAGTGGTATCATGATGTGGAATCAAAAAACTGGAAAAGACCTGGAGACATTACTCGGGATTTTAATACAGCACGAACTATAAAAAATAGCCGTGCAATTTTTGAGATCAACCATAATGACTACCGCCTAATCGCTGAAATAAACTACCTGAAGGGCTGGGTGTTCATAAAATTTATTGGAACCCATGCTGAGTATGATAAAGTGGATGCAGAGTCGGTGAATTTGTTTAAAAACCAAAAGAGAAAATTATGAAATTCAAAATACTTAAAACAAAAAAGGATTACCTGATTGCCCTGGAGCGCTTTGAGGAAATATTTCAGGCAAAGCCAGGATCACCTGAAAGCGATGAAGCAGATATCCTTTCTCTCTTGATAAAGGAATACGAGGAAAAACATTATGTCATAAAAGCACATAATCCGCTGGAAGCCATTAAGTACAGAATGGAGCAACAGGGTTTAACCAATAGTGACCTTGCTGGGATACTTGGCTTTAAAAGTAGAGTAACTGATATTTTTAATAAACACCGGAAGTTGAACCTTACCATGGTGCGCAAGCTTCACACTCAATTGAATATTCCACTAGAAACCTTAGTGAAGGAGTATTAAGCCCAGTAGTTATATAATGGCATTGCGTGGCGCCTGCCCCGATGTCTCATCGGGGTTAAGTTGCTTTGGCGGAGCCTGTCCCGCGCCTCGCGGGAAGCTTACCAAAATCTCCATAGAAAGTTTTTTAGCGCGAGCTTTCAATAACTCAATTTTCATCATTCACGACCGGGCTGGCCTGCCTACCGTAGCTTCAGCGAAGGTAGGGGCAGCGACACTCTTTGGGCATGCTTTGGAGGTGGGAGGGATGTGCGGCCTGCACAATGTGTGTTGCTGCTGCGCTGGTAAATGCATTAGGGATAGAAGCGGAAATCCCCCGATGGCATTTGAAATGGATACGTGCATCGGGGATTGCAGCGGATAGCCCGTGCCGTAGGCAATGCCCAAATACAAACAATCTTCTAAGAACTAAGAATTAGGTTGCTCCAACTAAACTTTGGGATGCGAGTTTTATAAACCCGATTGTAAACTTTACAAATTGGGATGGCAGTTTTACAAACCGTCTTGCAAAAACAAAGAATTGGGTTGTGAGAATTATGTTTTGGGATGCGAGATTTACAAAGCAGGCTGCAAGAATTACAAATTGGATTACTAGAATTATACTTTGGGAAGCCAACTTTATAAATGCACTTGCGCTAAATTAAAAAACCTCTGGAAACTTTGAGGTTTGTCTCCAGAGGTTTGAAAAGCAACAAGCTTAAATCGGAAAACTGCCCCCGCCTATTTGAGCCATTTTTTAGCAATACAATAGAAAGGATTACTTCATTTATTAGACTTATTCTCTATTTCACTGATATTCTTATTCCTTCGCTATGGCTGCTAAATTCGGGGGCGTACATGCTTTGAATGGTGGTGATACCATTAGAAAAATTGCCTTTGTTGTTCACTCTTAAATCATATTCGAAAACATAAACGCCTTTATCAATCGAGTCAAAAAAGAAGTTGGTGGAAGCGTCTTTGGTGCTCTGATAATAGCCGAGTCCGTCCTTCCATTTGTACTCTGACAGTACATCTACTGGTTCTAGCCCTGAGGCACGCATATCTTTCATGTGCAAAAATTCCATGTATCGATCAGTACCAAGCTCAATCCTGATTCTAATCAGATTGCCAACTTCGAGCGATGTATTTGCATTGATTTCCGTTAGCAACTCCCCCTGAGCGGTGCGGCTAACTAAGAATGCTTTCTTTGATAATCTAAGAGGTGTTTCCGCAGAAGTTATCTTATCAAGGTCTTCAAAATACTGCCAATACAATCCGCCCCATGCTACTCCATTTCCTTTTTTCGTTAGTGAGACTTCGCTCATGGAGGGTTTTATCTCCTCTTTTTTCCAGGAAGTTTTAAAGTAGCCTGTTCCTAATTCTGCTGTTGTTTTTTGACTATCTGTGAAAACTCTTTTGCCTCCAATGCTGCACTCTACTTGGTCTTCTAGTGACAACCAATCTGTCCCATTCAATAACAACGCATAGATTGCTTCGGTGGTGGCTTTCGTGGTTTTCCATTGGCTCGTTTGCTTATTCTTCAATAACCAAAGTCTTAGCTCATCAACCGTTTTTTGCTTTTCTTTTTCTGATAGATTTTTGTCGGCAGATTGGATTTCGGAAAAAGCTTCGATCAAAAGTGATTGTGTTTCAATTGGTGCTTCATTCCAATACCAACCCGATTTGTTTTCTTTCCAATACATACCCATTTCGTCACTCAGTATGCTATTCTCGGCTAAGGATTTAAGAATTTCATTGGCAAACTGACTATTGCTACTCCGAAAATGGATTAACGCAATCATTGCTTTATCGTATAGATTAAATTCCTTCCAATAACGTTGAGATTGTTTTTCATAATACCGCAAGGCAGTCGTAGCTTTTTCAGAAGTCTTGATTTCAGGAAAGAAACTTCGCATATATAAATACTGTATCTGATCATTACCTACATGTTGACGCTCCATAAACTCAGCGACTTGTTGATTTCCCTCTTTTTCATTTCTTGATTGCGCTCGTATTGCGTTGGCCTGAGTCAATAGGCGATCATAATCTTGAATTGTCTCTTGATCTAAGTAAGTAATCGCTTTTTGAAGCATGTCTACAAATTCATTACTGGTTGATATCTGTAGTTTTTTCAAGTGACCAAGCCCTGAAGCAATGTGTAAAGTGATATATCGACTTGGATAAGTGTTTCCACTGAACCAAGGGAATCCGCCATTCCCCATCTGCATTTGCTGAAGCTTGTCTATCGCAATTTGCAATTGGTCTTTCATCTTACTTAGGTCAAATAGCAAAGCAATCCTTTTCTTTTGCTCAGATTCACTTTGCGCATCTCTAAGCCAAGGCGTCTCTTGAATAATAATTGATTTCAATTCAGCATTGTTCTCTAAGTTGCTTATCAGTGAACTGGAAGATGCCCACTGATCGAATACTTGTTTGATCTTGGGGTTACTGTTAGCCATGTGACTTGCCAATAGGTTGGCATAATATCTAGCAAATGTTTGTTCTGCACACTCATGCGGAAACTCCATTAGGTAGGGGAGAGCTTGAAGAGCATACCAAGCAGGATTAGAAGTGATCTCTAGCGTGAGCTGATGCTGCTGGAGTGTTGGTGAAGTTGTCGTTTTCAGTTTCTCTAATGTGTGTGTTTTAGTCTGGCCAGCTTTTACCTGCATGGGTATCGTTTCTGTTACTAAAACTCGGTTGGACAATACGGGTAGTGCATTTTGTTCCCCGTCACTAAAGTTACCTGCCTTTGCAACTACTTTATATTGAATGGCATCAATCCCTTCTGGAATTTTTAGTTTCCATGCTACTTGTGTATTACCTTTTGGGTTCACTTTAAAAGGCTGATTCCTGTTTATATTTCCGAGTAGATTGTCTGCTGATACGCCTGATACCGCATTCGTTAATTGTAAGGTAATGTTGCCAGATTTATTTTCACTAGATAGGTTGCTGATTTTGGTTGAGAAAATGATCTCATCGCCCACGCGCAGGAAGCGCGGTGGATTGGGTGTCACCATTAACTCTTTTTGAGTAACTGCTTGAAGGATTTTCGTTGCCGTTAACAAATCCCTTGTGTGCGCCAAGAGTTGAAGTTTCCATCTTGTCAATGCTTCTGGTGTGGTGAAACTAAACTGTATTCTCCCATCTTCATTGGTATTTAGATGAGGAAAGAAAAAGGCAGTTTCTTTGAAATCCTTTCTAACACTTACTTTAGCAAGTTCTTCATCTAGCTTTTTCTGCCCTGATTTGGTAGTGATAATAACAACGCCATTTGCGGCTCGGCTACCATAGAGTGCAACGGCAGCATCACCTTTTAAGGCTTGAACAGAAGCTAAGTCATTTTGATCTATTTTGGAAGACTCCACAATTACACCATCAACCACATAAAGTGGCTCCTGATTTCCATTTAGCGCAGCATTTCCTCGAAGAATTAATTTGGCTGGGCCTCCGGGCATGCCTGTAATCTGGACTCCAGCAACTCTACCTTCTAATTTAGCAAAAGAGAAAACCTCATTTAGGCTATCGGCATCAACAATACTCGATATGGCGTAGCTTAATGATTTCTTTTCAACAGGAACACCGTAAGCCGTAACAACCACCTCTGAGAGTTGTGTAACATCTTCGTGCATCGTTACATCCATCACATTCTTTTTGGTAACCTTCGCCTCTGCTGTTGAGTACCCAATAAAACTATATACAAGAATGTCGCCTTTATCTGCCTCAATGCTGTAGTTACCATCTGCATCTGTAACGGTTCCCATCGTAGTGCCTTTAACAATAACATTTACGCCTGGCATTGCGCTTCCATCACTTGCTTTAATGGCGCCATACACAAAACCTTTTCGAAGGCTTTTATTACTGCGCAACGACACTCTTGATGGATTGTCAGCGTCATAACCATCGGAATAAAGCCTTTCGAGATATTGACGATTGATATAGCCGTTGCCACTTATGGTAAAGCCAAACCAATCGAACTGATCATAGTATTGCTTGGGAATGGAGTTAAAACCGTAGTTCTGATTTTTAACAGTGAAAATTTCGTTGCCAAAACTTTGGTTAGCTGATGAGTGATGGTAGCTGTAATAGTGATTTTGAGGAATTGGATTAAAAGTCCATTCGTGTGGCTTAAATTGATCGAGCGAAGCATCGTACATAGATGCAAGCACTTCAGCTTCCTTTTTGGTAGCATCGTTCCCTTTTATTTCAAAGCTCCACATTTGTTTTGCTCCGGGTTGTAGTTTGTCCTTGAAGGTGATCGTCTCGATTTCAATTTTATCTTTTATGGTAATGATCGGAATCGTTTTATTAATTTGTAAAAAGGAGTTATAATTTACCCCGCTGCAATTGACACCAAAACCATCTCCCATATTTTCGGTAATGGGAATGCTGATCTCTTTAAAATTACCAGAAAAACTTTCCACATAGGTCTTGGTAATCTTATGGTTCTTTTCGATATCAATGGTTAATGTGATGTCCGAAGAGGCGGAACCGACTTTTAACTTTGCGACATCCCCAATTTTATAGCTTGGTTTGTCCAGTTGAAATACCAACAATTCATTATCAGCTATTTCTTTGCTGCGCGAATCCAAAACTTGAAACAAGTGCTTTTCAGTGATATTATTTCCCGCATCATCAGTTGATGTAAGTTCCATTAGGTAGCTTCCTAACGGCCAAGATTTGGCCACTTTAAATTTAATTTCCTTTGATGTTTCTGTATTAAATGATTCCTCGGCTACTTTGATTCCTCTGTTTCGTTTTGCAGGGTCATCAGCATCGTTGTAAGAATCGTTGGGGAAAAGGGCTCTAAACTCCTCTTTTAATAATATAGGTGAATCAGGCTCCTCCCATGTTCTTTTTCGCATAGGTGAACTAGGGAATTTCAGTTTATAGAGTTGAATCACTCCTCTTGCATGAGCTGTTTGACCATTTAAATTCTCCACTGATACACTCGCTGCATAATCTTGGATTCTTTTATCCACCACATTGGCAGCATTTAACGTAACTAATAATGAATGGTAGCCCACCTTTACATAGGTGGTTGCGCTACGTGTCTCCCCATTAATATCTGTTACATCCACCGCAACTTCATATTGAAAGACTGGCCATGATTCTTTAGAAACAGTTTCGTCTGGAATAGCCGTAAAATCAATTTTAAACTCTCCGACATTATTAGTTGTGCCTTCGCCTTCCGTAATCTCTTCTTCATTGGATGTATTTCGTGAATTGTTCCAATAGTACCATTCAGGATAGCGAACGTTTCTCTTAACTCGATAACTAATTTTTGCATTGCTGATCTTTGAGCCATTATAAGCAATTGCATTTCCCGTTAATGAAATGGTATCGTTCAATTTGAATGTTTCTGTAACGGGTTTGAAAGAAGTTTCAAAGGTCGGCCTCTTGTATTCTTCTACAGAAATGGAAAGGTCATTATACTGAAAATTGTTTACCCTATCGTAAAACCTTGTGTCGCCTTCTGTATCTTCATCGGCATACAATCTATATTCTCCATTTAAGCCAGACGAGGGCAATTTGAATTCTCCACTAAACGATCCGAAGGAGTTTGTTTTCAATCTCAATTTCTCCACCTCGTTATAGTTAACATCTTCTACAATTACTTCCACATATTCACCTGATACTACGGTTGATTTTTTTCCTTTCGTCTTGATAAGAATTCCTTTAAAATATACCGTCTGTCCAGGGCGATAGATGCTTCTGTCGCTAAATAGAAAAGTCTTCGCATCAAAATCTTCATTTTCGTCATCTTTCCCATCGTATGATTGCTTAACATAGTAATCGCCCATCTTGGCTGTATCGGCCTTATAAGTTACGGTTGCTTCTATACCACTGCTGTAAGATTTCCCCCTTTTCACTTCAGCAAAACCATTTTCATCAGTTGTTGAGTGCTGATCAACTACTGGCTGGTTTGAATTTGGATATTTTGATTTGAAATGGATATCTGCTCCAACTATCGGACGCCCGTCGTTTCGGTCAACTACTTGGTATCGATCCTTGTCATCAAGAGAAGTTTCAATAAGTGCTAGGTTGGTACATTGCAGCATAGCGTAAGCGAATATTGGCGCTAACATTTTTTTCTTTTCCAATACCTGCGCAACGAGAAGATACTCTCCTTGTTTTAGTTGAGGCACTACTATTTCAGTAGTATGTGCTTGATAGTCTTTTATCTTTATTAAACGCACCTTCCAATTGGCTTCGGCCTTTAGTTTAGCCAACTCTATCAATTTAACAGAGTCATTCATAGATTGGTAGAACTTTTCGGCATATCCTTTTGATATTCGGAATGCTGAAAATGAAAGACTATCAATATTTGTGTAACTGACTAGAATTCTAGAAAATTTGTCAATAGGTATAAATCGTTCTGTGGTTAGTTCTAATCGAGAAACCAAAATATTCTCTTTGAGCAAAAGACATTTCTCTGAGCCCTTACCACTTGGAAATTTCCTGACAACATTTTCACAAATCTGCAAGGCCTCTTTCTTTTTGAATTGATTTTCTATATTCGACTTTGGTCTATACAAACCTCCCTCTTTGTAAAGTATGGAGGCCAACTCAAAATCTATCAATGATGAAGCTGGGTGACTTACATGCTCTGCTTTCATCCTAGCCAAAGATTTTTTATAGAGAACGGATGCATTGTTGAACTGCCCTTGTTCTTGAATGAACAGCAATCTTTCCAACTCAAGATTTATATAGGCTGTCGGATCTTTGTCATTTTTATGAAAAGAGAGTAGGTTTCTGTATATCTTCAATGCCTGTAAAAGTGGGGCTAGACTGTCGGAATCAGTTAGTGTGATTTTTTCGAACTCATCAAAATAGTGCTCATCACTCAGTTTAAAATGAATAGCGGACTGGACGATACCGCTTTCATTTGTTTTGTAGAAATCCAGTGCGTTATGGGCTAAAAAATCAAATAGGGTAGGGCGATAGTTCTTGGAATCCATTGCTTGCGTAAGAATCTCTTCGATGCTGGTGAGACTTATCTTCTGAAGCAGCACTTCGTTCTGTAAAGAGTTTTGGTTGTGTTCGTGAATTTCCAGAAATAATTGGCGTAAATCCCATGTTCGAAAGTCAGTTGCATTTACTTTTTCCGATATTTGAGAGCGATCATAATAACGCCCGCGATTTTCTTTAAAGTGTTGCCAATAAATATTGGCGAGTACGGATTCCAATACATTCTTGAGAGGAGATTTGCTGCTGCTTATCTCTTTTTTAAATCTATTTACGATACCCAATTCAGCATCTTCTTCCAGTGAGAGGGCAAACTTGGATTGATAGATCAGAGCTTTGGTTACTTGCGGTATATTGTTATCTGCCTTGGCTTTGATGTATATTGTATCCACCACAGCAAGTGCCGATTTGGGTAGGGCTTTTAGTTCAAATTTGTAAACCCTGCTCCAATGCTTTGTGTAGAAGTCAACTTGAGCAGAACTTTTATAAGATGTAACAACAACTAAAAAGGATAGGAGTAGAGCTGCTTTCATGCGTAGAGGTTTAAGTTATTGCCATCAGGATGCTAGATTGAGAGCAATTCCATAAAGAAATTGAATTTTTGCAAGAGTTTTTATTTGCGCTACCTTTTTTAATCCAAGCTCACATGAAAAGTAACATGTTTATCAATATGAGTGGACGTTAAAGATCGGAATTGAATTCTGTAATAAAAAAACGTCTAAAAGCTTTGCGGTTTACCTCCCAAGGTTTTAACAATGTTGTGACCACAACCTCGGCTTTCCTCCAAAAGCATGGACGGCATGACGTCAAACCTAAACCTGAGCGATTGTTACCCCCGAGAAGCTCGGGACAGGCACCCACCGATGCGGACACGAATTATGTATAGTATTTCGGCAAACCAAGTTGTCGGTTGAGCCTTTTAATCCAGTGCCCACAAGTTCAACCATGCACCGAACCGAGCGATGGATAAAGCATGTGTAATGTAGGCTTTGGGTTGAGTGTGGCATGTGCGGCCTGTATTACTTATGCTTGGCGCGTGGGTTGACCAACTGCGCGGTGGCAAAAACTTTTTGCACAGAAGGCTTATTTTAAAAGCCGCTCAATGCCGTGGTGTGGGCTTCTGGGCCCGTAGAAGCGCGGCCTTGAGCGGCTATCTACACATAACGTCAAATTATATAACTGTGCGATGGCATGTGCGCAAATCCCGAACTTCAATACGAAGCCTAAAACCCCCAGTCCAGCGTTTGTGATGGCATGTGCGCAATGGTACGCTTGTTTAAGTCAAACTATTTTCCTTTAGTAAGTGCTAAAAAATTGCAATTTAGCACAATCCAGTTAAGACAATTTCCGGAAACGCCCGGTTGCATACATGTATAGTTAAACCATTTTCCGGAATTTTAATCAAAGATAATAATTGGTTAATTCATTTTCCGTAATAGGCGGTCCCGAGGAACAAAAAAGAGGCAGAGCCAAGGGCGATAAAAAGCTGGTTGTTTTAGCGTTGGAGATTGTTGGGAATGGTGTTGGTCGAGCCTATGCAGAGATAATTGAACACGCATCAAGTAAAGAGTTGGGTGCGTTTTTAAACAAATATGTTTCAAAGGATGCTCAAGTGGTATCTTATGAATGGAAAGGGTACACGCCCCTCAAAAAGGTGTTTACAAAACTGGGGCACTTAAACATTATTAAGTTAGCCGATCACTACTTGCTTCGAGGGCTGTTTTGTTATATAATTTATATTATGTTAAATTAAATTTAACCTACATTTGGTTACCGCGTTATTGACTTTCAAAAATGTCCAAGTATACAAGAGTCCGAGTTGCTTTCATCAGAATTCAGGCCAAAATCGAACTATTTTGGACAAAATTGGCAGTCAGCTTTTGGATTAAAAATATTAGAAAAGAACAATAGTAGGCACAAATACTGGATAGCAATAGCATTAAAATTACGAAATGGGAGATTACTTCCCCCCCTTATCTTTATAGCCTTGGATAAATGTTAACATCTTTGTGAACCCCCAGTTTAGCTTTGCCAAATCTTTAACAAACAATTCGTTAGTAATGCCGTGTATATCACGAATGAAAATTTTTCTTTCTTCTAAAGACATAATCTCAATCATAGTTGCTGTTTGGCATGGGAAGTTTATGTACACCGCATCGTGAAGGATAGGTTCCTTTTTAAATAGCTTTAGCCGATGTTCAGTAGTTGATCTTAACATTATTCCACATGGCGGCTTCCTAAACTTCAATAACTGAATGAGGCGGTAGAGCTGTTGCCTATTTAATACATCTAAGTGATCAATCACAATTAACAGCTTTTGATTCCGGAGATCTTCTTTAAGACGCTCTTTAACTACAATCAATAGTCTATCAATACTTATGGATAGATGGCTCAAATTTGAGAATTTTACATTTGTTGCATGCCGTAAAATTTCAACAGATAAATTTCTAATCGAATTATTCATCAAACAGTCAATATGTACGATTTTGATATGTGTAGATGTTCGTTGCATATCTGCAAGAGCATGGCCTAGGCCATTACCATGCGGAGTCTCGATGAATTTGATCCAATTCTTCTGCCAAATATCAAATGCAGCTTTCTGCATTTCTAGTTGGCCCTTCGTAATAAATCCATTAACCATTTGTCATTTCCATTAAACGTTTGAACCTCTTTCTACGTACTCTTGATTTTTCAAGCTGAGCGCCTAAGTTGGAAACGTCTGGCTCAGGTATGCCTAGTTCTTTTCGTACTAGCCGATTCGATTCGTTCCTCACATCAATTATCTTAAGAGCAGAGCAACCTATATAATCTTCCCATCCCCCACCCTCATATACTAATTTAGCGCGATACTTTGCTTCAACAATTTGTCCTGAGTTAGTCAAAAAGAAAACTTCGCTCTCAATTACATTTGGATTGATTAAAGCGACACCTTTTCCATAACAATCTGAAGCTAGCTGATAATCCATTATGAATTCTGCCAACTTGAATCGGCATGTCGTTCCCTCAGAAATTGCATCAACCTTTGAAAAGTATAGTTGAGCAAATTCACTGCGAGGCATCTCTCTAGAAAATCCTTTCTTCATCTTGGTGAAACAATCTTTCGGTGTCGAACGAAATGATGAATTACTACTTCCCAAATCATCAAAAGAATTGAATTCGTCAAGCACCAGCTCGCCAAATGAACTAACGGATTCTTTATAATTACGCTCCAGTTGAATGTTAACCAAATAACTATTCGCTTCTGACTTTTGAACGATATCGTATCTGTGTAACTTGTCCTTACTCGTAGTGTAGAAGTTCAAGAAATGCGAAAGCCGAAAATTATTGCAGTTTTGAATCTGTACCGGGAGCCGAAGGCGTTCAATTAACTCCCTACATTCTTCTAAGTACGATGATAAGGATGGGTCAATTAAAATGGAAATAGGAATCTTAAGGGTCGGTTCAATAACAGCACGAACTGCTTGCTCAAAATCAGACGGTTCACCAGTAAGACAGGCTCGATAGATAACGAATTTTGTAGAGTGGTCGTAAACTAAAATATAATTCTCATAAGACCACGTATTGCAATTGTCTTCGTCCAAACCACTTAACTCAAAGCGGTACACCGCAAAGCAGATTTGCTCAAAAGGCAGATAGACTTTTAAGCCTAGCTCCTGCTCTACTCGTGCCCGTGTTACACAAAGCTTTTCTTCATTTACCTCGATATCTTCTAGGCCAGTCCAGATAACATCTGTATTGATTCGGTCCGTATCAATTATAAAGACTTTGGTTTTATCAAGGTGTGGATTATCAATAACAAAATTGGTCAACAGTTGAAAGTATGTAACGCAGTGGCTTCGCTTTGGTCGCGCCCGCAAATAGAATAATTCTATAAGGTCCTTAGTGGTGTCAGGTATCATTATCTGTCCCGAGTATATTCTCTGCTGCGTTGGTAATGACAGTAGGATATTAGGAATGTAATGAGGGGTGTGGGTAAGAAACCAATCTTTCCACATTTTCAGCTTTTTTCTGTCAAGTAAAAACAGAGTACTTCCGTTAACTTGAATTTTAGCTTCAGCGATAATCGGGGCAATGTCAGTTATGAATTGTCTATAGTTATAGGCAAACATCATCAATGCATTCTCTACCGCGAAAAGTTGTGTCGATGTGGTTGATCTATCTCTAAGGTAATCGTAGTCTGGTAAATAATTGTAATAACATCGCACAGCCTCATTTATTAACTTGATCACTGCCTGCTTAAAATTTTCTTTAGCTTCCTTTCGAGAAATTTCCTTCTCATCACGCTCTTTGATGTACTCTATTATTTTGTCTTCGTCACCTATATCGAATAGTTCATGGTAAGTTTGTTCTGGCAACTCGCTAATGTCCAAATAAACAAATTTTAAACTTGGTTTGCCGGGCTTGCAGTAAAGAAGCGAGCGTACGAATTTACTTCTCACGAACAGCCGATTGTCTCGCACTTTAAATGCATTATCTACCAGATACATCAAAGGTGGATTATATTTAAAAATTGGAGTTATCATTAGATTCCATATTTAGCTGCAAAGATTTCTTCTGGACTCTTAGTTACTTTTTTGGGCTTTGACAATTTCGATAGATCATTTGAATAAGCTTGTGGTGGCTCTGGCTTCGTTTCAGTCATACCCAACTGTGCCGGTAAAAATGCTCCGTCTGCCCTCTTCTTGATTTTGGCTGCTTCCCGTGAGGCTTTGAAATCAATCCCATCCAGTTCTTTGTCGATCGTGTCGTTCATATGCATAAATAAAGTCTTAAACTGAGCCAAGAGGTCCCTAGTTTCTTTGCTGTAACGCCTGACAAAATCCTTGTCTGATTCGGTGCGATCATAAAGAGCTGAAGGAACAATGTCCATGTGTGGCATCAAAAAGTGAAACCGTCGAACGCCCATTTGAAAAATATAAGCACCGTTTTTTGGAGCATGTCGGTCGATGTATACGTCAACTTGCTTCCGGTAGAACTTCGTTGCGATTTCTAAACTTCTCATTTTGTACAGGTATAGTTGTTTTTCTTTATGAATAATCACACCACTTCCAACAATTGTGCATCGGTGTGCTTCGAATGTTGCAAACGCTACTTCCGATTCGGTAATTTTAGCGATGTGATTGCTCTCCTCTGAAGTAAATAGTTCCATTGGAGATTTGCCATTAACGGCGTCAAATTTCTTATTATATTCCTCCTTCAGGATGTACGTTAGAAGGTGAATCATTTCAGATTCGCCTTTGAGAAACATTTTTTTTCGGATATTGACTTGCACACGCTTATTTGGGCGAGCATTATCTGACTTTGATGTGATGCTTGACCCAACGTACGAAGCCGACAATACTGAACCCTGATAGAAATCCTGTATAACTCCGAAGAAGCGTTCAAGCCTTCCATTATTATTCGGTTGACTAGATTGAGTGAAGTGAACACCTTTTGCTTTGAACAGTAAGTTTAGATTGTGAGCTTTTCCGCACGTATATGCACCAAATAGGTCCATTACAATTTGCCTAGGCAATTTATTTCCTGTCGTTTTAAAAAAGTCTTGCCACGCCCTCCTATAGACTACATTGTTTTCTGATTTTCCAAATGCCAAACCCAACACCGCTTTTGTCTTGAAATCATAAATTACTATAGCCACCAGCTGAATTGGCTTCTGGGTTTCATCGTCAGCGCAAACCACTTGAAAATGATACCCATCAACACCAACTTGAACTAATGAAGAAGATGGTGGCAAAAACCTCAGTACACCCAGGATTTTTCTCTTAAAATCATTTCGATTGTCTTTGGCATAACTTATAAGTGCTTTGCCACCTGTCTCCCTTAAAAAAGTTCTAATAGTTGATGCTGATACAGGTGAAACACCATTTGTTTTCACTTCAGGATAATCTGAAATAAGATTATCAATGTCCCGGCTTATCTCCTTAGATGAAGTTCTCGTTGGCTTGCATACTGCATACATGATGACTAGGTACTGAAGAACGTTAGTCCAAATGCTAAGATGTGGGCGAGTCTTTCCCCTACCCTTATTAACCAAAGACTTAACAATACCAACTTTCGTTACTCGTTGAATGTATTTTCGGAAAGCATCTTCATTCTTGAGCGGTAAGCGATGATCGGGGGCTTCGGCTTGTATGAAACCATCCGGAAGTACCTCTAGTTGTTCCAGGATATGCTCTTTGTTCCAGTTGCGTTCTGATTTCAATATGTGAAACACCAGGTTCCGATCGGTCGAATTACTGGCAATTGGTAAAAGAATTTGCAAGTACCCATAACTGATCGCAAGCTCAGTTCTCTCACGCTCATTATAAAACAAAAAATCAGAAAAGTGATGCAGGTGGTCCTCATACGATTCCTTTGCGTCAACCAGCATACGAGTGTACTTATCAAGTTTTTGATCTACGGCGTTAATAGATGCACCGTGATCAAAAGGCGGGGTTATTGCAATCTTGACCATCTGGCTTCATTCAATAGGACTCCGTCAAATATTCCCATTCTGATATACCATTTGATATGATCGTAGAATTCGGAACCACTATTGCAATTAATCTCTCCGCAACTTTTTTGTTTTAATAGTGTTCTGTAGATATGTTCGGGGTGATCACCAGCATCCCAGTATTTCTTAATTATGCTCAGTAAGCATACAGTTCGAGCTTTATTGAGTGCTTGAGTTTTGCTCATGTTGTAACTTCTGAAGTCATAATTGTACCTATCCAAATCACCAAAGCAATTCCTGAATTCCCAATCAAGCTTCTCTCGAACAGAGCATTGGTCAAAGGATTGGTCAACTCTGTTCTTGGAATAAAGAATTTTGCGGATCATGTCGATATTTTCATCAGTAGTAGAGGTCAGATCAATGCAACCATCATGATACACCGTTTCACAGGTTTGGTTTGACTGTTGCTTAATCAAGTAAGGCATCGCTGAGGCGTTGAACTGATACCTCGATAAATCCAAATTGAAGCTTAGATTCGCTAGAATAAATTTTTTTAAGATTTTCATAAGTTTAGATAGTAAGAATTTAAGGGCAATAGTTTTCCTGTGAGGTCATTTGTAAATGCTCACTTATTCAAAAGAATGCGACCGTCCTTCTGCGTTGCTGCAGGCTTACAGGAGGTTGGGTTGCAATGACTTTGATCCTTTTAGGATGTTGGGATGGTTGTGTTTTTGATCATGTTTGAAAGTTTAAAAAATGATAGACCCATTTATGGTGTTAAAAAAAATGCTAAATCATGGTCTAGAATATACTTTTCCCTATATTTACATTCATTCCAAAACAAACAACGTCCTCCAAAACAAAAAACGTCCTTTGGCTACAAAAAATAAGATGTATTACTAATACTACCATATATAGTACAATAATACTATTTATGGCTCATATTGCAAATATTTTTATTTTATTTCTTTTGTAAGTAGGGGAGAAAAACAGATATGAAGCCCGTAAAAAATGCAGATTCTTTTGGCCAAAGGCTGAAAAGTCGTCGAGCTGCGATAGGTATTTCGCAAGCAAAGTTGGCGGCCACCAAGGAGTTAAACACAACCCACGGAATGATCGGCCGCTATGAAAGAGATGAGGTTAAGCCAACCTTGGAAGTACTCCAAGCTTTGTCAAAAGCCCTAGATACATCGGTTGCTTATCTTGTCGGAGAGTCTAATTACCAGCCAAATTCGGAGTTACAGAAATTAATGGCGGACATCTTGGCGTTTCCGGAAAAAGAACAATCTGAATTGCTCCAAACAATCGGTAAACTAGTAAAATCAACCAAGTTTGATTTGGTCGCGTAAGCCCAGCCCTAGTGATAAGTGCCAGTGGGATTTAAGGAAACTTGGATTATTTACTCCACACTGCCAAAAAAAATATCGCACACTTTGGAAAAGAATTCTTGAAGGTTCCAATTAGCCGAAGGCCTGTAATCTAGTGGCGTCATTCCAATGTTTTGGTTAAAAACCAAGGCTGAGAAATGCTGCGGTTATTTGAAAACGAGGTCATGGCAATCTCGCTAAGCAATTTGTTCCCGGCTAATATCTTTTACAGGCCGACATCAATTAGTTTAGTTTGATTGAATTCAGGCGCTGGTTTCCCTGTCTCTTTTTTATTCAAGTAACCGAAATAGTTTGCGGACAGATTTAGCTCATCAGCGTAATAAGCAACAGATCGCAAGACTACTGTAAAACAATCTCTAACTTTATCTTATGAACGGAGGTTGTTTTTGTATAAATCCATGGAAGCGCAGAACGAGATTGTCAATGGAGGCGAAATCTCCACGGTTACACTTAAGCAAAAAATCAGCTAGAGTTTAAATCAAATTAAGTCAAAAGGTTGTATAATTATATAACCTTAGGCTCTATTAAAATTCCTTGATTGTCAGTTTATGGCAATTAAACCAAGGAAATCTTTTGCGAAATCATTGGGACCGCGGATTCGAGCACTACGGCTTAAGAAGGGCATAAGTCTCAAGCATTTTGAAGCAAAAGAGAATTCTATTGATAGACATGTACTTTCCGATATAGAAAATGGCAAGAAAGTCCCCAATGTCTATACCCTATTCAGGATATCGCTTATCCTAGATGTTCCACTGGAGGAATTCGTGTCTAAACTGAAGTAGACTCTTCTTTTGTCATATAAGGCTTGGTGAACCTTATGTCAGTTGGGTCGATGAATCTTACAATTCCGTTGAAAAGCTCAATGAGTGCATATGTTTTAGTGATATACCCTCCTAAATCATTATAAAAGGGCTCTTTACACCAACCATGAAAAAATCCGCCATTCTCCGGTTTTGAGATTCCATTCAAAACTGTGATCGATCTGAGTTCCTGTAACTCACCATTCATGATGTTTACGTTTATGGTTACACAATTATATAACCTTGATCGTTTCGTGTCAATAAAGTATCTAATTAAATGTTTGAGAATTTTCGAAACCTACTTTGGACAGATATTCAACGCACTCTAAAGATTTATATTCTTTGGCAAATTTCAACAATATTCGTTTTTATCGGCTGTGTTTTGAAGAAATCATCCTTTCGATTTCTTTCGCTTTCCATCAGTCGCTTTTTTTCGAGATAGATTCAAAGCCTTTTTTGACAAAACCTTACTATAAATCTCTGGCCTCCCTTTGCTGCTTTTGGCAGCAAAATCATTCACAATTTTCTCTAAAAAGGGCTTCAGAGATCCAAAGCCACTTAACGTTGCCTCAATTTGGAGGATCGCAATAGTTTCATTTGCTAAGTCAATGTTTTTTCGCAACGTTTTCATATCTATATTTTAGTATATAAATTTACTAATTGTTATATCCAAATAAATATATGTTTATATATTTTAGTAACTAATATAATTTTGTAATTTTCTTCATCACCATGTAGTTGAACTATTTTGAATCTCATCAGACGGTCGAATCAAATAAGTAGGGCTACTCCCCTAGCCTCTCAAGTTCTATTGGACTACGAATACTGGTTGCATAAGCAGTACGGAAAAGCTGGAACTTATCTGACCAACGCCAAAACGTTTCTGAAAACCTATAAGGAAGGAGGAACGGTTATATCCCAATTGGAAACGTATCTGAATGGCTGTAGCCTAACCATACAGTCTTTCCTAAGGCGATTTAGGAGATTCCTTGCAGAAAAAGGGGTTGAGTACTTGATAAATGACCTAAACGAAAAGAAGCTTCCGATTTCGAATATCTACGTTAAAATCTTTCTGGCCGAAAGGCAAGACCGTCTTCACGGGGATCTTTCAATGGCGACCTACGCAACAATTCTAAACCAATTTTTCAATAGTATTGAGTCTGATCTAAGCAGGTTTAATAAGAGGGCCGCTGAGAAGTTTGTCCTCTCCCCTTCCCTATCCGATTACACGAAGCGACTTTATAAATCCGTCTTGAAAACCTTTTGTGATTGGGTTATCCTTTACCAAGGCTTTTCTGATAAAGATCTGTCCAAAGAGCAAAAAGTAGTTAAAAAGGGTCTTTTATTGATCAGTACTCAATCACTTCGCCAGATTTCCGCGATAAAAGTCCGATCATCGAGGAGCCAGCTAAAAAAGTATCACAAGGAAAGCCTTACAGAAAAGCAACGCGATCGACTGCTCCGGATTTGCAAAAACCAACGAGAAAGAGCTATAATTTCCCTTATGGCATGGAATGGACTGAGAACCGTTGAAATCACCAGACTTAATGTCTCCGACTGTTTGTTCAAGGATAGAAAGATTGCGGTTTGGGGCAAAGGTAAATCTAGCAGGTCTAAGGATCTTATCCGGTTCTTCTCAGTACCTATCGCAGAAACGAAGTCATACCTTAAACAGAATTCTATTTCAAAGGGAAAGACATTTCCGGGAATTTCAAAAACTGAAATTAACCGCGTAATCAAAGTTAAATTTCAAGAACTAGGATTGTTTAATAAGCCTGGAAAATATTCACCACACAGTCTTAGGCACACTGCAGGACAAATAATGTACGATAAAAAGGTTCCGCTTGAATTTATTCAAAAAACACTTCGTCACTCTTCCATGGAAACCACTATGGTATATGCGCAAAAAGCAATTGATCGTAACTATTTCAAGAAAATGTCATTTAACATTTGACGGTATTGGATTGACTAGCTCAAAACTCCCCCCTTTCAATGATCTTGGAAACTGTTAACCATTTCGTGCTTCTTATTACCTGCAAATTCCGCGGAGCCGGATCAGTTTTTTCCGTCTTAAGGTGACGACTTTCACTTGCTTACAATCAGTTGATAATGATTATTGTAAAGCGGCGAAAAAAAGTGGTCATCCTGTATAGAATCTCCACCTCCTGCCAAAAATTTAAAAGAGTACTCTTTTATTCCCAACAATGAGGTGAAAGTTCCGTTTTTCGCAGCAAATTGATCACCAAAATTGATGTGAGAAAGTATTGAGATCGGTTGTTAGGTTGACCAAAGCTGCACTGCCAAGGGCAAAACAAACTTCAAATTAGGAACGCGATTGGTCTTTTGTCGGTTATTGTCGGGGCAGCAAGTCGCCCGTAACAACCGATTTTTTTTTACTGAATTTTTCCTTCGATGTAAGTATTCTAAAGATCAACTAACTGCCGATTTAATTTAGCATGTGAAATCAGTTTGACATATGATCATCAATGAGTTAAAAAAATGTCACTGTAGATTCTATATGGCAAGTCCATAACCATAATCGACTGACTGCAAATGAAAGTGCTCAGCTTAAGACGGAAAAAACTGATCCAGCTCCGCGGAGTTTCCATCTAACCAGCGTTTAATGTCTATTACTTTTTTGGCTCATGGTATTTTGGTTTCAACCCTTGGTATTTAGACCAACCTACTTCAAACCAAATGTATACCCTACAACAAGGCTAATGACGCCTCTATCGAGCAATTTATCTTTTGCACTTGTACCAAATACATCTTTTAATTCTAAGATTAAACCACCCACAATAGCTGTTGGATCTTCTTCTGCTTTGACTTTTGCTTTGGTTATATAAAAGCCAATTGCCGAATTGTAAACTGGTTTTTTTACTTCGGAATATTTTCCTCTAATATGAAGCCCCACCGCTAATTGACTTTTCAAACTCTTGGGCCAGCACAGAAGATCAGCCACGGCACCAACCTGTGTAAAACTGCTTTTATACTTACTCAAGGGGCCTCTCGCTTCCACTTCTTCTAAAATAACGGCCTGAATTGTGTCATTGGGTGAATTAGGGACAAGTCTTTGAGTCCCAATTTTTATCTCATCCAAGTCAGCATAGTTGTTACCCGAAAAAGTAGTTTGAATACCGAATCCATAGGAGATCGACTTTTGGTTTGTAGCATTGTAGCCAATTGTTACCGAACTGTTTTGTTCGGACTCATCTAACGTCAGTTTCGAAAAAGTTCCGGCATCATTATAAAGGTTATAGTTTGCACGTGAATGAACTGCTGAAATGTATAGCCAAGATAACCCATCGCCGACGGTACTATCTTGTGGTAAATAAATCAAGGTTGTTAGACCAACACTTGCCGTAGGGGAAATTTTTCTTTTTTCAACGATTTTTGAGATCCCATCGGTGGCTTTGAATGAGGCATGGTACCGTATGTCTACGTTCTCCCATTTCTCCAATTTGGAACCGATGTAACTTGAAAAATCAATTTTTGAATCTTGAAAGTTTGCATTAATGTTTGTCCCTGCATTGATAATTAGTGACGAACTTCCTTCAGAACTTTGAACTGGAGAAAATTGAGCTATTGCCTCGTTGCTAATCCACACGGTGACAACCGTGAGCATTACATTTTTCAACATTTTGATCTAACTTTTTCGTCTATGACTTCATATCTTGTGCCTGATGACTTAGGTTGACTTCCTATGATGCCAGTTTCTGAGAATATTTCTTCTTCACGGGTAATATTCTCAACTGTAATAGTTACCGAAGAATCCATCCGTCCACGAATGTGAACATCGATTTCAATCTTATCCTGTGGATCGGCATCTCTTTTTACTTCCTCTGAGATGTACTTTCTCCGACCTGGTTGAGCCATCATCACAACCGTTTTATTATTCAAACTTGCGGTTACTCCGGTAAGGATTGCCCGTGATGTAACTGTGATCTTATATTTGCAGGCCATATCTATAATGTTAGATGTTAAACTCGGCCCAAACGGCTGCATGATCTGAAGCCTGATTGATTTCACTTGTGACTGTATCAAACTTATTTCCTCGAACGCTATAGATTCCTCTTTTTTCGATACCCCCTTGTATATAGCGATCTGCCAATGCTTTAGATATCAACAGATAATCTAATTGCTTTTTACTTCCTTGGTACGTGCCGGTATTCTCGAGCCCAAGCAATGTCACAGAATTCACCAAATGCGGCATAGCGAGTAGCGGCTGCAAAGGATCGTTTTCGGGAGAATCGTTTAGATCACCGGCGATTACGACAAAGTCCGTTTGAAGGTTAAATCCCCTTTCTTGTATAATTTCTTTTACACGCTCTGCCTGTCGCTTTCTTTTTTTATCATTTCCTTCTTTTGAGCCATACCCTTGGCTCTTAAAGTGATTACAGAAAATATGAATGAGTTGATTGTTGTACTTGATAGAATAAACAGGGCAGTCGCGGCTGAATACTTCTTGCTTAACACCTCTATCATCGATGTAGGTATCGAAGATGTGTGATGCAATATTAACTATCACGTGCTGAGAGTAGATACCCACATCAATACCACGTTCATCATTTCCATCGATGAGCATAGAGTAGTGATACTTTTCGCCTAATAGGTATTTGTTAAAATTCTGGAGGGCTAAGCGATTTTCAACTTCTACACAACAAAGGATATCTGCATTTACTTCCTGCACTACACGAGCCGTATTTTGAGTAGCTACTTCATTGACTTCGTTCTTGACAAGATCAATCCATCCCAGCCAGTCCGCGCGACCACTTGCTTTTATGGAGAGCTTACCCTGATAGGTGGAGTAGAGCTTTCCTTTTACCTGATTGATTGTAATGTACTTCTCTGTTCTCTTTTTTGGCTCTACATACAATTTAATGTAGTCCAACATCTGCGTTTTATCGCTTTCAGAGTATGTTTCCTTTTCAACGGTGTTAACTAGCCAATAATATGCTTTTAAAATTGGCTTTGCTTCTGAAGAGAAGCCGTCGAGTTCGAGAACCTTTGGCCTCTCGAACAAATTGTTTAGGTTGTAAGTTGCTATTCGCATAACGGGGTGTGTGATATGGCGAAGTTAATAATTCTCGTAATTATTTGCAGGATTTTATTAGAATTTTAATGGTGTGAGATTTCAATTTACTGAACTGCTTGAAAGCTGGCAAGGTTGTTTTTTACCGCTTAAAGTTGCCCCACGTGGAGATTCCGCCAGGGTGGTCACTTTTTTTCGCGAGCTTTTGTGGAAATTCCGCTGAGCCTGATAAGTTTTTCCCGTCTTAAGGTGACCACTTTTACTTGCTTACAATCAGTCGATTATGATTATTGCAAAGCTGCGAAAAAAAGTGACCACCCTGGACGGAATCTCCAGCTAAATCGCTGGCAGATTTTTGAAGTTGGCTATTTGCGTATCTCATATCGGCTAGAATAAGCAACAAGTCGGTGTCGACCTACGAGTCCAGGTCAGACGGAACCGTCCAGCGTCAACAACTCCATCTTTTTTATTCTTTTATTAAATTGTCTGTTGGGTAAAACCTTGTCCTGCGTGGATAATTTGTCCGCGTAACCCAAAAATGCTGATACAGTCCTATAGTCTATGTTTGTAATTATAAATGGCAAACAGAAACTACTAAATAAAATATAAAACGATATTTAGGGATAAGAATAAACAATAAAGTATGAAAAGAATGACTATCGCAATCATAGCTCTATCCTTGTTAATAGGATTATTTTCGATTTACATTTGCATCCAGGGTCTTTACAATGTCGCTCAAGTAGAGAACATAAATCAAATGTTTGCTGAAGATGAAGAAGTTGATTTGGAAGAGCTTTATTATTATCACGAAAGTATAAAGGGAACCTCTGGAGTAATATCAAAAATTGCATGGACAATAACTGTATTGACATTAATCAACACTGGTCTAGCATTTTATGGATTCTTCAAGAGTAAAAATATTTATAGAAAATAACCCCGTCCTGCTTTTTATCCCCCGTTTATTGTTCGAACCGCCTTGCACCTAACGTGAGTATTTGCGTTCGAGCGGGGCTTCCGAAGCCGCGTGCTGTCCCCGATAGCGAACGCATTAAAGATACGAAAACGTTGGATTACGCGTCAAACCCGCTTGACGCAAATGCATTGTTGGTAGCTGTAGGGCCCTTCTCCGCACTTCATTCTTGGCCTTGTCTTTTGTCCCTCGTTAATTAACACCAATTTTTTATAGTCAGTCGTGCGGTGGGGCATTTTTCTTTACCCACTTTCTCCACTTACACTATACTGAGCACACTTATTGACTGGCTTTGGATGTGCGCGGGCATGTGAGGCCAGACAATGTGTGTGCGGTTTAGTTGGAAAATGTCTCTACTTGTTTGCATTAAATCTTAAAAAGTCCTTCTGCATTAGTTTGAACATTGTCCCTGCGAAGAAGTCACGGAATTCTTTGTTGTCATTGAACTCTTTAAATACTTCAAAGTTGGTCTCAATGTGGTCAATGAGTTTTCTTTTCAACACTTCTTCAAAAGTGATTTTGGCGTTCTGTTCGTCTGAATGCTTGAAAGCGTTTGCAAATTCTGCGTCCTGTGCTACGTCTGCCATCAAGTCCTCGGTCATTTTTTTAACCTTGTCCTCATTGGTGAATGTCGTTCCGAACCTGTCGTTAAATGCTTTTACAATGGTTGAGAGATATTCCATTTCAGCCTCAGCAGCTCCGCCTCTCATGTCTGTCGGAATGGGTTTTAACTCGTCACCTTGTTGTAACTGAATATTAAATTCACCTTCCTTTTGCAGGCGGTAACTGTCCATGTCAATATTGTCCAAAATGCCTTGTGCCAAATCTTCGTCACGCTGTTTGCCAAGTTTGTTTTGTAAATGATTTAAGAATAAGTAAAGTCTTTCCAAATATGGATTTACAAACGGCACAATTTGAGCAAGGAAAACATACAAGCGAACATAAGCCTTGCATTTAGCTCTAAAGTCGTCTTGTTGCTCTTCTGTCAATGAAGTTCTAAATACTTCGGCTGCTGCATCCAAGATGCTGTGCAATTGGTCAACAGGAACATTAGTAACCATTTTTTGCGAAAACTCTTGAACTTGTTCGGGTGTGTAAACCTGAAAAGCATCTAAAGAACTTTGTAAGTCAAACAGTTTATTCGGGTCTGTTGCTTCGCCTAAAATGGTGGTTTCGAAAAATGGGTCAAATGATTTTTTGATTTCGTCTGCATCATTGGCAAAGTCCAGCACAAAAGTGTCTTTCTTGCCTGATGTTGTTCTGTTCAGTCTTGATAGTGTTTGAACAGCATTTACTCCTCCCAATTTCTTGTCAACATACATGGTATGTAAAAGCGGCTGGTCAAAACCTGTTTGGTATTTGTTTGCCACAATCAAAAAACGGTATTCTGATTTCTTAAACTCGTCAGGAATGGCGGCACTCGAAAAATGATTTAATGCTGCTTCGGTTTGTCCGTCTATTTCGCCTGAATAGGCAACAATTGCTTTGTATGGGTTTCCAGTGTCGGCTAAATATTTGTCAAACGCCTTTTTATATTTCACTGCATTTCTGCGACTGCTTGTAACCACCATTGCTTTTGCCAAACCGTTTATTTTCGCTTTTCGGATTACATTGTCCATAAAATGGTCAATCATCAAAGTAGCTTTCTTGGCAATGGCGTGTGAATGGCTTTCTACAAATATTTTCAGTTTTTTCTGTGCTTTGTTTTTATCGTATGCAGGGTCATCTTCAATTTTCTTTAGCAAAGCATAATAGCTTTGGTAAGTGGTGTAATTCTGCAGCACATCTAAAATGAAATTTTCCTCAATGGCTTGTTTCATTGAGTATAGATGAAATGCTCTGAATTTTTCCTTTCCGTTGTCGGTGTATTTCTCTCCGAACAATTCAAGCGTTTTATTCTTTGGTGTGGCTGTAAAAGCGAAGTAACTTGCATTGGTCAGCATCTTTCTACCTTTCACAATATCCACAACCAAATCTTCCGAAGTCAGTTCGTCATATTGGTCTTTGTCCACAAACACAAATTCATCCTCATCAACCTGCACTTTTTCAAAGTCTTTGGCTAATGTTTCATTCAGTTTTCCTGCGGTATTTCCGCTTTGACTGCTATGTGCTTCGTCTATGATGATCGCAAATTTGTTTCCGGGCAATTCTCCAATTTCATTTACGATATATGGGAATTTCTGAATGGTGGTGATGATAATTTTCTTTCCTTCCTCTAAAGCGGTTTTCAGTTGTTTACTGCCTTCGGTAATGGCTTCCACAACGCCTTTTACCTGCTCAAACTGTTTGATATTATTACGGATTTGAGCATCCAAAACTTTACGGTCGGTTACAACAATTATCGTATCAAAAATGGTGTTTGTATTTTCTTTGTCGTACAAACCAACCAATTGATGAGCCAACCAAGAAATGGAATTTGATTTTCCTGAACCTGCCGAATGTTGAATTAAATAGCGTTTGCCTGCTCCGTTTTCTTTAGCATTTGTTAGGAGTTTATCAACGGCATCTATTTGATGATAGCGTGGAAATATGAGTTTTTTTACCTTCTCCTTTTTTACTTTACCATCAGATAAAATCTTTTCTGTTTCTTCTTCAAACAACTGAACATAGTTCTGAATAATGTTCGTTAAACGGTCTTTGGTTAAAATATCTTTCCAGAGATAATCGGTTTTGATGCCGCTTGGATTGGATGGATTTCCCGCTCCGTTATTGTAACCTTTGTTGAATGGTAAGAAATAAGTGCTTTCGCCTTTCAGATGGGTCGCCATCCAAATTTGCTCGCTGTCCACTGCAAAGTGAACCATGCAGCGACCTAAACGAAATAATTCTTCTTTCGGGTCACGATTGGTTTTGTATTGCTTGATGGCATCTTTTACCGTTTGTTTGGTCAGTTCGTTTTTTAATTCAAAGGTGATGATGGTCAAACCGTTGATGAAAACCACCAAATCCAAAGAATTTTCATTTTGTGCGCTGTAATGCACCTGCCTTGTTACGGAGAAAATATTTTGATGGTAAAGTGCTAAGTCCTTTTCGTTCAGGTTAGAAACTGGCTTGTCAAAAAACAGTTTGAGTTTGATGTTATTGTCGGTTATTCCCTTCCTTAAAACCTCTATAATGCCAAAGGTTTTTATTTGATTGTTTAAGCGATACAATACTTTGCTTCTGTAATTGCTGCCGTGAATGGTTTGCAATTTCAATACTTCCTTTTCTTGGGTGGTTTGCAGAAAGTTGAAAAGCAAGTCTTCATCTACACAATCCACACGATTGTAATTGCTGAAATGCCTTTCTTCAAAAGCATTCATCAAACACAAGTGCTGCGCTATATGAGCTTCTAATCCTTTTTCTGTTGTGTCTGTTTTCATTCAGTCTTATATGTTATTCCTGGTAACTTTAAAAAGCAACTCAGGTTTTTGCTATATCCTTTAGCTTCCTTTTTACTGGCAGAAAAGAAAACCTGCTTTCTTGCTCGTGTTACAGCAACATAAAAAACACTTAATTCTTCAAGAAATTTAGATTCATTTTCTTTGTTGATAATGATATTACAGTCCTTCTTGCATTTACAAGAACCGCATAGTCCATAATAATTCGGAAAGGAATCTTGTTCCATGTCAGGTAAAATGACATAATCCCATTCCAAACCCTTTGCAGCATGGACAGTTGAAATAACAATATTCGTGCTTATAAATTCTATATACTGCTTCAAACCATTATGCTCAAAAGTGTCTTTAATCAGATTGGTTTTTTCCTCGTTAGAGAGAAAAGAGAAGTCCAAAAATAATTTATTCCAAAATATATCAAGCAGGGAAATTAATGCTTCAATCAAAGAGTCAGATGATTCGGAGTAATGTTTTGAAATTAAACTAACATGTTCTTTTGCCAGCTTCTTAGTTATGGTTTCCTTAATTCTTATGAGTTCAATAAATTCATATAAACATTTTCTATGAAACGAAAGGTAGTTTGTGTCTTCATCTGTAAAAAGCCCATAGAAATAGGGGATTTTATTGTGTTCAAAGGTTTCTATAATGGAGCTAACATTCTGCCCCCTTTGCTTCACTAAAATTGCAACCTTCGATTCTGGATATTTTTTTAATGCTGCGAGTGACAACTTTACAACATGTAATGCTTCGTCTGATTGAGTGTCAGTAATATTCAATTTAATTATTGCATCTTCTTTAATCTCAGGTTTACTGGTGTTCTCGGCATTTCTCCTGATATTATTATCAAGTCGAAGCATTTCAGGATTTGAAGCGAACCTGTAATTCTTAGACAATTCAATTTTGGTTAAACCAAATTGATGTTGTGAAATTGAAAGCAAATTTTCTACGGCTCCAATGAAACCATAAATTCTTTGTAGTGAATCACCCAATAAGATTACTTTAGTTTCAGCAGTAATAAGACTTTTTACAATTTCAAAACTTAGAATATTAGTATCCTGATATTCATCTACAAGTAAAGTTGAAAAGTATTTTGTATAGAATTCTATAACATTTGGATGCTTTTTGAATAATAATTGAGTAAGAGTTAGTATAGCGTTGTATGAAATGAAACCTTGTGGGAGAAGGTGTTTGATTATTACTGCACAATACTTTTCAAGATTAGTTTCAAGATACGTGGCATTACCTTTTTTTTAACGCGTCACAAAATTCGGACAGGAAAAATGCATCTTCATAAGATAGCCCTTTGACAGTTGTTTGTGTTCTTTTTACATCACTGTCGTCAATTGATTGAAGTGTGTCAATTGATTTCAAGTTAGAATGAAAAACGCTTCCATATTTTTTTAAAACACTACGGCTAAAACCATGATAATTTGAAACAAGTATTTTATCAGATGTTGCAACGTCAAGACCTGTGTCAGCAAGAAGCAAAGGAACTTGTTGAGTAACATCTTTTTTTATTTTGTAAGCGGCATTAACACTAAAAGTTAAAGCCAAAAGTCTTTTAGGATTTGGAATCTGTTTGGTTGCAATCATGTAGGCAATCTTGCTTACCATCGTATTGGTTTTTCCATAACCAGCTGGGGCTTCAACAAGTAGTCTGCTTGAAGGCGAAAAAATAACTTCAAGTTGTTTCTCATCGCCTTGATGTCTGGCAACAATTTTTTCTTTTACTATATCAATAACCGACTTAGACATTAGCTACAAGTTTTTTAGCTTCGGTTATTACAGTTTGATAAATCACAGGTATTTCAGATGTTGTTAGATGTTTACCTATTAGCAAACCAAGAGGGTATGATTTACATACCGAAAACCAAGTGATATAAAAAGCTTTTAAGTTTATTGTGTCGGTCAATGCTATATCAGCAAGTTTTAGTGGTGCTGTAAAAGGAGTAGCTCCTATTCCGTATTTCGTATGTGCCCTTTTATTGAGCGATTTGGCTTCCATAACTCTGTTTGCCCCTTGTGAATCGTAAGCACACAATATTGCCCTTAAAATGTTTTCCTTACCCGAATCTATGAGAGAGATTAATTCCGCTTCAAAGTCACGAAGATTGGTTTCGTAATGATTTGGCAAAGTTGGTGGACTTGCTCCATCATCTTTATCTGTAATACCTACGGATGCTATTCCAAATTTTGTAGCTAACTCAATCAGTTGGTGAATAGCATCTCCACCAGCCTGAATGACACAAATGCCTAAATCATCAAATTCAATTGATAGTTGTTTTGCGAATAGCGGGAAACTTGAAAATTCTGAATCACCCTCTACAAATATTGCACATCTTGAAAAGAAAGCTTCTTTGATGAATGGAAAGTGCAAATACAAATGTTTGTGCAATTGTTCACCTAATGTAAATTGACTACCTGATATTATTTTGGTAACACCGGATGCGGAATAAAAGCGAATAATTTGTTTGTAATCATTCAGTAAAATATTTGGAGAGTGAGTAACAACAATAACTTGACCGATGAATTCATCAATGTCAAACAGTTCTTTAATTAGGGTTTTAAATTCAGCGTTATTATTGGTTATCACTATTGTCCGACTAAAATTTTTAAAGGGCGTCCTTTTTAAGGTCGCCCTTTATGGTTACGTTTAGTTACCACACTTCACATAGCCATGAATAAAGGTAAAAAATTTGT